>ENA-OWPI01003230-OWPI01003230.1-marine-metagenome-genome-assembly--contig:-NODE-3230-length-14132-cov-3.284312_pt1 | contig 14132 bp, 15 predicted proteins | sample MGYA00238138_ERZ651775 | MGnify/ENA primary metagenome ERZ651775 (study PRJEB26906, sample SAMN06265043) | marine metagenome | isolation source: Helgoland LTER site | place: Germany:Helgoland, sampling...
GTTATTGCAATGAAAAACAATACAGGGACTTCATGGGAAGAGTAATTACTTGGGAGGAATCATTGCAAGAGGAAGGCATAGAAATTATTAAATTTTACTTCTCCCTATCTCAGGATCAACAGCAAAGACGCATGAAAGCAAGAAAGCAATCTGAGCTAAAATATTGGAAACTCTCCCCTAATGATGAGCAGATTGTTACTAAATGGGATGCCTTTACCCTCTATAAAGAACAAATGTTTGAGCGCACCTCTCCTGAATCTTCTCCATGGATTAAAATTAATGCAAACAATAAGATGATTGCCAGATTAACAGCCCTAAGATTTCTTCTCAATCAAACGTTGTATGAGAATAAAAAATTACTTAAACCGCTGATCTGGTCACGAAAAATCAATAACTACAAGGTGCTGTTAGAAGGTGTAGAGTTCAACAACTTAAATTATGATCAATACATGATTTTAACCAACTACATGGATGATGAATAAATGAAAATTGCATCTATTGATATCGGCACCAATGCAATTAAATCTAAGATTTTTTATACCACCCCCACTTCCATAAAATGCATTAAAGCCATGAGATCACCTATTAGGCTGGGTGGCGAAGTTTTTGAGCAAGGGCAGCTGAGTCAGAATAAACTCGACCAAGTCATTAAAACTATTCGCGGCTATGAGAAAATTTTTATTAAAAATGAGATAGAGAGATTTGATATTATTGCAACATCTGCCTTCAGAGATACTGCAAACTCAGAAGAAGCTAGGCGATATGTAGAAACAGCAATTCACCACCCCCTCAGAGTGATATCTGGACTCGAAGAGGCAAAGCTCATGCGCTTTCATCCACAAGCCCAAACTGGACAAACAAAGCTATTAATTGATTTAGGGGGCGGCAGCACAGAGTTATACCTTCGGAAAGGTACAAAAATTGAAATACGCTCTTTTCAACTTGGTGCCGTTAGAAATATGCTAAAGAAAGATCAAAAAAAGGAATGGGATAGATTGGAGGAATGGCTTATTTCCGTGAAGCCCATAAAAAAATTAACAGGTATTGGAGGTAATATTCGATCATTTTTAGGAATTGGGGATACAGAACAACTTAACATATATGATTTCCATCATCGACTTGCCTTATTAAAAGAATTAGCTACCGAAGAGAAGATTCATAAGCACCAATTTTCTCCAGATAGAGCAGATGTAATTGATGATGCTTTAAATATCTTTCGGTTTATTGCAGAAATTCTTGAAACAAAGATTATTGCCTCTACAAAATGGGGGGTTTCTGACTCAATTGCTGTAGAGCTATTCCACGAGATATACTCTAAAAATATTAGAATTACTTAGTTGGTTTAATTCTCATGGATATCTTCACCAAACTCGCGACCATAAATACTACAGAGCTTTTGTTTATGGTTGAGATGGCATCTAAAAAAAATGGAATTGCAGACTATGAGTCAAGAATTATTAATTTAGAGATATATCGCAGGGAGAGCTTAAAACTCGCTCCTATCACCCCGCGCTGGTTGAAAGATAGCTTGCATATTTCGACTCCTAAGATCATAAAACTATTGGGTCGATTAGAAGGATATGGATTTATAAAAAAAACTCCGAGTTCTATAGATAGGAGAAGTGTAGAAATCACTCACACAGTCCTTGGTCGCATTAGAATGGAAAGCTATCTTTCTACTATTTTGCTGGGGATGGAGTCAATCAACATGCTTGTCCTGAGCGAAAAGGATAAAAAACTTGTGCAATCTGCCATCAACGATAATCTTGAAATTCCCATTCTAAAAGGCATGAATAACAGTAAAAAGAAATTGCTCCTGGAGCTCTGGAGCCATAATCATAAAAATGCTTAACAAGGGATCAAGTAAGCATTTGATTACTTAAAATCAAGCGTTACTTTGAGCTGCAGATTATCTGAGGTAGGGGTAATTGATATGACAGTTAGTGATATAGAGGGATGGGTAGATATTTTATTTAAAAAATGTGATGCATTACCAAGAGAACTGCTAGAAAAATAGATATTATACTGCTCATTCTCTTTTACCAGCCTGTAACTCAGCAAATCAAACTCAGAAGACTTTGAAAGCAAAAACTCCGAGGGATTTTTTTGATCTAAGCCCAGTTTCTGAGAGCTTAAAAATGCTTCTATTCTCTCTGCTTGATTGAGAACATAATAAAATTCATTTTTTTTAATTCTCAGAGTGTGTTGGTTTTGAGCAAGGGAACTGAAAACCTGAAAAAAAAATATACTTAGAAGACCCATTACCAGGACCGCAGCAAGAATTTTACCAATCAATTGCTCTCTAGGCTGCAGTGATCTCCATGCGGCGAATACTTTATCCATTCTGATACCTAAGAACTAAGCTCCCAAATAACAAACTATTATTTTCTTTCAGCCCGCTATCATCGATAATAACCGAGTATTGCGACAAGGCTTCTTGAATCAATGCAAACTTAAGCCTCGATAAATTTTTAACGCTTATGGCAATGGATTGCTGGTTAAGGTCTATGTCGATTTGAGTAAAGGCTTGGTCATTAAGTTGATTGAGATAAGTCAAAAGTTGGAGTTCTTCGGTTAGACTCATAATTTCAAGGGTCTCTTCTGGAACATTTCTAGCCAAATCATCAATTTGAGCCCTGGCATTAACAATTTTTTGAAAACTAGGGTTTAGTTGCTGGAAAATCTGAACTGTCTTATCGGCATAGGAGTTAGCGGAGGATTGAAATAAATAACTAGAAAGCAATGGCGCTATCAAAAGCACAATCGTCGCTGTAAGCAGCAAAGTTACATCTCGCCTAGTAATATTCATCTTTGCTTGCAGATACCCCAAAGAAAATTGGCGTTGAAAGAAATTTAGCTCATGTACTGTGGGCGAGTTTAAAAAATCTATATGAAATTGAGAAAGTGATTTAATAGTATTGCGTGCTTCAAAACTCTTCGGGATGACAACATTTTCCTCAATACTTAAGCTCTCGAGAAGAGATCTATCAAAATTAGCATCCCCTAGAGATGCATCAAATTGCTCAAAGGAATTGCGATCTCCTGAAAACCCTGAACCATCTGCAAAAGAAATACAAAATTGATCATGGCTAAAAAAGACCTTGGGTCGGTCAAACCCAAGCAAAAAGTGCTCAGGGAGAATCATAAAATTTTCAGGCAAGGCATTAAGCTGCGTATTAATATTGGCCAGTAGGCTTGCATCAATCCACCAAGCCATGGACAAAGAAGGGTCATATAAAAAATGAAGTGCAGAAATATCGGTAACAATAGAATCCTCTATCGCATTAAAAACATTCGCTCGTAATGCCTCATCTTTTAAGCTCAAATCATTGGAGTATGATTGTGACCCAAAGAGCTGAGAAGGCAAAAAAACTATACAGTTTGAAGATTCTGATAAATTTTGAGATAGCGCAGTTAAAGAAATGGAGCATTTTTCCAGTAGGTCATTGCCGTCGTAATGATAGAGATCAAGGTCAAGTAAATCTAAAGAATGAAAATGTATAAATGAAGAAAGCATTATTATAAAGTAAAATCTCTGCTCAATACCTTTGATTGATTTGAGGTATCTAATATAACAAGAGTTTTGAGCTCAGTGTATATATTTTCATTTTGCAATCTAGAGATTAATTGAAATGTTGAAGAATTAGCGCTTAAGACTTGTCGAGGGTAATTGAGGGAGTCTGGAAAATTTTTGACAAAGCTAGTTACGCTGTCATAACCCTCCTCTGGTCTGTCCTGAATTTTATATTCAATATACTCTAGATTATTCTCTGAGAAAAAAGAAGCTAATAACAAGGTATGTTCTGAATTTAAGCTATTAATATTAATATTTTGACGGGTTGAGTGAGGAATAATACAGAGTCCCTCTGTTAAATTATAAAATTCTAATTGCGAAACAATAGGTAGGACTTTGATCTCAGACAGCTGAGCAAATAACCTCTTTGCAGTAAATTGTTTAATTGGGCTAGCAGGACCAGTATAAAAATAATCTTCAGCTCCATAGTTTCTCGGTTGATTATTCTTATCCACCCAATCGATTAGCTGGTCAATTAATGATTCGATATTAATCTCGTCGATCAGCTTTAATCTTAGGAAGCGCCTCAACCATTCTTGCTGAGATTCATTAATTATATATTTACCCTGTTTTAAAACAAAGAGGCTGTTTAGATTAAAGCAATTGCTAGCATCTTTTACTGATATTTCTAGGGTGCTAGATCCAATTTGATAAAACATGGAATTTTTAAGCAAGGGATCTTCTGCGCGAAGTTTGAGGCTGTAAGAGCTCATTTCTTCCTTCAACCTCTTAATCGCTATAGCTTCAGCGCTAATGAGAACTTGTTGGCTGGTATTAGAAAAGTCCATATAGGCCTCTCTTTGAAGTGACAGCATGAAGGTTTTGCTAATTTGCGTACTAATCACTGACATTATCATCACTACCAGTAGTACTGTTATAAGAATGACGCCAGATTTATTCATAAACCAGAGATAGGCTGTGAGGAATAATCCAAGTAAAGTGTTCGCCGGTTTCTTTTTCAAGAAATACTTTAATTAATGAGGGAATTTTTTTAGAAGTGAGTGTATTTTGAGGCCATGTAAAATACCAGTTATTTCCATCTGAAAATTCTATTTGAGCATATTTTATATCTGACATTAATTTTGTTTCTATAAAAGCTTCTGGATCTGCAGGATTGGATGTAAAGTATTGCTTTCTTACAAATACATCATCTTTAAGAAGATACTGTACCCTAGCAATCACCTGATCTTTGGATGCGCTATTCCCTAATTTAGCTGTTAATGTAAAACCATTAGAACCTATTTCCCCTCGAAAAGTTGCGTTTTCTATAATGCCATTAAATGTCATCATAGGGACATTAATGGCATTGGTGATATCACTTCTCAAGGTTTTGGACAGCAGGTTAATTCCTAAGATTTTACTTGACTGAGAGGATACAAGCTCTCTTGACTGAATGGAGGATTGAAGAAAGCTGGAGGTAATAACTGTAATAATGCTCAGAATTACAATCGAGATGAGGACCTCTATTAATGTAAAACCAGGACTGTATAAATTATTTTTTTTCAATGAAAGTGCTTAGCTGGTATATGGATGAGTCTTTGTTAATGCCTACATAAATATTTAATTGATTGAATTCTTCTGAGGTGCCGATAATCTCTTCAGACCAAAAAAAATTCTTACCGCCAAACTCTGACTCTCCGAATCTTTGAGATTGACCTGCAAATGGTTCCAGTGTTTGAATGAGAGCCAGTCTATTATTTGCAACTTCCCTAGCATAAGTTCTATTTTCTATGGATAAAACTGAAAGAGTGGTCGAGCTGATAAACTGAAATACGGCCGTCACAGCAATGCTAAGTATCAGCAAAGCAACCCCAACTTCTAGTAAACTAAATCCTTTTTTTATCATTCTAGTTTTTGATAGGTAATTTGTGAAAATTGATCGATTATCATAACTGTGGCAATGTCTTGGTTGTAAAATTCAATAGAAGCTCCACTAGATCTGCCAATGGGATCAAAGGTTATAAAGGGGTCATTTGTTTCATCATTTATGTTAAATGAAACGCCAGTATAATCTTTAAAAATAACATCTAGATGAATGATGGGGTAGAAGTCTTCCTTGATATCTAGAGGGTTCCATTGGTTATTCTCAAAAAACTGAGCTGATTGAGATTGGCTACCGATAAACCACGCAACTTTCTTTTTTTTCAAAGCACTTTCTTCGCTTAAATATTCAATAAAATCTTGATAAGTAGGTATTTGATCGGCTGAATATCTATCTAAAAAACTAGAATTACTTACAACGATGGTGGAAGTCAGCGCTATTAAGGCAATAACTATCAAGAGCTCCAATAAGGTAAAGCCAGGCTGGTTGTTCAAAATTCGCTTAGCCAATTTCCTATATCGCCATTCTCGCCGACACCCCCCTCTACTCCATCAGCCCCTAGTGTGTAAAGGTCATATTTTTTAGATTTTTGACCAGGCTGCAAGTAGAGATATTCCCTGCCCCATGGATCCATTGGGACTGAGTTGAGGTAACCGTCAAGGGGATATAAAAATGGTCTCTTGAGATTAGTGGGAGGGTTAATCAATGCAGCTATACCCTCGTCAGTGGAGGGATAAGATAGCTCATTAAATTTATACAATTCGAGAGCTTTAGCGATTTGAGCAATATCCGCTCTAGACTTTTCTATGTTTGCTCTTTGCAGAAATGGGGAGACATTGACAGCAACAATTGTCACTAAAATTCCCATGATAACTATTACAGCCATTAATTCAATCAAGGTAAAACCTGGTTTAGTTGTATTCATTATTTATCCTAGTGATATTGTATTCATTTCCATTATAGGTATTAAGATTGCCAAAACAATTACCAAAATCATCCCGCCCATAAATATGATAATTAATGGCTCAAGCAAGGCCAAAACAGTGGAGCGCTTATTTTCAATTTCCTGTTTCATATACTGAGTTACTTTTTCAAACATAAAGACAAGGTTACCAGACTTATAGCCGCTCGAAAGCAGCTGAATAAAAAGTGAGGGAAAGATTTTGGCTGCCTTTAAAGATAAAATAAAATCTTTTCCTTCTATTAAATCATTGCGTGCTTGGTTGATTAGACTGGCAATATACTTATTGCCGATGATTCGCTGAGCTTGCTCCATCGCCATGTCTAAATTAAGTCCTGATTTCATCATCAAATGCATGATGCTAGAAAATCTCTCTACCTCAGCATTTAAAAAGAAGCTCCCTAATAAAGGAATCTTTAAAAACTTCTGATGTATTTTAATGGCTATTTGAGGATCTTGATTCAGTTTTTTATATGCTAAGTAAGTTGTGGTTCCAGCAGCAAACATAATGGATAAGAGTAAAAAGGAATGCTCTGAAAGAGTCATTAAAGCTCGAGTCAGAAATGGCAGAGTCGCACCCGCCCGAACGAACTGATCAACAATTTGTGGCATCACAAAAGTTAGTAGACCAAATACTACGCCAATAGAAAACAACATTAATAATGCTGGGTAGGTCATAGCTGTAATGACCTGCTGTCTAATCTGCGCAGATTCTTCTAAGTAGTCGGCAAGATTGTTGAATGCAGAACTTAGGTTGCCAGAGGCATCACCTGCAGCAATGAGTGAGCAAAACGTCTGGTCGAATATATTTGGGAAAGAAGATAAAGCCACATCAATCCTTTTGCCCTGAAGCACCTCGTCTCTCACAGAATGTAGCGCAGAAGATAAAACTTTATTATCTACTTCTTTAGCAATCGATTGCAGCGTTTCATCCAGAGTGACACCGGAATCTAGCAAGGTTGAGATTTGACGGGTCGCGAATAATAAATTTTTATAGTTAATCTTTGCACTCTTAGATTTTTTATTATTAGTTAAATGGACTTTCAGGGGGGTCAAATTCATTGTCTTCACAATTTGTCGCGCCTCTCTCTCTGATTGAGCATCTATAATTCCGCTAGTTTTTTTACCAGCCGGGTCTAAGGCAAAATACTTATAACTCGACATCAGTATGGTGCTGAAGCTTTAATAATTCCTCGAAACTAGTGATGCCTTGAATCAATAACTCGGATGAGGATGACTGAATGGAATCAGTGTTTAAAAAAGCCTCTGTTGACAAATCAGTCTCTGAAGCATCATCATGGATCATTTTTTTTAATTGATCAGTGATACTAATGGCTTCTGTTAAAGCTACCCTACCTTTAAAGCCGGTGAGATTGCAATCAGCGCATCCAACTCCATGAAAGGTTGTGACGTTAGATGAAATTTTAAATTTTTCTTTGATGGTGGAAGGCGTATCAATAGGCTGTTTACATTTTTGACACAGTCGTCTGACCAACCTTTGAGCAATAACCAGCCGCAGACTTGATGCAAGGAGATAAGATTCAATACCCATGTCTCTAAGTCTTGCAATCGCTCCAATTGCACTATTCGTATGAACTGTTGAAAGAACTAAATGACCTGTTAATGATGCTTGAATTGCAATTTTAGCTGTCTCAATATCTCGAATCTCTCCAACCATAACGATGTCAGGATCTTGGCGTAAAATAGATCTGAGGCCAGATGCAAAATCATATCCTGCCTTGGGATTAACTTGAGTTTGACCTATGCCTGGTAATGTATATTCAATTGGGTCTTCTACGGTTAAGATATTTTGAGATGAATCGCTTATATGCTGGAGGCCTGCATATAGAGTGGTGGTTTTACCAGATCCAGTTGGCCCTGTTACTAAAATAATGCCCTCTGGATATTTAAGAGCACTTTGGTAAGTGCTGAGGATAGTAGCAGGCAACCCAAGATCCTCTATATTTAACTGAGATGCTTGCTTATCAAGCAACCTAAGTACGACTCTCTCTCCATAAGATGATGGGAGCGTGGAGACTCTCACGTCCACTTTTGTTGAGCCTAAGGATAAAGACACTCTTCCATCCTGAGGTTTGCGTCTTTCTGCAATATCTAAACGTGCAATAATTTTTAAACGAGAAATAATCGGGGCAGATAACCTTGCATCTTGCATTAAAACCTCTTGTAAGATTCCATCAATTCTATACCTAACAATAAAATTTGCTTCGTAGGGTTCAAAATGGATATCAGAAGCCCTCAACTTAATAGCTTGACTTAGCACCCCATTAATCAATTTAATAATTGGGGCATCGTTAGCACCACTGAGTAAATCCTCAGTTGGAGCTAAGGTATTTGCAAAAGATTGAAGGTCAAAATTTTCTGCTAACTCAGCGTTAATTTCTGAATCATCTTCTCCAAGTGCGTAATATTTTGTAAGCAGCTGATCAAATTCTTTTGAGGAGCATAAGGTCACAGTAAAAGGCTTTCGTAAATACCGAGCAAGCTCTTGGTATAAAAAAAGTGATAACTTTTTTTCTGCATGAATGCTCAGAACTTTATTTTTGTTAACGGCTATAACTCTTAGGCTGTTCGAGAACTCGTAAGGCAGCAATGTTATATGGTCTTCAGATAATATCTTATCGACCATTTTAATCCTGAGTAAGGTCTAATATAGGCTTGTTACCAGGATCTCTGAGTAATTGTTCTGCAGTAATAAAATTGTATTTTGCGCTTGATAGCTCTGCAATGTCATCTGCATCCGAAAGTATTGTTGGTCTCAGGAATACCATTAAATTTCTTTGAACCCTCGATTCAGCAGAGGAGCTAAACAATTTTCCCAGCAAGGGAATTGAGCCTAAAATAGGAACTCTTGAAATATTTTCTTGTAAATCATCGTCAATCAAGCCGCCCAAAACAATCATCTGATTATTATCCACAAGTACAGTAGTTTCAATGCTTCTCTTATTTGTTATTAGGTCAGTGGTTCCAGTCAAGGGTCCGACAACGCCTGAGACCTCTTGTTTGATTTGTAAAATTACAGAATTGCCTTCATTGATTTGTGGTGTGATTGAAAGTTTAATGCCTACCTCTTGCCTAGAAGTTGTTCTAAATGGGTTAGCATTACTAGATCCTAAGCTTTCTCCCGTAGTGATAGGAATTTCTTGTCCAATTACCAGACTTGCAGGCTCATTGTCCATCGCAATAATCGAAGGTGTAGATAGAATATTAGAATTTTGATCTTCGGCAATTGCTCTGATTATTCCTACAAAGCTATCGCTACCCCTTAAATTTCCTAGTCCAGCAATTAATCCCTGAGTGTTAAGAAGCGAGGAAACACCCTGAGTATTTAAAGTCGCATTACCCGATTCAGCTTGAGATCCAACAATGGCAAGAAGATCTGGACCTCCATCAGCAAATCTACTCAAACCAATTGGAATGTCGGCATCACCATCTCCGCGAAAAATTGTTTCCACTCCGAGACTTTTTGCAGCAGTCTCTGATAACTCAACAATAATGGCTTCAACTAGCACTTGGGCTCTCCTAATATCAATTTTTGCAACAAGATTCTTGATAACATCAAGCGTTGATTCTTCAGCAGAAATAATTAATGAGTTTGTTTCTCGATGAGAGGTGATCACCGGCTTGCTTTCGTCTTCACTGGCAAAACGAGATGATACTGCAGTAATAATTGCAGCAACCTCGTCAGCTTTTGCATATTTTAAATACAAGACAGTTATCGATCCTCCCGAAAGAGCATCTCTGTCTAGAGTTTTTAAGGTTTTTGCTATATTGCTAGTGACAATCTGATCAGCAGAGAGAATTACTGAGTTAGAAGGGCTAAAAGGAACCGCAACGAAGTTGTTGATTGTTGGATTGTTCTGAGCCTTAAGTTTATCTAAAATTCTTACCGCTTCTATAGAAGATAAATTTTCGAGTTTAATAATTGTAATGTCAGCTGTGTTAGTTTTATCTAATGTTTTAATGAGTTTTTCTATTCTTGCTACATTAGATTTCTTGTCGACTAACAACAGTGAATTTATGGACGGTATGCTAGATAGATGGGCCTGGCGACCAGTCAATGGTTTAATTTGAGGTAAAATTTCTCCAGCTGAACGATTTTTTAGAGTAAGTACTTTTGTAGTAGTATCTGCATTATTGAGACCTAAATTAAGATCTCGAGTTGCTTCATTTTCAGGAAGGATTCTTATAATATTCCCATCAGATATAGCGGTAAACCCTTGAGCCTGTATTGTTCTTAGATAGACGCTCCAGACTTGATTGGCATTGAGAATAGAATCTGAGAATATTGTTACCCTTCCCTTTACCCTGGGATCTAAGACAAGTGTCTTATTGGCAAACTTTGCAATATCTTGAGTAACCTTCGATATGTCTGCATCGAGGTAATTTAATGTAAATGTTTCCTGAGCTCCGAGATCAACAAGGGAGAATAAAACACAAAAAATAATTAAACGTTTCATAAAATATATTTTATTTCTTTCCATTAGTTAATTCTGTTTTCAGTTCATATTTTTTACCCATGTATTCAAATATAGCAGAGTCAAGATCTACACTCACGAGTTTATACTTATTTTCAAGTAACTCTCCTTGCTGCACGACAAAAGATTGATTATTGCGCTTAACTATTATTGATGCCCTTGAAGTGCCTGCTCTGTAACCTATAACCTTATATTCAAAATCAGAAGACTCAGTTGTAAGTTCAATGGAAATATTGGGCGCATTAGTTTGCATAATTGCTTGATTGATCGGTTGAAATGTCAAGTTGAAATATTTGGGCTGGGATAGAATACCAAGGGATAAAATAAAAAGTTGATACGCAGCCAATCCTAATAAAACACTAAGCAGCATTTTTTTAATCAGGATGTATTTCACTTTCATAATTTTTAATTAGCCAGCCATTTTAGCCCATAAGACTAAAGAGTGGGTATTTTAGATACTTAATATCATGCTGTATCAAGTCCAAACAAAGGTAGTTAAACTTAATAATAGTTATTTCATAGGAATTGTGAACCAGAATTCAGACCCGCCCTCATCGTTGGAGACAACCCCAACGTCACCTTGGAGGTTATAGACTAAATTTTTTACTATGGCTAAACCAAGACCGCTCCCTTGTTGCATATTTGCTCTGGCAGAGGCTGTTCTAAAAAATCTTTTAAATACTAGCTCTTGATCTTCCTCTGTAATACCTTCCCCTTGATCCGTGACAGAAATTCGAGCTAACTCACCTTGTTTTTGAGCTGCAATCTCAATCATGGAATCAGCAGGGCCATACTTGAAAGCATTGTCCAAAAGATTATTCAGCACTCTTTCAATTGCTGTGGCATCGCTATTAACAATAAGCTCGGATTGGGAGTTAAATATGAGATTAATATTTTTTTTCTTGGCCTTATTTTTATAAGAAAGAATAATAGTTTCAATCACCTCATTCAAAACAAAATTTTTGTTAATTAGTTTTAATTCACCATACTCAATTCTTGAAAGGTCAATCAATGAGGTGACCATTTCACTTAAGCGATCTGCGTTATGCAAAATAGCCTTTGAAAAGATTTTGGCATCTTTTTTGTCATCCAGGGCTCCGTTTAGAAGTGTCTCTGAGTTTGCCTTAATCACACTGACTGGAGTTCTTAGTTCGTGTGAGAGGTTTGAAATAAAATCTCGTCTCATTGAATCCATTTGCCTCAACTGAGTGGTCTCATGCACCACCAAAATGAGCTCTTGAGTGGCCTTGGCTTTATTCATGTGTGCTAAAAGCCAACGAGTATCGTCGTCCGGAGTTTCTAACTCAAACTCACTTTCAAACTGACCTTTTTTAACCGCTTTTTTAAACACCCTGCTCAAAGCTGGTACACCTAAATCATAAATAGACTTTCGCAGAATCTCCTCTATGCCGAGAATTTCGGTAATCTTATCATTATGAAAGGTTATCACGCCGCTTTCATCCAGCACCATGATGCCCTCGCCCAGGCCATCTAATACCAAGCCGAATTGATCTCTTTGCTGGGCAATCAATGAAATTTGAGTCTTAAGATTATCAGAGATGGTAGAGATATTCCTTGCCATAGATCCTATTTCATCAGATCGTTTTAATGGCAACAGCTGAGATCCTTTCTTTTTATGAGAGCCGTCAGTCATCACCGCAGTAATCCTTTCAAGGTCTGTCAGACTCTCACGAATATAATTGCCCGCAAGAATACTGGCTAAAATTGCTACAATAAAAGCCACTACCACGATTAGAGTAACGGAATTATCTAAGGAGGCAATTGAGCTATCAAGGTACTCATTGGGAACAGAAATCCTGATTAGTCTTGCTTGAGCCCCTGAATCATCTCGCAATGCAAAATAGAGCATTTCTTGTTGAGTCGTAGTGCTAAATCTTTTACTAGAACCAAAACCGTTTTTAAAGGCAGCCATAACCTCAGGTCTGCCCCTGTGATTTTCAAGCAATGGTAGGTCTTCCGCCTCTAACTCCGAATCTACGAGTACCTGTCCATCAAAGTCTATGATGGTTATCCTTGAGCGCGATGACTCAGAGAAACTATTAATATTACTCTTGAGAGTATCTAAACTTAATTTTTGAGGAAATTGGTTAAAAGATTGCTGGAGAATGCCTGCCTGTTTTGATAATTCATTTTCAATCTGTCGCTGTAGGCCCTCGGAAAGATCTCGCTCTGCAACAATAAAAGCAAGCGAAAGTCCGATAAATAGACACGATAAGATAATAAAAAAAATACGGGAACGGATACCCATAATTATCTATTCTGGGGTTTTAGAAAAACGATACCCAACACCTCGAATTGTTTGAATGTAATCGCCAGCAGAGTCCAATTTTTCTCTTAATCTTTTGATGTGAGTGTCCACAGTCCTGGTTGTAACCTCAGCGCTATATCCCCAAACTTCCTCAAGTAATTGATCTCGTGATTGAACCCTGCCTCGACGATCAATGAGGTGCTTTAAAAGTCGAAATTCTAAGGCTGTAAAGCTCACTTCCAAGTTATCAATAAACACTTGATGAGCCTCAAGGTTTAAGGTGAGGACACCAAAAGTAAATAGAGGTTCTTGAGGAGGTGAGTTTGATTCCTGTCTTTTTAAAATTGCTTTAACTCTTAAGATAAGCTCTCGCACACTAAAAGGCTTTGTCACATAATCATCGGCGCCCAGTTCAAAACCAACCACACGATCAACCTCATCAGCCTTGGCGGTTAAAAGAATAACGGTAAGATGTTTAGTCGCAGGGTCTGATTTGATATCTCGACATAAGGTTAACCCTGAGCCATCAGGCAGCATTAAATCCAGAATAACTATATCTGGATTATGTTCAACAATGGCTTGCTCCCCCTCTGCTATGGAAGCTGCTTGAAAAACCTTAAAAGATTCCTTAGAAAAATTATATTCAAGTGTTTTTCTTATATCCGGTTCATCTTCAATAATTAAAATACGTGAGGCCATAATATTTTTTAGTTAAGTATGGCTCCTTTATACAGTATTTACAGGCGAAGGTTGTGGCATTAACTTAGATTTTGCTCAATTGATACAAATTCGTTACGTAAGACTTTTTTATCAAATTTGCCAGAGGCTACTCTTGGTAAATCCAGAGAATCTATTTTTAACATGGATGGAATCTTGAAGGCTGCAATCTTATTATGAAGAAATTCTTGCAGCTCTATTTCAGTCAATTGAGATGATGGCTTAAGGCATATAGATGCGCACAAAGTTTCTCCAAGGCGCTCTTCTGGGATACCAAAGACAGCTACCTCTTG
>ENA-OWPI01003236-OWPI01003236.1-marine-metagenome-genome-assembly--contig:-NODE-3236-length-14126-cov-3.428144_pt1 | contig 14126 bp, 14 predicted proteins | sample MGYA00238138_ERZ651775 | MGnify/ENA primary metagenome ERZ651775 (study PRJEB26906, sample SAMN06265043) | marine metagenome | isolation source: Helgoland LTER site | place: Germany:Helgoland, sampling...
TACTCATCAACAATTATACACGGTAGGCATTTTTCAAATTTTCATGACATATATACACAATTGGATAATAATCATGGCGCTATAAAAGCGATAGATCCATTGCAAATATCAAACGCATGGGAAAAATTAAGGAATAAGGAGTTTAGAAAAAAAACACTTTCTAACGCCCACAAAATTTTGTTTGCAGGAAGTCAAAAGGAAGATTTAATTGCAACTATACTAAGAAAGTTTGAAGCCTAAATACTTAGCCTTCATTCCACCTATTATGTAACCAATACCACTGCTCTGGATTTGCTTTTATCCGATTGCTAATACGATCGTTTATTTGGTTCGTCATAGTAATTACATCAGAATGTGCAATTGGCTCTTCATATTTTATAGTTATATTTTTTTTATTTGGCTGGCGAATTGCAAATACTGGGACCAAAGGTAAATTATATCTTAACGCCATCTCGGCTGGAGCAGTTGTTGTTTTCGCATCTTGTCCTAAAAACTCTAAAGGTTCACCTGAATTATATTTCTGATCCACTAAAAGAGCAAAAAATCCACCTTTTTTTAGATGTCTGATCATTGTAATATTTCCTGAACTACCCCTGGCTACAATCGGCAATCCACCGTGTTTAATTGACCGAAGGAATAAGCGCTCATACCATGGATTATTATTTTTTCTATAAACCGCTCCAGTTTCCATTTTGTGGGAGGCTAAATGATGACGAATAGCCTCCCATTGACCGAAATGTGCAGATACAATTATTGCCCCTTTGCCATTATTTTTTGCTTCTTTTAATATATCAAAGCCTATTCCATCTGCTTTAATCAATTTATTACGCTTTTTATAATCATCGTTCATTAATAATTCAGATAAAGTTAATGCAGTATTCTCACCAACTTTTTTAGTTATTAATTTTATTTCATTCTTCCCTAGATTTGGGAATGCTATTCTTAATCCTTTATGAACCCTTTTTCTTGCTTTTGGGAAATGAGTAACAATTATGCCTCCCAAAAATGCAAACATTTTTGCACGTACCCAGAACGGGAGAATGCGCCCAAAAGTTAAAACTATCCAAATCGGTGCAAACTCAATAGCACGATAAATATATGATTTCTTATTTTGGTACATTTTTTTGAGCTTTTATTTCCTTTATTTATTAATTTAATAATCACTAATAGATTTAATAATTTCTGCCGCATGAGATAAATTATTTGCTTCAAAATAACGTTCATGGTCAGTCATAGGTTTGGCCATTTCAAGTTCCCAAGTTATAGGATATGGAACATGTATACCCCAAGCACCTGCCTTTACTGCTGGTACTGCGTCAGATTTAATAGAGTTACCTACCATTACACTTTCGTCCATTTTCCCAAATCTACTAAAAATATTTTTATATGTACTTGAATGTTTTTCACTGACAATTTCAATATTCTTAAACCACCTTCCAACATTTGATAAATTTACTTTACGCTCTTGATCTATTAAGTCACCTTTGGTTATCAAAACAAGTTCGTAAGACTCACTCAAGCTTTCTAATATGTTTGGAACTCCATCTATAAAATCAACAGGGTGCTCCATCATCTCTCTACCTATATTAATAACTTCCCTCATTGTTTTTGAATCTAATTTTTCTCGACTCAAATCCAAGGCAACTTGCATCATTGCAAAAGTAAATGATTTTATACCATATCCCAACGAGTTTACATTTTGACGTTGCATTTCCAATACTGCTTTAGAAACTGTTTCATTATCGGCATATTCATGCAGTAATGCTGTCAGTTTATTTTGGGCCTCACCAAAAAATCTTTCATTATGCCAAAGGGTATCATCAGCATCAAAGCCAATAGTTTTTATAACACTCATGTTTGAACAATCCTTGGCCTACCAGTTGCTATGGCTAATATTGATCCCTCAATGAAAACTTCTCGACCTTCAATAATTGCAGTCTGTTCCTCATCTTCAAATTGAATATGAATATTTTCAGCTCCAGCATTTGTTGCAGCTAATTGTACTTTATTTGTCAAACCCTGCTTTAGTATTTCATAGGCAACTTTTTGGTCTTTACAATCAACAGGCCCCTTATCAGTAAAAACCCTCCATATACCCTCTCCACCACTTACAATTTTACCTGACTCACGCATTGTTATTTGGCCAACAACTGCACCAATAGCATTAGCTACACCTCCATGCTTTGGTAATATTGTTTTTGTTGATAACTTTTTACCAACCTCTCCGTAATATGTTTTTGCAGATGCTCCTAAACCAATAATTGGTAAGTTTATAGCTACATCTAGTGAAACAATATTTCTATGATGGTTAAGCCCATTTTTCACTAAAACATGGCGTGCTAAATCCCTAGCCCTGCCATCAATATTTTCCTCACCAAAAGCTGTTTCCAATATTACTTCCGAAGTTTGTTCTGTTAACTGATTGATTATTCTTAAAGCTAATTCTTGATAATCTTTTGATAAAATTTCACCTGATCCAGTACGCATTCGACCAAAAATTAATAATGCTTTCTGTGCAGCACTCGCATCCCATGCATCAAGATTTCCTAAAACGTGGCTTGCATCAGATGGGGTTAAAGCTGAATGCATTATAATTCCACGTTCTAATAATCTGCTTATTGAACCTAAATCTACCCTTGAACTAATTGCTTCGGACATTGGTATAGGACCATCTTTAATTCTATTAAAAACAATAACATCTTTATTACTTAATTCTGATGCATTATCACTGATAGGTACTAAAAATTGACCTGCAAATTCATTAATCTTATCAGAATTTAATGCACTATCTAATGCATCATGAACAATTTTTTTATGATCAGCAGCCAACAAAGAAACTGGCATAACACGCCTTGGCCCTAAGATTAGCTCCCCAATAAGGCCATCACGCTTTAGGTGCACTTGGCTATCTCCACCCAAACCAAATGTACGCATTGCAACAGCTTCTACCATTGTCCTAAGCCCTCCCACCATTGCTCCTTCAGGATCAATCTTAGGTTTGCCTTCAGCTAGTACTGCAACGTCAGTTGTGGTCCCCCCAATATCTGAAACTAAAGCATTTTTTTCATTTGTTAACCAACTTGCACCTACTATGCTTGCGGCAGGCCCTGAAAGAATTGTTTCTATAGGCTTTTCTCTTGCTTGATCAGCGCTAATTAATGCTCCATCACCTCGTACAACCATCATCTGTGAGGTTATGCCAATATCACAAAGATAAGCTTCAGTTGCTCCAATTAAATGGTCTATCATTCCAATAAGGCGTGCATTTAAAACTGCAGTCATTGCCCTTTTTGGACCACCTAGTTTTGCTGAAAGTTCATATGAACACGAAACGGGAACTCCTGTTGTCTCTCGAATAATATCACGAACAGCTTTTTCATGTGATGGATTTCTTGTTGCAAATTGGCCAGCAATGGCAAACCCAGTAACATTATCAATTTTTAATAATTCGGTTTTTAAAGTACTTAAATCAAGCCTGGAAAGCTCATTTCCTGAATGATCATGTCCACCAGAAATAATTATAACAGGATCACCTCTTAGGGCCTCTGCTAATCCTTGTCGTTCAATATCTTTAGAACTGAAACCAACATAGATCAAACATACTTTACCACCTTTTCCTTCAACCAAAGCATTTGTTGCAAGTGTTGTTGAAAGTGAAGTCATAACGATGTCTTTTGCGCTTACACAACTTTGCTCTAAGACTGCCGAAACGGCATTAGCAACTCCAATAGCTAGATTAGACTTTGTGGTTAAAGATTATGAACTTGCTATTATTTCATTATCATTTTTGATTAATACAGCATCAGTGTAAGTACCACCTGTGTCTATACCCAACATGACTGCCATGCTTCACCTCAAAACTTACATTAAGACATAAAAAATATATTTAATAACTTTATTCCTAATCTTCGTTCATGTCCCATCCAAGTGCTCTGGCTACTGTAAATATATCTTTGTCACCCCGCCCACACATGTTCATCACCATAATGTGGTCTTTTGGCAAGTCACCAGCTATTTTTCTTACATGAGCTAACGCATGGGCTGGTTCTAGTGCTGGAATTATTCCCTCTGTCCTGCATGAGAATTGAAATGCATCTAATGCTTCTTGGTCAGTAACAGAAACATATTCTGCTCGTCCTGTTTCATGAAGCCAACTGTGCTCTGGCCCTATACCAGGATAGTCTAAACCTGCTGAGATGGAATGACCTTCTAATATTTGGCCATCATCGTCTTGCAACAAATACGTTCTATTTCCGTGTAAAACACCAGGTCTACCGCCTGTTAATGAAGCACAATGCTCCATTTTATCATTTACACCTTTACCGCCCGCTTCAACACCAATAATCCTAACGTCTCTTTCATCTAGAAATGGATGAAAAAGTCCAATAGCGTTTGATCCACCACCAATACAAGCAATTACACTATCAGGAAGGCGACCTTCTACTTCCATCATTTGCTCTTTTGTTTCTTTTCCTATGATTGATTGAAAATCACGAACCATTGCTGGGTATGGATGTGGGCCTGCAACAGTGCCAATACAGTAGAATGTTTCATCTACATAAGTTACCCAATCTCGCAAAGCATCGTTCATCGCGTCTTTTAAGGTTCCTCGACCACTAGTTACTGGAACAACTTCTGCCCCTAATAACTTCATTCTAAATACGTTAGGCGCTTGGCGCTCAACATCATGAGCACCCATATAAATAATACATTTTAGACCAAATTTTGCGCAAACTGTGGCAGTCGCCACACCATGCTGTCCTGCACCAGTCTCTGCAATTATGCGCGTTTTTCCCATTCTTCGAGCTAGAAGAATTTGGCCTAAAACATTATTGATTTTGTGAGCACCCGTATGATTAAGCTCATCACGTTTATAGTATATTTTTGCTCCACCTAACTCAGAAGTTACGCGATCTGCAAAATATAAAGGAGATGGCCTACCCACATAGTACTTCCATAGATAATTCATTTCATCCCAGAAAGATTCATCAGTTTTTGCTTTTTCATATTCCGCTTCAAGATCCAAGATAAGCGGCATAAGTGTTTCCGAAACAAAGCGACCACCGAACTGGCCAAATCTACCTTTTTCATCTGGTACATTCATGAAAGAATTAAACATATCATTTGCCATCTACAGTTCTCCGTTAGCCACTTGAATAAAATCTGAAATAAGTTTTATATCTTTAACCCCACTTGATGCCTCAACACCAGAGGAAACATCAAATTGTTTTGCACCAGTAAGTTCAGCAGCTTTTAACAAATTATTAGGATTCAAGCCACCCGCGAGCATCCAAGGAGTTGTCCATCTTCGACCAGCTAAAAGCCTCCAATCAAACGACAATCCATTACCTCCAGGCAGAACTGAATTTCTTGACGGTTTTGCATCAACCAGTATCTGGTCAGCAATTCTGCTATATTCATCTAAATATATCAAATCTGAACTATCAGATATTCCAACGGCTTTCATAACTGGCAGTCCAAATCTATCTTTAACTTCCGACACTCGATCAACACTTTCATGTCCATGAAGTTGAATCATATCAATTGGAACTTTATCTAAAAGTGTATCCAAGTCTAGATCAGACGGATCGACAACTAAAGCAGTTTTGCAAATGCCCTCTGGTACAATTTTCGCCATTTGACTAGCTTTATCAATAGTAAGGTGTCGAGGTGATTTTTCAAAAAATACAAACCCAACATATGCAGCACCTGCATTAATAGCGCCATCGAGAGTATCTAGCGTTGTTAATCCACAAATTTTCACACGCATTATTTTATCTTTTCAAAATTTATTTTGAGTTCATTAAACTATAAGTAATTCAAATAGCTAAATTCAGGGTTTATTCAAGTAATTCAAGAATTTGATCTGCTTCATTGTTAGTAATATTTTTCAATTTTTTTATTTCATTTTCTAAAACTTTAACCTTTTTTGTTTTTTGTGAAAGTGCCTTACGATATTTATGTTCTCGTAAGTATTCCCAAAAAAAACCTAGAAGTACGCCTACTAATATTCCAATAAATGTCAGTATAAATAACGGAAGTGTAATACTTCCCGAGACACCTAGTTGATCTGATAAGTTAATTGGCAAAAAGCGAAAATCTACATACTGGCGATTTACCAAGGCTAAAATTAATAAAAAAATAGAAATGAAAAAAATAATAATAAAACGAACTATACGCATGAATACCTTTTTCTAAAAAATGGCTTATTATGATTTAATTTTCATTTAAACGGTCGCGTAAAAGCTTACCAGTTTTAAAAAAAGGTACGTGTTTCTCTTCTACATCGACAGTTTCACCTGTCCTAGGATTTCGACCTCTTCGAGCTTCTCTTTGCTTAACTGAAAAAGAACCAAACCCGCGTAACTCCACTCTATTTCCATTAGACATCGCATCAATAATTTCATCAAAAACAGTTCCAATAATACGCTCGATATCGCGTTGATATAAATGTGGGTTCTCAGCAGCAATTTTTTCTACCAATTCAGAACGTATCATTATTGTATCTCCCTGAAAGCATCATATGAAATTAAAAATATAGTTACAGATTTTAACCATCCTGCAAAGTCCCTCAGTTAAAAAAGTCACTGAAAACTTTGAATTGTTAGTATTTTTTTTTAATTTAGGTTAAATTTTTTGATTTATTAATCAAATAATCAATAATTTTATTGATATTTTATATAATTACGAATCGTAGACAAAAAAATAGCGCTGAATAATCAGCGCTATTTAAATTTTATTTATTAATCGTTACTTTTTAAAGCTGCACCAAGAATATCTCCTAATGATGCTCCTGAGTCTGAAGAGCCATATTGTTCAACAGCTTCTTTTTCTTCAGCAATTTCACGAGCTTTAATCGATAAGCCTAGCTTACGTGTTTTAGCATCAATTGATGTTACTCTTGCATCAAGTTTATTACCAACACTGAAACGTTCAGGACGCTGCTCTGCACGGTCACGCGAAAGATCTGATCTTCGAATAAATGCCTTCATACCATCATATTCAACTTCGATGCCACCTTCTTCAATTGATGTTACTTCAACTGTTACTACAGCACCACGCTTAACGCCTGAAACTGCTTCTGCAAATGGATCTTGACCAAGATTTTTTACTGACAATGAAATGCGTTCTTTTTCTGCATCCACATCGATCACAACTGCTTTGACTGTATCACCTTTTTTGTAATTTGCTAAAGCTTCTTCACCAGATTGATCCCATGCCAAATCTGATAAATGAACCATTCCATCGATTTCGCCTTCAAGTCCAATAAACAAGCCAAATTCAGTGATATTTTTAACTTCACCTTCAACTTCAGCGCCTTCAGGGAAATTCTTCGCAAAGCCTTCCCATGGATTACCTTGTGTTTGCTTCAGACCTAACGAAACTCTTCGTTTATCTGACTCAATCTCTAGAACCATAACTTCAACTTCTTGTGATGTTGAAACAATTTTACCAGGGTGTACATTTTTCTTTGTCCAAGACATTTCAGAAACATGCACTAAGCCTTCAACTCCAGGTGCAAGTTCAACAAACGCACCATAATCAGTAATGTTTGTAACTCTACCAGTGTGGAGCGATTCTAATGGGAAGCGACCAGCAACATCACCCCAAGGATCATCTTGCAGCTGCTTCATTCCCAAAGATATGCGGTGCGTATCTTTATTTATTTTTATTACTTGAACTTGAATTGTTTCACCAATTGTCAGAACTTCAGAAGGATGATTTACTCTTGACCATGCCATATCTGTTACGTGTAGCAATCCATCTACTCCACCCAAATCTACGAAAGCACCGTAATCCGTGATATTCTTGACTACACCATCAACTGCATCACCTTCAGCTAATTTGCCGACTATTTCTGCACGTTGCTCTGCGCGTGATTCTTCTAATATTGCACGTCTAGAAACAACAATATTTCCACGGCGGCGGTCCATTTTTAAAACTATGAAAGGCTGTGCCATACCCATCAATGGGCCTGCATCTCTTACTGGGCGTACGTCTACTTGTGATCCTGGTAAGAATGCAACTGCACCACCTAGGTCAACAGTAAATCCACCTTTTACACGGCCAAAGATTGCGCCATCAACACGCTCTTCTGAAGCATGAGCTTTTTCCAGACGGTCCCAAGCTTCTTCTCTCCGAGCTTTTTCACGTGAAATCACAGCTTCACCACGTTGATTTTCAACACGATCTAGAAATACTTCTACAGTATCTCCAACTTCGATCTCAGGTGCTTGGCCAGGATTTGCAAATTCTTTCAGGTCAATTCGACCTTCCATTTTGTAACCCACATCAATAATGGCTTGACCAGATTCGATTGCGATTACTTTACCTTTTACGACAGAACCTTCATCAGGTGTGTCTATATCGAAGCTTTCATTTAAGAGGGCTTCGAACTCCTCCATTGTCGCTTTTGCGCACATATATAAGTTCCTTCATATTTTTTTTCGGGCCACGCGGTTTTGCCCACGGGTCTTTTGGTTAAAATTACAATCATGCTAAACTTGGGTTAGCTACAAACACACAAAAGGCCGGAGATCTCCAGCCTTGCTTTCCCAAATGAAGTTAATAAATCTTCAAATAGCATAATTTGTCGTGCGTATAGGGTATTTTACACATAAGGTAAAGAGATGCGCCCATAAATTCAGATTCTTTATCTTACATCTAATCGTAGATAATTATCTTTTAAATTGTTGGCAAAATTGTCGATATTTTTCATCACTACTTTTACAGTATTTTCTAATAATACCAATTTGCCATTCACCATCACAATTCATTGAAATCTCATCTCTTAAATTAACGAATTTAGTAATTATTAATTGAGAGCTCTCTTTTAAATTCTCTCCATATTCTTCCAAGTTTATAAGCTCATTAGCTGTATCATTATAATTTTTATAAACAGTGTCATAAACGCCCCATAAATCTGAATTTGATGGATTTTCTTTTATCTCTTTTTCGAGTTTTCTAACTTTTTGCTCTAATATATTTAATTCAGATAAAAAGGTTTCATACTCTTGGTTATAATTTAGGCCATCTTTTTTATATTTTTCTAATAAACGTTGGAAATCTAGTAAAATATTTGCTTTATTTGAGCATTTTTCAAAAACAATAGGGCTGTTATGAATTTCCTCAGCTTTTAGTGGAAATGCCGATGCAAGAATTCCAAGAAAAAAAATAATAACTTTCAATCTTACCCTCCCAAGCAATATACAAAAGCATGTTCAGAAAATTTAACAAGATTGTTTTATTTTTTCAATTTTATTTTAATAATTTTGCGGTTTCATATTTTTCATTTAAATAACTAATTGCAACCTCAACTGCATCCTTTATTGTCAAGGAAGACGTATCAATTTTTATTGCATCCTTGGCAATAACTAATGGAGATGTTTCGCGCTCTGCATCTCGCTTATCTCTTGAAACAACATCCTGAAGAACACTTTCGAGCTCTACATCGTGTCCATTATTTTTTAATTCTTTGTATCTTCGGTAAGAACGAATTTCAGCACTAGCGGTGATAAATAATTTAATATCTGCATCTGGACATATGACAGTTCCTATATCTCTTCCATCTAGAACTGCTCCACCATCTTGATTTGCAAAGCTGCGTTGGAAATCGAGTAAAACCTCCCGAACCTCAGTTATTTTTGCAACCTTACTTGCTGCTTCAGCTATTTCAGGTGTTCGTAATTCGTTTGGATTTAAATCTGATGGTTTTAAATCCAAGGCTAATTGTTTGGCAACTTCAGGATAATAAGAAGTTCTTGAGTATGCCAAAGCCTTTTTTCCTATACCCCGATATAACAAACCAGTATCAAGATGGGGAAGATTAAAATGTTTTGCTACAGCTTTTGCTATAGTCCCTTTTCCAGCCGCGGCTGGACCATCTATTGCTACTACAAATTTCATTTCATCCCTTTTAGATTAGTCAGTAATACTGGCCCCTAAATTACTCATCAAATTTTTAAAAATTGGAAATGATGTTGCAATGGCATGTCCATCATCAACTTTTACAGATTTTTTAGAAGCTAATCCCATACATAAAAATGACATAGCAATACGATGATCAAGGTGAGTTTGTGCTATCCCACCTCCTTCGACTTCACCATTTTGGCCATGTACAATTAAGTAATCTTCACCTTCTTCGATTTTAACACCCATGACTTCAAGACCACGAGCCATTGCATCAATTCGATCACATTCTTTAACTCGCAACTCTTTAATCCCACGCATTATCGTTTTGCCTGAAGCAAAAGCAGCAACAACCGATAGAATTGGATACTCATCAATCATAGAGGGTGCTCGATTTGGTGGAACTTCAACCCCACTAAGACTTGAAGCTTTTACGCGTAAGTCAGCGACTGGTTCACCTCCCTCTAAGCGATTATTTTCAAACTCAATATTAGCGCCCATTTCAACCAAGGTTGTAAATAAACCCGAACGTGTGGGGTTTAAACCAATATTAGGTAAAAATACTTCTGAACCTTCTACTATTAAAGCAGCACATACAGGGAAAGCAGCTGAAGATGGGTCACATGGAACAGCAATATCTTGCGCTATTAACTCAGGGCGTCCTTGTAATGTAATTTCAAAACCATCCTTAGTTTCAACAGTATCAATATCTGCACCAAAACCACTCAACATTCTCTCTGAATGATCACGGGTTTTTTCAGGCTCTATTAATGTAGTCTCACCTAAAGCGTTTAATCCTGCCAATAATATTGCAGATTTAATTTGAGCGGATGGATGTGGTGAAGTATATTTTATACCATGCGCGTTTCTTGCCCCAACCATTGTTAAAGGTAAGAAACCTTTTTCTCTTCCATAAGCATGTGCACCAAATAATTTTAAAGGATCTGTAATTCGACCCATTGGTCTTGAACGTAAACTAGCATCACCAGTAAATGTTGCACTGATAGGACTTGTAGACATTGCGCCCATGATAAGCCTAACACCCGTACCTGCATTGCCACAATCAATCACATCTACAGGTTCAGAAAACCCACCTACACCAACTCCATGTACCGACCAATTTCCTTGACCATGATCAATGACTGAAGCACCAAATGCAGACATTGCTTGAGCAGTATCTAATACATCTTGACCTAATAAAAGTCCTGATATTTTAGTTTCACCAACTGATAATGCTCCCAATATAAGAGATCTATGGGAAACTGATTTATCACCAGGAATAATTGCAGTACCTTTTAATGGCCCAACAGAATGAGATGACATAGGGATAGGTGTTGTATGGCCTGACATGAAAAATCTCCTAGTTAAGGGTTTTGTATTAATCGAGTTATGTTAAACCGTCCATTAAGAAATACACATAAATACATTTACTATACTAATGTGTCTTGTGCTGTATCTTATATTTTTCTGAAAGTTAAATAATGTGGCGTACGATCTTCACGTAATGCTTTAAGTTCATACCTTGTAGATATCCAATCATCCCACGGTTGCTGCCAATCACTTGCACATTCAGCGAGCCATTCAAAATTTCCATTTAAGTGAACTTCTTCAAGCGTTTGTCTAACATAATCTTCAATATCAGTAGCAACTCTAAAAATTGCTCCTGATTTAAGGCATGATGCTAAAGGTTCAAGGTGTTCTGGTGTAACAAATCGCCTTCTATGATGACGCGATTTAGGCCAAGGATCAGGGTACAACAAAAATGCTCGCGATATAGTTTCTTTTGGCAACACATCCATCATGTCTCTGGCGTCACCAGGGTGTACCATAACATTATTAACTTTTGCTGAGCGAATTTTTCCCAACAGCATTGCCACACCGTTGATATATGGCTCACAACCAATTATTCCCACATTTGGATTTAAAACTGCTTGATGTACGAGGTGCTCTCCGCCTCCAAATCCAATTTCCAACCATATTTCTCTATTACCTTCAAACCATTTGTCTGGATGAACTGAGTTGCGATCAGGGTTATCTAGCCAAGTTACACCTTTAGGTTTAAGTGCCTCAAGATCTTCAGCCATGTATCTTTCTTGAGACTTTTGTAGAGATTTACCTTTAATTCGGCCATAAAAATTTCTTCGCGGCGCACCAGAAACATGTTTTTCGCGTTTCGTCATAAATTTATCCTAAAAAAGCCTCAATTATGTAAATGTTGAGAGTTTTTAACTTTGATCACTACCCTAGGTCAAACAGAGTTCTTTAAAGCATTTATTAAATCTGTCTTTTCCCAGGAGAAGCCACCATCACTCATAGGGGCACGCCCAAAATGTCCATAAGAGGCAGTTCTAGCATATATTGGTTTTCGAAGGTTCAAATGATTGATTATACCGACTGGCGTTAGATCCATTGCAAGCGAGACAGCTTTTTCAATTTGTTCATCTGATACTTGTCCAGTACCATGTGTATCACAATATATTGAAAGTGGCTTTGACACACCAATTGCATAAGATAATTGGATTGTGCATTTGTTCGCAAGACCTGCAGCTACTACATTTTTTGCTAAATAACGAGCTGCATATGCCGCTGAACGGTCAACTTTTGTTGGATCTTTTCCAGAAAATGCACCCCCACCATGTGGTGCAGCACCACCGTAAGTATCAACAATAATTTTACGCCCTGTTAAACCAGCATCTCCATCAGGACCACCAATTACAAATTTACCAGTTGGGTTTACATGCCATTCCGTATCTTTTGAAATCCAATCAGTTGGCAAAGTTTCACGAATATACGGCTCAACTAATTCACGGACATCTGCAGATGATAAACTTTCATCTAAATGCTGTGTTGATAGTACAATAGACGTAACACCAACAGGCTTACCATTTTCATATTTTACGGATATTTGTGACTTCGCATCTGGCCCTAATTGTGAAAGTACTCCTGAATGCCTTGCTTCAGCCAATTTACTTAAAATAGCGTGAGAAAATTGAATCGGGGCCGGCATTAATTCTGGTGTTTCATTCGTTGCATAACCAAACATTATACCCTGATCACCTGCACCATCATTATCAACACCTTGAGCTATGTGAGCTGATTGTTCGTGCAATAAATTATCAATTTGTATTGTTTCCCAATGGAAACCTTCTTGCTCATAGCCTATGTCTTTTACACATTCACGAACTATTGAATCCACATTTGATTTTACTAATTTTAATTTTGACTGATCAGTTAATCCAACTTCTCCACCTATTACTACACGATTTGTTGTTGCAAATGTTTCACAAGCAACGCGAGCCATTTCTTCTTCATTTAAGAATGCATCAAGCACTGCATCAGAAATCCTATCGCATATTTTATCTGGGTGACCCTCTGAAACTGATTCAGAAGTGAATAAATAATCTTTTCGTGACATGAATTGCTCCGTTGTTAAATAAACTTACTTCAGGTAGCCGTTGTAAGTTCTATATCAAATATCATACTGATATTATTCTGTTATAAAGTGTTTCCTATATATATTGTTTAAAGAAGCCAATAGTAACAAACAACTTATTATCGATAAAAATAATTCGCCAAATTTTGCATATGGAGTGGGTGGTAATTTATCGGGAAGTACCGCATCAAAATATCCAGAGGTTTCAAGTTCAATTGAATTCAAAATACGACCATAAGGATCTATCATTGCACTGATACCTGTATTCGCTGAACGAACAAATGGCACCCCTTGTTCGATTGCCCTTATTCTAGCTTGAGCGAGATGCTGATATGGTCCTGAAAAACTTCCAAACCAAGCATCGTTTGTTATTTGAACAATCCAGTCAGGCCGGTTTTCAATATTATTTGAATAATTAGAAAAAATTGATTCATAACAAATCAAAGCCAAGAAATTTGGTATATTGCCACCATCGATTATTCTTGAACCTTTGCCTGGTTTAAAATTACCAGCAAGGCCAGTTAAACTAGACAAACCAATAGTATTTAAAAAATTAGCCATAGGCATATACTCACCGAATGGAACTAAGTGTTGTTTATCAAATATTGCACTAATATCTCCATGTTCATTTATTAATATTAATGAATTTCGTGAATTGTTTTTTTCCTTGCGAACAATTCCAGCAACCACAGAGGTATTGGGGCCAGCTGCAATTGAAATTTCTTTTATGACCGCATCACTATCATTTAGCAATTTAGATATTGATGTTTCAGGCCATATTACC
>ENA-OWPI01003240-OWPI01003240.1-marine-metagenome-genome-assembly--contig:-NODE-3240-length-14114-cov-3.356985_pt1 | contig 14114 bp, 10 predicted proteins | sample MGYA00238138_ERZ651775 | MGnify/ENA primary metagenome ERZ651775 (study PRJEB26906, sample SAMN06265043) | marine metagenome | isolation source: Helgoland LTER site | place: Germany:Helgoland, sampling...
GTCGATGTTGTATCGTTGGAGGAAATTATCTTCCGCAATCGGATCAACCCACAGATATCCGACGTCCCCCCCGGATCCACTCTCCAAGTCAATCGCTCTCGCCTCTTCCAATATCGGTAGCACGGTGTCGGGTAATTTAAACTCCTTCTCGACGACAACCACAAACTTTTTCACAGGACTCTTCTCCTGCAACCTCCCCAGCATCCCTTGATGGTATTTCGTCAACGTGCTTGCACCATAGAGCACAATCATCTTCTTCAGCTTATTTACCTCGTCGCTGTGGCTAGTCATGGGGATGATCGGTGAGTTTGGTAAATGTTCATCGCTGTTGTAGATTTGCAAGCAGGAAGGGCAGAACATTAAAGGAATGTTCTCGAAGAAGAAGTGAACATTATCGACCGTCTTCTCTGCGGAGGAGGTCAGCATGTGCTGATCATAGTCGATACGTAGCAAAGCATCCGTCAGAACGTGGTGCGCTTCGCTGAGACGCTGGAACTGCGCTTCTGCCTGGGACTTAGTCAAATTATTTAGCGCATGTCGATCTGGGTGCTTTTCTTTGCTCAACTTCCGGAACGCTTTCTTGACTTTTTTGTTGCTGGCACTGCTGTCAATCTCTAAGACATCGTAATAACTGTCGCCATCAATGCCGTTAACGTTTCTCAAAGTCTTCCAAAAGGATTGTAAAAGCATATACTTGTCAACAATACCAAAACGGACCTTCTTGTTCTTCAGCAACTCCTCGCCAGACAATAACATCTCATTGGCGAGATCTTCAAACGTAGAGCGGGCAAGGTTCACATTGCCCACGATCGCGACAGTATCGACTTGATGGTAAATAGATGATCGAAATAGAGTGAGCGAGGGGGCTTATTGCACCTCAATTACCGCGACCTATTTAAGCTCACCTCCATTTTCTCCCTTGGGATGAAAAAACTCCTTGACATCCTCCACTGTACGCAGCTCGACAATCTTTTCCTGGGAGCACCGCTCAATGAAGAGCGTGATCGCTTCCAAAGATTTCTCTCCCGTATGCATGTAGCTTTTGTAGGGCTGCGAAGCGTTTTTGGGAGGGAAAGAGCATAATTTTGTGTTGGGTTGGCAAAGATGTTGGTTTGCAAAGATGTTGGTTTGGGTGGATAGATAGGCAAATGAAATACTCACTTTGGAAGTCTGGGGAGGGTAGAACAAAAGAGTCGGAAAAGAAACAACGTTGTGCTTCTCAACGATTTCAGAGTTAGCATTGTTTGTGATATCCACTTGTCCAACTTTGAACTCATTCATTCTCCTCAATTCTTCAAATGTTGACTGGAAATTGGCGCAATGACCGCACCATGGCGCGTAGAATTCCACAAGAAACCCCAGCCCATCTTCCCCTGCAGTATGGATGGTTTGCGTGTAGTTTTCGGAAGTGAGGTGAGGACCGGAGGCAGTGAATTCACCAAAGGAGAAAGAGAGGGTCAGGAAGAAGACGGTGATGTAAAATGGAAGTCTTGACCGCATTCTCTTGTTACTGGGTAGCATCAAGGACGACTAACTAAAAGTCGCTAGAGAAAAATGGGCATCAAATTGAAAAAATTAAAAAAAATAATCTTCTCTTTTTTCGAACTTACTTTTACCCCGAGCCAAATCCCGGCACCCTCTTTCGATGATTGATTTCTTCAAATCAACGCACGGACGGGAGTATCCTTTGCTCTACCTCTGGCTTGTGAAGGATTTCACTTGGTGTGCTCTCCACTTTTATCATGTGGGTATGGCTTCTGGATCGCTCTCGCTTGTCTACACCGTCGCCTTGGTGATCGTCAACTTGCGTGAGCGACAGTATAGGGAAGGTTGGAAGGCGGGCTGCCTGCTGCTGTGGCTCTCTGCAAACTACAGTTGGATGGTTGGAGAATTTTTTGTACAGAATCTTGGCTACAATGAAACCTTTTACGACAAATCCCAACACATTTGTCAAATAACGAGTCTCTTTGCTGTTACTGCCAATGTCGTCTACTTTTCGATGATCCTCCCATTCAAACTGCTTCCTAATAAGGCACCAGATGATCATCATTTTCAAGTTCTTGGGGCAGCCCCAAGAACTCCATCGTTTCTATCTGTCAAAGATTTTCGTGACTACGAGGGTATACACGTTTTCTTTTGGAGCGTGAAGGATTGTTCTTGGTCTTTTGAGAATAAAATCGTGTTTATACCAGCGCTCTTGTTCACGGTGTTGATTAACTTGGATATCCTCTGTCGGTACAAGAAAACACCTAACAATACTTTCCATGCTGTTAATTTTGGAGTTTTGCTGATTTGGGTCACTGCAAATGGTATATGGGCGATTGGAGAGCTGTTTGTGGAAAACGAACACGAACTATCGGAAGCAGATTTGGATGCGTTCAAATTTCCTTTCCCCCCAACAAACAAAATTTTGATTATGCGTTACCTGGCATGCTGGGTCTTTGCCTTTGCTGGACTTTGTGCTTGTGTCTGTGTCGGTGGTATTTACGTTTGGTCTGTGAAAGACCGAAGAAGACGCGGCAATAACCACCCCAACAAGAAGGTGCAGGAAGAGCCGCCCTTGATCGACAACTTTGCTGAAGATAATTTCAGGTATGGTCTATTGAGTGAAGTGAACGATCTTGTGAGCATAGAAGATACACATATATGAATGATGAACACATTACACATTTACACATTGCATGTATGATGAAACGTTTGAAACGTAGAAGAGAACAGTTTTTTCTCTACAAACCACGTTTTTATTGTTCATTCAATGCTTTAACTAGTCATCCAACATCTGCGCCTTTTCAAGCTCATCAAATTCTTTCTCAAAATCTATGCTTGCTTGGCTCCTCTTGGCATAATCTACTTCCTCGACACCTCTTTTTACCGCAGGGCTCTCCTTTAACTTTCCTTTCCGTTTTGTCATCTCATAACCCCCTTTCGTACTGCCACCCCCACCACCATCGATTTCAAAGTCAAAATCCTCTTCATCCTCGCTGTCATCCCCTTCCATGAAGGCGCCCCCCACCATCTCCTCAAAATCAGTGCTGCTTAACGGGGTGTATTTTTGAGAAGGGACCTGGGGATACCACCGATCACGAAAGCGCTTGTAAAGACACACCAGAGAGGCAATGCCAAGCGCAATGAGGAAGATCGGACCCACTGAGCCGTAAACACTGCCGAGGTCTTCTTTCTCCGAAGACGACGACATTTCGGGCAATAAAATGATTTTGAGGGGTGGAGGGATCGAATCTGGATATTGGAGGGGTGGAGGGATCGAATCTGGATATTTTTTCAGAGAGAATGTTTGCAAACGACCATAGTGCTCTCTCCCACCAAACATTTTCCCGAACAGCCCAGGATAATCGCCCTTTCGGTAAAATATGCCGACTATTCACTACTATCGGTTGCCCGCCGCAATTGCGACGCAGCCTGTACAGCCTGTTGAGTCGAAGTTCCTCCCTGGTACGTAAAATTAGTTGTAGCGAGACCTTCCCCCCCCCCATAAAATGCAACCCTGCAGTACAAGTGATTTTTGGCTACGACGTTTGTTGATGTGCTCGCATCAGCGGTGGTGTGTATAGTTTGCATCTCTCTCGGATTTCTCGTCCGAAAGGAGAAAAAATGTTGTCCAAAAATATTTTGTCATCGTCTAGTTTCAGGTTTTCACTTACTAACCACTCCTGCTACAAACCCCTCCGCACCGCACATTGGCACGTACCGTCACATGCGCGGCCACGCTCTATTGAACGCGGTTACTCGGTCATTTCCCGCCCTGTAGCAACTTTCTCTGTCCAGAAAGAGACGGCGTTTCACATTGAGGTCTCAGCAGCTCTTTCCTCAGACTCACTGAAAAAACTCTCTTGGCTTCTCTCGGAGACTTTTGAACCTTCTTCGACTCGCCCGGAGGAATCATTCTTGTTCAAGACTGCCGACACACCCGGTCACCTGCTAGAGTTCGGTCCGCGAAAAGCGTTCGAGAGCCCCTTTAGTTCTAATGCCAAGACGATTTGCAAGCAGTGCGGAATCCCAGGTGTTGATAGGGTTGAGAAATGCCGTCGATACTTGATCCTGTGCAACGATGGCACGGCGACCAACAAGACTCTCACTTCCGATCAGCTCAAATTCTTCAAGGACAATGTTCATGATCGCATGACAGAAATGGAGTACCCCACTGACACGCCTATTGAAACCTTTGTGGAAAAGGATCCTGTGATCCCTTCCGTGGAGTTCATCAAGATCATGGAGGAGGGGCGGGAAGCTTTGGAAAAGGTCAACGCAGAGCAAGGTTTGGGGTTCGACGACTTTGACCTTGGGTTTTACACGGAGCTTTTCCGCGAGAAGCTCGGTCGCAACCCGTCTAACGTTGAGGCCTTTGACATGGGACAGAGCAACAGTGAGCACTCCCGACACTGGTTTTTTGGGGGGAAGCAGATCATAGACGGAGAAGAGATGCCTGACACCCTTTTTTCCATGGTCAAGGACACCATCCGGGAGGGGGTTTCGAAAACGAACCAGAACTCTGTTATTGCTTTCCACGACAACTCGAGTGCCATCAGGGGCTATGACAATGTTGAAGTTTTAAAGCCGACGGTAGTTGGTAGTCCATCGTCCATGCAGGTAAGTGACGTAAATCCATTTCTCGCCCAGATCGCAATCGAGTCGCAGTCGGATCGCAGTCTCTCTAACTCTGATGTTGAACCCTGATGTTGACACGCCCTGGTTCAATTTTTCACCATTCAACAGACTTCCAAAACCACCCTCCACCCGATTTTGACTGCAGAGACTCACAACTTCCCTTGCGGTGTTGCGCCTTACCCTGGTGCTGAAACGGGAACTGGCGGCCGCCTGAGAGATGTAATGGCTACTGGACGTGGAGCGCACTCCCTGGCCGGTATCTCGTCCTACTGCGTTGGCAACTTGAACATCCCGAACTACGAGCTGGAATGGGAGGACAAGTCCTTCGAATATCCCAGCAATTTGGCAAGCCCCTTGGAGATCGAAGTGGAGGCGAGCAATGGCGCAAGCGACTATGGAAATAAATACGGTGAACCCGTCATTCACGGGTTCACCAGGAGCTTTGGGCAGCGCCTTCCCAACGGCGAGCGCTTTGAATGGGTCAAACCCATCATGTTCAGCGCAGGAATCGGTACCATGGACGGAAAGCATGGCGTGAAGGGTGACCCCGCTAAGGGTATGCTTGTGGTCAAGATTGGTGGCCCCGCCTACCGCATTGGTGTAGGAGGTGGAGCTGCGTCATCCAAGGCCGGCGGCGAGGATGCTAGCAACAGTAAGCTGGATTTCGACGCCGTTCAGCGTGGCGACGCGGAGATGGAGAACAGGATGAACAGACTGATGAGGGGATGCATCGAGCTTGGCGACAAGAACCCAATCGTCTCCGTCCATGACCAGGGAGCTGGAGGGAATGGAAACGTCCTGAAGGAGATAGTTGAACCTGCCGGAGCCGAATACGACATTCGTAAGGTTTACGTCGGCGATGATACTCTGAGCGTGCTTGAGATCTGGGGGGCGGAGTACCAGGAGAACAATGCGCTACTAATCAACCCTGAGGATGAGGAAATCTTCCGCAAAATTGCCGACCGAGAGAATTGTCCTATGAGGATTCTCGGAACTGTCACTGGCGATGGGAAGGTGGTAGTAAAGGACAGCCAAGCAACTGGCCCCCAGGCCACTCCTGTAGACCTTCCCCTCGAGCTTGTACTAGGAAAGATGCCCCAGAAGACATTCACCGACAACCGTAAGTATACGTTATTTTGCGTGCTTTGTGGTGTGCGCTTTTTGTATGGATTTTGACATTTGCAATTTAAAGAGCTTGCATTGATTAACGGATTCATTCCGTTGCTGAAAACTGATCGCGTTTATAATGGACACGAACTAGACGAGAATTGAAATAGATGAGCGAGTTTAGTGATGTTTTGGCGCGCACGAATATCTGTCTCTTCGGCTCACTAACACACCACAATTTTACCAAATGCGAAAAATGGTTAATGAAAAACGCAGGTAATAAGCCAAATTTTACTCCCCTTGATCTCCCCTCCGATATCACTCCGATGACGGCGCTTGACCGCGTTCTCCGCCTACTTTCTGTCGGGTCGAAGCGATTTTTGGTACACAAAGTTGATCGCAGCGTCAGTGGGCTGATTGCCCAACAGCCCTGTGTAGGGCCCTTGCAAATTCCCCTGGCTAACCTTGGAATGACCGCTCATAGCTATTATGGCAAGACTGGAACAGTCGTCGCTTGCGGTGAGCAGCCCATTAAGGGATTGATTGATGCTGCTGCCATGGCCCGTATGACCGTTGCGGAGGCGATGACCAACATCGTTTGGGCGAAGCTCTCTGCCATTGAGGACATCAAGGCCAGTGGCAACTGGATGTACGCTGCCAAGCTTCCGGGGGAGGGAGCGAAAATGTGGGACGCCTGCAAGGCGCTCAGGGACTGTTTGTTGGAGTTAGGGGTTGGCATTGATGGAGGGAAGGACAGTCTGAGCATGGCGGCAAAGTGCGGCGACGAGGTGGTGAAATCTCCTGGGGAGCTAACTCTGACCTGCTACTGCACTTCGCCCGATGTTCTCCTTTCAGTGACCCCTGACCTCAAACCCTCCTCTGGTTCCCGACTAATTTACGTGAGTCTTAACGACCCTTCCAAACAGCGGTTGGGAGGAACTGCTCTCGCCCAAGTTTATAGTCAGGTGGGCGACACTGTCCCCGACATTGAAAACTTTGGTGTCCTGAAGTCGGGAATGTCCGTCATCCAGGACCTGATAGGCTCCAAGAAAATTCTCGCCGGACACGATCGCAGTGATGGAGGACTCGCCACCACCCTGTTGGAGATGGCCTTCAGTGGAGATTGCGGAATAGACGTTAACATTCCAAGTAATGGGGGGGGAGCTATCGAGGTGCTGTTCAACGAAGAGGCCGGAGTTGTCTTGCAAGTCGCAGGGGGGGATTCCAAGGAAATTGTCGAGTTATTTGGCGCTGCCAACGTCACCGCCTTCGACATCGGGTCCCTCACTACCGACAAAAGCTGCAAAATCGCTGTCGATTCTGCTCTCGCTATCACTGGCGACTGCGCCTCCCTCCGCGATATCTGGGAGGCCACCTCCTTCGAGCTGGAGAAGCTCCAGCGCAATCCCGTGCTTGTACAGCAAGAGCAAGACAATCTCTGCAAGAGGAAGGCCCCCGCGTGGTCCCTGAGCTTCTCTCCTGCTCCCACACCTTCTTCCCTTATGGATTCCTCTTCGAAGCCCAAGGTCGCCATCCTCCGCCAAGAGGGCACCAACGGTGACAGAGAGATGGCCGCCGCATTCCTCGCGGCTGGCTTTGAGCCCTGGGATGTGACTGTCGCCGATCTCGTCGAGGGAAGGATCACTCTAGACGGATTCAGGGGTCTCGCCGCCTGCGGTGGCTTCAGCTTCGCTGATACGCTCGACAGCGCCAAGGGATGGGCTGGGGTCATCCGGTACAACGAGAATGTGCTCAAGCAGTTTGAGCAGTTCAGGAATAGGGAGGACACGTTCATGCTCGGAGTTTGCAATGGCTGCCAGCTGTTCGCATTGCTGGGTTGGGTCGGGGAGAGCAAGACTGGAGGTGAGGAGAAGAACACCAGGCTTGTCCACAACGACAGCGGGATGTTCGAGTCGCGCTTCACCTCCGTCCAAATCCAAGAGGACAACAACAGCTTGTTCTTCTCGGGCATGGGAGGGAGCAGCCTCGGCATTGTCGTTTGCCACGGGGAGGGTAAGTTCCACTTCCCGGACAAGTCCGTTCACGAGTCGGTCCTCACCAACGGTAATGCCTGCGTGCGCTATGTCAATGACGACAACGAAATCACCACGGATTACCCTTTCAATCCCAATGGCAGCCCTGATGGAATCGCCGCCCTCAGCAGCGACGACGGTAGGGTACTCGCTATCATGCCGCACCCAGAAAGGGTTTTCATGGAGTTCCAGTGGCCGTGGATGAGTGAGAAGATCAAGGGAGAAGGGAACGTCGGACCTTGGATCCAAATGTTCCAGAATGCTAGGGCGTTCTGTGACAAGTGTTAAGGCGTTATTTCGCTTTGAATCGGATTAATACTATAAGTGAGCGGGGGTCGATTTATGAAAAGTTTTGAAGGGATAAAGTGGCAAGAGAAATCTCGGCATCTTCTACTTTTTTTCATTTTCCAACATTCGCATGCGTTTCCAGCTGCCACCTTAGGCATTCCTTCAGTGCCTTCCCCCCGTCGAGAAAGTCGTTAACATTGCTGTCTTCCCACCCTCCTTTGTCCTTTACAACTTTGTACGGATCAAGAACGTAATTTCTTTTGACCTCTGCTCCATACTCTGCCGGGCTTGTGTTGCCCCCCAAGCCCCCTTCCCCTCCAACTATATCCTCCAACATTCCCTCGTCCTGTTCCTTCCTAATCACCTCGAGCCTACTCCTCAGCTTCTCAAGCGCCTCTTTCTTATTCATAAGCTGTGTCCTGTGTTTGGTTGACCTGACAGAAATCCCTGTGGGAATATGTCTTATTCTCACGGCAGTTTCCACCTTATTGACGTTCTGCCCTCCTTTTCCCCCCGCTCTCATGGTTGTGACTTCAATCTCGTCATCTCTGACCTCCGCCATGTCCGAGGGAGGTATGACTGGGTACACAGCCACTGAGGCAAAGGTTGTCATTCTCTTTCCCTTCGAGTTGAAGGGTGACTTTCGGACCAGTCGATGGACACCCGTCTCGCCTTTTAGCCATCCGTAAGCATTGGGACCGGTGATTAAGATCTCTACGCCCTTGTATCCATAGGCGTCGGCGCCGTCAATTTCCGTTAGTGCTGATTGCAGGAAAGGATGTAAAGGTGCTCCACTTGTGTCGTGTGCATGATTGCTGTCGCTGCTGCCGCTGCTGCTGCTGCTACTGCTGCTGCTACTGCTGCTGCTGCCGCCGCCGCCGCTGCTGCCGCCGCCGCCGCAGCTGCTGCTGCTGTGGCTACTTCTAGAAACGCTAGAGTCACTAGTGTTGCTTATGTTGCTCCCATTTCTATCGCTATTTTTGTTGTTGCCATCGTTGGTAGCCGCATTGTTGGTGAGTCTCGTGTACATCCTGGTGAGCATTTTGGTCCAGTCCTTTGCTTCGGTACCGCCAGCACCAGATTTAATCTCGAGTGTGCAAGGAAGATTCGAATACGGAGCGTTGAATAGTGAATCCTTGTAGGCCTCGTCGACAGATAGCGAAAAGTGCCGGCAAGTCGACAGAAGCTCAGAGAGAAGGGAGGGATCCAACTTTGTGTCCAAGTTGGAGAAGGGGGGGGGAGTATCCTCGCCAATAACTCCGTCTCCCGCACCAGTCAATAACTCAAGGATGCACTGGATAGTTGAGGGGTAATCCTCCCACTCCTCAAGACGATAGACGTCCTTGGCAAGATTACCAATGGCACTGTAGTCGCCAGAACTTTCACCGTAGCTGGCATTCGTATCAGCGCTGTCCCTCCTGGTTTCGTCAAGCCGATCCGTGAGAAATTTTATAGGTTTCTCGTAGCCGGTGAAGGAGGGGACGTCACCCAGGGTTTGAGGCGGAGGGGGGAGGAGGGGGGGGGAGAGATGGGAAAGGAGGGGTTGGAGACGGGGAAGGAGCAACAGGGAAGTTTCGATTGCAGAGAACGCGAGAGAAAGGGCGCTATGCAAGGTACCGGGGGCGGCTGTATAGGAGGAGGATGTAGATTTTGGTGGTAATGATGATGATGATGATGATGTTGAGTGGAGAGTGTGGATGGGAAGAAGATTCCGGGGAGAGTTACTGTGATGGAGGCCATGGTGATGGTGGTGGTGTATAGAGAGGGTATCAAAAAGTGGAAAGGGTGACTGCGGCAAGCAGGAGGGGAGAGTGAATGAGAGTGAGGAGACAACAAATGTCATTGTCAAAACTGTCGAAGAGAAGGTCATCGTGGTGTATCCGTCTTGGCCGTGCTTTCGAAGTTAATAGAGGAGCTGATCCAAGAACCATGGTCTACAAAATGGACGATCCATCACGAATTTGCATCTGCAAGTTTTTTCCTTTTTTGTTTGTTTTCACCCCGATTTCTCTTCGCTCACCCCGAAACACCCCGATTTCTCTTCGCTCCGTTCTTCGCTCGCTCACAGCGCTCAACGCAACATGCCTAGGCCCAGTACTGTCCGCTTTGTGCTTGATGGGGAGAAGCCCATCGAACTCCCCCTGCCTGCCCTCGAGGACAACCCCGACGCACCCTTCCGCGGCAGCGATCTGCTAGAGGGCACGGTCGTGTGGCCGGGCAATGAGGAATCAACAACCATCGAAATAACGAGCGAGAAGGCGTGGCACGACTCAGCTCTGCTTGCCGCTCTCATGTCCGCTGCGTACTCTACAGATGGGGAAGACATTACGGTCCCTAAAGGGTGCTCACTTTCCCTCTTTATCTCTGTGCTGTCTTACTTTGGGACCGATGCGAAGGCCGGCGACTTCCGCCCCCATCCCTCGGAGACGCTCGGCTACAGGCAGAGCTTCACGAATGCTTGCGCTTGCGAAACTGGAGTAAAGGACGCATACAAGTGGTTCATTGAGCTGCTCGAGCTTCGCATCACCTCCGGCCTTCCCACGTCGCACATCGTCCTCGTCGCCTACGCCTCCAACGACTCGAGCGGCTATCTCCGCTGCAAGGCAGACCCGGATGCTTTAATTATGCACATGGGTATGGAGAAGGGCTTCAGTCGGGCGGCTCAGACCAGAGCCTTAACCTGGGCCTTTTGGATGGGCAAGGAGGATTACCAGATCAAGTTCTCGGAGCTCGTGAGGAACCAGGGCTTCAGCTGCACATTCGCCAGGCAAAGTTTCCAGATCGGGACCGAGGGCATTGAGTTTTCGCCTGAGCCCGGGCCGACCTACGAATTGAGGTGGTGCTGCCACCTCAATATAGCGGACGACGACGACGACGTTGACGACACGTCGCCGGGGCAGAAGAGGAAGAGGTGAAGTGGGGGGGAGAGTTGAAGGGTGATGAGAAATTATGTGCGTCTCTGTGAGTCTGTTGTGTGTGTGTCTTAACTCAATTTGCTCCCTGCAATTCACAAAAATGTATACCCGGGGGGATAATAATGTTCTTCGCTGCAATAGTATAAATAACTCTACTTTAGTTTGCTACAAGGTTCAGTATTTTCTCGATCGTTTTCGACTTCAATGACTTAACATCTCCCTCAAAAGAAACATGGAAATTGTCTGTTTCTTTGACTTGTTCTTTCGTGCTAACTTCTTTGTCATCTTCGTTATTTCCCTCGTTCTCTTGGGATTGGAGGTTGCGTTTGCGTTTTCGAGAGCATTGTCGAACGATTTCCCCCGCGATGATGCCAGCAAATCTCTTGGGGAGATTGAAGTCCCCAACAACAACCCTAGCTAGGTCAGCAGGCGTGGTCCCCCAGCGGGTCAATAATGCAGGGTCGATTGGGAACACTTTGGTGAAGCGGATAGTTGGAGGAGCGGGGAGCGTTTGGGGCGATTCGAAAGAAGCCGAAGCCTTGGCCAGAGCCTCAGCCGTCTTGCCTTTCTGTTTCAACGCCTTGATCTCCTGCTCGTGCTCCGCCCTCCTCTCCTCCCGTGAGGCCTGCTCCTCCAGCCGGGTTTTTCTGTCCAGCTCCCGAAAAGGCTTCAAAGATTCCTCTTCGACTGACAGGAATTCAAGAGTCTCATTGTCGTCTTCAATCAAGTTCCATGTTATGTCAATAACAACATCGACAATCTTGCCATTGTTACACGCAAGATTGTCCACAATGTAGGACGGCTGGGAGTGTTTGAGAGCTTCCATCGCACTGTGCACTAATCCTGTTCCTTCCAGATTAATCCTCCCCCTCATTCCCCCCCGCCAGCCAAAAGTTGTCCCTTCGTACCCAAATTGCTGCACCAATCCATCCTTGTCTTCTCCGCAATATTCCCGCTCCACCTTCCTCCTCTTCTCTTCATTCTGCTTGGTGTTCTTCTTCTTTCTCTTCTCGGTGACCATTCTCAGCTTATTTTGTGTCGCGAAAGGGTAGTCGTTGGGTGGAAGTGGCAGATTAGGCACCGGCACATTACTCAGGTAACCCATTCCTGGAGCTACTGCCAGGTTAGGGTTACCTACTGCTGTTGCTGGATTTGCTACAGTTGGTGCTACCTCGAGTGTGTACTGACCACTGCGAGATTCCCATCCCGGCTGAAGCATCTGGCTTGGCGTGCGCAGCCAGGCAACCTCCTGGTCATCCACCAAGGTCTGGGCTAGGGTTTCCAAAGTTCGGGGAGATGGGGGGCTTTCATTGGGGACAAAGTATAAGTTCCGTAACTCAACATTCTCGCCGCGTATGATTGTTTCTCCACTTGGCTGCTGCATCGCGGGATCGGTGGGAAGGGCTGCCAGAAACTGCACCAGGGCGGAAATGAAAGATAGGGGACAGGCGGATAACGCGCAGTTTACGGATCTTTCGCCCAGTAGAAACGTCTCTGAGTACTTGTAATCGTCACCAAGTCCACAAATCTATGCGGCAAATACGACTTAAGCAAAGATGGACCAAAAAGGAGAGCGAACAGGTTTTGCATGAGCATGCTCCACGAACTCCCCCTTCCCTCGGGTATCATTGTTCTCCAATTCTTTTTGTAATTCTCCCAAACTCCACTCCCCCCGTCAAATTGAATAGAGTCTGGGCCACCTAGAATACCCCGAAAATAAATCCATTCCGTCCTGCTTTGCACTGCTGCACTACGAAAATCTGTGCCTACAATCTGCATCCCTTCCTCCCTCTATCCTCCCCTCCAATCCCCCCCCCTCGACGAATATGAGCGACGAGTCGTTCTTCGAAGGTCTCCTTGCGGATCTTCAACCAATGATTAGCGAATTCAGCGATCCGTTAGCAAAAGACATTTGGTCGGGGCCCCTGGAGCTGACCTTGATGACCCGATTGCGCTGCTACCTGAATGTATACTCCCGGGATGTAGGAAATAACGATGGCGAAAACAACGATGATGAGTCGCTAAATCTCACGGAAAAAAATCTTCGTGGAGAAACTGTCGAAAGTAGTGTAACATCCCCTGTGACAACAGAAACGATAGCTAGCTTCATAACCTCCGCAACGAAATTCATCCTGGCCAACTTATTTGACCCCTCCCTCTCACTAAAAACCCGGACTGTGAGTGGTGGCATACCGATGAGAATGTGCGAGTACGCCCTTGTCGGCAGTTTGGAGATCAGAACCGCCTGCAAGCTCTTTGAGCAGCTGTTCTGCTCCCCCGGGGATGGAATTAAGAGGTTCTTTGTAGAAATTTGTGCCCCCAAGACCAACAATACGTCGTACCTAATCGGCACCCTTCAGACATTTATCCTCCGCCTCTCGTCTCCCTCCGAAAAGCAGTCTTCCGAGGTGTCTCGTCTGGTGGCCCGGACCAAGGCCCAGGCCATGTGCGCCCTCAGCGGCATCCTGGACGGCAGCCACAAGAGCGGGAGCAACTCTCTCGGAAAGTTCAACGAGGGCGTGAAGTCCTTGTATCCTTCCGGCGCCGTCTGGGAGAAGGGGAAGGGTTCGAACGGGGCTAGTCGGGCCAGTTCTACTTCGCCTTCGCCTTCGCCTTCGCCTTCACCTCATTCACCTCGTTCACATGGCAGAGGCAAAAGGGCAGTGGACGAGGGTGAGGAGGGTCCGGACAGTGCCTCTGTCTTTCCTACCCCCGCGTTGCCCCACCAGGAGCTCCTCGCGACCTTTTCTACGACCCTGGCACTCCTGAACGCCCCTTACTCTATAACAACGGCCGCAATAGACGAGAAGTCGTTCTACAAGGGTGTCGACGTCGTCCTGACCCACGTGGAGTCGGAGATCCGCAGGGGCACTGGCTTCGTCCTCGTGCCCACGCTCCCCGTCACCCCCCCGAACCCCGCCCGCAACAACAACAACCAACCCCTCGGGTCGATGCTCTTCGCCGACGCCGCCTCCCTATCCACGTACTTCCTCGGACTACTCATCGTACTGGACTACCTGGTCAGGGAGAAGAGCGGGGAGAAGGACAGGATGGAGGCGGCCTCGCGGGCGGGGGCGGGCCTCGCGGCTCCAAGTGCGGGACATGATGACGCTGGTCGCCCACGCGAAGCGGGCGTAGGTGTAGTCCG
>ENA-OWPI01003241-OWPI01003241.1-marine-metagenome-genome-assembly--contig:-NODE-3241-length-14114-cov-2.811427_pt1 | contig 14114 bp, 12 predicted proteins | sample MGYA00238138_ERZ651775 | MGnify/ENA primary metagenome ERZ651775 (study PRJEB26906, sample SAMN06265043) | marine metagenome | isolation source: Helgoland LTER site | place: Germany:Helgoland, sampling...
AATTCAATTCAATTCGATTCAAAACAAACACTCAAAACGACCATATCTGAAAAAACAAAGGCCCCCCCTCCCCCCCCCAACGCGATATTATTCCGTATCACTCCTCACCGGGGGCCTTGCTGGCCGCAACGCTGACACTTGGCGGAGCATCTTCGGCTTCCTTGGCAGCCGGGTTCGTCACATCCCCCTGCAAACGGTACTTTTCGGCCACCTCAACGTCCAACTTGTCAACAACGAACTCAACGAACTCCTCAAAATTGGGTACATTACGAAGCTTACAAGGGTATTATTTTCGCGTTAGTCTTGAAACTAGAATCAAGATGACGCGGATAGATAGATAGATGTTCTCATCCCCACAGACTCACCTCGAATTTCGCGCCATCGGATAAAAATGCCACCAGATCACCATCGCCGAACAACCTTTTGGCGGTCCTCAGCTCCACAATGTCGGGATAGACGATCTCGGCCATGTCCTTCCCCCTAAAGCCTGAGTTTACCCTGATCCTCCTGTCAGTAATTCTGTAGCGGACCCACGCTTGCCGAGCCCACGAAGCTGCAGCCGGAATAATGCCAATAACAGTCAAAACGCTCAGTGTTGGCACGAGTGTTTCCGTTATAGCTGGCGGACCCTCATAAAACGTCTGCTCCGGTGTGGTTGGAGTGGGCCGCTTCGAGACCGTCGTCGGTGTAGCACTACCTGGCTTCTTCGCACCACGTTTCATCTTCGCGGCACCTTTCCCCAGCGACTCGGCAACATTGAGATCAATATCTTCCTTTGCGCTGAGAATTGACTGCGACGAGCGCAGGGTGTACGTTTGTGGGCGGTGGGATCTACTGAGGGAGTTAAACGATAAAGGGGGTGCTGCAAGTCCAGTGAAGTGAGGGGTGATAAGTTAGTAAATACCACAGTGAAGAGTTAGCAATGAAGTAAAGACAGTCTGCTACAGCGATTATCGAAGATCCAGCGAAGTCCAGAGCCTCTAAATTTCGCTGAGTGTTCTGACGATGATCCAATCTTTGAGTTTCACGTACCGAATGCGTAAATACTATTGATAGTCAATAGACTGAAAAGGATGGGAAGAAAGGTTCGAGTCATTATTTTGATCTGGTGGAGTTTATTTTTCGCAGAATCTCAAAATAGAATTTGCTGACACGTCTTTTTTCAAGAAAAAGCACACTGATAATTAACTCGAGATCGATGTTTTTAATACTGGTCCAGACCCTCTTAATAGGTGTTGCAGTGCAGCACTCATCTGCTTTTTCGCCCTCTTTTCTCCATTCCTCACAATTTGGGCCGTCGACACACAACAAACCCACTCATCGACACATGTTTGGCTTCGGTAAAAAGAAAGCAGAAAATGAGTTTGACGGCGGTATTCCTTCTACATCACCTTCCGTTTCTAGCCCACCTGTGGTGACTGATGTTCGTGGAGGGGCTGATGCGGGTTTTATCACCAATTCCACTGGATTCATTGTCGAAAATATACCTGGTAAAATTGTCCTTTCTGTGGCTGAAATTGAAGAGCAGAAGAAGGGCCTTGCAGTTTTGGAGAAGAAGTATGCAGACGCTGCGGAGGAAGCTTTCAATGAGAAGGAAGCACTTGTCGGCTGGACGAAACAAGCTGAGATGGTGAGTGTAGGTGGTAGTTGCTGTGCAGGTCAATGATGTGCATCACTTGCTTACCATTTCTCGTACTCATTTTTGTCGCGCGCGTGTGTAGTATAATGGACGATTTGCGATGTTCTTCCTTGTTGTAGGCCTTTTGACAGAGTACTGGACTGGTGTTTCCTTTACTGGACAGATTGAGGAGATGCTTCGTGTGACAGGTGTGATCGGAATGGGCTAATTTGGGGTATTACTTACGTAATAATAATAACCAGAGTAGTTTGCCAGCTGATGAAAAGAATTGTTTCAAGGCGCTCAAACTTTTCTTTCATCCTTAAAAAAAATTATGCAAGGGCTTGTCATATTCCTCCTCCCTCTCCCCTTACAACTAAGTCCACTGAGCTCTCTGGTGGAGGGAGGCTGCTTGGCACCCGCATTCTTGCCTTAACATCAATCTCCAACTTTTGTCTAGGACTCAACTGCTGCGCATTCATCACCATTTTAGCAACCTGAAAAGAATTGAAAAGATGTATGAATGTGTTAACTCGGTTCCCCAAACTCTCATCGTCGTACATCTGCCGTTTATAAATTTACAAAATGAGACAGAAGAATCCAGGCCCACTCATCGCGCTAGTCCCTTCACCGACTTGACCTACATTCTTGAAACTGCAGCGATGATAATGCCAGCAAAAGGAAGTTTTTGAAAAAATTGAGGAAGGGATAAGGGTGAGTACAATGTTTTTTTCCCACACACACAACACAACACAACACACACTACTCTACTCACCTCGGTGGTCTCCCCCTCCGCGTGCTTGCCCCCCCATTAGCCTCGAGCCCAGCCGCCTGCGCCTGCGCCTGCGCCTCCCCCCCTCCAGAGCCCTCAACTTGCATTGACACCATCTTTTCGTCGCCACCCACACGCTCACGTTCGGGTACTTTAACGACACTCGCCCGCCGGCTTTGCCATCTCAAAACGAAAAAAAACAGCAACTTGGTCGAAAACCCAATGATGAGATTAAACGTTACGTCCGTCCAGATTGTGTCCTCTGAGGAGATTGTGGCATAGTATTGGCCAAGCGAGTTGATAACTTGGGTCCCCTGGTGCCCATAGCACTGCTGCGTGAGTTGGTCTTCGCACCTCCACCCGGGCAAAATTTTCTCCCCCTGGTCATCGAAGTGGAACCTGCAGGTGTTGTCGTTGACATCGTTACACAGAGTCGCGCCAGTGAAATCAGCAAAATTGTACTCCAAATACGACATGGTCCTCAGCGTCCACCTCAGTGGCATGCCGTAGCACAGTGCCTTCAATGGCCAAACCACGTCCTTTGTTGCCACAAGCACTCCTGCAAACAAAAAACACCCGAACCAATAGTTAAGAAATAACAAGACACCGACCAGAGGGTTGGGGATTAGCGCGGCCAGTAACTGCGCAGTATTTTCAAACACAAAGAGACTGACGCTGTAATTGACCAACATGAAATGATACTTGTCCCAATTCCAGTTGGCGAAAAAATAGACTGGCAGCAACGCAAAGTTGCTCAAGATTACCATAAATGGCAGCTGCAAAATAAAGTTCGCCAAGATGTAGCTCGTGGGCAGCAACATTCCGTTCTTTGTCTCCTTTCTGATACTGAAGAACTCCGAGTTATAAGCGTACACAACGATAGTACCCATGCAGCTGGGCACCCCGACCTCCCACATTATGAGGAAGCACCTCGACAAAACTTGTGTTTGGTTCCTGTCTCTGCTCTTTATATAAATCGCGGAGAAGAAACTGGTCACTGCAAAGAATATCGCCATTCGGCCTATGTACAGGAGAGGATCACGTCGAACGAGGACTCCATGGCGGCGCAGCAAATAGATCACCTGCTTGTAAATAGGATTAAATCTATGAGTGGCGAGATCCCCCCCCAGGCTCTCTCCTCTGCCCCTTTCACTGTTCCTCCCCTCCCCCCCGGCTTTTCCAAATAAAAGCTCCTTTTTTTTGTCCCAAGTCTCCAATATTGCGTCCACTTGCTCTCCAGCAGTAAATTCTCTGTTGACCAAATCTAGCATAAACTCTGCCACGTTCATGTTCCCCGGAAGTTCGTGCCCTAGTCCCTCAAAATAACCCGCTGCTTTCTCACTACGTCCGTAGTATGCAACCCTCCCACAAGAGAGAAGCATCGTCTGGGAAAAGTAATTGTAAACCTTGGTTGAGGGTTGATGGATTGTCGCCACAATGATGAGATTCTCTTGGTACGCAAGCGCCTTAATGAATTCCATGATGTGTGCCGCGGCGGCGGCGTCCAGACCAGAGGTTGGTTCATCAAGGAAAATAACCTGGGGCTGTTTGATCAAAGCCACAGCAAGACTCAGCCGTCGTTTCTGCCCCCCGCTAAGGCCAGGTAGGAAAGCATTTCCGACGATGGTATCAGCGCATACTCCAAGTCCCATCTTTTCAATCATCTCTTGAACCTTTTCTTCCTTCTCTTTTCTCGTCACGCCAGTAAGAAATAAATCGGCGGCGTAGGAAATCGTCTCCCTAGCGGTCAAGAAGCTCCAATGATGATCGACCTGAGTGACGACAACTGCATGTTTCGCAAACAAATTTTGGTTCATTTTACGCCCATTGAGGGTGCAATGTCCCCTTGTCTCGCCGCTGTGAGCGTCCAATGTTAAGGAATTAAGTAGTGTAGTCTTGCCGGCGCCACTGGGGCCAAGGATAGCCAAAACTTCCCCACTGCCAACAGAGCCTGAAATTCCTTGCAATATCACCTTTTCTTTCTTCGTCCTTGGGTTGATGGTGAAGGATATGTCTTGAAAAGAAAAGTCGTTCCCGGCATTACTAGAGTTGCGGGGGCGATTTTGATAAGAATTGGGCGACACAATCAGCCCAGAGAGGCGGGATGCCGTGCGAGGAGACATGGGGGGGGGGAAGTGAGCAACACTGCCTGAGGCTGGGCGCGAGAGCTCATCCCCAGAGGTTTGTTCTTCGGGGGGATTGGGAGGGACATCGGCAGACTGTGGTGTCATAACAGAAAGGCCAGGCATGTCAGAGAAGGACACAAGACGGAGTTGCACAAAAAAAGATTTTTCAAGGATTAGAGAGGTCGGTGTTTTATTAATGTGTGCGCAAGTCAAATTATATCCTAAAGATTCGCAGAGTTGAAATCTGCTAAAATTTATAAAGCCTTACTCAACTAAGAGAAGAGCAAAAACTGAACGCGAGCCAAAAAAAAACAAGAAAAAGAGGAAAAGAAACCCTGCTGTTAGAGATCACAACTAAAATGTCTTTGCCCTCTGCAGCTAAGTCGCTGCCCTCTTCTTCCAACAATAATCTTGAGGCTGAGGCGCTCAAATCTGTTACAACAAAGCGCCTTACAACCAAACAGAAACTTCAGAATCAGAAGGATGAGGAGAGAAGGCGATCAACTTTTAAGTCGCTCCTGTCACACATCGTCTTCGAGTGTGCAGACATGGAGACTGAGTTAGAAAAGATAATATTGAGGGAAAGTGAGACTGCTAGGAGTGTCCAGACAACTATAGATAAAACAAGGTGAGTTCAATTTGTCGTTTGAAAAATATGATTGTAGTTGTTGTCGCTGAAATTAACATTTTAACTTTGCTGTCTCTTCTCCGCTCGCTCGCTCGCTCGCTCCGTCTCCTCTCGGCATAAACAACAGCTGGCACTGGCTAGGCGAGAATAAGGATTCTCTTACAAATTGTAGCCGCAGCGAAATAATGAAATACAGGAGCGCATTTACGGAAGAGCAGTGGGAAGGTGTGGTTTCCACATGGTCCATTGTTGAGGAACGGGCTCGACAGGTAGAAAATAAAGAAGTCAAACCCCTGCTTGACAGTGTGGAGACCAGCAGGAAGAGGAAAAAACTGAGCAAGGAGTTGATGGCACTGACAAAAGAGTTTTTGGATGATTTCGACAGGTGAGTTGTGGGCCAAAACACTTCTCATCTAACCTTCGCATTCCTCTCTAATTAATCAATTGAATGCCCGCCATTTCCATATCTATCTCATTGTCGATGGATTGATCGACCGCTCCCAAAATCACAGCATTTATGATGACACAACGAGTTTGTATAATTGCTGCGAGGAATTTAAGCTAATGTATGAAAAACTTGATGACACTAGTGAAAGCTTCAAGAAACATGTCGTTCTTGATAAGTTGGGGAAGAACCTCCGGCGTGAGTTAAAGGATATACTTCGTGGAAAAGGAGAAGAGGACGGCAGTGTAAGCGCCAGTATCAGTGTCGCTACCAAAGAAGATTTTGCTTTGTCAGCATCGGACAATGAGAAGGACGATGAACAAGGTGACGACGATGCAATCGATCCGCCATAGTTTGTCTCCCCGCCATTGTTTGTCTCCTTCTACCTACGTAGATTGCACCGAGAATAAGTAGCATGGTATCTAAACAGCCAAGAGAGGGTTTTGTTGGACCAAAATTCCTCAAAATTTGAGCTAATGTATGAAAAACTTGATGACACGTGAGCTAAAGACGTCGTGGGCCAAGTAGTAAAGGTTTTGTTTTTCCAAAATTCCTCAAAATGGTAGCTGACTTATTGCCCTTATATACCTCACAATCAAGTTCACATAAAACCACCCCATGTATGTATGTGTGTGTGTGTGTTCCCTCCCACCCCACATTTTACTTCTCGCTAGCCCTCACATTCGCACTTCTCCACGTCGCAGAATTGGAACCACCCATCTTTGCCTGTACAAAGGTTTATACCATGTCCAAAATGCCGTTCTTTATTCGCCGCTGATCTCGTGTTGGAAGCTCCGCTCACACATATTTCAATGATGTCCCCCTTCATGAAGCTCAAGTGGTTAAGGTCTGATGGAGAACGTGATGTCAAAGCTTTGAGAGCTAACTTGCCGGACTTTGTCACTTTCGATCGGGGCAACACTTTCTCCTCTGGGTCAGTGGCATTGGAAATATTGGAGTTTTCTCCAATATCATCTGGAGGTCTCCCGGAGTTTTCTGTACCATTGTTCTTTGAGGTGGAGAGATGGGAAGAGAGTCAGTTGCTTGTTCGAGCGGTTTTTTTGCTTCCAATGAGACACAATCTGCCACAATCTGCTTCAACTTCAACTTTGTCATCTGTACTCACCACTTCATTAAATTCGCGCATATCCATGGTTTATGTACGTATATACGTCTGTACCGCCGCAAAGGACAACTTTTATCTATATTAAGATTGGTTCTCTTTATTTAAAACAATTTTGATTATGAGGACAATTTCAACACACCCCGATTTTTCGATTTTTGTTCCAATCAAATGATAAAGCTCAATTCTCGATAATATTGTTCAAAATGTTCTCTCGTCTTCTTCCTCTAGCATGTATTATCGCTCTTATGAGTGTGAATGCCTTCTGTAAGTCTAATACTCCTCTTTACAGAGCCGACTCGGGGTTTTGCATTCGTGACTCGGCCACCTAGCCAGTCCGTGGAACGATATATGCGGCACTCTTGTTTGTCGGATGCACCAGTGTTGGTGCATTATTCTAGTTCTGTTCTGAACGCGGTTTGATTCGAACGGTTAACTTTAATCCTTTGCTTGCCAGGTTGTGGTTGTCTGATGTGGTGCACGCTGACCACTCTTTAAGCGGAGACATGGGACCTCGTGCGGGGTTGAGCGTTAGATTTGTCGTTTCCATCATGAATTCTCGTGGTTCGCTTTTCCTTTGTGTCTGTACGATCGTCGGTAAAGTCCAGCTGTAATTGTGTGTTACTGTTTGATTTGACTGACACACACACAAACCTCATCGTGAAACTAATTGTGACACTGTTTGACTGACACACCTATCTCCCCACCAAAAAGCAGCCCCAGTTGCCTTCTCCCCTGCGCGAACTTCCTTCTCTAGATCAGCACCGCCTACTCTTCTTTTCGATAAGAAATCTGTCGAGCGGGGTGTATCGATCGATCAGGATGGCAAGGTGAGTAAGCTGCTTTTTCTTCGACCACCATGCCCCTTGGGTTTGTTTGCCCCTTGGAAACCTTTTTTTTCATGATATCTTGTGCTAATCCGCTTTTTGTCCGCTGCGTTTTGTGCTTTCCCCCGCGTGCGCGCATTGTATAGAGTAATGTATGGGCGATTGAGCCCAAAATGGAGGTGGATTCGACGAAGTCTGCCAAGGATAAAGCTCTTTCCTCCCTTGGTGCGCTTGGCGGTCTTGTTGCCTTTGGCATGACTGCTGGTGTGATACTGAGCAATCTTCCCGACATGGGTAATTACTAATCTTAGCCGGATTTGATCGTCTGTTGTGTACACACAAATGCCGGAATAAATAGCTTGTGTAACTAGCGCTTATTTTTTTGAAAGGTATCCAAATTCACAAAACAGTGCTTCACTTTACGCAATCAATCAATTATTTCCTTCCATCCATCGATCCATCGATCCATCGATCCATCCATCCATCGATCCATCGATCGCATTTACCACCTCCTCGCCACCCCAACCCCAATTACTACTATACAACTCCAAACACACCCTTGACCTCAGTCAACAAGTCCGCATCTATGTCCTTCTCCTTCAACCCCATAGCTGCCTTTACCACCCTCAGAACTTCTTCCTTAAAAACTCCCCCCAAGTCACCAAGTCCAGATTTTGCCAGCTTAACTATACATGTGTAGACGGCGTCGTTCTCCTGTTGATCATTGATCAACGGCAGGCATTTGAAGAAGATGGGCAATATCTGCCCAAAGGGGCAGTTCTGAGGACAAGCCGTCATCATCCTTGCAATAGCCCCGACTGCGTTGTCACGGCAAGCCGCAGACGAATCCCCCCCACTAACATCAATGTTGAACAGCGGGTAAAGACTTTGCATGAACTGTGGGTACTGGTTCGCGGCTTTATCCCCTAAAGCCAGGCACAAATGGCCGCATGCGAAGGCACTGTTCCTCTGCACTGACACCTCAGAATCCCCCAACCCCTGCATGATCAAAGGAAAGAACACCTGCTCATAGTGAGGCAAAATCCCCTCCCCACAACCTTCCGCCAGCTCCGCGATTGCGCCCATTCCCATGCTCCTGTCGTTGGTAGGCCTCGAGGGTTTACAGAAATTGACAATGGGGGGCAAGAACTGCGGAAGGAACTGGGCAAAGTGCCCTCCAAAAACCCTTGCCAACGCCCCAACCAAATCCATAACAGGGACGTAGTTGCTGTCGTGGTCCTCCTCGTCCTCGTCCTCCTCATCCTCGTCATCGTCACCTAACTCTTGCTGGCACTCGGACTTTCCGCAAGAGAGAGTGTGTAGTTCTTGCAACAGATCGTTCATGTGCTTTGCGACAGCGTGGGGCCCGCACAACTCCAAAACGGCTTGAATGCTCCTGCACGCAGCGTTCACTATCTCAATCTCTGGGTAGCACAGTTTCTTCATAAGCTCTTGCATCACAGCTTCGCAAACCTCAGCGGAGTGAGCACTCATCTCACTAACCGGGTTTATGACCCCGTTCACAAACCCAACCCCCCCCTCCCCATGGTTAGCAGCGACACTGCACACCACCAAACTTGGCAGAACATTTACCGCCTCCTCGACAATGTCAGGGAAAAAGTATTCTAGGTTCTTTTGCAGCATCTCCATCGTCTGTGGGAGGTAGGGCATGAAGTCGCCCTCGCAGTAGTTTGCCATTTCACCCAAGGCGCAAATAGCCTGCTTCTTCACCTCCAAAAGGCCCGTTCGCACGTAGATTTGTTTGTGCTCGCCATCCCCGTCCTCCTCATCGCTGTCATCGAGGGCGCTTAGCTGCCCCCCTCCCCCGGGCCCGCCCCCTTCAATCAAACCTTGAGATCTCGCTTGCTCCTCGCTAAGATTGTCCTCTTCTGACAAGACCTTGCACAGGTGCGGAACGAGCTCCGGCAAAGCGGGAGAAAATTCTTTCCCCATGACTTTGGCCAGGTTCGCGAACACGGCGATGGCGTATTCGTGCAGGGTCGTGTCACTCTGAGTCAGCACACTCGCGCATTGCGTAAATGTGGCGTTAAAATAGGGTCGAAAGGCATCCTTCCCCACGGCTATGGCCATGTGGCCCATGCACTCCATGGCTCTGCCCTTCAGCATCGCTTGGTCTTCTTTCACCAAAGAGACCATAAGATTGACCATAATGGTGGACACTCCTTCCAGATAGTCGACAAACTTCTCCTCGGCGGCAATTGCAACTGCGCTAATGGCAGCGATGGCCATTTCGCGGACGCATTTCCTCGTGGCCCCTTCCAGCATTCGCACTAGCTTCTTGACCAACGAGTCCAATATTGCCGTTATGCTACTGGGTTGCAGATGCTCGCAGAACATCTCAAGCACGTAGCAACTGGTCGTCTGTACATTCACGCTCTGGTCGTCAAGTAGCATGAACACCACTCCCAGAATGTCCTCCGCGTAGTTGATAACTTCAGGTTGGCAGAACTCGGCAAACTGCGATAGGGCAAAGCAAGCACACTCGCGGACGTGCATGTCCTGGTCTCTGCCGGCAGCAAGAAGCAGCGGCATGATCTCCGCAAGGTGCTCCTGGAGCTTCTCCGCGCAGCCTTCTCCAATCACTCCCAAACTGGCGACGCCGCTCTTTCTCTTGCGGGGATCGGGACTCTTCATTCGGTCGACAATCTTGTGCATTGCGCACTTGAAAATGTATTTCTGGGGCAGGTTTAGCGCAAGCGTGTCTAGGCAACCTTGCGCAATGCCGACTTGAGACGGACCATCGTAATCCTCGTCATCATCACTGTCTTCGGCGTCTTCTTTCCAGGCAGGGTTGCTCTCAAAGAAGGCCCCGGCAGCGTTCTCCTCCGAGACTTCGATCAGGTGCAAAAAGCACTCAACGAGGTTCTCGACGCCACATTTTCTGCCAAACAACTTCGGCCTGCTCTCTGCGACGGAAGTGATCACGAGAGCGGCGCCATCCCTCGTAGTAAGGTCCAAGTTGCCGTCAGCGATGACATTCATGCAGAATTGGATTGTGTGGGGAATGAACTGAGTAATCTCCTCAAGAGGCGAGTTGACAAGATCAAAGATGACATCGTTAATGACCTGCAGAGTGTCTTCATCCTGCCGCGCGCGGCAAGTATCAGCAGTCTGGAGAACCACGGGGATGAGAGAGACAAAGTGGCGAATGGGAGGGGCCTGGCCTTCAGCGCCCTCATCGTCGCTCAAGTAACTCATCAGCTGGCCGAGGGAAGTAAGGGCGGCATTCTTCACTTTTATCGCGTCAGGGTTTGCGTCGGGATCGTTCAGCGTGCCCAAGTAGAGCTGGCTGAGAGGTGCGTACAGACTCGGGAGGTGCTCACCAATGGTCAGCGTCATCTCCTGCAGAAGGAGGTAAGCTACCTCTTTTAGGTGAAGGGCGCAATTCGGTGTAGTAAGATTGTTGGAAATAAACTGGAAGACCTCGGGCCAGAGGCACTTTCCGGTGGGAAGGTCTCCAGTGGTGTCAAGGCCTGCTATCACACCAATGATACCAACTGTACTGCGCCTTAGCAACCGCTCAGGCTCGACGCCGATGAAGTTTAGAAGCCCAGCCTTGAGCTGAGATTGTGCATCTGCGGGATATTTACTGTAATGACCGCCCACGCGCTTCTTTATCAGAATAGAGGCCATCTGCCGTGTTCCAACGTCAAAGTTTTGCCCTGTGCTGTTGGTAAGGATTGTGAAAAGGAGTGGGATGACCTCAGGGTTCTTAAGAAGAGGCTTAAGAGCCGCTTCTGCCTGCTTGATTGTGTTCGTATCGGGCTGGGTCAATGCATGGCACATCATAGGAACCTGAGATAGGTCCGAGGGTGGGGGGGGAGGCATGTTTGCCATTATTTCGCAAAAGGGAGAGTTTTGGGGAGAGTAAAATTTCGGTACAGAGAGATAGATTCAAGTTCTGGTCAGAGGAAAGCAAGTAAAAACCTCGCTTCACGTCTATACCCTGGAAATTATTGACGTCCCGATTTCCTCAAATCTGAAGGGCCAGGAGTTCACCAATAGTCAAAATATATTAATCGGCACTAAAACGACGCACTGTCATAATATTGCAATAAGTTCATCATTCGACTTCTAATTTTGAAAAAAGACGAAAAAGGCCCTCGATACTGTTCAAGGGAAAGTGGGTTTTATGAGAGTTCTTCCGCACCTTCTCCTCTCCGTGTGCCTCTTTGCCTTCTCTCCGCCGCCATTTTGTCCTCCCCCTGTCCGCACGACGGCCTTGCTGGCGAAATTCAACCTTCGGTATGAAGAAGACGACAGCGCGAACAACGGAGAAAAGAAACCACTGACGAAAATCTTCTCCTCCCCTGCCGCCCAGCACGAGGCATGGGAGGTTTCGTACAAGAAATTCATCAAAGGCACTGGTCGAAACCTTGCTGCGCTTTCATGGGAGGGCTTCTCAGAGTACGGCCGTGGGGCTATTCTTGGCTACGATGATGATGATGATAATGAGGTGAAGCCTTCAGCATTTGTCAAAGCTTCCGATTGGGAAGCGAAAACGCCCGAGTCTGGTGCTGATTTGGGGTCTATAAAAGAAATCATGAGCCGAGTGTCGACATATGATCCTTCAAAACAATTTGTTGTTGTGTACCGAGCCTGCGGCTTAATGGGCTGTGATATTGTGAAGCCTTCAATATCTCCTCAATGCGTTGCTGAAGAAGTGCGGGCTGAACAAAAAGTGGGGGGAAATACAGATAGCGGCGGCGTTATTGATGTATGATGTGTGATGTGTGCGGGGGTGATGTGTGATTGAGTGACGCGTAGGTGAAAGTGAACTTCTCAAATATGAATATTGTGTCGTTTTGTAGATACTATCTCACCTTTCACCTTTCTCGTATGAGTTTTGTTATGATGGATGCTCAAGTTCCACAACTCCAACTCAGACGTTCTGATTCAAGTCAAGTAAGAGCAAGCTAGGAAGAAGGCCGCATTATAAAAGCAACATATCTTAGACAGTATTTATGATGCTTAAGTCCCACAAACTCCAACTAGCTCCTTCCTTCGCCCGCCGCCTAGACTTCCCGTTCCCGTTAGACTTCACCATTATTATTGAGCAGACTCAGCTCCTCGTTCAAACAGTTGATTTCGAGCTGCAAGAGTTCTTTGCCAAATTTGAATTCTTCGATCTCTTTGCTTTTGTTTTCAACTTCGAGCTGAAGAATGTTTCTCTCATTGGCAAGCAACCTCAGTTCAACGCGGAGAGCTTCAATATCAAGACCAGCTCCGATGTTCTCATCAGCAATTGGATTAACTGCATTTTTTTGGGTATTTCCTTCCTCCTCCTCTTTCGTCTTCTCCTCCTCCTCCTTCGCCTCCGCCACCTCCCCCCCCTTATTCTCCTCCTCCTCCTCCAGACCTCCCCCCCCCTTCTTATCTGCTTCCATTTTAAGTCTCTTCACTTCCAACATTTTCGCCCGAAGTTTTTGCTGACCAAGTTTGCGCTCTTTTTCGTCTATGCCCTCGACATCCCGCGCAGCCTCTAGCTCAGCCCACTCCTTCTCAACCCCGCCCAAGGAAGCAGCATCCATCTTCTTCTTGGCCTCCTTGAATATTTCTTCCTTGAGTCCATTTTGAAAAGCGTTCAGGATTTCTCGAAATGTCGGCCTTCTTTTCGGATTCTGTTCCAAGCACTTTGCTATCATAACCCTAACCCCGTCACAGACATCGTTGTCGTCAGGGATGAGAGGGTTAATCTTCCCACCCAGCAACAAGTTCACCAGCCGAGTCCTGCTGACAGGCTTTCTCGCCTTGCTATCACCGCCCAGTTTCGGATTCGCCATGTAGCTAGCTTTCAGCAGATCAATCATCTTACCGGCCTGGCACAATGCCGCAAGAAATATCCCGAAGGAGTACACATCACATTTGGTGTCGTATTTGTCTCCCCTAAACACTTCAGGTGCCATGTAGAAGCAAGTCCCCACGATGGTCATGTTCCCATTATCTTGCAGCACCCTGCTCTCCCCAAAGTCGCCTATCTTGGCGATCCCACTCCCTGAGAGTAAGATATTCTCAGGTTTCAAATCTCTGTGTACAATTCCTTCACAGTGGCTGTTGGTCTTCGCGTCAAAAAATACGCAGTTGTGCAAATAGCTCATGCCTCTACTGCTGTCCTGGCAGTACATCAACTTCTCTTTCTCCCACTTTAAGTCCTTTCTGTTCTTCAAAACGTCCGCAAGATTCCCCCCCGAGCAGAACTCGATGATACAGCAGATTAGGTCCTGGCTCCAGACCGCCCCGATTAGCATTACAATATTCTCGTGCTTCAGCTCCTTCATAAACAGGCACTCCTGCCTGAATCTGATCAGAGCATCTTCCAGATCCCAGTCATCGTCATCGTCGTCTACCCTGATCTTCTTCACTGCAACTTCGTGGCTCCTGTAATACGCCTTGGTGACCTCCCCGAAGCTTCCACTGCCCAATGTGACCTCGTTTTCCTCGTCATCGAAGCTCAGGTCGTGCTTGTTCACCAATATCGGCAGCAAGTTCTTGTCGTCTTTTAGCAACCCTTCGATTCCGCCAACCGTTTTTTCGTCCACCCCCCCCCCCCCCCC
>ENA-OWPI01003246-OWPI01003246.1-marine-metagenome-genome-assembly--contig:-NODE-3246-length-14101-cov-5.520536_pt1 | contig 14101 bp, 16 predicted proteins | sample MGYA00238138_ERZ651775 | MGnify/ENA primary metagenome ERZ651775 (study PRJEB26906, sample SAMN06265043) | marine metagenome | isolation source: Helgoland LTER site | place: Germany:Helgoland, sampling...
AGGAGACCCAGGTGGAGGAAGTTGGAGTGGAACTTACGGAATAAGTTCGGTGATGTTTACTAAACTACATGCTCCTAATGTTCCTAAAGATACACTATTATCATATTCGTTGTGGGGTTCTTCAGATGGTACATTCTACATTGGCACATCCAATTCTACAGGAGGTGGAACACCTAATGGTTATGACAATAGTATTACTTTAATGGAGATTTCTAATGGTTAAGCCAAAACAAATAACCATCAATAATGCTATGGTAGAATATTATGGCAATTATAGTTGGGGAATGACTGGACCGAACTATACAGATATTATTTGGAAATCTAATCCTGATGAGAAACCAAGTTTAGAAGATTTAGAAGAAAAGGTAATACTGTTACAACAACAAGAACCATTAAGATTTTTGAGAGAAAAAAGAAACATTTTGTTAAAAGAAACAGATTGGAGAGCAACAGTTGACTATCCTGGAACAGACCAAGAGGCATGGTTGACTTATAGACAGGCACTGAGGGATTTACCTGCAACAGCAGAACCAGAATTGGATGAAAACGGAATGCTTACAAACGTAACTTGGCCAGAGGAACCAGTATAATGGCAATACTAAAGTTAAACAGTCATGAAGTGATTACACAAAGTGGAGACAATCGTCCAGAGTTTGGTGCAAGTGTGCCTGCTGGTTGTATGTTACAACTTAAATCAACTACTAAAACCGACCATTGGGGTGGTTCTGGAGTTTCAAATGGAAATTCAGGTGTTACTCCATATGCTGTAACTGGATTATCTGTTACAATTACTCCAAAGTTTAATACAAGTAAAATATGGTTATTTGCTGATATTTTTATGGGATTAAATAACTTTGAAGGATACAATTATTATTGGTCAATTTATAGAAGTATTAATGGAGGAACTAGTTCAGCAATTGGAGTAGGTACAGATAGTAGTGCAACATTTTTTGTTATGGGTGGTCATAATATGTATCCTTCTGGAAGTAGTATTCCTTTTGCGGGAGGTAATTCTAAAAATTATTTAGACAGTCCATCTACAATAGATAGTATAACTTATCAAATAAATGTAGGTGCTGCAGATTCAAATGCTATTTTATATGTTAATAGAAGAGCTAGTGGTGGCAATCCTTGTGGGGTATCAACAATCACAGCAATGGAGATAGCAGCATAATGGCAACTCTACAACTCGGAAACAAAACACTGTTTACACAATCTGGAAGTGCTGATCCGGAAATAACATCAAATGTAAATTTGACAAATGCAGATATGTCTAATGCAGATATGTCTAATGCAAATATTAAAACATCATTTAGTTCATTAGATACTTCTGCATCTCAAGGACCAACAACAGATTTAACAAATACAACATTACCTATATTTGCTTGTAGAGCATGGGTACATTTTAACGGCATGTCATATGTTACTGTAGAAAGTGAATCTCATTGTGATATATATGCTTCTGGTAACGTAAGTAAAGTAGTAAGGGTTGGCGTTGGTTTGTATAAAATTTATTTTTTAACCCCAATGCCAGATACTAATTATTGTGTAACTGGTTCGCATGTTGCTTCAACCAATAGTTATGGTAATGTTGGTGGAATCGGAGGTTACAATGCTACGGCAGGGGGTATTGAAACAACTTATGTAGGAATAACATACCAATACCACTATAGTAGTTATGGTTTCGTTGACCAAGACCATTTACATATTGCTATTTTCAGATAAGGTATAAAACATGGCAACACTTACGATTGGTGGAAAAACAGTAGTAACGCAGACAGGCACGGATGAGCCTATAATGACAAGTAATGTTGTGATGGATAATGTTAATGTGAACAATGCATTGGCAAGTGCTACGTTTCCTGCTGGACATATGTTAAGACATTTTTATGATGAATATAATTTTAATGGGTCTCCTGCTACAATCACAACAACCGCATCAAATTGGAGCGGTCTACAAATTGATATAATTAATCCTAATACAAGTAATTATTTATTTTTACAAATGTTTATTCCTGACGTATATTGTAGCGGTTCAAGTAATGGACTTGGAGGTGGTTTTGTTTATAGTACAAATTCTTTTAGTTCAGAATCAATTTTAGGTTCATCTGCTTGGTATTTTAATCAACATTCATGGACAAGTTCTGGTTCAAATTTAAATAATACTAACTTTGAAAAGGCGAGAGCTACGGCTTCTAACTTAATTGGTGCGTCTTTAGTAAAAGCTAAGTTAAGTAATGCTGATTTTAGAGGAGCTAATATGCAAGCTGTGGAATTTACTAATGGTGAAGCAGTTAACTCTGCTATGAAATCAATAAATTTTACAGGCGCTAATTTATCTAATAGTAATTTAAGTAATTCAGATTTTTCTAACACAAATTTTACCGGTGCAAACTTACAGGGTGTAAATTTTTCTGGTGCAAATTTAAAAAATGCTAATTTTACTGGAAGTAATTTATCTAATGTAAATTTTACGGATGCCTCAATGGAAAATGCTAAGTTTTTATCAAGTAATCTATCTAATGTTGATTTTAATAATATTGATATATCTCAAGCTTCTTTTGAAGATATATTTTTCTGTGGCAAAAGAGTTCTGGGTAAAATAAGAGCAGGATCAATTTTTGATGGAATAATAACTGAAGATAAAGAGGATAATATAAGCATTTTAATGTCTTTATCTTGTCAATAAATTATATTTTTCTTAAATAGCGAGATTCTACCCATTTTATAATTTTCTCTAATGATTCAGAAGTTCTCACCTTAGTGCCTTGTTGGAAAACTGCCCACTGTCTATGATTATTATATTTTTTTTCATATATTATTTTATATATAGGGTTTTCTAAAGAGTTTTTATAAAAACAGAATGTAATGGTATTTTTTTCAGAAGTGAAGCTGTAATCTTTCCAATGATTTGAATTTAACATCCTTGAAAATAAAGACATAATTGTATTAAAATCTTTCTTTTTAATATATGAAACAAATACATCAGATGAGACACTATATTTGCTTTTAGCTTTAAAGTTATTTTTAATCAAATTAAGTGATTTATCCTGTTATAAATTATATATTCTAATTTTGTTTATTATATTAATCAATTATTAACATTTATGATAATTAGTATATATATAAATTATATATTTTAATATTAAGGAGTAAGATATGAGTGATATCTTTCAAGAAGTTGATAAAGATCTACGTGAAGAAAAGTATAAGACTATATGGGGTAAATATAAATACTATATAATAGGTACATTGATATTATTTATATTTGGAGTGGGTTTTAATTCTTTTTGGAAACAATATAGCTCTAATGAAATTAATGATAGGTCAGCTAGGTTTTTCACAGCAATGGAATTAGCTCAGGAAGATAAAACAAGCTCAATATTAATGTTACAAGAGTTTATAAGTAAAGAAAAAAAATCTGCGCAATATCACGCAATGATAGCAGGATTTGCTGAAGCTGCAATTAGAAGGTCAGAAAAAGATTTTTCTGGCGCTTTGAAAATTTATGATGAAATAAGTAATAATAATATTTCAGTTTTTTATAAAGATTTCGCCAATCTATCTTCTTCTGAAATGTTAATTGCTTTGAAAAATATAAGTGAAGCTAAAATTCGTTTAGAAGAATTATCTTCAAGTTCTTCAGAACTGAAATTTATAGCAAAAGAATATTTAGGCTATATTTTAATAAATGATGGAAACCTTTCAAAAGCAAAAGATATTTTTGAAAGTTTGGCTGAAGAAGCTTCAGTTAGTTCAAATATGAAAAATAGATCAAAAGAAATCTTGTCTATATTTCCTTAGATAACCTTTATAAAGCATATTAAATGATAATTATAATAAAAAAAACACTATTATATCTGATTGTATTTTTATTTGTAACTAATTGTAGCACAATAAGAAAGTACGATTTTACAGGTATATCTAGTCCTGTTGTTGAAGAAAAGATAGGTGGAAAAAGATTAGATATCAGTGTTTCTCAAAAAATACTTAAGGTAGATAAAGAGGCATCTCAGCTGCCAATCATTTTAGAAAAACCTCTTAAGAATATTTCCTGGAATAATAAAGGAAAAAATAATTATGCTGCACCTGAGAACTTATTTATAAATAATACTCTGCAATTTTTATGGAAAAAAGATATTGGTGATGGAGCAGGCTCATATAATAAAATATATACACAGCCTGTAGGTAATCAAGATTCTCTTTTTGTTTTAGACTCTGAGGGTAAAATAGTATGTATTAATATTAAAACTGGAGATATTGTTTGGGAAAATAATATATTTCCAGATGAAGAAAGTCTAAATACAAATATAGATGGTGGTTTAGCTTTAAATGAAAATCACTTATTGGCCTCTACATCTTATGGAGAAATTGTTAAATTAAATGCTAAAGATGGTGCTATTATATGGAAAAAAAATATAGAAGCTCCAGTACAAGGTGCTCCATCTATATTTAATAATTTTGTTTATCAAATGACTGTAGTTAATGAATTATTTGTTATTGATATTAATACAGGCAAAGAGGTATGGCGTTATGATGCTTCACTTGTCTCAGCTATAGCAAATGGAGCATCTTTACCTGTGGTAGATTCGAATTTAGTAATATTCCCAAGTAATACAGGAGAATTAATTGCTTTAGATTCTAAAACAGGTTCCTTGATATGGAGCACAAATTTAATAATTGCAGGAGCTATTTCTGGTACCTTAGAGCTTACAGATATAGACTCTGGGCCAGTTATGTATAAAGGATTAATATACTCTTCTTCTTTATCAGGAAAGTTTGCAGCAATAGATTCTATTAGTGGAGGTTTAATTTGGGAAGTGCCGATCAAAACATCAAATAATCCAATTATAAATGGTAATGCCGTTTTTATTGTAAGTAATGATGGGAATTTAATTAATCTATTTAATAATAATGGATCTGTTAGGTGGATTGCTGATATTTCTAAAGAGATAGATGTTAATGCTAAAGATGCCCCATTATGCAGTGGGCCATTACTAGCTCAAGATAATATCTTTTTAGTATGCCAAGATGGTAAGGTCTTTAAAATAGATAGTAACAATGGCAAATATACTAATATATTTACTCTAGACTCTCCCTCTTTTATTTCTCCTATAATAATAAATGGTACTATGATTTTTTATACAGAAGATGCAGAAGTGATAGCTTATCGTTAGGAAGTATTATGTTACCTAAAGTAGTGATATTTGGACGACCTAATGTAGGTAAATCTACATTATTTAATAGGCTTGTGAGAAGAAAGGCAGCAATAGTTGCTGATATTCCAGGAGTAACTAGAGATAATAAAGGCTTAAAAGCTAATTTAGGTAATTTAGAATTTATCTTGTATGATACAGCAGGATTTGATCAATTTAATAATAAAAATGAATTGAGTAAAAATATATTAAATAAAATATCAGATATAATAAATTTAGCTGATATTATAATATTTATGCTTGATGCAAGAACTGGAATAATTCCGTTCGATCATTCTTGTTCAAAAATATTAAGAAAAGTTAAATGTCCAATTTTAGTAGTTATGAATAAAGTGGAGGGAGAAGCTCAAAAAAATCAAGCTTATGAAGCTATAAAACTAGGGCATGGAGAGCCTATTATTATATCTGCAGAACACGGAATTGGTTTGGGCTCTTTAGAAAATAATCTATCAAATTTAATGAAAAAAATTGATAACAAAGTCAATATTGATGATTCTGATGAAGTACCTTCAATTAGACTTGCTATAGTAGGAAGGCCAAATAGCGGAAAATCAACATTAACTAATACTTTAATAGGAGAGAATAGTGTTTTAACTGGAGATCAGCCAGGAGTTACTCGTGATGCTGTTATGCTAGATTTAACATGGAAAAACCAACGTTTTGAATTAGTAGATACAGCAGGCATAAGAAAAAAAAGTAAGGTTATTGATAAAATTGAAAGACTGTCAGTTGAATCGGCCATTGACACTGTTAAATATGCTCAGATAGTCATTTTAGTTCTAGATTGTAATGAAGCATTATCTCGTCAGGATTTAACTTTAGCTAGTCATGTCGTGGAGGAAGGAAGAGTCTTAATAATTGCAGCAAATAAATGGGACATAGTTATGAAGCCGGAAGATGTAAGAGTTGCCTTAAGAAAAAGATTAAATGTTGCATTTGCTCAGTTGAGAGGGGTTCATTTAGTAGAAATATCTGCACTAAATAATACAGGAATAGATTATTTAATGGATGAGGTAATGGTAATGTATAATAAATGGAATACAAAAGTTCCTACTGCTAAACTAAATAAGTGGTTAAATTTTACACAACAAAAAAACCCACCTCCATTAAAATCAGGAAGAGTAATAAAAATAAAATATTGTACACAAGTTAATATTAGACCTCCCACATTTGTATTTTTTACAAATTTATTAGGTGACTTTGAAGAATCATATAAACGGTATTTATTAAATAACCTAAGAGATGAATTTGATTTAAATGGGGTGCCTTTAAGATTAATGTTCAAAAATAGTAAGAACCCATATATTTAATTTTTATAACTTTCTTCTAATAAGTTAATAAATTCATTAGAAGCTATTTCAGCTGTCCTAAGTTTTTTTTTATCTTCTCCTGGAAATGAATTTTTTCTAAGAGGACTTAATATAGGGCCAGGATCAAAAGTATGGACTTTTAAATGAGTTTTTGTGATCTCACTCTTCCAATTTTTAATCATGGATTCTATAGAACTACTTGTTAATGAATAAGCAGAAAAATAGGGTTCATTATATGCTTTTCCTTTACAAGTTAAAAAGTATGCACGTCCATAATTTGATAATCTTAACAATGGATCAAATGCTCTTATTAGCTGCCAATTAGCAATAATATTAATATCTACTATCCGATTAAAATCTTTAGGTGTTATATGATTGATTGGACTTAGTTTAGGAAAAAAAGACGCGCAGCTAATTAAGATATCTAGTTTTTTGAATTTATTATAAATCTCTCCTCCTAATTTATCAATAGATCTTCCATGGCTTAAGTCTAAAGGAACTATAGTAGGTTTAAATACTGCAGCAGGAATAATTTCTTCATTAAGTTCTTTTAGCTTTTCTGTATCTTTAGAAAGTAAAACTAGTTCTATATTTTTTGTAACTAATCTATGAGTAATAGCTTTGCCTAATGTGCCAGTGGCGCCAGTAACTAGGGCTATCCTTTTATTCATAAGTATATCCTATTTACTTCTGATTAAGAAGAGATAATTGGTTTGCTAAAGCTCCTTCATCTCTATCCACTAACTTTGTAGGATAATCACCAGTAAAACAATGATCTGTATATTGCGGGTTATTTTTATCTCTAGATTTATGTCCCATAGATTTATATAACCCATCTAAAGATAAAAAGTGCAAACTATCTAGTTTTAATAATTCTCTAATTTCTTCTACAGATTTACTAGAAGCAATTAATTCACTTATAGTTGGCGTATCTATTCCATAGAAATCAGGATATTTTATGGGAGGACTAGATATTCTCATATGCACTTCCGTTGCACCAGCACTTCTCATCATTTCAACTATTTTTATTGCTGTTGTTCCTCTAACTATAGAGTCATCTATTAAAACCACTTTTTTATTCTGAATAAGTATTTTATTAGTATTATGCTTTAATTTAATACCTAGCTGCCTTATAGTCTGTGTTGGCTCAATAAATGTTCTGCCTACATAGTGATTTCTTATAATTCCTAAATTATATGGTATCTTTGCTTCCTCAGCAAAACCTAAAGCTGCAGGAACTCCTGAGTCTGGAACAGGTATTACAATGTCAGCAATTGTTTTAAGTTCTCTTGATAACTGTTTTCCCATATTTTTTCTGCATTCATAAATATTTTTTCCACCCATAATACTATCAGGACGAGCAAAATATATATATTCAAAAACACATGGCCTAGCTTTTATTTTAGGGAAAGGTTTATAAGACTTTATTCCCTTTTTATCTATTACTACTACTTCTCCATTTTCGATATCTCTAATATATTTGGCACCTATTATATCAAGTGCACATGTTTCAGATGCTATAATTTTAGCACCATTTAATTCTCCTAGAACTAAAGGTCTGATACCTAATGGATCTTTAATTGCAATTAATTTTTTATTAGTAAGAAGCCCTATACTGTATGCACCTTCTAATTCATATAAAGCATCTATTACTTTTTTCACTATAGTTATTTTGCTACTTTGAGCTATTAAATGAAGAAGTGCTTCTGTATCTGTAGTAGATTGGAATATAGCACCTTTTTTAACCAAATTGTTTCTTAATTCAATACCATTGGTAAGGTTGCCATTATGAGCACATGCTATACCACCTCCTATTAGATCCGCAAAAAGAGGTTGTATATTTTTTAATGAAGTATTGCCAGTTGTTGAATATCTAACATGACCTAAAGCAGAATGTCCTGGAAGTCTATCAATTACTGAAGCTTTAGTAAAATGATCTCCTACGAGTCCTAAATAAGGTTCATTATTAAAATGTTCTCCATCAAAAGACACAATACCGGCACTTTCTTGCCCTCTATGCTGAAGGGCATGGAGGCCCAGAGCAGTTAGTGCGGCAGCATCTGGATGCCCAAATACACCAAAAACTCCACATTCTTCTTTAAGTTTATCATCATACATATGTATTATTATTTTCCTTTTAATATATAAATCATCTTAATCGTAACATTTATAATTTAGCTTTAATACTTTCTTTAATTAATTACTACTCTCCGTCTCAATTGTCTCTAAATTATTTAGTCTATCCATCTGTTCTCTTTCAGCAGGAGTATAAGCCCCTTCTTTTTCATCATCTTTTTTAATTGGAGGCTCTTCAAATAATTTATTTTTATCTATAATATTATTTAAATTTAATTTTTTAATATCTATTGATTCATAATCAAAAGATATTATTTCATCAGGAAAAATTTTTTCTAAATATGTAATACCTAATATGATTATTTGATAGCTATTTGCTTCTAATAAAAAAGAAGGAATTGTATTATTTTTCCATATTGTTTGATTACCTGCGATTACTAATACTAAAATAAGCATAATTGCTCTAATTAATCCAAAAAACATTCCTAGAACCTTATCAATAGGTCCAAGCAAAGAGTTTTTAATATTTTTAGAAATAAAATTTGATATCAAAGTTATAGTAATAATAATAGTTAGAAAAATTAAGCCAAAAGATAATGCATCAGCTAATATCTCAGTGGAGATAAAGTCTAGCACAGTAGTTTTTAATTTAGAATAATATTTAAAGGAGAACCAACTCGCAAATAGCCAGTTAAAAATAGATAAGAATTCTCTTATGAGACCTCTGCTATAACCTATTATTATAGATATAATAATACTTATTAGTAATATTATATCCAAGGTATTTATATTTAAATTGTTTAAATCCATTATTAATTTTCTTATTATTATATCATTATTTTAGGATTACTTTTTGCCATAGTACACAATATTTCATAAGGAATTGTTCTATTCATTTTAGCAAACTCTTCTAAACTTCTATTAGGCCCAAATATTTCAACTATATCACCATTTTTTACTTCATCACTTTTAAATTTACTGATATCTATAACTGTTAGATCCATTGATACCCTTCCTAGTATTTTCATTTTTTTATTATTAATATATACGTCTCCAGTATTAGATAATAGTCTTGATAGTCCATTAGAATAACCTATTGATAAAGTAGCTATTTTAGTATCTTTTTTTATAGTTAATGTTCTTCCATATCCTATAGTTTCATTTTTTTGAACTTCTTTAATTTGAGTTATTTGTGCATAAAGTGATAATACTTCTTTGAGAGGGTTTTCTTTATTTAATGTGGGGTTTATTCCTAGAAAAGCCGCTCCTGGTCTTATAACATCTAATAAATATTTAGCACCTAGCCAAATACCAGAAGAGTTGCATATACTAGTTTTTATTTCTTTTTTATATATCTTTTTTAATATTTTAGCACAATTTAATAATTTCTCTAATTGTATTTTATTAATTAAATTATTAATATCTTCCGCACATGTAAAATGACTCATGATAAATTTTATATTTATATTTTTAAAAACTTCTTTATCTGAAAGGTTTTTTATTTCTTGTAAATTCATACCTAATCGATTCATTCCAGTGTCAATATGTAGAATGCAATAGTCTTCTTGAGAAGTATGTTGACCCCATAATTTTAAATCATCTAAGTTATTTATTACAGGAGTTAATTTATACTTCTTAAGGAGTTTAATATTAAATGGCTGTCCACAGTTCAAAATAAACAGCTCCACATTTTTATATTTTTTTCTGATTTCTTGACCTTCAGATAGGTTACCCAGAAAAAAACTTTTATAGCCACATTCAATTAAAATTTTAATTAATATTTTTGCTCCTATTCCATAGGCATCTGCTTTAATAACTGGGCTAATAATTTTATTTTTAGATTTTCTTATAATAAGTTTAGAGTTATGAACTATATTTCTTTTATTTATATAAGACACAGTACCATATTGAGACAAGTATTTTAGAGATTTTTTTCTTAATTTTATACTTAGCTTATCAAGTTCCATCATCTGACCTATATTCTTCAGCTAAGTCAGAAAATTTAGTTAATGAAGCCTCAAAATGAAGTTTAACATTTCCAATTGGGCCATGTCTTTGTTTCGCAATAATCACATCAGCAGTATTTTGTACTTTTTCAAGAGTTTGTTGCCATTCAAGATATCTATTATGAAATTTATCGTCAGTTTCTGTGCCAGTTTTTCTTGGTTCTGCTCTTTCTTCATAATAGGATTGTCTATATACAAACATTACAACATCAGAATCTTGTTCAATAGTACCTGACTCTCTTAAATCAGCTAATTGTGGTCTTTTATCCTCTCTTTGTTCAACTGCTCTTGATAACTGGCTTAGAGCTACGACAGGAACATCTAATTCTTTAGCGATTGCTTTTAAACCTTGTGTTATTTCAGATATTTCTTGTACTCTATTGCCAGAGTTATTTATAGCACTCATAAGTTGTAAATAATCTAGAACTATCAACTTTAGCCCACCATGAGACCTTTTTATCCTTCTAGCTCTTGTTCTTAATTGAGGTACTGATAATGCTGGAGTTTCATCAATAAATAGCTTTCTATCTTGTATACTTTGGCTAGCTCTTACTAAATTCATAAATTCATCATTACTTAATTGTCCTCTTCTAATTTTTTCAGAGGAAATTTTTGCCTGTTCTGCCAAAATTCTATTAGTTAACTGCACGCTTGACATTTCAAGAGAGCAAAAAAGTATAGCTTCATCACTTTCAGTTTTATATTTTTTAGCAGCTTGAAAAGCAATATTGGTAGCTAAAGCTGTCTTTCCCATACTTGGCCTACCAGCGATTATAATTAAGTCTGATTTATGCAAGCCTCCAAGAAGCTCATCCATAGCTTTTAAGCCTGTAGTGATACCGGACAATTGTCCATCTCTTTTATGAGCAGCTTCTGCGCTAGATATAGTCTCATTCAATGAATCAACAAATGCTATAGGGCCTTTATTAATTTCTCCAGTCTCGGCTAGTAAAAATAATTTACTTTCTGCCATTTCTATTTGTGAGTTGGCACTATCATCTATGTTAGGGTTTGCTGCTTGCAGTCCTATTTCTTGAGATAACCTTATTAGTTCTCTTCTTAAAGAAAGATCATAGATTAATTTTGCATAATGGTCTGTACTAGATTGTATATCAGAAGATTCAGTAAGTTTTATTAAATGATTGCTGCCATTTATTTCAATTAGGGCGGGGTCCTTCTCAAAATATTGTCCTAAAGTAATGGTATCAGCAATCTGTCCGTTATTTATTAATTTTTGAGCTGCTTCATATATTCTTCCATGTACAGGAACAAAAAAATGAATACTTTTTAATGGAAGGTCAAAGGTGATTCTATTGTAGACATCATTATCTATTAATATTGAGCCTAATAAAGCTTCTTCTGCCTCAACGGAGTGCGGTAATGTATAAGAAGTAGCATTATTATTAGAACTGATATCTTGTATATTATTTAACATAACTTTTTATAGCACATAATAATAAGGTCGACATATGTGAATAACGTTAATTACATGAATAGTGTTAATAAGTTAATTTCTTAAATAAATATTAATAACTATTCTTTTTTTTATTCTATAATTTCTTCTTCATGCTCTTCTTTAGGATTCTCATTATCAACTTCTTCTTTTTCTTTAGAAGTAATTTCTGCAGCATTTCTTTTTTCTTGCTCGATAGCAAGCATTTCCGAAGCTTCTTTTTCTTTTTGTTCTTTGTCAGCTATTTCTTCAGATTTCATAGTTAGTTCTTCAAGTGTTCTTGCTATGTTTACAGAAATATTAATTATAAATTCTGGGTGTATTACAACACGAACTTCATGGTGCCCAATATTTTTTATAACAGATTTAAGGATTACCTGTCTTTTTTCAATTTCATGACCTTGAGTTTTTAATTCATCTGCAATATCTCTAGTGCTAACAGATCCGTATAATTGTCCTGAATCACTTGCTTGCTTGATGATATTAATACTTATATTTTCCATCGTTTTAGCAATTTTTTCAGCTTCTGATAGTTTTTCTTTATTTAAAACCTCATATTTCTCTTTTTCTTTTTCATAAATTGATAAATTTTCTTTATTGGCACGCAGAGCCTTGTTTTGTGGAAGTAAATAGTTTCTAGCAAAGCCAGCTTTAACTTTTACAACATCTCCTAATTTACCTAGTTTTTCAATTCTCTCTAAAAGAATAACTTCCATAATTTTACTCCTGTTAATATTTTTTTGACTTTATACTAATTAATTATCTAATCAATATCTGTGTTATTTTTTTTTAAACTTCTAAAATCATATATGTGGTCCAATACGCCAGTTGCTGTAATTAACGGTATAGAAAATGGAATAAAGAAGACTAAAGTATAAAATGAATAAATTAAAAAAGCACCATTTTTATTTCGTTTAAGCAAAATATGTATAACAGTTATACCTTGAATAGTGATTGGTATTGCATAAATTAAAGCCAAAGAGCGAAACCATACACTATTTTCTTCACTAAGCAAAGCTGCAGGAATTAAGAATAGTATAAAAATAGTTATGAGCCAGGACTGTAATTTTAAATTTAATATTTTATCTTTAAAATTAATAAAACCTTTTGTTAAAACCTTTCTAGCTATTATAAAATTTAATAATAATATTAAGAACCAAGTAGAAATTATAATAGCGGGCGTCATATCTAAGATGGCTGTTTCTATTTTTAAGTTATTGCCAAAACTTTTCTGTAGATAATTACTAAATGTTTTTATTACGTCATTAATTTTATTTGGATATATAAACATTAATATTATATATAAAAATCCGTTAACTGCAGTTAATCTAGAGATAAAATTTTGGTAGCTAAATTTGTTACCAGTTCTATCCAGAAAAAGAATTACTGAGGGTAAAATATTAGATATAATAAAAATTATGCCTATATGGGTTGATGTCATTAAAACGATAATGCCAAAACTTATTAAAGCACTAAAAATTGTACCATATAAACCGTAATAAAGAGTAGCTACAAATATAGGTAAAGGAGAAAAATAAGAAAAAAAAAGCAATATTGCACCAAAAAAATTAAAACCTATAGTAAATATACTAGATAAAACGCCAAGTATTAAAGAATTTAATATAGCCTTAAACGGCATATTTAGAGCAAAGTATTGTTATGCAAGGTAAGGCATTAATGCTAATATTCTAGCTCTTTTTATAGCTTGTGCTAGCTTTCTTTGTTTAGGTGCAGATACAGCACTAATTCTTGCGGGAATAATTTTTCCTCGTTCTGAAACAAATTTATTTAATGTTCTTGTATCTCTAAAGTCTATCTTTATAGCCTCTGGCCCACTGAAAGGGCAGGTTTTTTTTCTTCTAAAAAAGGGCTTTGCTCCTGATGAGTCGTTATCTTCGAATTTTTTATCTCTTTGCAACTTGTTACTCCTACTTTTTGTAGTTAATTTCTTCTTGATTATACCTCTTGAGCTTTTTTAGCGAGCATAGAAGGCTCAGTATTAATAGCATCAGTTTTTAGAGATAAATATCTAATTATGTT
>ENA-OWPI01003248-OWPI01003248.1-marine-metagenome-genome-assembly--contig:-NODE-3248-length-14093-cov-12.837900_pt1 | contig 14093 bp, 8 predicted proteins | sample MGYA00238138_ERZ651775 | MGnify/ENA primary metagenome ERZ651775 (study PRJEB26906, sample SAMN06265043) | marine metagenome | isolation source: Helgoland LTER site | place: Germany:Helgoland, sampling...
ATTTAAAGGTCTTTAAAAAAAGGGTGCATAAGCACCCTTTTTTTATGTATGATTGTTAGCTTTTAAAGAGGATGAAGTTCAAATGTTAGAGTCACTAAGAAACTTTCTGTCAGGCAAGCGAGTTATAGTTATTACAGCCTTGCTTGCAATACCATTTGTATTTCTGGGTTCACAGTCTTTCGGGACAACTTTCGCAAGTTTTGGAACGGTTAATGGCGAGCCTGTCTCTCAAATGGATGTGAATCTAGCAACCAGTCAAGTCAGTCAAAGACTTCAATCTATGTATGGAGAAGAGTTTTCTCTAGATGATCTGGATGAAGAGGTTTCCTTGGGATTAATTAAAAATGAAATTATCAACCAAAAAACTCTTCTTTCGCAAGCAAGAAAGCTTGGTCTTATGGTATCTGAGAAAGCCGCAAAACAAGAAATTATTAACATTGAGAGCTTTCAGGGCGAAAATGGATTTGATCAAACCCTTTTTGAATCAACCATCAGAGCTAATGGCTGGACTCCTGAAGAATACATAGAGCTTGTAAGAGAGACCATGTCATTGGATACGCTGGTTTCAGCTATGGGTGTTACCGCCTTCCCAATTGCCAGTGATGTTGAGGCTTTGGCATTAATGCTTGAAACTTCAAGGGACATAGATTTTATAAAAATTGATAAAAATATTTTGATTAGCCAGCAAGAAGCTAGTCTTGAAGAGGGACAGGTATTTTATGAAAACAACCCATTCTTATTTCTTTCCAAAGAGCAGCGAGATTTCTCATATATTGTCTTAACTTATGATGTTTATAAACAGCAAGTTGAAGTTCCAGACAATTATATTGATGAGGCTTACTCAGATTATTTAAGCAATGTTGAGGGACAGTTCCAAAATAGAATTTCACACTTGATGATTGAAAAATCAAATTATGACAGTCCAGATCTTGCGTATGACAAAATTAGTTCCATATACGAAAGCATTCAATCAAAAGAAATCTTATTTGAAGATGCAGTATCTCAGTCTAGTGAGGATCTTGCATCAAAAGATGCTAATGGTGATTTGGGCTTATCATCTGGAGATGCATTTCCAGAAGAGTTTGAGAATGCAATCTTAACTATGAAGCTTAATTCCATTAGCCCAATCATTGAGCTTGATGACTCATTACATATTCTTAAATTGACTGAAGTGATCAAACCTCAAATTAAAACAAAAACAGAAATGTCTGATGAATTATTGAGCGAGCTTATTGATGCTGAAGCATTGGCTTTGATGCAAGATGATTTCCTGGAATTAGAATCATTGGTGCTTGAAGGGGTTACTTTAAATGCTTTAGCAAATGCAATTGATGCTCCAGTTCAAGTTACGGGCTTAAAGGATATCGAATCTGTTGGTCTAGATGGTTTTACTGACATCACATCATCAGAATTATTTGATTCTTCGGTACTGCCTAACAAAATTGAAATTTTCGAAGGTGATGAAAGCTATGCTTTTGTAATGATGACTCAGGCGCTTCAACCGGCTGTTCAAGCCTTTGTTGACGTCGCAGACTTAGCCATTCAAGAGGTGCGCAGTGAAAAAGCAAGCATGATCATTAATGACTTTGCAAAAAAAGCAGAGGACATTATTAATGGCGAGAGCACATTGCCAAGTGAAAATGGCTTTACGCAAGAAAGTTACAAGAGCGTTAAAAGATTTTCTTCCCTGCTTCCATCCGAAATTATCAACTCAACATTTGAATCACCAATAGGCACTTTGGTTTCAAGCGAAGCTTTTAATGGTGATCGTTATTGGGCTAAGTCTTCAAATGAGTCCTCACCATCAATCGATGAGCTTGGAGAGTCAATCGAGCAATACCAAGGTTTTTATAATGAGAGTTTGACTCAACAATTTTCAGGATTCATTGATCGAGCCTTCAAGGCAGGACAAAAGGTACGCTTAGAAAATTTTACTTCAAATTAATCAGCATACTCTTCAATAGACATGGCGGCTGTATTAAAGCCTCCGTCCACATAGGTAATCTCACCTGTAACTCCGCTAGCTAGATCTGAACATAAAAATGCAGCAACATTGCCCACCTCTAAAGTGGTAACTGCTCTTCTTAATGGGGCTCTGTTTGCATAATTCGTTAACATTTTTCTAAAATTTTTCACTCCCATTGCAGCAAGAGTTTTAATCGGTCCGGCTGAAATAGCATTAACTCTTATGCCATCTGGCCCCAGAGCAGCAGCAAGAAATCTAGTATTTGCCTCTAAACTTGCTTTAGCAAGACCCATGACATTGTAATTTGGCAGAGATTGCATAGATCCCAGATAGGTCAGAGTTAAAAGGGCTGCATTCTCATTGAGCATTGGCTTCGCTCCCTTTGCCATAGCAGTAAAGCTATAAGAGCTGATATCATGAGCAATTTGAAAACCCTCTCTAGTAGATGCATCAACAAAATTGCCCTCTAATTCATGTGCTGGGGCAAAACCAATAGAATGAACAAAGCCATCAAAAGACTTCCATTTTTTTGAGAGTTCCTGGTACATATTTGCAATACTCTCATCAGATGCAACATCACACTCAAACAATAAATCAGAGCCAAGCTCTGCAGCAATCTTTTCTACATTCCCTTTCAATCTTTCACTTTGATAGGTGAAAGCTAACTCTGCTCCTTGAGCATGCATTGCTTGGGCAATGCCAGCAGCTATAGAGTGTTTATTAGCAAGTCCCGCTATTAGAATTTTTTTATTTTTTAACATTGAATTATTTTCTACCTTATGCTTATTTTCATTCATGAGCATTATATATGAGTTCATTAATGTTTAATAAATACAACTCATTGAAATTTAGATAAAAAAATAAATTATTGCTAGAGGCTTGTTTCTTTTAGTGAAACAGGCATATACTCTCCGAGTGCACGCTCTGCAAGTGCACTCGTGTATTTTTAAAACTTAGGAGTATTTTAAAATGATTGACTTAAATAAATATTTATTCAGTGCTTTTGCAATAATCTCTTTATCGGCGCCTTTAGCAATTGCTCAAGATTCTGATGAGGATGTTGAAGAAGTCATTGTTACAGGATCAAGGATTGTTGATCCGAACATTATTAGTTCATCCCAAATCGCTGTTATCGATGGGCAGGACATAATCGATGCTGGTGTAACTCGAGTTGAAGACTATCTTAATGATATGCCTCAAATTTCACCTGGCCAATCAATAACTAACTCAAATGGTTCCAATGGAACTGCTACGGTTAATTTAAGAAATCTGGGCTGTTCAAGAACATTGGTTCTAATGAATGGCAGGAGGCTTGTTCCAGGAACTACTGGTGGCGGAAGCTGTGCAGATTTGAACACCATACCAACTTTGCTTTTAAAGAAAGTTGAAGTATTGACAGGTGGCGCATCATCAGTTTACGGTTCTGACGCTGTTGCTGGTGTTGTTAACTTTGTACTAGATGATGAGTTTGAAGGCTTTAAAGCTGCATATTCTCATGGTTTTTACAATCATAAAAATGATATCAGTAGCCTAAGAAAGCTACAACAAAGCTATGGTTATGAAAATGCTCCTAAAGATGTGCAAACTGGTGATACTGGTAAGTTTTCAATTGCTTTTGGTGGCGACATCAATGATGGTAAAGGTCATGTAACAGCTTTCTTTGAACATACTGATACAAAACCAATGCTTCAAGGTGAATTCGATATCAGTGCTTGTGCTCTAAGTGGTGGTATTGGAAGATGTGGTGGTTCATCAACTATCCCTCCGGGACGTTGGGCTGACTTTGGTGGCTACAAGTCTGGTGGGTTCGTAAATGTTGATCCTAATGCTGGATACTGCAGAAGCGGTGTTTGCGCCAATGGTGTTGACTGGAAAGTTATCGGTAATGATTTTGGTCTAAGAGATGGTCAAACTTATAACTATAACCCAACAAACTTCTTCCAAAGACCGGATGACAGAATGAACATGGGTTTCTTTGGAAAATATGAAATCACTGATAATGCTGAAGTCTATTTAGACTTTACTTCAATGAAGTCTGAGTCAAATGCTCAGATTGCTTACTCAGGAACCTTTGGTAACATCGAATCATTGCCTTGTTACAATGCATTGCTTTCAGCGCAACAATATCAAGTTGCTTGTTCTGATTGGATAGGAATGGGCGGATCTCATGCTCCTGACTTTGCAACTGGCGCAGCTGCTTTAGCGTATATTAACGGTCTTAATACTCAGGTAGCTAACGAAGAAATTCTTGGATACAGCGCTCCTTTAGTTTCTTTAAAAAGAAACGTTGAGGGTAACCCAAGACAAGGCATCCAAACATATAAGAGCTATAACACAACTATTGGACTAAGAGGTGACATCAATGATGACTGGTCATATGATGTTTACTATCAGAACTCAGCAGTTAATTATGCTAATGAATACAGAAACGATCTTTCTGTTATAGCAATTAACCGAGCTGTTAACGTTATTAGCGTTGCAGGTGTCCCAACTTGTGTATCTAAACTTCAAGGTATAGACGCTAACTGTGTCCCATATAACCTTTTCCAAGGTGGGCTTCCTGGCGATCAAGGAATCCAGGGCGTAATTGACGGCGGTCAAACTGCTCAAGATTACTTAGCTAAATCTACTTTTATTAATGGTGATGGAAAGCAAAAAATTCTTTCAGGTTATGTAACAGGTGATACTGGGTTTACTATTCCAGGCGCTCCTGGCTCAGTATCCTTGGTTGCTGGTTTTGAAACTAAAGAACTTTCAACTGACTTTAGACCTGATACTGCTACTCTTATGGGCGATAGATCTGGTTCAGGTGGAGCAACATTGCCAATTGGTGGTAAGTATGATGTAGATGAATTCTTCTTAGAATTAGGTATCCCAGTGATGGATAATTTAAGTGTAGAAGCTGGATACAGATCTGCAGAATATTCTACAGGCGCAGAAACTGACTCTACTAAACTTGGTGCATATTGGACCCTTAATGATAACGTTTCATTCAGAGCTTCATATCAAACTGCTCAGCGTCACGCTAACATCTCAGAACTATATCTAGCAGTTAGCGATGGCCTAGTTGACCTTGATAATGATCCTTGTTCTATTCAGCAAAATGGAGATCCTGCTACAGCAACTCAAGCACAATGTGCTTTAACTGGCCTAGCAGCTAACCTTTATAACACTGACCTCAATTCACCAGCAGATCAGTACAATACTAAAGGTGGAGGAAACCCAAATGTTGCTCCTGAAGAATCAGAATCTCTAACAATTGGCGCTGTTATTACTCCTGAATCTATTCCAGGACTAACAGTTACTGTTGATTACTTTGATATTACTGTTGAAGACGGAATTAGCGGTATTAGTGCTAAGACTGCTTTAGACAAATGTGTATCTACCGGTCAAGCTCAGTTCTGTAGCTTAATCAATAGAAGACCTGATAACGGTTCATTGTGGCTGCAAGGTGGTTATATTTCAGCTCAGCTAACTAACATTGGTGAAGAAACTACTACTGGTGTTGATGTCATCTTTGATTACTCAATGGATACTCAGTATGGTCCGCTTAGCATAGAGGGTGTAACAACCATGCTTGATACAGCAGATATTATTGAATTACCAGGTTCTGCAGCAGTCTCATGTGCAGGAAACTGGGGTGGTTCATGTGGCAAAAATCCACAACCTGAGGTTTCTGGTAAGTACAAAGCAACATTGATGACAGATTACAATACAGATGTTTCTCTTGGTATGAGATATTTAGGAGAGACAACTGACCTTAACTCAAACAAAATTGATTTTGATGCAATGACATACTGGGATGTAACTCTTCAGTACTCAGCAACTGATAACTTGATGGTTACATTTGGTATCAACAATTTGCTTGATGAGGATCCTGGATATACATCTGATGCTGGTACAGCACCAGGTAATGGTAATACTTTCCCGGGTTACTTTGATGCTTTTGGTCAATACATTTTCTTAAATATGACACTTTCATACTAAGAATAAGTAAAAAATTAAAAAGGGATGCAATTGCATCCCTTTTTTTTTGCAAACTTCTTAAAATCTTCTTGTTGAAAAATGTTGACATATTGCAACAAAATGGCAACAATTACTGTAACTAACAAACTTTTAGGGAGTTTATATGTCTAATTTACTTAAATTTTCCTTGGTTGCAGTCCTTTCTTTAGGTCTTATGCCAAGCACTTCATTTGCTCAAGACGCAGATGCAGAAGATGTTGAAGAGGTTATTGTTACTGGTTCTAAGATTAAGAAATCAGTTTTCGATAGTTCAAAGCCTTTAGAGATAATCTCTGATGCTGCCATTGAGAGAACAGGTCTTAACAACATTGGTGATATCTTACAAAGCATCTCATCTAATGATGGTAATGGAATTCGACCAGTTACAACTGCTACAAACGGCGGTGATGGCTCTAACGAAATTTCATTAAGAAATCTTGGAGCCGGAAGAACCTTGGTTCTTGTTGACGGAAGAAGATGGGTAACTGATGCATTTGGTTCGGTTGATATGAATACCATTCCAGCTTCAATCATCCAAAGAGTTGAGATTCTTAAAGATGGTGCTTCTTCAATTTATGGTTCTGACGCTGTTGCAGGTGTTATTAATATCATAACTAAGAAAGACTATGATGGGTTTGAAATGAGAGCCTTCACTGGTGAATATGAGGCCGGTTATGGTAAGCAAGACTCTATTAGCATGCAATTTGGAAGTACTTCAGAGAAGTCTTCTAGCATCCTAAGTCTCTCCTTTGCTGCACAAGCAGAAATTATGGCAGGTGAAATTCCTAGAGCCAACCAGCCTTACTATGGTTGTTCTAATGTTCCAAATAGTGGTACTGGTCCGCAAAACTCCCCAACTAACTTAGGACCTAGCCCAGAACAAAACTCAGGTTATGGTAACTTTGCTCCAGCAAGCGATAGTTTTGTGTGTGGATCATCTTTCCCTGCATATGGTAGATACTTTACGTTAAATAAATATTTAGAGCCTGGTAAATCCGGTGCTTCAGTAGATGACTTTATTCCATGGTCAAATGCCGGTCGTTATAACTATGCACCTGTTAACCATGTACAAAACCCTATTGATCAATTTTCTGTATATGGATATTCTGACTATGATATTTCAGACGATTTGACAGCTTATGTTCAAATCAACTACACAAAATCTAGACGTGATAATCAGCTAGCTCAGGTCCCAATGACTGCATACGGTGGAGCTGGGCCTCAGTGGCAGCTTAACAATGGAAGATTTGCTACAGCTGGTGGATACTTCAATGTCTTCAATCAAGATACATCATTTGGTTTTAGATCCATTGCTATTGGTCCTAGGATTTATGAATATGACTATGACATCTTCGGTATAAGACTTGGATTAGATGGTAGCTTTGAGTTAGGTGGCAATACTTATAATTGGAGTGCTGGCACACAGATCAATGATGCGCAATATGACAGTCAGTTAAAGAATTTTGTTGATCTTGGAAACTTGGCTTTGGCTGTTGGAGATTCGTTCAGAGATCCTGTAAGCGGCGCATTAACTTGCGGAACTCCAGAAGCTCCTATTGGTCAATGTACACCATTTAATATTTTTGGTGGTCCAGACTTAGGTCTTTCAGCTGGAAGAATATCATTAGCTGAATACAACGCTATGGTTGACTATGTTGGATATGATGGCAATCAAAATGCAGCTTTTGACAGCGATAACTATTGGTTTGAGGTCTCTGGCCCATTATTTGAAATGCCATACGGAACTGCATTCTTTGCTGCCGGTTGGGAAAAAAGATCTTCTGGTTATGTTGATACTCCAGACTCCTTGATTACATCAGGCAAATCATCAACAAACTACAGAGAGCCTACTTCAGGTAAAACCTCAGTTGATGAATTCTTCGTAGAGATTAATATTCCTCTTCTTGAAGGCGTTACTGGTGCTCAAGAGCTAGAAGTTACACTATCAGCAAGAACTTCAGATTATTCTGCTAATGGTATGGTTGGATTTACGCCTAATAGCAATGATCCAGGAAGCCCATCAACAAGTGAAATTGGCATACGTTGGAGACCAATTGATGATGTTCTAGTAAGAGCTACTTTGGGTGAAACCTTTAGAGCCCCTACAGTAGGTAACCTATATCGAGGTGGTGGTGAATCATTCCCTCAAGCTAATGACCCATGTAATAAGGATCAGTTTCCATCACAAACTGCTGGGACTCAGGCTAACTGTTTAGCTGCTGGCGTGCCTGCAGGTGGTGCTGAACAACCAACAACTCAAATCAGAGCTTTCGTTGGTGGTAACCCATTCTTGCTTCCTGAAGAGGGAGAAAACGCTACGATTGGTATTGTTTATACACCTAGTCAAATCGAAAATTTAAGCATGAGTTTAGATTTCTGGGAAATTGAATTAGAAAATATCTTTAGTTCAATTGGTGTTGGAACAGTTCTTAACAGATGTTACATTGAGTCTTCTCAACAAGATGATACCTTCTGCTCATTTGTTACCAGAACAGGTAACGGTGGTTTGCAAACTGTAAGAACGTCACAGGTTAACTCTGCAGTAAATAATGTTTCAGGTGTTGACTTTGTAATCAACTACTCATTTGATGTTGAAAACTATGGTTCTTTCACCACAGGTTTTGACATGGTTTACTACACCAAAGATGAGTTTGCGCAATCAGCTACATCTACTCCATCCGAGTCATTCGGTTGGTATGACGGTGGGGCTGACTTTAGATGGAGAGCCAATGCTTCTGTTCTATGGGAGTACAATGACTTTACTACATCTCTTAACTTTAGATTCTTAGATGACAACAAAGACGATTGTTGGCTGTCTACATATTATGGATTGAAGGATGACTGTTCTAATCCAGACGATGCCAATAACTTTGGAGACTATGGTTACAATCAAATGGAAGTCGAGTATTACACAGACTTACAAATTGATTATAGATACAGTGATTCAATCAACGTGTTTATTGGAGCTAGAAACTTGTTCGGTGAAGAGCCTCCAGTTGCATACGATGCATTTGCTCAAAATTTTGACTTTGCTTGGGACATACCTGGCGGAGCATTTATTTATGGTGGATTTAAAGTCTCACTATAAGAGAGCATAAACTAATTAAAAAGGCCGGTTTACCGGCCTTTTTTTTATATATAATAGCTGCATGAAAACAAAACATATTCCTTTTTTATTTATATTTGCTTTGGTCAGTTGCGGTGAGTCTATTTCACCTGTTGATTCTGGCTTAGATGCTCAGATACTGCATTTTGGTAACGGCAGCGAGCCACAAGGCTTGGATCCTCATATTGTTACAGGTGTGCCTGAACATCATTTATTAATTTCCATGTGTGAGGGCCTAACTATAGCTAATCCTAAGGGTGGAGAAAACTTACCAGGTGTCGCTGAGTCATGGAAGATCAGCCCAGATGGAACAACCTATACATTTTATTTAAATAAGAATGCCAAATGGTCAAATGGCGATGCTCTAACAGCCCAGGACTTTGTTTGGTCATGGATGAGGATATTGACCCCATCACTTGGCTCTCAATATCCTGACATGCTTTATTACCTAAAAGGTGCAGCAGAATTTCATCAGGGTAAAACTGATGACTTTTCAACAGTAGGAGTAAAAGCTATAAATGATCATGAGTTAAGAGTAGAGTTAAACAACCCAACCCCATTTTTTATTAGACTTTTAAGTCACTACAGCACATATCCTGTTCACAAAGAAACTGTATTAGCGCATGGATCAATTGATGATAGGAATGGTTTGTGGACACGTCCTGGAAACTTTGTTTGCAACGGACCAATGAATTTAAAATCTTGGGAGCTTAATAAGCAAATTACAGTAGAAAAAAATCCATTGTATTGGGACGCTGATAAAGTTCAGCTTAACGAGATTAGATACTACCCTGTTTCAAATGAGTCTACCGAGGATAGAATGTTTAGAGCAGGCCAACTTCATGTGACCAATGTTGTTCCTTTGGAAAAATGCCCAGTTTATATTGAAAATAATAATCCTAATTTAAGAATAGAACCTTACATGGGTACATATTTTTATAGAGTTAATACGTTACATCCAGTCCTCAAAGATAAAAAGGTTAGATTGGCCTTAGCCTATGCTTTAAACAGGAATCAAATTGTTGATAAGGTTTCTAAATGTGGTCAAAAAGCTGCTTATTCATTTACGCCCCCAGGTTCTGCAGGATATGAACCTGATACTGAAATACCATTTGATCCAACTTTAGCAAGATCTTTGCTAGCTGAGGCTGGCTACAAAGATGGCATTGATTTTCCAGTTCTTGAAATACTTTTTAATACTCAAGAAGGTCACAGAAAGATAGCCTTAGCCGTGCAACAAATGTGGCAAGAAAATTTAGGCATCTCAGTGCAGTTGGTGAACCAAGATTGGAAGGTTTATTTAGCCAGAGAGATGACTGGTGATTTTCAGATATCTAGAGCTGGATGGATTGGTGATTATGAGGATCCAAATACATTTCTAGATACATTGCGACCAAATAGAGGTAATAACAAGACCGGTTGGGAAAATGAGGAATATGATCAATTGTTAGAGCTTGCAAATTCAACAAATGAGCGATCTTTAAGATATGAGTATTTAATGCAAGCAGAAAGATTGTTGATAAGTGAGATGCCTATTATCCCAATCTATACCTATGTGAGACAATATCAGTTATCTAGTGATGTTAAGGGTTGGTATCCAAATCTCCTAGATACCCACCACCCTAAATTTATTTATCTAGAAAGATAGCTTAGCAAATGCTTCAAGTTATTTTAAAAAGAATTGCAATTGCAATACCAGTCATTTTGATTGTTGCCTCTCTCACATTCTTTTTAGTTCGAATGGCTCCTGGTGGTCCTTTTGATGCAGAAAAGGTTGTTCCACCGCAAGTAATGAAAAATCTAAATGCAGTTTATAATTTGGATGCTCCATTAATAATTCAATACAAGGATTATATGTTTAATCTTGTTCAGGGAGATTTTGGGCCATCATTTAGATACCCCGGTAGATCTGTAACAGAGATGATCTTCACAGGCTTACCTGTTACTTTTGAGTTAGCTTTTTACGCAATAATTGTTGCCATGATCATCGGCAGTCTTGCAGGCATCATTGCAGCAGTGAAGAGGAATACATTATTAGATTACATTCCTATGACTATTGCGATGATTGGAATCTGTATGCCGACATTCCTGCTGGGCCCATTATTAGTTTTATACTTCGGTATTCACCTTGAAGTTTTGCCTGTTTCTGGTTGGGGCTCGCTTGCAGGAGATAAGATTTTGCCTTCTATAACTCTTGGAGCTGCTTACGCTGCTTATATCGCCAGGCTGAGTAGAGGAGGCATGCTAGAAACACTTAGCCAGGATTACATACGAACAGCTAGAGCAAAGGGATTGCCGGAATATAAAGTCATTATCAATCATGCTCTGCAAGGCGGCCTTGTTCCAGTGGTTTCATTTTTAGGTCCTGCAGTTGCCGGGCTTATTGGTGGTTCATTTGTTGTTGAGACAATCTTTCAAATCCCAGGCCTTGGAAGGTTTTATGTTGAAGCAGCATTTAACCGAGATTACACCATGATCCTAGGCACCACGATTTTCTTTTCAACCCTTATTATATTTTTCAATCTTTTATCTGATATCGCTGTTCTACTCATGAACCCACGTGCGAGGAGTGAGGCATGAGTCAGGGCAGTTCATTGTGGTCAGATGCTTGGAGAAGACTGCTTGCTAATAAAGCGGCTGTAGCTGGAGGAATCATTCTTTTAATATTAATCTTTCTTGCTATTTTTGCTCCATGGATAGCTCCTCATTCCTATTCCTATCAAAATCTCGAGTTAGGAGCACAACCGCCGTCTGGAAATTTTTTATTGGGAACTGATACGCTAGGCAGAGACCTGTTTAGCAGAATCTTGTATGGTGCCAGAGTCTCATTATTGGTAGGTTTTGTCGCAACTGGTGTCGCTTTAGTTATTGGGGTTAGCTGGGGTATTATTGCTGGCTATTTTGGCGGAAGAATTGACTCTGTCATGATGAGGATAGTTGATGTTCTTTACGGACTCCCATTTATTATTTTTATTATTTTACTGATGGTGATTTTTGGAAGAAATATTTGGCTTTTATTTGGTGCCATTGGAGCTGTTGAGTGGCTTACTATGGCAAGGATTGTAAGAGGGCAAGTTTTAACAATAAAAAATCAAGAGTATGTTTTGGCCGCTCAAGCCATGGGAGTCACAAATATTCAAATGTTTAGGAAACATATATTTCCAAATATTCTTGGTCCCATTGCGGTCTATGCAACTTTAACCATTCCACAAGTTATGTTGCTAGAAGCATTTTTAAGCTTCTTAGGCCTCGGTATTCAGCCACCTATGAGCAGTTGGGGTACCTTAATAAGATATGGAGTTGAATCAATGGAGGAGTACTCTTGGCTTCTAATCTACCCTGGATTAACTTTTACCATTACTTTATTTGCATTGAATTTTTTTGGTGATGGCCTAAGAGATGCGCTAGACCCAAAAATTTCCTCAGATTAAAAAGCCCTAATTACAATCTTTAATACTTGACCAGGTTTGATTTCATTATTTGGAAGTGTGTTAATTTTTTTTATATCAGCAATTTCAATATTAAAAATATCAGCTATTCGATAAAGGCTATCTCCCTGCTTGACGCTATATAAAATAGTTCTTTTTTTTGAATTAATTGTTCGATAAATATTTTTATTGCCTATGTTCAACTCCTTTCCAATTCTCAAAGGAGAATTCATTCTCAACCCATTAGTTTTTGCTATCTCTGCAGGCGAAATATTGTATTGAATACCAAGATTCCATAATGTATCGCCTTCGCTAATGATATGAGCTTGATAGGGGATAAATGTTTGATTTTGATCATTGCTCAGCGGAATCAACAATTCTTGATTGAGGCTTAAGACGTTAGACGACAAATAGTTCACCTTCTTTAATACGTTTACTTCAGTATCAAACTCATCAGCTATTTTCCATAGACTGTCTCCTTTTGAAACTGTATGAGTCACCCAGTTAATTTGATTTGTTTGAATAAACTTATCTTTCTTAAGATTCAGCATTGCTTCTAATTCAATCGGAATATTAAAAGTAGTTTTTTCTCCAGGAGGCGATGCCCATTTTGTATACCCTGCATTTAATTTATATACGAATTCAGGCTTTAATTCTGCAAACTCACTGAAAGCTAGTATTTCAACTTGACCATCAAGCTCTATATTGCCCAAAACTTTTTTATTAGGAAAATCTGGTAAATTAATTCCATATTTTTCTGCATTAAGCACTATTGCAAGTATTGCATTGAATTTAGGAACATAATCCTGAGTTTGTTTTGGCAGTTTGAGATTTTTATAATCAGTTGGTTTGCCTGCTTTTTTATTAAGTTTTATTCTTTTCTCAAGAAGGGTTGGACCACCGTTGTAAGCAGCCAAGGTATAAGTAATTTCTTTATTGAATCTGTTATGCAGGTAGGCTAAATATCTAACAGCAGCTTTTGATGATACCAGCGGGTCATGCCTTTGTTCATACCACCATGTATCTTTGAGACCATATATTCTGGCTGTGGCTGGCATAAACTGCCATATACCCATTGCGCCTGAAGCTGAGATTGAAAATGGATCATAATTACTTTCAATGTAAGGAAGAAGCGCCAACTCTGGCGGCAGTCTATATCTTTCTAATTCCTCAAGAACAAAATAAATAAAGTACCTTCCTTTTTCAAGGAGCTTATCAAGTTGAGCAGGGTTGGAAAGATATGCATTAAGATATTGAAGAGTTTTCTCATCAAGATTCTCTTCTTTTAATGAGTTAGCATCTTTTATTCGATCCCAGACATTTTCATAATCAGGAATATTGCTTGATATCTCAATAGGGGCAGGCTCAACATACTGGTCAGCTTGAATAATTGTTGGCAATTCACAACCTGAGCATATAAGTAATACAAAAAATAATACAAATCTATTCATGGCTTTAAATTTTATAATCTTTGGATTAGATATGACTCTTTGTATATAGATAAAAGATTACCTTCATTAGTTACAATTAACCAAATATAATTATTAGTATAAGCTTTTATAGATTGAATAGTCATAAGTATCAATGT
>ENA-OWPI01003249-OWPI01003249.1-marine-metagenome-genome-assembly--contig:-NODE-3249-length-14093-cov-3.128567_pt1 | contig 14093 bp, 17 predicted proteins | sample MGYA00238138_ERZ651775 | MGnify/ENA primary metagenome ERZ651775 (study PRJEB26906, sample SAMN06265043) | marine metagenome | isolation source: Helgoland LTER site | place: Germany:Helgoland, sampling...
TCGAAATCAAATGGTGATTGCTATGATTTTTTATCTCCGTACCAAAATCTAAAAGACTCACCACTAAAGACATCAATATATACGTGACATAAAACTTTTTCTGGAATTGTCTTTGTCGAGTCTAAAAGGAATTCTGTATCCTCTACTAAAACTCTTTCGTATTGATTTTCTATATAGTTCAAGAATTTCATTAGCTGTTAAGTCCTCTAGTATCTTTCTTTTTCTCATTAATTTTTTTCCTTTCTTTTTCTATTTTGGTTATTATTTTTTGAGCGTCTATATAGTCTTGTTGATCCAACAATCTATAACCCGCACCCCTATAATCACCGTCCTTAATTAAATTAGTTAAATCTTCGTGGAAGAATTCTGGATCATATTCAATGGTAGGGTTTTCAATAACTTGTTTGATTTTTTCATAGTCTTCAACATACAAAGTTATTGTTTCTCTTTCAGTTGGCTCAGCATCTCTAGTCATTGTTTCACCAAAGCAATTTATAAATTTTTCTTTTTTCATTATACTTTTGCTCCTGTATTTCTGACTAAAGCCTCGTGATCTAAACTTTCAATAATTCTTCCATCAAAAACTTGATCAATAATTTCTTCATCAGTCATCTTGGACCATTCAGGAAGTTTATCGGCTCCAGGGTGTGACCAGGATTGCCAACCCACTGAGTTACTTTTCCATTGGCACTTGATCCAATTATTATTCAAACCTCTTTCAATACCTTTTCGAGCGGAAGATGAGGCTAGTTTGGAATTACCTTTAGTCTTAATTGACGGCAACCATAGAAACTCTGTTCCGAACCAATTACAACATCTGGCAATTAATTTTACGTTGATATTATCGTCTGCTTTATTGAATATTTTTTCTCTTAATCCAGGATCCTCTGCTTGAATTAAATACTCTTGTTGTTCACCGTCTGGATCAAAAAGCTTGGTAGTAGTAACTTCTATTAAGTCCTCTATTGTTTCGCCTTTGATTGTAAACCACCACATTTTGCCAGGTGATTTTATTTCTACTCCCTGAGAATCTGCAGGTCCGTCACTAACGTTTGTTGTTTCTAACGCTATTTTCTTTGATAGTTCTTTATTAAATTTTCCCATAAGTAATATTCCTTTTCAGTTATATGGTTAATACAAAGTCGATTTGCCTTTCCTGTTTAGGTACTCGTTGACGTCATCAACATTGTATAAAATTACACCGCCTCGATTAGTATTTTTCGCACGTCCAACAACTGTGAAAGGGAGGCCGTAATTACCTTGCCGTTGTTTAGATAACGTTGAAACTTTTATTGAAAACAATTCCTCTATATCTTTTGGTCGTAAATATTTTTTATTACTCATTTATTTTTTTTACCTCTCGCGCTAGGTCTTAATGATCGTTTTGTTTCGTGACGCATAAAAGCAAACTCTTTTGGATAGTGTTTAAGCATCGTATGAATTGGACCTTGGATAGTCCCATACATTTTAGAAACATATGTATTTCCAACTTTTAAATGTTTTGTGTTTGTATAAATTTTAATAGCCATTAGTTATCTACCGAGTTATCGCTGTAAAACTTCTCTGCGATTTTTTCATACTGAGCTTTCTTCTTTTCATTATTTTCATGTTCTTGTTTTATTTTACCCATTTCAAATTGGAGCTTGGACAAGTCCCAAAGCAAGTCAGTATTTTGTTTGTTCAAGTCATCTACTTCACGCTGTTTCATATCAACAACACGCTCTAATCTTTCGATTTTAGCTTTGTCCCAACCCATGTATTTGACTAACGTAGTTGTAAGATCAATTTGTTTTTGAATATTTTTAGAGTGTTTGGCATTAGCATTTATTGCACCTTTGTTTATGGTTCTTAAGTGTTGCACCATTTCTTTTCTGTCTTGATCTGTAATTTTAGACATCTTTAACCCCCAACAATCCCGCAAGCCCTAGTGTTGAATTTCTTAAATCTTCTTGTCTTTTGTCCTCAATCATTTTGTTAAATCTCTGCTCCAAGTAATCAGCTCTAGGGTCATTTGTACTAGAAGCGAGTGGCAAGGGTTTAAAGTCAACAGGAATAGATCTGGCTACTGCTATAACTTTGTCTGTCTTTTTATAAACTTCTCTAGCTCTAGCTTTTTCAATTTCATCTGGAAAATCTTTTAATTCATCTTTTGATGCACTAGCTTTTAATATTTTATATGTGTCTGCATAATTTTGTTTAGGCAACAAAGGTTTAACTATCTTTTGTTTAGCTTTATCAAAATCAATATTTGGGTGTGCTTTCTTTTCCATTTCTTCTAATTGTTTTTTTGTTGGTGGGTTTTTGCTGTAAAATTTTTCTTCTTCCTTTTTCAGCTCACTCTCCATTATCAATGAGCCGTTAGGACCAACTATAACGTTGTCTTTATTGTCCTCGTATGTGTTGTATGCTTTAGCTAAATTTTTTCCAATTTGATCAAGTGGGTTCTTCATTATTCATTTTTCCCTAGTGTTAATTTTAAAAGTTTATTTACGGCGTCTCGTTCTTTGTCACTTAACGAGCTAAGAGTTTTGTCTTCTGTAAACATTGAGGCTAGATCTAATTTCCTAACTGCTTTGTGCCAATCAGTGTCTTTTTTGTACTTGGCAAAATCTATTACTTTGCCACCAGACTCTAGTTTTATTCTTCTAATAGACTCTATAAAATCTTCTTCTGTCTTACCTGGATTGTTATCTAAGAATCTATCTAGTGCTTCCTGGTATTTCATATCAAGCGCGTCTGATAATTCTTTTTCTTCTGCAGCGCTTTCGGACGCGACTTGGATTAAGTTTTCTTTCTCGGAAAGATCACCACGTCCAGGCATTCTTTTTTCAACTCCGAAAGATTTAATTTCTTCGATTATGTTTTTTGTTTTCATAGATTGTATCTATGTGAATAAATCTATTAAACAATATAGGGGTGATACACCGAACGCGGTCGGTAGATACTAAAGATCAAATAAAGGATTCAATTCACCTTTAAATGTAATTGGAATTTTACCTTTTGAATTTTTTAAACCTTTTCTAATTTCTTTTCCTTTAGCACTGTCCCATAATTTTCGACAGTTCTTTGCGTGTTGTGAGATTGTTTTCTTGCTATAAGGATTGTCATTATTTTCTATCCACTCTGTTTTGTTTTTATCTTTAATTGGGTGAAATAAATTATAATTAATTTTAAATCCCTGACTTTCAACAAAGTATAAAATTTGATTTGTTATGCTTACAGTTTTTATTTTATTTTTTGGTGTACCGTGTTTGTTATAAATTCCGTGTACTACCATTAAGGTCCAGGCTCTACGTACAATATTAAAATCATCAGTTTTAACTTTAGATTTTCCTTTTGGTTTCCAGGTGTTTTTTACAAGATTTAAAACGCTTTCAGGTTTGGCGTTTGTTGTTTCTAGGTACCTGATTAGATATTCCCATTTATCTTTGCCCATAATTATTAGTTATACTTGAACGACTGGCGAGGAACAACAGAACAAAATAAGTATCTAAATAATATTTTTTAAAATTACTTTTTTCTCACCAAAGAAATCAATTTTATTTATGCCCTCCTCCACAGGTAAATCTAGTTTTGCATATCTCGACGCCTGGGCTTCTGTAGTTCCAAGTGCTTCTGCTAAACCTTTAATGTCTTTTGTAACTCTATAAAAATTTGTAGCAAACGTGTGTCGTGTAGAATGAATTTTCATATGTCTTTCAACACCACCTAGTTTCAATGCTGAATCCCAAGTTGCTCCCGGATCCTGGACATACAGACAAGTAGTCTTACCTTTTTTATTATTTCTTCCATAAGCTTTAGACGGAAAAATATAATTATTTCTAGGATCATCGACAGAAAAATAGAAAGCGGACTCTGGATTATTTAATCTGTCTCTAGCAATTAAATTTAAAATATTAACTGCGTCGTTACCTAATTTAAAAACTAACTTATTATTTTTTCTAGAAGTTTTAGTTTTCTTCAATTCTAATCGAGGGCTTTCACCTTGCTTAAACTGTGGCCAGGTTAGAGTTGCAACTTCTTTTAATCTTCTTCCAGTTGTTAGTAACAAAGCAAGCACTAAACAAGAAACCGGCTTCAGGCCTTTGTCTTTGTAGTGTTTATAATTGAGTCTTTGAGTTCTATAATCTATTTGGACCAATACATTCATAACTCTAGGAAGTTCTAATTTATCCAGATAATCTAAATAAACATTTTCTGTATTTTTATATTTCTTTTTTAATACAAATGGATTGTTCGGAGCCTTAACAAAATCATTCCAAAATTTTCTTAAATATTCCTGTAATCTATTAGCATTAATCGGCGATCTTGAACCAACGACATTGTATAAATTTTTAAACATCTTCGGTGTGATTGAGGACAGTTTTTTATATTGGATATCTTCTGTTTTACTAACCCTATCCAGTATATCTTTATCGTAAGTATTTCTAAAAACCCAAGGCCCAAATACACCTTTTATTCCCGCGATAGTGCTAGCTGAATATTGATTTACAGTTGTTAATTCTTCTCTGTAATAATTTCTTATAGCTTCACCAAACTGCATTTTTAAAACATCTATTGTTTCTGCTTCTTTAGGATCTTCGCCGTTATAAATTTTTGTTGATAGATCTTTAGCTCTTTTGATAGCTTCAACAACACCAATGACAGGATAGTTTCCAATCTTTTTTCTTTGTGGAAATTTTTTGTGTTTAGTTCGATATTGATAGAACCAACTTTTAGATCCACCCGTTTTAACCCAAAACTGTAATCCAGGATAATCTCCAGGTTTAAAATAATTTTTATCTAATCTTGGTAGATCTCGACATATTGCGTCTGTTAGTTTCTTAGCCTTTGATATTTTGCCCATAATGTTTTTCCTTATCCATTTTCATAGTTAGTTTGAAAAAGAAAAATTACAATTTGAGAACATCTACCGAACGCATTGAGTAGATAATTGATCGGAACTACAAAAAGACTACAACGATCTCTACTTTCTTCACTTGTATATGCTTCGTTCACCAATGTTCTAAACATAGTTTTTCTTTCTAATGATTGGAAAACGTAGAAGACTCTTGCTTTTAATGGCGCGCCTGCTAGGAGTCGAACCCAGAACCTCCTGATCCGAAGTCAGGCGCTCTATCCAGTTGAGCTACAAGCGCATATAATAGTAATATAGTATTTTATGGAAAAAAAAATAAGTTTAATTGTTGGTGAAGAGGATCAAAATACTAGAGTTGACACTTTTATTAACAAGCATAACAAAGAAATTAGTAGAACTAGAATAAAAAATTTAATTTTAGATAAAAATTTAAAGATTAATAATCAAATTGTAGAAGATCCCTCTAAAAAATTATTACTAAATGATAATGTCTTTATTCAGGTCCCAGAGCCTAAAAAAACTTCTCTAAAACCCTTCAAATATAATCTTAATATAATTTATGAAGATGATGACTTAATGGTAATTAACAAACCAGCTGGAATAGTTATGCATCCTGGGGCCGGGAATTATGATAATACAATAGTCAATGCTCTCATAAGTTATGATAAAAAACTATCCACTAGTATTGGAGATGAGCTTAGACCAGGAATTGTTCATCGTATTGACAAAAATACCTCTGGATTAGTAGTCATTGCAAAAAATAATCCTACACATGAAAATTTATCTAATCAATTTAACAAACATACAATTTTAAGATCATATCAATTGCTTATTTGGGGAAAATTAAGACCAAGTGTAGGCAGAATTGAAACTTTTATTACAAGAAGTTCAAAAAATCGGCAAATGATGGAAGCCAGTCAAACAAAAGGTAAAAAAGCAATAACCAATTATGAAACTTTGGAGGTTTTCGAAAATAAAAATACGCCGACACTAACATTATTAGAATGTAAATTAGAAACAGGCAGAACACATCAAATAAGGGTTCATATGAATTATTTAGGAAACAGCATTGTTGGTGATGATAAGTACAAAAAAAAATTCAAAAAAATTAAAGATATTGATGAAGATTTGAATAATCTATTAATTGGACTGGATAGACAGTTCTTACATGCGAAAACACTAGGTTTTTATCACCCTCAAAAAAAAGAGGAGATGATTTTTACCTCAAACTTGCCACATGAGCTTGATATTATCTTAAAAAAATTAAGAAAAACTAAATAATTAAATTATTGAAATAATTGAATATTTAATTACATAAAGTGTCGATGAATATAGCTATGAATAACAACTTGCCAATTTTAAGTAATGAGGGTGGATTATCTGCATATTTAGATCAGATAAAAAAATTTCCTATGCTGGATGCTGAAGAAGAGTACATGCTAGCAAAAAATTGGAAAACAACCGGCAATATTAAAGCTGCTGAAAAACTTGTTACTAGTCATCTTAGATTAGTTGCAAAAATAGCAATGGGCTATAGAGGTTATGGGTTACCTGTTAATGAAATGATTTCTGAAGGAAACGTTGGATTAATGCAGGCTGTTAAAAAATTTGAACCTGAAAAGGGTTTTAGACTTGCAACATATGCAATGTGGTGGATAAAAGCTTCAATACAAGAATATATTTTGAGATCATGGAGCTTGGTAAAAATAGGTACTACTACCGCTCAAAAAAAACTTTTTTTTAATTTAAAAAAGCTCAAAAACCAAATTGCTCCTCAATCTGAGGGTGATCTTAGAGATGAGCATGTAAACGAAATAGCCAACAAACTTGACGTCAGTAAAGACGAGGTTGTTTCAATGAATAGAAGACTTTCTGGTAAAGAGTTTTCCCTAAATGCTCAAGTTGGAGAAGATGGAGATGAATGGCAAGATTGGCTTGTAGATAAAGAATTAGATCATGATCTAAAATTTGCTCATCAAGAAGAGATGGAGCAAAGAAAAGATCTACTCAAAAATTCAATAAAAGTTTTAAATCAAAGAGAGAAGGAAATTCTTTATTCTAGAAGATTAAACGATAATCCAACTACCTTGGAAGACTTGAGTAAAAAGTACAAGGTAAGTAGAGAAAGAGTAAGACAGATCGAGAATAAAGCTTTTGAAAAATTACAAAAGCATATGCTTTTATTAGCAAAGTCTAAAAATCTTTTACCAGCAAATTAAACCTCAAAAGGGTTTTCAACTAGTATAGTATCTTCCCTCTCTGGACTTGTTGATATACTGGATATTTTTGCTCCAATAAAATCTTCAATTGCAAAAATATATTTTTTTGCATTATCTGGTAAATCATTAATATTTTTAATCCCATTAGTAGATGTTTTCCATCCTGGAAAAGTTTTATAAATAGGTTTAATTTTTAATTGATCTTCGACAGCTGCGGGCAGATAGTCAATTTTTTTTCCATTTAAATCGTACTCCACACAAATTTTAATTTCCTCTAATTCATCTAATACATCCAGTTTAGTAAGTGCTATTCCATCAATACCTGAAATTTTTATAGTTTGTCTAACTAATACTCCGTCAAACCAACCACACCTTCTTTTTCGGCTTGTAACTGTTCCAAATTCTTTACCTCTTGTTCCTAACAGTTCCCCTACTTCATCTACTAGCTCCGTTGGAAATGGCCCTTCTCCTACTCTAGTTGTGTAAGCTTTTGTGATACCCAAAACATAATTAATTGAGTTAGGTCCACAGCCAGTACCTGTAGCCGCACTAGAGGCAACTGTATTTGATGAAGTAACAAAAGGGTATGTGCCATGGTCAACATCAAGCAAAATGCCCTGTGCACCTTCAAATAAAATTCTTTTTTTTTGTTTTTTAAACTGATCTATCTTTAACCAAACAGGTTGCGAAAATTTTAATATTTCTGGTGCTATTTTTAATAAATCTTTTTTTAACTGATCTTTTTCAAAAATTTTTTTTCCTAAACCTTTTCTGATTGCGTTATGGTGCAATAAAACTGTTTCTAATCTTTGATCCAAGTTATTTTCAGACCTTAAATCCATAACACGAATTGAACGTCTACCTACTTTGTCTTCATATGCAGGACCAATGCCTCTTCGAGTAGTTCCAATTTTACCTTTCCCAGCAGCATCTTCTCTTATTTCATCCATCTCTCTATGAAATGGTAGAATTAGATTTGCTGCTTCGGATATCATTAGATTTTCAGGGCTAACCTCTACTCCCTTTTCTCTAATCTCTTTTATTTCATCTAGAAGAGCCCATGGGTCCACAACTACCCCATTTCCAATAACTGAAATTTTATTTTTTCTAACTATACCAGAGGGCAAAAGTCGAAGCTTATATGTCACTCCATCAATGACCAAAGTATGACCGGCGTTATGACCACCTTGAAACCTAATCACTACATCAGCTTGTTCTGACAGCCAGTCGACTATTTTCCCCTTACCTTCATCTCCCCACTGTGAACCAACAACTACAATATTTTTCATTACTTATAATTTCTGTTTAACTCAATTGAATTTAGGTGGTTTATTGGACCATTACCTTTTCCAAATTTTGGGTTTGTTAATATTGCAGAATTTACATATTTAATTCCTAGCTCACAAGATTTCTTTAGATCTTTTCCACATGAAAAAAAGGAAGTAATAGCGGTTGATAATGTGCAGCCAGTACCATGGGTATTTAAAGTTTTTATTCTTTTGCTATTAAATATTTTAATTTCTCTTTTATTTACATAAATATCATGAACTTTTTTAGAGTTTAAGTGACCTCCTTTAATAAGAATATTTGCTGCACCAGCTTCTATTAGTTTGTTAGCTGCAAATATCATATCTTCTTTAGAGTTAATTTTTACGCCTGTTAAAATTTCTGCTTCAGGAATATTGGGTGTTATGAGAAAAACTTTTTTTAAAAGCTTTTTTTTCATTAATTTAATAGCTTCATCGCTTATTAATTTTGCACCACCTTTAGCAACCATTACTGGATCTAGGATAATTTTTTTTGTTTTTATTTTTTTTAATGAAAGAATAACTTTATTTATAACCTGAGATGAGTGAAGCATGCCAATTTTTACAGCATCAGGCTGAATATCTTTTACTGTGTAGATAATTTGATTATAAATTTCATTGGGCACAATTGGCACTACTGATTTTACACCTTTAGTATTTTGCACTGTAACGGCGGTTATTGCTGTCATTGCAAAAGAACCTAAACAAGTTGCTGTTTTGATATCTGCTTGAATGCCAGCCCCACCAGAAGAATCTGAGCCTGCTATAATTAGAATTTTGGATTTTATTTTCAATTATAAAAGTTTTTGAGTTATTTTTTTTAAAACTATTTTCAAAAGATTAATATTATCACTCTCACCCATCACTCTTATTAAAGGTTCTGTTCCTGATTTTCGCACTAGAATTCTACCTTGGCCTTTAATTTTTTCTTTAGATAATCTAATTATTTTTTTAACTTTTGGATCATTAAGTATATTTTCTTTTTTACATTTAACATTTTCTAAAATTTGAGGTGTTTTTTTAAAAACATTAAAAAAAGTACTAGCTTTCATTTTTCCATTTAATGCTTTAACTGCTTCAAGTGCGACCAGCAGGCCATCACCTGTTGTGGCATATTTACCAAGAATAATATGTCCAGACTGTTCACCACCTAAATTAAATTTATATTTTTGCATAAGCTCTTTTACATATTTGTCTCCAACATTAGCTCTAATAAATTTAATTTTTTTCTGTTTAAAAAATTTTTCTAATCCATAATTAGACATTAATGTGCCAACAACTCCCCCTTTTAAGATTTTCTTTTTTTTCCACTGCATTGCAATTGCTGCTATAATCTGATCACCATCAATAATTGTCCCTTTTTCATCACACATAATTATTCTGTCAGCATCTCCATCAAAAGATATTCCAAGATCGGCCTTATATTGTTTAACTTTTTTTTGAAGGATCTGGGGGTACGTTGAACCACAATTTTTATTAATATTAAAACCATTTGGCTTGTCCCCAATTAAAATAATTTTAGCTTTTAATGATCTAAATAATTGTGGAGCAGCTTTGTAACTAGCGCCATTTGCACAATCAATTACTATTTTTAAATTTTTAAGATTTACTTTTTTATTAATTCTTTTTTTTATTATTCTAATGTAATTATCTGTGCCTGACTCTAATCTCTTCACTCTGCCAAGAAGAGTATTAGCAGTGAGGTGTTTTTTAATATCTTCATCAATTAGTTTTTCTATTTTATTTTCGATTTTATTAGAAAGTTTTAATCCATCAGGACCAAATAATTTTAATCCATTATCATAAAACTGATTATGAGAAGCTGTTATCATTATACCTAAATTTGCATTCATAGTTTTGGTTAACATTGCTAATGCATTTGTTGGCATAGGACCCATTGTAAAAACATGCATACCTGCTGATGTTAAGCCGGAAACTAATGCTGGCTCCAATGTGTAGCCTGATAATCTTGTATCTTTTGCAATAATAGCTGTTTGTTTTTTTTTCTTTAAATTTGTAAAATATTTTCCTGCAGCTAAACCAAATTTAAAAAACATATCTCCATTAATATGTTTGCTGTTAACTCTTCCTCTAATGCCATCTGTGCCAAAATATTTCATTTTTATTTATTTAATTAATTCCTGATATACTATTAAACCTTGCTTTATTTCATTTACATCATGAACTCGTAATATTTGGATTCCTTGTTTAAACGCAAATATTCCAGAGCCTAACGTTCCACCTAATCTATAATCACTATCATTATTTTTTGAAATTTCTCTAATAAATCTTTTTCTAGAAATTCCAAGTAAAATTGGAAATCCCAAAGTATGATATAATGAAATATTCTTTAGTATTTTTAAGTTGTGATTTAAATTTTTTCCAAAACCAATACCTGGATCTAATATTATCTTATCATGTGTTATACCTGATTTTCTTAAATGATTTATTTTTTGTTCAAAAAAATCATAAATATCTAATAAAACATTTTTATATTTTGGATTTATTTGCATAGTCTCCGGATCATCTAATGAGTGCTGCAAAACAAAAGGTGCATTTGTTTGCTTCAGTACATTGATAGTATCTTTGTCATAATTAAGTCCAGAGACATCATTTACAATCTTTACACCTAATGACAAACTTTTTTTCATAATTGAGGATTTACGTGTATCTATGGAAACAAGATTATTTTTTTTAATCTTTTTAATTTTTTTTAAAACTTTATGTATTCTGTTCCACTCTGTATTTTCACTAATCGGTTTTGAGCCAGGCTTTGTGGACTCTCCACCGATATCAACGATGCTTGCACCATCTTCAAACAATTTTAACATTTGATTATAAGCTTTTTGCTCACTTGTGTATTTTCCACCATCGGAAAAACTGTCTGGCGTAATGTTTAATACTCCCATCAAATGAGTTTTATTATTTAAGTCTAAATTTAAAAAATTTTTAACTTTTCTTGTAATTTTTAAAATATCTTTTTTAACTTTTATCTTTATACTTTTTGGTAATTTATGAATTTTACTTATTGATATCTTTTTTACATATTCTCTTGAAATGATCTCGATATGATCAAAAGAAATGTCTTGTCTGTTGTTTAAAGGTAATGATTGCTTTAATTTTATTTTTTTTTTTGAAATTTCACCATAATAGAAATTACACGCTCTTGTGTAATATCTATTCATAAAACTCTAGTGAACTATTTTAGGCTTTAGACCCATTGCGCTTAAAGCAGATCCTTTTTCATCATCAACTTTTAAGTCTTGCTTGTCTGCAGGATATATATTTTTATTAATCAAATTTTCAATTTCTTCACCAGAAAGTGTTTCATAAGTTAAAAGTGCTTTAGCAAGTTTGTGAAGATCGTCAATTTTTTCTGTTAATACTTTTCTTGCTCTTTCATATCCTTTATCTACAATTTTTCTTATTTCAGAGTCTACTTTTCTTGCTGTCTCTTCAGACATGTTTTGTTGTCTTGCAACAGATCTTCCTAGAAAAACTTCTTCTTCATTTTCTCCATAAGCAACTGGACCAAGTTCTTTGCTTAATCCCGCTCTCATAACCATTGCTCTAGCTCTTTTTGTAGCTTGTTCTATATCACTTGCAGCGCCAGTAGTTACTTTATCCTCTCCAAAAATAATTTCTTCAGCTACTCTTCCTCCCATTGCTATAGCTAATTGAGCATGTAATTGCTCTCTAGTTTGTGAAAGTTCATCTCTTTCAGGCAGCTGCATTACCATCCCTAATGCTCTTCCTCTTGGAATAATTGTTGCCTTGTGTATTGGATAAGCTGCACTCTCATTAATTGTAACTATTGCATGACCAGCCTCATGGTATGCTGTTAAAGTTTTCTCTTCTTCTGTCATAACCATAGATCTTCTCTCAGATCCCATCATTACTTTATCTTTTGCTTCTTCAAACTCATTTAAAGTCACTATTCTTTTATTTTTCCTAGCTGCTAATAACGCTGCTTCATTTACTAAATTTGCTAAATCAGCACCAGAAAATCCAGGAGTACCTCTAGCTACTGTTCTTAAATTTACATCAGGTGCCATTTTAATTTTTTTAACATGCACTTTCAAAATTTTTTCTCTTCCAATAATATCTGGATTAGCAACAACTACCTGTCTGTCAAATCTTCCAGGTCTCAATAAAGCAGGATCAAGTACGTCAGGTCTGTTTGTGGCTGCAATGATAATTACACCCTCATTGGTATCAAAACCGTCCATTTCAACTAATAACTGATTTAATGTTTGTTCTCTTTCATCATTACCACCACCCAAGCCTGCTCCTCTACTTCTTCCAACTGCATCAATTTCATCAATGAAAATTATACAAGGAGAATTTTTTTTACCTTGCTCAAACATATCTCTAACTCTTGATGCTCCCACACCAACAAACATTTCAACAAAGTCAGATCCTGAAATAGTAAAAAAAGGTACTCCTGCTTCTCCAGCAATTGCCCTTGCTAATAAAGTTTTTCCTGTACCTGGAGGACCCACAAGTAGTGCGCCCCTAGGAATTTTTCCACCAAGCCTACTAAATTTTTTAGGATCTTTTAAAAATTCAACAATTTCCTCAACCTCTTCTTTTGCCTCTTCTACACCAGCGACATCATTAAAGGTTACTTTACCTTTTAATTCATTCATCATCTTAGCTTTAGATCTACCAAAGCCCATCGCTCCACCTTTACCACCCTGCATTTGACGCATGAAAAAAATCCAAACAGCAATTAACAACAACATTGGAAACCAAGATAATAAAACACCAAACAATGAAGGCATTTTTTCCTCAATTGGTGCAGCTGAAATACTTACGCCCTTATCAGATAATTTCTCAATTAAATTTGGATCATTTGGAGCATAGGTAGAAAAACTATTTCCATTAGAGTAGACACCTTTTATATTGTTTCCTTGAATTTCTACTTTTAGAATTTCTCCTTTATCAACAGAAGTTAAGAAATCTGAAAAAATAATTTGATTTCCACCTCTAATATTGGACTGAGGATTTTTAAACATATTGTAAAGTCCAATAGTTAAAAAAACTATTATTGCCCACATAGCTAAGTTTTTTAAATTCATGAAGATAAGATAAGAATTATTCTAAATTAAACAAGTGTGAAAATTAGCATTCTTTATAAATAATTACTGTTTGATTTACTTTTTTTAAGACGCACCCACCTAATGTTTCTTTCTTGAAGCCTTTCTGACCAATTTTTTCTAATATAAAATCAATTTTTTTGCCTCTAACAGCATTATATTTTCCACCAATTAATTTAATCGAATCTGAAATGGATCTGAAAATTATCTCATATGGTTGATGAAAAAAATTTTTCTTCAAAATTAATTCTTTTTGGTCTTTATTGAAAAATGAATTTAACTTTGATCAGGCCTAATGATTTTTCTACTTTTAATATTAGCTCATGATTAGATGCGGGTCCACCGAGTTGATATTTTTAAGCGCTCGCAGGCGGCAGCCCAACGAATTGGACGGACGTTTTGCGTGGATATTTTGGCGCCCGATTTAAACGCCCTGCTGGTAGCACCATGAGCACCAGCAAGAAAGCGATGCACAATTTGAGCGGATTAATATTGATCTTTAAAAAAATCCAAACCGGTATCAGAAAAGCCTTTAGCGAATGCCCTCAACACGGCAATTCAACCGGTTTGCCTTGATCTCACAATTTCAGGGAGACACCGGCATGCTACG
>ENA-OWPI01003251-OWPI01003251.1-marine-metagenome-genome-assembly--contig:-NODE-3251-length-14085-cov-2.579812_pt1 | contig 14085 bp, 10 predicted proteins | sample MGYA00238138_ERZ651775 | MGnify/ENA primary metagenome ERZ651775 (study PRJEB26906, sample SAMN06265043) | marine metagenome | isolation source: Helgoland LTER site | place: Germany:Helgoland, sampling...
TCGGCGGAGTGAGCAAATATCACCACGGAAGGTGGCGGGTCTGTGAGAGCGGCTTGATGAGTTTAGGATGGTAATCATGATCGAGTTAATGAAGCGTATCGCGTGGCCTGCCGGCGTGGGGCTAGCGGGGATTGCCGTGTATGCCGTCCTGCAAGTTACCAAACCGAGCCCGAGCCCCAGTTTTGAGCCGCCGGCCGCGCCGAGTGTGGTCGTTGTGCCGGCCGTTAGGGCGACGGCTCGTCCTATTGTCGTTGCTTATGGCGAGGTGCGACCGAGCGTTCGAACGCAATTAGTGGCCCAAGTGGGCGGAAAAATAACGTCTATTGCGCCGGCCTTTATTGAAGGCGGTCGTTTTGCATCAGGCGAAGTACTGTTAACCATTGAGGCGACGGATTACCGTGCCGCAGTCGATGAACGCAGTGCTCGCGTTGCCGCGGCTAGCGTCGATCTTGAGCAAGCCTTGGCCGATGCCGATGTCGCCCGTAAACAGCTCTTAGGTCAAGAAAATCCCTCGCCTTTAGCCCTCAAAAAACCCCAGGTTGCGCGCGCTGAGGCGGCGCTCAAGGCGTCTGAGACGGCGCTTGCATTGGCTGAGACCAATCTGGAGCGTACTCGCTTGAGTTTGCCTTTTACCGGGCGAGTCGAGAGTCAATCAGCAGACCTAGGCCAGTATGTGAATCCCGGTAAAGTGCTAGGTTCGGTATTTGGCACCGATAAAGCGGAGGTGCGCGTCGCCCTGACCCATAGCCAGTTATCGGCACTGGGCGTGCCCATTGGGTTTCATGGTGGCCCGCAGGGCGGTTTGCCGACCACGCTATCGGCCACGCTAGGCGGAACGTTGCATCAGTGGCAGGGACAGCTGAATCGTCTCGATGCGGCGATCGACCCAGCGACGCGAACCCTCTATGGGACGGTCAGTATTGACGATCCCTATGGCACGACCAACCGCTCGAGGGCTATGCCACTGGCAGTGGGTCTGTACGTCGAGGCCGAAATAGAAGGTCGTCCGCTCGTTGATGCTGTGCAGATGGTGGCAGAGGGGCTTCGCGCAGGGAGTGAGGTTTTTGTATTGAATGGCGAGGGTCAGCTGGAGGTGCGGCAGATTGATGTCGTTCATCGCAATCGCAACACGGTGATGGTCAGTGCGGGTATTGAAGCGGGCGATCAAATCATCGTCTCGGCTATTCGTAATCCGATTAACGGTATGCGGCTAGAAGCGATTGAGACGACGGGTGTCTCCGAGGCGACAACTGATCGCCGTTTAGTCGACGATAACGAAGTCTGAGTTCGCTGATATGGAGGGTTTAATTCGATGGTGGGTCCGCAATCCGGTTGCCGCTAATCTGCTCATGCTCATCATTATTACTGCGGGATGGTTAGGTCTGCGCGGTATTGAAAAGGAAGCGTTTCCCTCCGTTCAGCCCGACATTATTCAAATCGAGATTATCTGGCCCGGTGCCTCGCCGAAAGAGGTCGAGCAACAGGTGGTGCAGCGTGTTGAGGAGTCATTAAAAAATGTCTCAAATGTCTATCGAGTCAGCTCGCAGTCTCGGGAGGGTCTCGGTTCCCTGTCGGTGCAAACCTTTCCATCAGTAGAGCTTAATGCGTTTTTAAATGACGTAAAAAATGCGGTTGACTCGATTACCGCGTTCCCTAGAGACATTGAAAATCCTCGTGTCCGCCGACTCGAATGGCGCCAGGAAATGATCCGCGTCGCCTTGGCGGGTGAGGTAGGCGAGAGAGCGCTAACCCGGCTCGCCAACAAGTTGCGCAACGAATTGGCGGGATTGCCTTATATCTCCCAAGTCGAGGTCTTCGGCTCGCGTCGTGAGGAAGTGACGATTGAATTGTCGGAACGTGCCCTGCGGAATTTTGGATTGAGTTTTTCAGACGTGGCGACGGCTATTCGCCGTGATTCGATGAACGTGTCGGTAGGCGAGGTTCGGACGGCAACTGGTGATATCCAGTTGCGGGCAGAAAATTTGGCCGATAATCAGGATGACTTTGAGCAAATTATTATCCGGCAGACGCCCAAGGGTGGCATCGTCAGAGTGGCCGACGTGGCGACGGTGCTGGATGGCTTTGAGCAAAATGACATTCTCGCTACGTTGAACGGTCAGCCTGCGTTGCTGCTACAGGTGATGTCCACCGATGACATGCAGGTCGTCAAAGCGAGTGCAGCCGTTAAAGACTGGATCGCACGAACCCAACCCAGCCTGCCGTCAGGGATCGAGCTCTCGATCTGGTTTGATACCGCTGATATCTATGAGAACCGAATGGAGCTCATCGCCAACTCCTCGATAGTAGGACTCCTTCTTGTTTTTATTATTCTGATTCTGACGCTCGAGCCAAAAGTCGCGCTGTGGGTCACTGTTGGCATTGGCGTCAGTTTTCTGGGCGCCTTCGCGCTGTTACCAACCAATGATGTTTCGCTCAATTTATTGTCGACTTTTGCGTTCTTGCTGGTACTTGGCATCGTTGTTGACGATGCGATTGTGGTGGGAGAAAGCATTCATCACCATGTTCACCAGCGAGGTATCGCCGGGGAGGAGGCCGCGATACAAGGTGCGCTTGCCGTCAGCCGGCCCGTCATTTTCGCGGTACTGACGACAATCGTCGCCTTTGCGCCTTGGCTCTTTGTGTCCGGCGTCACGGCGCAGTTTACTCGGCAGCTTTCCGTTGTGATTACGCTGGCACTTTGCTTCTCGTTGATTGAGGCCTTCCTTATATTGCCCAGCCATCTGCGCAGCATTGATCGCAGTGCGCCCACGAGTAAATGGCTGGTTCGTCAAAAACGCATTGCCGATAGCATCGTATGGTTTGCTGAGCATACCTACCGACCCTTTCTTGAGTGGTGCCTGCGACGTCGCTATACGACTGCTATGGTGTTTTTCTCGTTGTTTCTGATCTCGCTGGGTTTATTTACGAGCGGCTGGGTGAAGTTCTTTTTTTCACCCCAGGTTGAAACAGAGCAAGTCATTATTAATGTCACGTTGCCACCGGGCACCCCGTTCAGTCGTTCCATCGAAGTGCTGACCCAACTGCAAAAGGCAGAAAAAGAACTGGTCGCTGAGGTCAATGCTGAGGCCGATGCTGAGGTAAATGCTGGCAGCGATTCTGGGGAGCTCATCAAAGGCTGGTATACCCGTGCCCGCCGGGGCAGTGTCATCGCAATTGTTCAGCTGGCACCGCCTGATCAGCGCCAATTAAGCCCCCGCGAGACGGTTGAACGATTTGTGGAGCTGGTGGGCGATATCCCAGATGCGGACGAGGTCAAGGTCCGCTACACCCTCGGTGATAGTGAGGCGAGCATTACCTTTTTGCTGCAGCACGAGGATCTCGAAACGCTTAATGCAGCGAGTCGAACCCTGCAGGAGCACCTCGGTGAGTACGATAAAACATTCTACATTCGGGACGATCAATGGGGTGCGCTGCCCGAGATGCGCTTTGATTTAAAGCCCGGTGCAGAAAAGCTCGGTGTGACCTTGGGTGATGTGTCTTCACAGGTGCGGCAGGCTTTCTATGGAGAGGAGGTGCAGCGATTACCGCGAGAATACGGCGATGTGAGGGTCATGGTTCGCTACCCCTTAGCGGCACGCGCGACATTGGCTTCCTTTGAAGACGTTCGCATTCGCACGCCAGATGGCAGGCTCATTCCTCTCTTGTCGATAGCCGAAGTTGAGGTGGGGCAGGCCACCCGGCGGATTACCAGACGGAATGGCGAGCGTGTGGTGACCGTGAGTGCGACGGTCGAGCCTGAGTCACTGGGGGAGATTAATACGGCCGTGGAGGAGAGCTATCTACCTGAGTTACAGGCGATGTATCCTGGCTTGCGCGTCCTAAAAGGGGGGTCGCAGGAGGCAGAAGCCGAATTTTTCGACGAAATCATAGCGCTCTATACCATTGCACTCTTTGTTATTTATGCGCTGATTGCTGTGGCTTTCCGTTCGTATAGTTTGCCGATACTGATTATGACAGCGATGCCCTTTGGTTTTATGGGGGCGGTGTTTGGGCATTTGATTTTTAATCTGCCGATGGCGCTGTTTTCTTACTTTGGTATCGGTGCGGCGGCTGGGGTGGTTGTCAACGACAACCTAGTGCTGATCGATTATGTTCGGCGCCTAGAACGTGAGGGTCATCTGTCCCCGCAAGCGATCGTGATGGCCGCAGTGAGTCGCTTTAGACCTATTTTCTTAACAACGCTCACCACGTTTATCGGATTGATTCCGATTATGGCTGAGCAGTCCACCAGCGCAGAGTTTTTGAAGCCTGCGGTGTTGTCGCTGGCTTTCGGTGTTTTTTTTGCGTTGTTCGTGAGTCTGTTGCTGGTGCCCGCGATGTACCTCATTGGTCATGATTGGCAACAAATGCTGGCGGCGCGAAAGGCACGAAGCGCCGCATCGACGGCCGCCAGCTGATCTTTATCTCACGCCATGCATTAATTTTTTCAGCAGCGGCGAGAGGAGCAACAAGACGGCGCCACCGGCTAGACCAATCACTAAGAGCTGGCTGAATAGCGCAGTGTAGCTGGCCAGTGCGTCTGTACTTTGTGAGAGTGTCGCACTAGCGGGTCGCGCGGCGATCGTGGCAATTTGCGCGGCAACATAAGACGAATAGGCCGAGGCAAGAAACCAGGTGCCCATCATCACGCCCACCACCGACGGGACTGCGAGCTTAGTCACGGCAGAAAGGCCCACTGGGCTTAAGCAGAGCTCCCCCGTGGTATGCAGCAAGTAGGCGCAAATTAACCACCACGCCGATACAACGCCCGCCTCATTGGGGAACTGAGCGCCATAGACTAAGGCGCCAAAGCCGAGGCCAGCCTGTGCAATGCCCAGCGAAAACTTGACGGGTGTACTGGGTTCGAGTCCGCGTTTGCCCAGACGCGTCCAGAGTAGCGCGAACAAGGGGGCTAACGAAAAAATGAAGAACGAATTAGCTGCGCCAAATTGTGCCGCCGTCAGTGAGATGCCAAACAGCATCTTATCGGTCACCCTGTCAGCATATAATGTCATCGACCCAGCGGCCTGCTCAAACAAAGCCCAAAAAATCACCGTCGATAAGGTCAGCACAATGAGCACGAACATTCGCTCGCGCTCCACTTTATTGCACCGTGTAAACAAGAACCAAGCAAGACCGACAAGGACAATGAGAGACATAACATCGAGCAACGTGCCGACGGTGTCGGTGAGTTGGACCAACTGCCAAACCACTGCGACCATGACAAAACTGCCTAGGTAAATAGCGCGCTCTATAGTGAGGCCAGGAATGCCCACTGTGCGACTGAGCTGATTTGGATCATTGGGTTCGCCATGGCCGAGTAAAAAGGGCTGACCCCATTGAAAGAAAATCAGGCCAATGAGCATGCCGATGCCGGCGGCGCCAAAGCCCCAAGCCCAACCGTAAACTTCGCCCAGCCAGCCGCACAGCAGCGTGGCTGCGAAGGCGCCGATATTGATACCCATGTAAAAGATAGTAAAGCCGGCATCTCGTCGGGGGTCACCCTCCGGGTACAGCTTGCCGACGACAGTGGATATGTTCGGTTTCAGAAATCCGACCCCCACCACGATGAGCGCGAGTGACAGATAAAAAATGGAGAGTGCCCCGTCATCTCGGACAATGCCGTCGGTGGTTTGCCGAGCGGCGTCTCCCTCGAAGGCCATGCCCAGATGCCCGAGCACGAGTAAGGCCCCGCCAAAGGTCACTGCTTTTCTCATGCCAATAAATCGATCGGCGACCAGCCCACCTAAGACCGGCATGGCATAGACCAGCGAGGCATAACTACCCAGCACACCCAGGCCAGCGGCATCTGAAAATAAGTGGTACTTGGTTAAGTACAACAACAGCAAATATTTCATGCCATAAAAGGAGAAGCGCTCCCATAACTCGGTGGCGAAACAGATATAGAGGCCTTTTGGATGCCCCCAAAGATCGCCCGCTTGAGAAGAGGTTGTATCGCTCATAGTCTTATACCTTGCTACCTGAGGTCTGCTGTGAAGCCGTATAATGTTGCATCCGGATTGATAGATGTCGAGCGTGTTTTCGACGATGACCCGCGTGCTGTGTCACGCCGCCTCTGCTCTGCAGGGCGCCATGAGCGCCTGTGCCATTTGTATTGGGTCGTTGATGCGCTTGACCTGACTAAACAATGCGCCGGCTTGAGGGTAGTAAATTCTTAAGTACATCAGCCACTGTTTCACTGGGTTCACGGCATAGCGGTCGTCGTAGTATTGTCGATTGCGCTCAAGAAATTGGATTAATAAATCGCGGGTTTGCTCCCACGCAAAGGCGGTGGGTTGAGTGCCCCGATGTTGGCTCTGAATGGCGGCGGCGAGATCAGGACGGCACAGCGCGCCGCGCGCCAACATAAACGTGTCACAGCCACTGATTTTGGCGCACTGTGTGACATCAGAGGGACTCCATAGTTCGCCATTAGCGATCACGTTGTAGGGCATTTTTTGTGTTGCCTTCCGCAGTTGATGCCAGTGCGCGGGGGGGCGATAGCCCTGTCGCCGGGTTCGCGCGTGGATGGTGAGTTCGCTGAGCTCGACCTGGGCCAAGCCCTCGAGTATTTCTTCAAATTGTTCGTCAGTGTCGTAACCGAGTCGAATTTTCGCGGTCACAGGAACCGAATTGGGAACGCCCTCACGCACCGCTTGGCAAATCGATCTAACCAGCAGGGGCGATCGTAGTAACGCCGCCCCCCCTTGAGAGCGGTTTACCGTCTTGGCGGGGCAGCCAAAGTTGAGGTCAATACCCGGTGCACCGAGCGATGCGGCCCGAGCCGCATTGGCCGCCATTAGGGTGGGGTCAGATCCCAAAAGTTGAATAAAGACCGGCACGCCAGACGGCGTCACGCCGCCTTGCTTGAGTTCCGGCGCATAGCGATAGAAAACGCGTCTGGGGAGGAGTGTTTGAGAAACGCGCACAAATTCGGTCACACAGCGCTCGTAGCCCCCAATTGCGGTCAACTGATCGCGCATAATGGCGTCCAATACCCCCTCCATAGGGGCAAGAATCAGGCGAGGAGCAGCGGGTGGTGTCAGCAACATGGGGCGCAGGGTAACGAGATAGCCCGTGTTTTAACAGTCGGGTTTTCCAGTTTTCCGCCCCTTTGCAGACTCTCAGCGCAATCTATACAGTAAGCCATAACGCAATTTCTCCAGGAGCCCAGCGAGCCATATGAATCCGAATTATCTCGACTTTGAGCAGCCGATTGCAGATCTCGAAATGAAAATTGAGGAGTTGCAGGGCGTCAGCGATGATGCCGAACTCAATCTGGGTGATGAAATCAACCGTCTTCGTGAAAAGTCGACCGCACTGACGGCAAAGATTTATACCGATCTCAGCGCGTGGGATACGGTAAGAGTGGCCAGGCACCCTCAGCGGCCGTACTCCCTCGATTACATCCCGGAGATGTTCACTGAATTCGACGAACTGCATGGCGATCGACACTTTGCAGACGATAAGGCCATTGTGGGTGGCATTGCGCGTTTGGAGGGCAGGCCCGTCATGGTCATTGGTCAGGAGAAAGGCCGCGCCGTCAAAGACAAGGTGTATCGAAACTTTGGTATGCCCAAGCCAGAGGGTTATCGGAAAGCAATGCGCCTGATGCAGATGGCCGAGCGGTTTAAAATGCCGGTGATCACTTTGATTGATACGCCGGGGGCCTACCCGGGCATCGATTCGGAGGAGCGCGGTATTTCAGAGGCGATTGCGCAGAACTTGGCGGTGATGTCGCGGCTCAAAACACCCCTGGTTTGTATCGTGATCGGAGAGGGCTCCTCGGGCGGCGCGTTGGGTATCGGTGTCGGCGATCACCTCGCGATGCTTCAATACTCGACGTATTTTGTCATCTCACCTGAGGGCTGTGCGAATATCATCTGGAAAAGTTCCGACTATGCCCCCGATGCGGCGGCGGCAATGGGGGTGACCTCTTCTAAGTTAGAGGAGCTGGGTATTGTCGATGCGACGATTCCTGAGCCACTTGGGGGCGCTCACCGGGATCCGGTGGAAATGGCGAGTCGATTAAAGCGGCATTTACTGGAGCAGATCGACCGACTGACGGCGATGGATGAAGACGAGATGCTCGAGACACGCTATCGACGGTTGATGTCCTACGGTAACTGACCCCTAGAGCGACGCCGGTGCGCGAACTCCTCGCCACGCTCCCCGAGTCGATTGCGACAGCGCCCGCTTGGTGGGTGGCGTTATCGGGAGGGGCAGACAGCGTGGCACTGTTACACGCCTTGGTCGCTTATCGCGGTGACGCCCGCTCGCCGCCCATTCGTGCGATTCATGTCAATCACGGCTTGCATCCGGATGCGTCGCAGTGGGTCGCGGGTTGCGAGCGGCACTGCCAAGCACTTTCAGTTCCATTGCAGGTCAGTGAGTGTCACGTCGACGCCTCTGGGCGGGGACTTGAGGCCGATGCACGCTCGGAGCGCTACCGTATTTTCGAGGCGGCCTTGGGTCAAGACGAAGTATTGTTTACGGCGCATCACGCTGATGACATGGTTGAAACCGTATTACTGCGTCTTTTTCGTGGCGCCGGTCCCAAAGGGTTGGCGGGCATTCCGCGTCAGCGAACCTGCGCGGCGGGTGTTATTTATCGTCCTTTTCTTGATGTCAGTGCGGCGTCCTTGCGGCAGGCCCTCGAGGTCGCGGGGCTCGATTATGTGACGGATCCCAGTAACCTCGAATCAGATCAGGATCGCAATTATGTGCGCCACGAGGTGCTGCCTTTGGTGGCTCAGCGTTGGCCCGGTTATCGCGAGACCATTCTTCGGGCGGCAAAGCTCCAGGCAATGGCACAGCAGCGACTCAGTGCACTGCCGTTGCGTCGCACGCATACCGTATTGGGCGAGCCCGCATTGCTGGTTGATTCAGCGCTCGATCCGCAAACCTTGGCGGCTCAACTTCACCAATGGTTGAGTGAGACGATGGTGACCATGCCGGATCGGCGCAGGTTATTGGAGTTAGCGAGGCAAGCGTTGACAGCAGGCTCTGATCGGCAGCCAGAACTGGTGTGGGCTGATCGGTGTCTCCGCGCGTGGAATGGTCTGATCGTCGATGTCACAGCACCTGAGTCGGCGGCGCGGTTTCCAAAAACGGTAACGGTGGGGGAGCAGCAAGAAGGAGCATGGGGACGTTTGGACTGGGAAATCAGTGAGAACCAAGCCGGACTGGCCCTCGGGCAAGTCCTGAACCTGATTACCACGGATACCTTGAAGGTCATGTCGCTGCCGAATCGCCCGGAAAAACCGGTTAAAAAGTGGCTTCAAGAGATGAGAATCCCCCCGTGGTGGCGCCGCCATCTCCCTGTTTTAACGAACAAAAATACCCCGGTCTGGTTGCTGCCGGTGGGGCCCTTAGGTGGGGATGATGACCCCGATGGGATGTCGCCCGTGCAAATCCTTCGACCGATTTGGACGCCGCCGGCGCGCTTTTAAATTGAGCCCGGACAGGGTTCCTGTTAGAGTAATCGTCCATCAGAGAGGCACTCTCAAGAGGCGCTGAACGGGCGTCCGGTAAGTCTTTCGCTTTGGTGGATTCCATGACGAGATATGTGTTCGTTACGGGTGGTGTGGTGTCTTCTTTAGGTAAGGGGATCGCCGCCGCCTCTCTCGCTGCTGTGCTTGAGGCACGGGGTTTGCGGGTAACGCTTTTGAAACTTGACCCCTACATTAATGTCGACCCCGGCACGATGAGCCCGTTCCAGCATGGCGAAGTATTTGTGACCGATGATGGCGCCGAGACCGACCTCGATCTGGGCCACTACGAGCGCTTTACCCGCACGGTGATGAGTCGCACGAATAACTTCACTGCCGGCAGAGTCTATGATGCAGTGCTGCGAAAAGAACGCAGAGGCGATTATTTAGGGGGCACTGTTCAAGTGATCCCTCACATTACCGACGAAATTAAACGCCGCGTGATAAAAGGGGCAGGCGACGCCGAGGTCGCGGTCGTAGAAGTGGGGGGCACCGCAGGCGATATTGAGAGTCAGCCCTTCTTAGAGGCAGTCCGCCAACTCAAACTGGAGCTGGGAGCGTCTCACGCGCTGCTCATGCACTTAACGCTGATTCCTTACATACCCACGGCAGGCGAGATTAAAACAAAGCCTACGCAGCACTCCGTCAAAGACCTGCGCTCGATTGGATTGCAGCCTGAGGTATTGCTGTGTCGATGTTCTGTTGAGGTAGATGAAGCCGCCCGTCGGAAAATTTCGCTGTTTACCAATGTCGAAGAGCGCGCAGTGATCCCCTTATTGGATGCAGACTCGATTTATCAGATTCCAAGTCACTTGAATGCCAGTGGGCTGGATGACTTTGTGCTGGAGCGATTTGGCTTGGATCAGCCCGCAGCTGACCTGTCTGAGTGGGAAGACGTGGTGCGTCGGGAGTTCAGTCCGAGGCAAGGCAGCGTCAAAGTCGGCATGGTGGGCAAATACGTGGACTTGGTGGATGCTTACAAATCGTTGAACGAGGCGCTCGATCATGCCGGCCTGCAGACCGACACTCAAGTCGATATTGAGTACATCGACGCAGAGATTATTGAGACGCAGGGTGTTGGCGTGTTGCAGCATTTAGACGCGATTTTGGTGCCAGGCGGGTTTGGCGACCGGGGTATTCAAGGCAAAATTGAGGCGGTCCGCTATGCCCGCGAGCACGACATTCCTTTTTTAGGGATTTGTCTTGGCATGCATATGGCGATGATCGAATACGCTCGCAATGTGTGTGGGCTGGAGCAGGCCCACTCCACTGAAATGAATCGAGAAACACCCCACCCCATCATCGCACTGATTACGGAATGGCAAACTGCAGAGGGCGACAGAGAACAACGTTCCGAGGCCTCCGATTTAGGCGGCACCATGCGCCTTGGCGCGCAGCCTTGCCGACTCGTACCCGACAGTAAGACGGCCTCTATTTACGGCGTCGGCGAAATTTCTGAGCGACATCGACATCGTTACGAGGTCAACAGTCGTTATGTTGCGCAGTTGGAATCAGCGGGTATGAAGGTCAGTGGCTGGTCCCTTGATGGTGAACTGGTCGAAATCATCGAGCTACCCAGCCATTCATGGTTTGTTGCCTGCCAGTTCCATCCAGAGTTCAAGTCTCGGCCTAGAGGCGGGCACCCGCTGTTTAGTAGTTATATTCAGTCGGCGCTCGCGCTAGCTCAGCAGCGCAGTGACAGCGCATGACCGGGCTTAATCGATCGATTGATGTCGGCGGTTGCCAGATCGGTAATCAGCATCCCATGGTGCTCATCGGTGGCGTCAATGTCCTTGAGAGTCGTGAATTGGCGTTGTCGGTGGCGGAAGCGTTTGTGCGTGTATGCCAGAACCTCGGCCTGCCTTACGTGTTTAAGGCGTCTTTTGATAAAGCGAATCGTTCTTCGATTCATTCGTTTCGTGGCCCCGGGTTGCAGGAGGGCTTGGCGTTATTAGCTGAGATCAAGGCGACCTTTGGCGTGCCAGTGCTGACCGATATCCATGAGCCTGGACAGGCCGCACCCGTCGCCGAGGTGTGCGATATCTTGCAATTGCCTGCTTTTTTGGCGCGCCAAACTGACTTAGTGGAGGCGATGGCGCGCACCGGCGCGGTGATCAATATTAAAAAGCCCCAATTTTTGAGCCCCGAACAGATGGGAAACATCGTCGCCAAGTTTCGTGAGTGCGGCAACGAGCGTCTGATGGTCTGCGAACGGGGCAGCAGCTTTGGCTACGACAACTTGGTGGTCGATATGCTGGGGTTTGAGGTCATGCGCGAGGTGACCCAAGGGTGCCCGCTGATCTTTGACGTCACGCATTCTTTACAGCGCCGCAATGCGGGCGATGCCGCCTCAGGCGGTCGCCGCGAGCAAGTGCTGAGTCTCGCGAAGGCGGGTGTCGCAGTGGGTGTCGCCGGCTTGTTTCTCGAGGCGCACCCAGATCCTGACAAGGCACTGTGCGACGGTCCCAGCGCACTGCCCCTCGATCAACTTGAGCCGTTTTTGGAACAAGTGAAGGCGATCGATGACCTGGTCAAATCACAACCCGAAATCAGTATTCGTTAAATCATCTTTTGAGATAGGAGTGGCAGTGTGAGTGAGATCGTCGATGTGCGTGCCTTTGAAGTGTTGGATTCTCGCGGGAATCCAACCGTCATGGCTGAGGTCACATTGAATGACGAGAGCGTGGGGTGTGCTTGTGCGCCATCAGGCGCGAGCACTGGCACGCGCGAAGCGCTGGAGCTGCGAGATGCGGATCCGACGCGATATCTCGGAAAAGGCGTCCTCACCGCGGTAGGTCATGTGAACGGGGCGATTCGTGACGTATTGCTCGGCCATGATGCGGTTGATCAAGAGACAATAGACCAAAGGCTGATCGCGGCTGATGGCACTGAGAATAAAGCGCAGTTTGGTGCCAATGCAATATTGGCGGTGTCTCTGGCGGCCGCTAAGGCGGCAGCCCAGTCGCTCAAGCTGCCGCTCTATCAACACATCGCGCATTTGGCGCACTGCACGGCGCTGACTATGCCGGTGCCCATGATGAACATACTCAACGGCGGTGAGCACGCCGACAACAATGTGGATATTCAAGAATTCATGATCCAGCCGGTATCAGCTCAAAATTTTGCCGAGGCACTGCGCATGGGCACAGAAATATTTCATCACTTGAAGCAGGTGCTGTCGAGCAGGGGTCTGGCGACCTCGGTGGGAGATGAAGGGGGTTTCGCCCCCAACTTATCGTCTAATGCAGCGGCGCTTGACGTCATTGCCGAGGCAGTGGAGCGCGCAGGCTATCGCTTGGGTGAGGACATCACGCTGGCGCTTGACTGCGCGGCTTCTGAGTTTTATCGAGACGGTCGTTATCACCTCGCGGGTGATGGTCGTGATTTTAGCAGTAGCGAGTTTGCGGACTACTTGGCGTCACTGGTCGATCAGCATCCGATTGTCTCCATTGAGGACGGTCTCGATGAATCCGATTGGGAGGGTTGGTCTATTCTTACCGAGAAACTCGGTGCGAGCACTCAGTTGGTGGGTGATGACCTCTTCGTGACCAATACACAGATACTCAAGCGGGGTATCGACGAGGGCGTCGCCAATTCTATTCTCATTAAATTTAATCAGATTGGCACACTGAGTGAGACCCTTGCCGCGATCGCGATGGCTAAGGCCGCTGGCTACACCGCTGTGATTTCTCACCGATCTGGGGAAACTGAGGATGCCACCATCGCAGATCTTGCGGTGGGTACTGGGGCAGGTCAGATTAAAACAGGTTCATTGTGTCGCTCGGATCGAGTGGCCAAATACAACCGGCTGTTGCGGATAGAGGCCGAGTTAGGACTGACCGCGCCCTATCCGGGTCGGGACATTCTGCAGCGCGCATGATGCGTTGGCTGATGGGTGCATTGTTGGGGCTTTTTGTGCTCTTGCAGTACCGCTTGTGGTTCGCAGAGGGAGGTTTGGCTGAAGCCAATCGACTGAGCGCTGAGTTAGCAGCGGCCGAGACTGAAAATGCGAAGTTAATCGAGCGCAACGACGCGCTAGCCCGTGAGGTGATTGCATTACAAGCCGGGACTGAGGCAGTGGAAAGAAATGCACGAGAAAATCTAGGCCTTATTAAAGAAGGTGAAGTGTATTACCAATTTGTGAAGGAGCCAGACGCGCCGTGAAGAGCATTTGGGCAGTGGTTCCTGCCGCGGGGGCAGGTAGGCGTCTGGGCGGCGACATCCCAAAGCAATATCGCGAGGTGGCAGGAGCGCCCTTGATGGAGCATGCCTTGCGCTCGCTTTTGCAATCCCCCGATATTCGTGGCGTGGTGGTTGCCATTGATCCCTCTGATCGACGTGCCGACGTGATTGCCAGCCTCTCCGATGTGCGAGTGCAAACCACACCCGGGGGTGTCACCCGCGCGCACTCAGTTTTGGCGGGCCTGGATGCCCTTGAAAACCATGCGTCCGAAGGGGACTGGGCGCTGGTTCACGATGCGGCCCGGCCTTGTCTCACTTTTGACGCCTTAGCGGCTTTGATCGACAGGGCACGTGTGCTCGGAGAAGGTGTGATTCTAGCCGAGCCCGTTGCCGATACACTGAAGCAGGTTAA
>ENA-OWPI01003252-OWPI01003252.1-marine-metagenome-genome-assembly--contig:-NODE-3252-length-14066-cov-6.897991_pt1 | contig 14066 bp, 11 predicted proteins | sample MGYA00238138_ERZ651775 | MGnify/ENA primary metagenome ERZ651775 (study PRJEB26906, sample SAMN06265043) | marine metagenome | isolation source: Helgoland LTER site | place: Germany:Helgoland, sampling...
ACATTGATACTTATGACTATTCAATCTATAAAAGCTTATACTAATAATTATATTTGGTTAATTGTAACTAATGAAGGCAATCTTTTATCTATATACAAAGAGTCATACCTAATCCAAAGATTATAAAATTTAAAGCCATGAATAGATTCGTATTATTTTCTGTATTACTTCTATCTTCGAGCTGTGAATTACCATCAATTATCCAGGCTGACCAGTATGTTGAGCCTACTCCAATTGAGATATCAAGCAATGTTCCTGATTATAAAAATGTCTGGGATCGAATAAAAGATGCCAACTCATCGAATCAAGAGGATCTTGATGAGAAAACTCTTGAATATGTTAATGCATATCTTTCTAATCCCGAACAACTTAATAAGCTTCTTGAGAAAGGAAGGTACTTTATTTATTTTGTACTTGAGGAATTAGAGAGATACAGACTGCCCCCAGAATTAGCGCTTCTTCCATATATTGAAAGTAACTATGACCCATTTTCAATTTCAGCCTCAGGGGCAATGGGTATATGGCAGTTTATGCCAGCCACGGCAAGAATATATGGTCTCAAAGATACTTGGTGGTATGAGCAAAGGCATGACCCCTTGGTATCATCAAAAGCGGCTGTAAGATATTTGGCTTATCTTCATAATAGATTTAATAAAGAAATCACTTATACCCTTGCTGCTTATAATGGTGGGCCAACCCTTCTTGAAAAAAGAATAAAAATTAATAAAAAAGCAGGTAAGCCAACTGGTTATAAAAATCTCAAACTGCCAAAGCAAACTCAGGAGTATGTTCCTAAATTTAAAGCAATTCTTGCAATAGTCCTGAATGCCGAAAAATATGGAATTAATTTACCAGACTTTCCGAACAAACAAGTTTTGGGCAATATAGAGCTTGATGGTCAGGTTGAAATACTAGCTTTTAGTGAGTTTGCAGGATTGCAGCCTGAATTTGTATATAAACTCAATGCAGGATACACAAAATGGGCATCACCTCCCGGAGCTAAAACTACTTTTAACATTCCGATTGAATTAGAAGCAAAGCTAAACCTTGAAAAAGATAAGTTTATTCAAACAAATCAAATTAACTGGGTAACCCACAAAGTTTCAAAAGGAGACAGTCTATGGAAAATAGCTGATGAGTTTGATACAGAGGTAAATGTTTTAAAGAAAGTAAATTACCTGTCATCTAACGTCTTAAGCCTTGACCAAGAGTTGTTAATTCCCTTGAGCAATGATCAAAATCAAACATTTATCCCCTATCAAGCCCATATCATTAGCGAAGGAGATACATTATGGAATCTTGGTATTCAATACAATATTTCGCCTTCAGAGATAGCAAAATCGAATGGGCTGAGAATGGATTCTCCATTGCGGATTGGCAAAGAATTAAACATAGGTAATCAAAATATTTACCGAACAATTAATTCAAAAAAAAGAACGATTTTATATAGCGTCAAACAGGGAGATAGCCTTTATCGAATAGCTGATATTTTTAATATTGAAGTTTCTGATATAAAAAAAATTAACTCCATGCCAAATAATGAAATCAAGCCCGGCCAAGTATTAAAAATTATTATTAAAGCTTTTTAATCTGAGGAAATTTTTGGATCTAGTGCATCTCTTAGACCATCTCCAAAAAAATTCAACGCGAATAAGGTTATAGTAAAAGTTAATCCAGGATAGATTAGAAGCCAAGAGTATTCCTCCATTGATTCAACTCCATATCTTATCAAAGTACCCCAGCTACTCATGGGTGGTTGAATGCCAAGGCCTAAAAAGCTTAAAAATGCTTCTAGCAGCATAACTTGTGGAATGGTTAAAGTTGCATAAACTGCTATGGGGCCAAGAATATTTGGAAATATATGTTTCCTAAACATTTGAATGTTTGTGACTCCCATGGCTTGAGCAGCCAAAACATACTCTTGATTTTTTATTGTTAAAACTTGCCCTCTTACAATCCTTGCCATAGTGAGCCACTCAACAGCTCCAATGGCACCAAATAAAAGCCAAATGTTTCTGCCAAAAATTACCATCAGTAAAATAATAAAAATAATAAATGGAAGTCCGTAAAGAACATCAACAATCCTCATCATAACCGAATCAACTTTTCCTCCAGCATACCCAGCAATGATTCCCCAAGAAACACCAATTACTAAAGCAACACCAGTTGCCACAAAACCAACTAATAATGAAATTCTTGCGCCATATAATATTCTGCTTAATAAATCTCTACCTAAAACGTCAGTACCAAGAATATGAGCGGCGGATGGTGGAGATGCTCCTAGCTCTAAATCCTGAAATGAGTATGAATATGGTGCTATCCATGGAGCTAATGCTGCACAAAGTATTAATATAAATAAAATTATAGCTCCAAACATGGCAGCTTTATTTCTCGTTAGTCTGTATATAGCATCAGACCATAGAGTTGAACTTTTACTCATGAATTATCTCTTGATCTAGGATTTAACCACATTGCAGCAAGGTCAGATAAGAGGTTAAAAAATACAATCATTGCAGAGAAAAATATTGTTGTTCCTAATATCATTGTGTAATCTCTATTAAATGCTGCTTCAACATAAAATCTTCCCAAGCCAGGTATTTGAAAAATTGTTTCTACAACAAATGATCCCGCTAAAAGGCCAGCGATGGCTGGACCTAAGAAAGACACAACAGGTATTAATCCGCCTTGCATTGCATGCTTGATGACAACATTTTTTTCAGTAAGGCCCTTAGCCCTAGCTGTCCTAATGAAATCTTGGTTTAAGACCTCTAACATTCCTCCCCTGCTCAATCTTGCAATATAGGCTGCATATGCAAAACCTAAAGTAATTGAAGGTAGAATTTTATCGCCTGGAAGTTGACCCCATCCAGAAACAGGCAAAATTTCAAGATTAATTCCAAAGATTAAAACTAAAAGAGGACCCATTAAAAAAGTAGGAACACATATGCCAATCATAGCTATCGCCATAGGAATGAAATCTAAATAAGTATTTCTTTTTAATGCTGCAAGAACTCCAGATGAAACTCCAATAAGTAATGCTATTAAAATTGCATAAAAAGCTAGTTCAAAAGTGACTGGCAGGCCAGTTGCAATCATTTCAGAAACAGATCTTCCAGGAAATCTAAAAGATGGCCCAAAGTCACCCTGCAAAATACCTGACATGTAGGCGACATACTGTTCCCACTCAGAAGCGTTTAAATTATAGGCCTCGTTTAAGTTTTTTAAAACTTGCGGTGATACAGCTTTATCGGCATCAAAAGGACCGCCTGGAGCTAATTTAACCAAAAAAAATGTAAGACTAGCAACTGCAAGTAAAACTGGAATAGCTAGTAATAATCTTTTTATAAATATGCTTATCACCTAGCTTTAATCTCTTTCTAAATAAATAAATTTTGGATGATGATGATCAAGGATGTGAGGGTTATATCCTTTAACATCTGATGATAGTTGATAATTTCTAACATAAGTATACAGGGGGATTATTGGCATATTATCAATTAAGATATTTTCTGCTTCATTAAGAAGTCTATATCTTTCCCCCTGATTGTTTGTTGAATTAGCTTTTGCTAATAGTGAGTCATAATCAGCATTTTCCCAGCCTGTTTTATTGTTTCCTCTGTTTGGTCTCATGAGATCTAAAAAAGTATTAGGATCTTCATAGTCACCAATCCACCCAGCTCTTGAAACCTGGAAATCTCCAACCATCTCTCTACTGAGATAAACTTTCCAATCCTGGTTAACCAATTCAACAGTAATGCCTAAATTTTGTTGCCACATCTGCTGAATAGCTAATGCTACTTTTCTATGATCTTCATTCGTATTAAATAAAATTTCTAGCTTAGGAAAAGAATTCTCTTCTGAATAACCTGCATCATTAAGCAATTCTTTAGCAAGATCGGGATCAAATGGTATAGAGGTATCTGGTTGATAGCCATTGGAGCCTGGGGGTGTGAATGAATAGGCCGGTATTTGTCCACATTTGGTGACCTTTTCAACCAAAAGTTTCCTATCTATTGCATAAGCAAGAGCTTTTCTAACTCTGACATCCTTTAAAACTGGGTTATTGGTGTTAAGTCTATAAAAGTATGTACCCATATATGGGTCTATTCTTAAATCAGGATTATTCTCCTCAATATAAACAGGGCATTTTTGAGAAGGCAGTGTGCTAGTAACATGAAGCTGGCCTGCTCTAAACATTCTGTCTTCTGTCATAACATTTGATACAGGATAGTAATGAATCTGATTTAATCTAACAGAAGAAGAGTCCCAATAATTAGGATTTTTTTCTACAACAATCCTGTTATTAAGCTCCCATGATTTTAGATTGAAAGCTCCATTACATACAAAATTACCAGGCCTTGTCCATTCACCATTTCTATCATCTATTGAGCCATGTTTTAACACTGTATCTTTATGGACTGGCCATGTACTGTAATGGCTTAACATACCAATAAAAAAAGGAGTTGGAGCTTTTAAAGTTACTTTTAGCGTATATTTATCAATCGCTTTAACACCTACTTTATTAAAGTCATCAATTAATCCTGTGTGATATTCTGATGCTCCTACTAAGTAATAAAGCATATCTGGATATTGAGAACCAAGACTAGCAGTTAAAATTCTTTTCCAAGACCATACAAAATCTGCTGCAGTTAGTTCGTCGCCATTAGACCATTTACCATTCTGTCGTAAATTAAAAATATATTCTTTACCATCATCACTGATTTGCCATGATTCTGCAGCACCTGGCAAGTTACCATCACCGAATGCATTAGGAATTGTTAAACCTTCGCATAGAGAAATTAGTATGTGATGTTCTGGCACTCCAGTAACAATATGAGGATCAATACCCTGAGGCTCTGAGCCATTTCCAAAATGAAAAATTTGATTCTCTAGACCATCATCTACTGGAGACGTGCTTGAAGAGCAACCAATCAAAAAAGCAATAGTAAATAATGTAATCAAATGTTTCATATTAAAAAACCAAGTTATTAAGGTTCACTCTGGCTGAGTCAATAACCTCTTCATTAATTAGAGATGAAATATTTCTTGAAATTCTTTCTTCAGTGAAATTATTATATTGTTCAAGTAGGTCCTCGATAGATTCAATAGAGGGCTTATTAATACTCAATAAATCTACTATATAAATATCTCCATCTCTTGTGCTAACACTAATAGAGCTATCTGGGGATGATTTAAATATCTCTGAGATTACCTCTTGAGGAAGAAGGGATGAATATCTTTTAACCTCGACAAATGATTCATTTGAAAGAAAATCATATGCTTTTAAGAATGAATCTAATGTATTATTTTTTTTAGCTAAATCTAGTTCAGCGGAAAGCAAAGCTTGTTTCTCAATAGTCTTGCTTTCAGATAAATAATTTGCTGCCAAGTCTTTAACATCATCATATGGTTGAAGTGTAGGTGCTTGAACTGAAGAAATTGATAGAACAATAAGTAAATCACCAAGATCTATAAGGCCCGGAATACCAATTTGAGAGTCAGCTGAGAAAATAAAATCTTTGATTCTTGAATCAGTAATTTCAAAATCATAATTATTTGAGGTTATATTTGTCTTTAGATTTATATTTTTAGATAGCGTGGTTGCTATTGTATTCAGCGACTCACCGGAGAAGATCATTTCATCTATAGTATTAGCATCATCATTCATTAAGGCAACTGATTCTGACTGAATTAACTCTTCAATTAAAACACTCTCAATCTCAGACAATGTCATAACTTCAGGTTTATTAACCTCAGTTACTTTTAAAATGTGAAAAGTATCTTCCAGCTCTACAATATTGCTAAGCTCATTAATTTCTAAATCTTTCAAAGCATTAGCAAACTGCTCTGGAAAAACATCTGCATCAAAATATTCTAAATCCCCGCCATTATCCTTGGAGACAACATCATCACTATAAATTACAGCTAATTCAGAAAAACTTTCACCGTTTTTTAACTTAGAGTAAACTTCAGAAACTGTTTTAAATGCTATTTCATCAGAAGAGTGATTCGATTTCTCAATCATAATATGAGAAAACCTAATTTCATTCCTCCCACTAATTCGTGATAAATAATCAGCATAAGCGTTATCTACATACCCATCAGGAATCTGGACTGAATCTTTATAATCATCTGATTTTAAAACAAAATATTCAAATGACTTTTTCTCATCTGAGAAAAACATAATTTGATTGTTTTTATAGTAATCTTGGAGCTCTTCATCAGAATTTATAATTTGATTCTTTAGAAGCTTTGAATCAAGTTTAATAAAATCAATATCAACAGTTTGTTCTAAAATCTGTGCCAATTCTTTAACTTCAGTTTCTGTAATAAAAGCAGATGATGCAAGCGCACTTCTGAACATTTCAGAAGCTATCATATCTTTAGTCACATCAATATATGAATCTTTTGTATAACCAACTGCATTAACTTGTGCTTCATAAGCACCCTCATCAAAAACTCCATCAATTTGAAAAGTAGGATTCTTGATGATTAATTTTTTAGCTTGTTTTTCAGTATTTTTATTTAGCAGACCTAGTGATCTAGATTCTGATAGTAATACCTTTTGAGAAATTAATTCTTGTTTAACTGCCTCTAACTGAATAGATTCATCAAGTTCATTGAAATCAAAATCATCTCCATAAATATTTTTAAATTTTTGAACAGTTATATTGGTAGCAACTTGGAGATCAGTCTGAGAAATATCTTCCCCATTAATTGAACCAAATGAGTTTTGAAAAGTTGCGCCCAAAGAAGAGGTACCAAGAAAAACAAAAGGTAATGCGCAAGCGGCAATTACAACAAATAATCTAGGTCCAGTTAAAAAATTTCTTAGTGATTCCATCATAGCAATATAATTATAAATAAAAAAAGGGTGCGGAAGCACCCTTTTTTAAAGTTAATAAAACTTAACTGTTTTTAACCTTATCTTTAAGGCCTTTACCAGCTTTAAAACCTGGAACTTTAGAAGCAGCAATATGCATTGATGCACCTGTTTGAGGATTTCTACCCTCTCTAGCAGCTCTATGCCTTACTGAAAATGTTCCAAAACCTACGAGTGACACTGAATCACCTTTACCTAAAGCATCACCAATACCACCTAAAACTGCGTCAACAGCTCTGCCTGCTGAAGCTTTAGAAATATCCGCGTCACCTGCAACTGCATCAATCAAATCTGATTTATTCATATTAAATACTCCTCTGTATAAATTTATTTATATAAATACCCTTCTATGAAAAGCTTTTTAGGGCTAAAAGTCAAGCAAATAAGGGCTTTTAGTGAGCTTGTTTATTTTCTGTTTTTCCTTTTCTGGATCTTGAAGTTTTGTTTTTTATATTTTCTACGGTTTTATTTAGAGGTGTTGGCTCACTAACAAGAGCATGTGAGATAACTTCATCCACCCAATCTACTGGAATAATATTTAAAGATTTAAGAATTTGTTCAGGAATTTCTTGAAGGTCTGCTTCATTTTCTTTTGGAATAATTACATTCTTTATACCACCTCTTTTTGCAGCAAGAAGCTTCTCTTTAAGGCCTCCAATTTTTAAAATCTGACCTCTTAATGTGATTTCACCCGTCATGGCAGTATCAGACCTAACAGGAATTCCGGTAAAAATTGAAATTAATGAAATAGCCATAGCGCCACCTGCGCTTGGACCATCTTTAGGAGTGGCTCCTTCTGGAACATGAATGTGCACATCATGTTTTTCATAGAAATCCGGCTTTATACCTAATGAACTAGCTCTAGACCTTACAACAGTCAAAGCTGCTTGAATGGATTCTTGCATTACATCACCCAAAGATCCAGTTTTAATAATTCTTCCCTTACCTTCTATATGAGAGGCTTCTATTGTTAGAAGCTCACCACCTACCTCTGTCCAGGCCAGACCGGTAACTTGACCAACAGCATTATCTTTCTCAGCAATACCATATTTGAACTTCTTAACACCAGAAAATTTTTCAAGGTTTTTATTTGTAATATTTGTTGGTTTGTTAAGAGTCTTTTTAGACAATAGTCTTTCTTTGACAACTTTTCTAAGTATTTTTGCAATTTGTCTTTCAAGACCTCTTACACCAGCTTCTCTCGTGTAGTATCTAATTAACGAAAGTATTACTTCTTTATTTAAATTTATTTCTTTTTCTTTTAGTCCGTTTCTTTCCATTTGTTTTGGTAAAAGATATTTTGAAGCTATATTCAGTTTCTCATCTTCTATATATCCAGGAATTCTAATTATTTCCATTCTATCTAAGAGAGGTGTTGGTATATTTAAACTATTAGCTGTACATACAAACATAACCTCTGATAAATCATAATCAACTTCTAGGTAATGATCGCTAAAAGTATTATTTTGTTCAGGATCTAGGACTTCTAATAATGCAGAAGCAGGATCACCTCTATGATCCATGCCAATCTTATCTATTTCATCTAATAAGAAAAGCGGATTTTTAACACCAGCCTTAGAAAGCTTTTGAACTATTTTTCCTGGCATTGAACCGATATATGTTCTTCTATGACCTCTAATTTCAGACTCATCTCTAACTCCGCCTAGTGACATCCTTACAAACTTTCTATTTGTAGCTCTTGCTATTGATTCACCAAGAGATGTTTTACCTACGCCTGGAGGTCCTACCAAGCACAAAACTGGAGCTTTCATTGTTTTAACTCTTTTCTGAACTGCTAGATATTCGATAATTCTTTCTTTAACCTCTTCAAGTCCGTAATGATCTTCTTCTAAAATATCTAAAGAAGCTTTAATATCCGTTTTAACCTTTGACCGTTTTTTCCAAGGAACTTCAACAAGGCAATCTAGATAAGACCTTACAACGGATGCTTCTGCTGAAGATGGTGACATATGCTTAAATTTAGCTAATTCGCTCTTAGCTTTTTTTAGGGCATCTTCCGGCATTCCTACTGTATTAATTTTATCTTCAAGAAGTTCAAGCTCATCTCCCTCTTCACCAATTTCTCCAAGCTCTTTTTGGGCAGCTTTAATTTGCTCATTAAGATAATACTCTCTTTGAGATTTTTCCATTTGTTTTTTTACACGCTCTCTGATCTTTTTCTCAACATCAATAACATCAAGCTGAGATTCAATAAACATTAATACCTTTTCTGATCTTTCTTTTAAATCTGCGATAGTTAATATTTCTTGTTTCTTTGAAGTTTCAATTGGCAAATGTCCAGTAATGGTATCTATAAGTTTTGATAGATCGTCTAACGAATCAACTGTAGAGACTATTTCAGGGGGGATTCTTTTGGTAATACCAATATAATCTTCAAATTTAGCTTTTATAAATCTTACAAGATTTGAGGCATCTGCTTCTTTAAGAGGAATATCATCAATAGATATAACTCTAGCAAGATCATACGAGCCTTTAGCAATTAGTTCTTCTATTAAACATCTTTTATGTCCTTCTACTAACACTTTCATTGTTCCATCTGGGAGCTTGATAAGTTGAAGTAAATTGCTTATTGATCCATTTTTATATAAGTCTTTGAACTCAGGATCTTCAATTGCAGGATCAAGCTGACTAACTAATACAAGTTTTTTGTTTGATGACATTGCAACATTTAAAGCTTCTATTGATTTTGATCTGCCTACAAACAAAGTCGTAACTATTCCAGGAAAAACCACAACATCTCTAAGAGGAATTAAAGGTAAATCTGATTTTATATCTTTCATACACCTAATATAGGGATAGTTATGAGAATATCAATTAGCTGAGGATTTTTTTCTTGTAGTTTTAATCAATTTAATTGGTTCTGATTTAGAAATAACAGTATTTTCATCAATAATAACTTTTTCTAAGTCAGGGTTAGGTAATTCAAACATGGTTTCCATAAGAATATCCTCCATAATAGAACGTAAACCCCTAGCCCCAGTCTTCCTTTTGATGGCTTGTTTGGCTATCTCAATAAGAGCTTCATCTCTAAAATTTAATTCAACATTATCTATTTCAAATAAATGTTTGTATTGATTTACTAATGCATTCTTTGGTTCTTTTAAAATTCTAACCAAAGCATGCTCATCTAATTCATGAAGATTTGAAATCACAGGGAGTCTTCCAACGAATTCTGGTATTAAACCATATTTTACCAAGTCTTCAGGCTCAAGATTATCAACACCTGAGGATATAGATTGTACATTAGACGTTTTATTAACTTGAGCTCCAAATCCAATACCACTATTTGAATTTCTTTGCTCAATAATTTTGTCAAGGCCTGAAAATGCTCCTCCACAAATAAATAATATATTTGAGGTATCAATCTGAATAAACTCTTGTTGAGGATGCTTTCTTCCACCTTGGGGTGGAATGGATGCTACAGTGCCTTCTATTAGTTTGAGAAGTGCTTGTTGAACACCCTCTCCGGATACATCTCTTGTTATAGAGGGGTTATCTGATTTTCTAGCAATTTTATCTATTTCATCAATATAAACGATGCCAAGTTCAGCTTTTTCAGGATCATAATCAGATTTTTGTAATAATTTCTGAATTATATTTTCTACATCTTCTCCAACATATCCAGCTTCAGTTAATGTAGTTGCATCAGCGATTGCAAATGGAACATTTAATATTTTTGCAAGTGTTTGTGCTAATAATGTTTTACCGCTTCCGGTAGGTCCTAGTAACAAAACATTACTTTTTTGGAGTTCAACAGTATCCTTAATATGATTTTTTTTGAGTCTTTTGTAATGGTTATATACAGCTACAGAGAGAACTTTTTTAGCTTTTTCTTGACCAATAACATACTCGTCTAATTTCTGGAAAATTTCAAGAGGAGAAGGAAGTTCTTCTAAAGAAATATCTTCTTCACTTTTAATTTCTTCCTCAATGATGTCATTACATAAATCTACACATTCGTTACAGATATATACACTCGGTCCAGCTATTAATTTCTTTACATCATCTTGCACTTTTCCACAAAATGAACAATTTAATTTATCAACCGAGGTATCACTTGGCATTAGTTTTATCTCTTTGATTTAGAATACTATCTACAAGGCCATATTTTATAGCTGATGGTGCATCTAAGAAGTTATCTCGATCAGTGTCTTTCTCTATTTTCTTTATAGATTGACCTGTATGCTTTGAAAGAATTTCATTTACGACTTTTTTCATGTGAAGAATTTCTTTTGCATGTATTTCAAAATCTGAAGCCTGGCCTTGGAATCCCCCTAGAGGTTGGTGGATCATAATTCTTGAGTTAGGTAAAGCAAATCTCTTGCCTTTGTCTCCTCCAGCTAATAATATTGCTCCCATGCTGGCTGCCTGACCAATGCATAGTGTTGAGATTGACGGGGCAATAAATTGCATAGTGTCATATATTGCTAAGCCTGAAGAAATGCTTCCTCCAGGTGAATTTATATAAATGGAAATGTCTTTCTCAGGATTTTCTGATTCTAAAAATAATAATTGAGCAACAACTAAGTTAGACATGTAATCATCTACTTGACCAGATAAAAATATGACTCTTTCCTTTAAGAGTCTTGAATATATATCAAACGATCTTTCACCTCTTGGCGTTTGCTCAATTACCATAGGGATTAGTGCTGACTCTATTTCTTTCATGTACATATATTTATTATTTATTAGCTAGTTCTGAAAATTTTATCACCTTATCTTTAGATTTGAGGGCTTTTTCTAAATTTTCAATCAATTGCTCCTCTAAAGCAATCATTCTAAATTGCTCAAGTTGCTGTGGTTGATTTTTAACCCATTGTTTAAATTGTTCAGAATCTTTGTATTTCTCAGATTCTTTTTCAATAAACGATTCTAGAGTTTTTGAATCAGCTGTGATTTCAAAATGATTTATTAATTCTGCAAAAAGTAAATCAAGTTTCACTCTTTTTTCTGCATTTTCCATAAAAGTATCTATTGGAAATAAATCATCTCCTGATTTATCTTCGGTATGTCCTATTCTCATCAGAGCATCTTTTCTCATTAATTCTGCTTGTTCTTTAACAGTAACTTTAGGGACATTAAATGAATTAGTTTTTAGTAAAGTTTCATAAATTGATTCTTTGGTGAGATCTTTTTCTTGAACTTTTACCTCTTTTGCCATTCTCTTTCGTATTTCATCTTTAAAGCCAGCTTCATCTTTCACATCCATATCTAGTTTTTTAAATAAATCTTTATCGACATTAGCTTCATGTAACTCTTGAATATTTTTTAAAGTAATTTGAAACTCAGCCTCAACTCCAGCTAGATCACTTTTAAAATAATCATCTGGAAAAGTAGCTTTTATAGAAAATTCTGAGAGTTCTTTATTTAAAATACCATCTTCAAAACCAGGAATCATTGAGTTACTTCCTAAAACTAACTTAAAATCTTTTGCTGAATTGCCTTCAAATTCTTCATTATTAATTTTTCCAACAAAGTCAATTACCACCTGGTCATCTTTCTTTGCTTTTCTCTTCACATCTTTCCAGTCACCATATCTCTTAACAATATCTTTAAGAGCTAAATCTATGTCACTGTCTGTTATAGAAATTGAAACTTTATCGTAATTTGTCCATCTACTTAGCTTTGGTTTTATCTCTGGAAAGACCTCGAATACAGCCGAATATGATATAGGTTTTGATGGATCTTCACTTTCAAGATTGACTGTAGGAGCTGATGCTGGACGAATTTTATTTTCAGCTAGAGCTTCTGGATAAGAGCTTTGTATTAAATCATTTACAACATCAGCATGAATAGATTTCCCATATCTTTGTTCTAAAACATCATTTGGAACTTTACCTTTTCTAAAACCATCTAGTTTTGCCTGACCTTTTATATTATTTAATTTAGATTGGAATTTTGAATTGTAATCTTCAACAGGAATTGAAACTGTAAGTTTTCTCTCTAAGTCTTTTAATTTTTTTAATTTACTACTCATACTTATACCTAATTTGATGGGGCGAGCGATGGGGTTCGAACCCACGGCCTCCGGAGCCACAATCCAGCGCTCTAACCAACTGAGCTACGCCCGCCACGAAACGAAACATTATAGATTAAAAAATACAATTATTATTAATTTTAATAGGATTCTTATGAGTAATGCATTATCATTTTTTGCAAGGGGAAAAAGATGAGTAATTTTTTAGTTGACACAACAAAATTTGTAAATAAAGCTTTAAGGTTTATTGATATATCTCCAGGGCTTGCTAATAAAATAATAACTTGTAATTCAACTTATACGGTCAGATTTGGAGTTAGGCTTAGAGGAGAAATCCATACCTTTGAGGGTTGGAGGTCTGTTCATTCAGAGCATATGGAACCAACTAAGGGCGGTATAAGGTTTGATTTAGCAACTCATGTTGAAGAAATAGAAGCTCTTGCTGCTTTAATGTCATATAAAAATGCAATTATTAATGTTCCTTTTGGTGGTTCAAAAGGCGGTTTAAAAATTAATCCTAATGATTGGGATAAACTAGAGCTTGAGAAAATAACAAGAAGATTTGCACAGGAACTAATTAAAAGAGATTTAATCAGCCCCTCTCAGAATGTACCAGCTCCAGATATTGGTACATCTTCAACCGAAATGGCATGGATAGCCGATGAATATAGAAAAATTAAACCAACTGATATTAATGCTTCTGCCTGTGTTACTGGCAAACCTGCAAAAAAAAATGGTCTTGTAGGAAGAGAGGAAGCCACTGGCAGAGGCGTGCAATATATTGCTAATCAACAACATGGCAGAAGGGAGGGAGCCCCTTTTTATTGGAGACGGTGTAAAATCCTTCGAGCTTCTCCGAGCCTGGTCCGTTGACGTCACCAACTACGACGCCTCCTACGTCCCCGAGTATGTCTCAGTCGGTGTAGTCGCCTCTCCATTCTTCGGCGCAGGTATCGACGGCGCCAAATACTTCGAGACAGACTGGCAAGGCGCACCTATTGCAGCGGCGAATCTTCTTAAGCTCAGGAGAGAAGCGTCGGCGATAAATAATTTGCTGTTAGTAAGTAGTAGGCATTATCGCCACCGAAATGAGCAAGGACGTCACTCCATGTCCAAAGGTAATAAGCCGTGGCAATAAACGTTAAAGCTAATAGACCAATTATTGTATGTTTAGACTGAAATTGG
>ENA-OWPI01003253-OWPI01003253.1-marine-metagenome-genome-assembly--contig:-NODE-3253-length-14066-cov-6.142469_pt1 | contig 14066 bp, 13 predicted proteins | sample MGYA00238138_ERZ651775 | MGnify/ENA primary metagenome ERZ651775 (study PRJEB26906, sample SAMN06265043) | marine metagenome | isolation source: Helgoland LTER site | place: Germany:Helgoland, sampling...
TCATTTGTAGATGCTACCCATATAAAAATTACAAAAAATGATGGATCTGATGAAACTATAGAAGGAACCAACATTATTATAGCAACCGGATCTAAACCCGCCTCTTTACCTTTTATTGAATTAGATAAAGATAGAATTATTACCTCTACTGAAGCTTTAAAGCTTCCTGAAATACCAAAACATCTTGTAGTTATAGGTGGTGGAGTAATTGGCTTAGAATTAGGTTCTGTTTACAAGCGTTTGGGTGCAGAAGTAAGTGTGATTGAATACATGGATAAGATTGTCCCTGGAATGGATGCAGATGTTTCCAAAGAGTTACAGAAAGTATTAAAAAAACAAGGTGTAAAATTCTTCACCAAACATGCGGTAAATGATGTACAGCGTAACGGAGAAGAAATTACGGTAAAAGCAACCAATAAAAAAGGTGAAGAAGTAACTTTTAAAGGAGATTATTGTTTAGTATCTGTGGGAAGAAAAGCCTATACCAACGGATTAGGTCTTGAAAATGTTGGTGTTCAAGTGAACGAGAGAGGTCAAATAGCAACAAATGATCATCTTCAAACTAACGTCTCAAACATTTATGCAATTGGTGATGTAGTTAAGGGGGCTATGCTAGCCCATAAAGCTGAGGAGGAAGGTGTGGTAGTTGCAGAACTTATTGCAGGACAAAAACCACATATAGACTATAATTTAATTCCAGGAATTGTATACACATGGCCTGAGGTTGCTGCTGTAGGAAAAACTGAACAAGAATTAAAAGAATCTGGTGTTCACTATAAATCTGGTAAATTTTCCATGAGAGCTCTTGGAAGATCAAGAGCTAGTGGAGATATTGATGGCTTTGTAAAAGTACTAGCAGATAAAGAAACCGATGAAGTCTTAGGAGTTCATATTGTAGGCGCAAGAGCAGCAGATTTAATTATGGAAGCAGCAGTTGCTATGGAATACAGAGCTTCAGCAGAAGACTTGGCAAGAATTTGCCATGGACATCCAACCTATGCTGAGGCCATGAAAGAAGCGGCTAAAGCAGCGTGGGATGGAAAACCATTAAACGCTTAAAAGGTATATTACATATATAAATATATAATGATCGGAAGTTCCTTCCGATCATTACTTTTTAATAATACAGCAAAACTCAGTTTAAATTTTTTGCCTTCAAAATGCAAAGAACAACACGTACTTTCTCTATAGAAACTGTTTCAAATCTCAATGAAAAATTATTGAGATGGGCACAACAATACGAGACTGTTGTTTGGTTAGATTCTAACAAACATAACCAAGAACACAGTAATTTTGATGCTATTCTTGCTATTGAGGAATTTACAAGTATTCAAACAGATGCAGAACATGCATTTGAAAAACTAAAGGAATACCAATCGATCACACAAGATTATTTATTTGGCTACCTCAGTTATGATGTGAAAAATGATGCTGAAAAGTTAACCTCCTCAAATGTTGATGAGTTAGGATTTGCTGAGTTGTTTTTCTTTCAACCACAGAAAATACTATTCATTAAAGACAACCAGATAGAATTTCAGTATCTAGCAATGGTTGATGATGAAATTGACACAGACTTTAAAGCAATTTGTAACATTTCATTGACACCACAAAGTACTCATCTAAGTGAGAAAAAAATTGAAATTAAATCACGGATTTCAAAAAAAGACTACCATCAAAAAGTAGACAAAATACTAGAATACATTCATAAAGGTGATATTTACGAAGCTAATTTTTGCCAGGAATTTTATGCAGAAAACACCCGTATCAATCCACTGCATATTTATGAAGATTTAAATACTATCTCTGAGGCGCCATTTGCCACATTTTTTAAAATAGATCATCAATTTTTACTTTGTGCATCTCCGGAAAGATACTTAAAGAAAGAAGGGCGTAAGATTATTTCACAACCCATTAAAGGAACTGCCAAACGTTTTGAAGATCGTTTAGAAGATCAGAAAACTGCCACAGCCTTATCAGAAGACACTAAAGAACGATCAGAAAATATTATGATTGTAGATTTAGTTAGAAATGATTTATCTAAATCTGCTACAAAAGGAAGTGTCCAAGTAGAGGAATTATGTAAAGTTTCTTCATTTAAACAGGTGCATCAAATGATCTCTACAGTAGTTTCTGAAATAAAGGAGGATGTTCATCTTGTAGATGTCATTAAAGATACTTTTCCAATGGGAAGTATGACAGGAGCTCCAAAAATATCTGCCATGAAAATTATTGAAAGCTTAGAGGAAACCAAACGAGGTTTGTATTCAGGTACTGTGGGATATTTTACTCCATCTGGAGATTTCGATTTTAATGTAGTGATCAGAAGTATTTTATATGATGCAGAAAAAAAGTATCTTTCATTTTCGGTAGGAAGTGCTATTACGGCAAAATCTTCTCCAGAAAAAGAATACGAAGAGTGCTTATTAAAAGCAAAGGCAATGCAATTTGTTTTAACAAATTCGAACAAACTATGATTCCAGATCAAGAAGAGAAATTTGAGGCTGTGTATAAAAGTCTTACTGAAAAAGCTACAGAGCAACTCTTATTCAATACATTTTTAAAAATGTATCCAAAAGCATGGAAACAACTAAAAATTACATTTTCAAAATTTAAAAGAAGTAAACAATTTGGTAAAACCATTCCTCTACCAAGACCAGAGGAATCACTTCGTAAAAGTATTAGAATTTGGCTAAAAAAAACTACTGATGGCTCATAAAGAATTCAATTTTCATATTTACAATACCACTTTTTTTGGTCAATATTGGGAAGCAAAAAACACAAAAGCAGTTGTTGTTCTGGCACATGGAATGGGTGAATACTCAGGGCGCTATATGCATGTGGCCAAGACCTTAAATGAACATGATTTTTCTGTGGTTGCTTTTGATCATTTTGGACATGGAAAAACAACTGGAAAACGTGGTCATAACCCTAGTTTTGAAGCTGTATTAGAAAGTATTGCTGTAACTATAGAAAAAGCAAAGGAACTTTTCCCCAATACTCCTATTTTTTTATATGGGCATTCTATGGGTGGAAATGCTGTAATTAATTATGCCCTCAAAAAATCAACTCATTTACAAGGAATTATTGCCACAAGCCCCTTTTTAAAATTGGCTTTTGAGCCGCCTAAGATTAAATTAGCTCTAGGCAAGTTATTGCAAAAAATTGCACCCTCAGTAACCCTAGGTAATGAGATAAACCCAAATGATATCTCTCGAGAAAAAATAGAAGTTGATAGCTATATAAGTGACCCTTTGATACATTCAAAGATTAGTCCTAACTTCTCTTTAACGTTTATTGATTCTGGAAAATGGGCTATTGAAAATGCATCTCAACTAACCATCCCAATACTATTACTGCATGGAACAGGTGATAAAATTATCGATTATAGAGGAACACAAAAATTTGCCAATAATGCAAATAGAGCAACGCTGAAATTGTATGAAAATGGGTATCATGAATTACACAATGATTTGTGCAAAAATGAAATGCTGGTAGATGTTGTAAACTGGATAAGTTCTCAACTTTAATTTCCATATTTTTGTAACACCAATGCTACAGAAATTTAAACAACATCTTCATCAAAACTTTCCTTTTTTAGAGGATAGTAAACTTCTTATAGCTATTTCTGGAGGAATAGATAGTGTTGTACTGGCTCATTTATGCAGTCAATTAAACCTAAACTTTTCTTTATGCCATTGTAACTTTAACTTGCGCGGCCAAGAAAGTGATGATGATGAAGCCTTTGTAACATCTTTAGCAAAATCACTTAAAACTCTTGTGTATACAACTTCTTTCGAAACAGAAAAATATGCTACAAAAAACAAGGTTTCTATTCAGGTGGCTGCAAGAGATTTACGCTATACTTGGTTTTATAAGCTACTAGATGCAAACCAATATGACTATGTGTTAACTGCGCACAATACCAATGATAATTTAGAAACTTTTATTATAAACTTAACTAGAGGAAGTGGTTTAGAGGGGTTTACAGGGATTCCTCCTGTAAATCAAAAATCTGTGAGGCCATTATTGGCTTTTTCTAGAGATGACATCACCTTATTTGCCATTAAAAATGGCATTGTTTGGAGAGAAGACAGATCAAATGCTAGCATAAAATATGTTAGAAATAAAGTACGTCACAAAGTAATTCCTATTTTAAAAGAATTAAATCCACATGTTTTAGAAAGTTTTCAAAACACCATAGAATATTTAAATGAAAGTCAGTCCATTATTAATGACGCTGTAAAAAATATTACTGCCAACGTTGTTTCTTACGAAAATGATGTACTGAAAATAAGTTGTAAAGAAATCGATAAGCTTTCAAACAAGAAAGCGTATCTATATCAACTTCTGCAAGGATATGGATTTACTGCTTGGAATGACATTGTTGATTTAATTTCTGCGCAACCAGGCAAACAAATATTTTCTAACACACATCGGTTATTAAAAGATAGGAATTTTCTAATACTAACAACCATCAATAAAAGTCAATCTATAAAAGGCCCCATTCTGATAGACCAGAAAGTATCAGAAATTACAAATCCTATTAAGCTTACCATTCAAAACACAGATGATTACACGTCTAAAAACAAGGAGCAAATAATTATTGATAAGGATTTGGTTAATTATCCGTTATCTCTAAAAAAATGGCATCATGGAGATGCCATGTATCCCACTGGAATGAAAGGTAGTAAGAAAATAAGTCAACTTTTTAAAGACAATAAATTATCTTTGCTCGACAAAGAAAAAATTTGGATCCTTGCAGATGCAAAAGACCATATTATTTGGGTAATTGGGCTCAGACAAGATCGACGATATCTGGTAAACAAAACAAGTAAAAATCGATTGAAAATATCGTATCTATGATGAAAAAATTAGGAATCCTTTTTGTACTATTTTTTGCCCTCAACAGTTTTGCTCAAACAGAAAATAATCCTGCTGTTTTTTCTACATCTGTTGAGAAAGTATCAGAAGACACCTACGATTTAATTTTTACTGTTAAGATTTTAAACCAATGGCATTTGTATTCTCAATACAATCCAGAAGATGCTTCGCTGCCCATGGAAATTTCGGCTGCTAAAAACGCCACAGGGTTTCAGCTAGTTGGCAAAGCAGCAGAAAGTAAGACCTATAAAGAATACAGTGATGTATGGGAAAAAGAGGAGATTTTCTTTAAAGAAAAAGCCATTATTACCCAACGAATACAACTTGCCAATTCAGATATTACCAATATTACATTAACCTTTTTTGCACAGGTATGTAAAGAGGTTTGTATCCAAATTGAAGAAGACTTTAGCTTTTCTTTAGATGGAAAAGCGATCGTTATCAAAGAGGTTGAACTAGATGAGAAAAGTAAACTACTCTCTGAGCAATTAATACTTCCTTTAAAGAACAAGGGACTTTTAGAACAAGATGCAGACGGAAAACAACAAAAAGAAGGCTTATTTGCCATTTTTTTATTGGGATTTATTGGAGGTTTATTAGCCTTGTTAACCCCATGTGTATTTCCAATGATTCCCTTAACGGTATCATTCTTTACCAAACAATCTCAAGCCAAAGCCAAGGGAATTAGCAATGCCATTCTATATGGTTTATGTATTGTTGTTATTTACCTATTGTTAAGTCTTCCCTTCCACTTTTTAGATAGTGTAAATCCAGAAATTTTAAACACCATCTCAACCAATGTATGGTTAAATAGTTTCTTTTTTGCCATCTTAGTTTTCTTTGCCTTTTCTTTCTTTGGATATTATGAAATTACCTTACCAAGTTCTTGGGGAGATAAAATGGATACTGCTTCAAACGTTGGTGGGTTTATTGGTATTTTCTTTATGGCCTTAACCTTGGCTATAGTCTCATTCTCTTGTACGGGTCCTATTTTAGGGTCTCTATTGGCAGGTTCTTTAACTGCTAATGGCGGAGCCATGCAATTGAGTGCTGGAATGACTGGTTTTGGAATGGCCTTAGCACTACCCTTTACCTTATTTGCCTTATTCCCAAATTGGCTAAAGTCTATCCCTAGCTCAGGAGGTTGGTTAAATACAACCAAAGTTATTCTTGGGTTTTTAGAATTGGCTTTTGCTTTTAAGTTCTTATCTAATGCCGATCTGGTTGCCCATTGGGATCTCTTAAAACGTGAGGTATTTATTGGCATATGGATTGTTATTTTTATTGGATTGGCACTTTATATCTTAAAAAAGATACGCTTCCCACACGACAGTGCCGATAAAAGAATCTCATTCTCTAGAGGATCTTTTGGAATCTTAGTTTTTGCATTTGTCATCTATCTTATTCCAGGAACTTTTAAAACTCCAAGCTGGAATTTAAGCTTATTAAGCGGTTTTCCACCTCCTCAATTTTACAGTATATACGAACAAGAAAACGATTGCCCTTTAGGCTTAAACTGCTATAAAGATTTTGATGAAGGACTGGCAGCAGCAAAAATAGCAAACAAACCCATCTTATTAGATTTTACAGGTTGGGCCTGTGTTAATTGTAGAAAAGTAGAAGAAAATGTATGGAGTAACCCTGCCATTTACAAACTATTAAAAGAAGATTATATTTTAATTTCTTTGTATGTAGATGACAGAAAGGAATTGCCTGAAACTGCACAATTTAACTTCAAGCGAGCCAACGGACAGTTAAAAGAGATTACAACTGTTGGAGACAAGTGGGCTACCTTTCAAACAGTAAATTTCAAAACAGCCTCACAACCCTACTATGTGCAACTAACTTCAGAATTTGAACTACTAAATAGGGCTGAACAATATACAGATATAGATACCTACCTCGCTTGGTTGAAAGAAGGAATTATAAATTTTAAGAATGTCAAATAAGCTTAAACAAATTCTTAAGATTGGCCTACCTTGGGGGTTCGGAATGTTTATTCTACTAACGTTTATTTTTCCTTATTTTAATGATGAAGACATCACTCTAAAAAAAATAGGTATTGCATTTCCTTTGTGGATGTTGGGTGGTCTTCTTTTTGGATATTCTATGAATCGTTGGATGCCCAAAGAAAAATAACACCCAGTTTTTTACATCGTTTTCGTAGAAAAACCCACTGAAATCAGTACTAAATTGGGTTTTTTTGTAATTTCACATTTCAATTATTTACCTATGTCTAGCGCACTGAATCTCTCTAAATTTAATGATAATGTAGTCTCAAAATACCAAATATACAACAGTATATTTATGACCTTACCTTTTGATTCTATTAGCAATACTGGAGTGTTATTACCGCTATTTCACGACGTGTGTAAAAAGGGATTCTCACTTGGTGAAAACCCCACACAAATCGTAGATTATTTTTTTAAAAAATACCAAGAAAACCCTACTGAAGAAGAAAAAATTCATTTATTATTTCGTTTTATACAGTATATAGAAAGACAAATTGTGTTGTTTGATGCTATTGAAGATGCAGAATTTGAAAATGTAAACAATATGGATGGTATAGGAACCTTAACCAGTTCTAAAGAAGCTGCCTTCTCTCAAAACAAAAAGGAAGAACTACAAAAATATCTTAAAGAATTTAAAGTTCGTATTGTACTTACAGCGCATCCTACTCAGTTTTATCCTGGCAATGTTTTAGGAATTATAACAGATTTAGACAAAGCCATACAAAATGATGATTTATTGCTTATCAAAAACTTGTTGGCTCAATTGGGAAAAACTCCCTTTTTCAAAAAACAAAAACCAACCCCATATGATGAGGCTGTAAGCCTTATTTGGTATCTAGAAAATGTCTTGTACCATTCTGTAAGTACAATCTATAATTTTGTACAACAACATGTGTACGATGGTGAGGTTTTAGACAATGAAATTATAGATCTTGGTTTTTGGCCAGGAGGTGACAGAGATGGAAACCCATTTGTTACCACAGAAATTACGCTAAAAGTAGCCGAAAGATTGCGCCAGACGATTCTTAAAAACTACCACAGAGACATTAGAAAATTAAGAAGGAGACTTACCTTTAAAGGAATAGAAGAGATCTTAATTAGAGTAGAAAAAAGACTAAATAAACACATTACAAAAAGCTATAAGGTTGTTAACTTTTCATCAAAAATTCTTCTTGAAGAATTAAATAAAGCACGTGAAATTCTTGTTCAAGAACACAAATCATTGTTTTTGGAAGAGTTAGATGATTTAATTCATAAGGTGTCTATTTTTGGCTTTCATTTTGCCACTCTAGACATTAGACAAGATAGCAGAGTGCATCATAACGCATTTACCAATATGGTGCAAGAATTACTAGATGCCAAAGACACTACCTTTCCAGAAAACTACTTAACATTATCAGAAAAGAAGCAAGTAGCTGTGCTATCAAAAATGAAAGGAGATATAGATCCAAGCATTTTTTCCGATGAGATGTTGGTAAAAACACTACAGTCTATACAAGCCATCAAAGAAATACAATACAGAAATGGAAAACGTGGTGCCAATAGATACATTATTAGCAATAATCAAACTGCCTTAAATGTAATGCAAACCTTTGCCATGCTTAATCTTTCTGGCTTTGGCGATGTATTGCCAGTAGATGTAATTCCTCTTTTTGAAACCGTAGACGATTTACAAAATGCGGCCTCAGTAATGAGAACATTGTATTCTAATACTACTTACAGAAATCATGTACGCCAACGAAAAGACAAGCAAACCATTATGCTTGGTTTTTCAGATGGTACTAAAGATGGTGGTTATTTAATGGCCAATTGGTCTATTTTTAAAGCCAAAGAAGAACTTACTGCTATTTCTAGAGAATTTGGTATTGAAGTTATTTTCTTTGATGGACGTGGTGGACCACCAGCACGTGGAGGAGGAAAAACACATCAGTTTTACGCTTCTTTAGGCCCCACCATTGAAGACAAAGAAATACAGCTTACCATACAAGGGCAAACCATTAGTTCTAATTTTGGAACCATAAGTTCTTCTCAGTTTAATCTAGAACAATTATTGAGTTCTGGAATTAAAAATGAAGTATTCCAAAAAGATCAACTAAGTGATGCGCATCGTGTAATAATGAATGACATTGCAAACACCAGTTACGAAACCTATGTGGCCTTTAAAAACCACGAAAAGTTTTTACCGTATTTAGAAAAAATGAGCACGTTGCAATATTATGCAAAAACCAATATTGGAAGTAGACCAAGCAAGCGCTCACAATCTGACACCCTAGATTTTTCAGATTTAAGAGCCATCCCTTTTGTGGGGAGTTGGAGCCAATTAAAACAAAATGTTCCGGGATTTTATGGGGTGGGAACTGCCTTAAAAAAGTATGAAGACAATGGAGAGTTTGATAAACTTATCGATTTTTACAACCACTCAGATTTTCTAAAAACACTCTTAGAAAATAGTGTGATGAGTTTAACAAAATCGTTTTTTGAACTCACCGCTTATATGGCAGAAGACGAAGAATTTGGCGAATTCTGGAAACTTATTTACGAAGAATACAAGACCACCAAACGCTTATTACTAAAAATAGCAGACCATACAGAACTCATGGAAAACTACCCAGACGGGAAAGCTTCTATAGAAACACGAGAAGATATTGTACTGCCTTTACTTACCATACAACAGTATGCTTTAAAAAAGATACAAGAAATTTTAGCTAGTAAAAAAGCTTCAAATAAAGAGCTAGAAGTATACCAAAAAATGGTCACACGCTCGTTGTTTGGTAATATTAATGCGAGTAGGAATTCTGCTTAGGGTATTTGTAATACAGGAAATTTATCATATGAAAATATGATAAAGAATAAAAACTAAAAAAGGACTAAGTAGCATGAGCATGATTAGTAGTCTTTTTAATATAGGTACTTCATTTTTCCATTCTAATGTCCATACATTTTTAAAATACTTCTTTAATAGTGTCATTATTTTCTAGATTGCTTCTTTATATTATAATAGGTTAACCAACCCATAAATATCCCAAAAAAGATAAAGTTTGCTAAAAATTTTCCAATACTGAAATCTTGTCTGTAAGAATAGTTAAATAACGTCATGAGTGCAGCATAAACAAGACCACCAATTAAAGTACCTATCAGAATTGCTTTTGTTTGCTTATTTTTTAAGTCCATTCTACATCAAGTTTTTCCAATACCGCATTTAATTCAGCAAGTGAACTTGGGTTAATTATTTGCGTATTGATAGCCAATTCTTTTTCGTCAGTTTTTAAGATGTAATCACCTGCAAACTTTTTAATCCGTTTTATTTCAATTAGATTAAGCTTTTTCCCGAACGGACTATTCACTTTAATAATTCCGTTTTCAATAGTCAAATAGTTGGAATTCTTTTGGTAAAAGTACGTTCCTAGATACATAAGAGAAATAACAATCCATCCATAATCAGTCCAATGCGGTTCTTCTTTTCCAAAAACTCCGATAAAGAACCAGATTAACCATACTAGTCCTAAAATTAAATTCACATTCAGGTGTTTCTTTTTGTATTCTATTTTCATTTCGTAAATGTTTTACAACGGATGGCGGTATGAAGCGTTGGCTTGTGTTGCGCCTGCGGCAAGCCTATGCTTTATTTACCGCGTGTTGGCGGTAGTTTTTATTCGACATTCAAATCTTGGTTGTCCACTATAAAATCAAAAGATAAATCTGATAAGCTTTTTCCATTCACAGTAGCACCCCAGGGACCATGACCTCTGCCTTCTAATGGATAATAAACGAAATCGATTTCATTTGTTTCACATATAGTTTTTAAATCTTCAGCACTACTAAAAGGTACGGTAGGGTCTTCTGTGCCATGAGCTATAAACAATGCTGGGTCATTTGAGTCAAATCTTTGGTGTCCATAAATTAACTCCAGTATTTCTACAGATACATTGGAGCCCCAAAAGTCTAAAATTGTTTGTACTTCATAGGTTTGAGAAAGATTGGTTGTTGATAGGGTATTATCTTCACTTAAACTTATTTCATCTTTATAATCACCTAATTCTGATACACCAAGCCCAATAGATGTAATTGCTCCTGCAGAACCACCACCTACAGTGATATAATCTTTATTTATGTGGAAATTATCGGCATTTGCTATAATCCACCTTAAAGCAGCTTTAGCATCTCTGTGAGCAGGGTACATTGCATAAAGTTGGTCGAGATTTGCAGGGGCAACATCAGAAGTGGCATCAATCCATTCTTGAGGAATCGTTCCCTTATGGGCGTTAAGCCTGTAGTCAATTGAAAATACAACAAAGCCTCTAGAAGCGTAATAATTTGCCATATCCACTAATGCTTCCTGTTGTTTTGAACCACCATAAAATGCTCCACCATGAATTAACATTAGTAAAGGGCGATTTTGTAAATCATTGTCTGGAATGTAAGAGTCCATTAATAAAGGAACTACAGAGGTATTGGCACTGTTCCAACTATCATGACTAAGTCCTTCAGCGTACGTGATGTCTTCCGTAATAGTTACTTCATAGGTAGTATTTAACTTCACTGTTGGAGCTGAGGTTTCCGGTGTAATTATGTTATTATCATCTTTATCACATGATATCAAAGAAACCATAATTAGTAAAGTTGTAAAAATCTGTTTCATCATAATTTACTCTTTTAAATTTTCTTCTTAGACTTTTAAAATCATCTAAGGTTTAATATAATTACCGCCAACGTGCGGATAAACACAATTGTCTTTATATCCATTATGTTTATTCTTACAAATTTAGTGGAATTTTATCTAACAAAAGTGATTCGAGCTAAGAGCTGATTAATTATTTATTCAACCTTACCTCTTTCTAGTTTTACAAAATTATCTTTAGGATTTAGCCATGGATTTTTTTTCGAGATAAGATACTTTTTTTCTGTTGTCAGAGGATCTTGTATAATTTTATTTAATATGAGATTTTTAAGATATCGTATAACTTGCCGAATTTTTAATTTTAATAATTTTAATAAAAATATTCCCAGGGATAATAAATTATTCTTGGGAACAAAAAAGTGGAGCTGGCGGGAATCGAACCCGCGTCCAGACGAGGAAAACAGATGTTTTCTACATGCTTATTCCAGCATTAATTTTCGATATCTAGCTGATGTTGGACAACCCACTAAATACTTATCTACTTAATTTCGGAATGTTATCGTAGAAAAAACATTCCTATTCCTGCTTTATTACACCTCTTTATCAATCTCCGCAGGTCATGGATATCGAGAGATGTCTCACTTTCACACCTGGTGTGAAATTAGCTTAATAACCTATCAGATTATTAAGCGGCAAGAGCGTAGTTAGACTCGCCAATTATAAAATTCGATATTGTATTTACGAGCGTCAATCGAATAGCTCGGCATGCTTACAAATCCTTTCATCTCGCTGTCAAAACCGGTCAGCCCCGATGAATTAATATGCAAATGTAAATTGAATTAAACGAATTTATTAAGAAAGATCTTGAATTGAAGATCAACTAAATATTTAAGAATTGTAAATTAATACTACCTATCCCAGATAAGTTTTGAGTATGGTACTTCTCGACGTATGCTTTAGACGGCGAATTGCTTTCTCTTTAATTTGTCGAACACGCTCTCTAGTTAGATCAAACTTTTCTCCAATCTCTTCTAATGTTAGTGGGTGTTGTCCGTTAAGTCCAAAATAAAGTCTGATTACATCTCCTTCTCGGGGAGTCAATGTAGTTAAAGATCTTTCTATTTCTGTCCTAAGAGAGTCCACCATGAGATCATCATCAGGGTTTGGTGAGTCGGATGAATTCAGAACATCATATAAGTTGCTGTCTTCTCCTTCTACTAGGGGCGCATCCATTGATACGTGTCTACCGCTATTTCTCATGGACTCTTTAACATCCATTTCGCTCATCTCAAGCTTCCCAGCAATCTCTTCTGCACTTGGAGGACGCTCATGAGCTTGCTCAAGAGAAGCGTATGCTTTATTTATCTTGTTTATAGATCCAATTTTATTCAACGGTAAGCGGACAATTCTCGACTGCTCAGCTAGTGCCTGCAAAATACTTTGCCGTATCCACCATACAGCATAGGAAATAAACTTAAAACCCCTAGTCTCGTCAAATCGCTGCGCTGCCTTTATGAGGCCAAGGTTTCCCTCATTTATTAAATCTGGAAGTGTCAGGCCTTGATTTTGATATTGTTTAGCAACAGATACGACAAAACGAAGATTTGCTTTAGTTAATTTTTCTAAAGCCCTTTGATCACCAGCTTTTATTTTCTGGGCTAATTCAACTTCTTCTTCTGCTGTAATTAATTCAACCTTACCAATCTCTTGAAGGTATTTATCCAGAGAAGCAGTTTCTCTGTTAGTTACTTGTTTTGTTATTTTTAACTGACGCATCGAATATAGTTTATTCGTTATTTGATTTAATCAAGGATATTTTAAACTAGCTATAAAATTTAGGAATTCTTATTGTCTCGTTGAGCTCCTCGATCTTTCCGCGGTCCGCGATCCTCTCTTGGTCTTGGGGCTCTTTCAACGTAACCTTCAGGTTTTTCTATTAAGACTTTTCTTGAAAGACGCAGTTTACCTTTATCATCGATATTCAAAAGTTTGACCTGAACTTTGTCACCTTCTTTATAAAGTTTAGATGGGTCTTCAACGCGTTTCCAATCCATTTCAGAAACGTGCAATAAACCTTCAGTACCTCTACCTATTTCAACAAAAACTCCGAAAGTTTGAACACCTTTCACAATACCGTCATAGATATGGTCAACTACAGGGACAAAACATATTTCATTGACACGTTCTTGAGCTAGAGCTATTCCATCAGCACTTGTACCACTTATTTCTACACGCCCAATATTACCGATTTCTTCAATTGTGATGGTGGTTCCAGTTTCAGCTTGCATACCCTGAATTATTTTTCCGCCAGGGCCAATGATACCACCGATAAAGCTCTTGGGAATTTCCATAACAACCATCTTCGGGGCATGAGATTTCATTTCCTTGCGATGGCTTGGCATTGTGCTGGTCATCACTCCTAGGATATGTTCCCTTCCTTCTTTGGCTTGATTAAGCGCATTTTTTAGTATTTCTACGCTCAAGCCTTTGGTCTTAATGTCCATTTGACATGCGGTGATACCATTTTTTGTACCAGTTACTTTAAAGTCCATATC
>ENA-OWPI01003255-OWPI01003255.1-marine-metagenome-genome-assembly--contig:-NODE-3255-length-14060-cov-3.942001_pt1 | contig 14060 bp, 13 predicted proteins | sample MGYA00238138_ERZ651775 | MGnify/ENA primary metagenome ERZ651775 (study PRJEB26906, sample SAMN06265043) | marine metagenome | isolation source: Helgoland LTER site | place: Germany:Helgoland, sampling...
ATGGCCGCAGGATTCTCATTGGCAACCGAAGGTCTGAATGATTTTCGCGCATTTCTTGATGAGCGTGTTGAACAACAAAGTGGCGGCGGGGCTGTAAGCCCGGATTTACGCCTAGAAGGCGCGCTATCTATTCGTGGTGCAACCGTTGAATTAGCTGAAGAAGTATCCAGGTTAGCCCCATTCGGTCCAGGCAACCCGGAACCTCGGTTTGCTCTGAAGGCAGCACGCCTTACATTTTCCGATATTGTTGGCAAAGATCATATCCGTTTCTCTCTGGCAGCGAGTTCTGGTGGTGGAACGTTGGAGGGGATTGCGTTCCGCGTTGTCGGCACGCCACTTGGTGATCTACTGTTGTCATCACGTGATCAGACTATTCATGCGGCGGGTCGCTTAAAAGCTGATACCTGGCAGGGGCGAACACGTGTTAAGTTTCATCTTGAAGACGCAGCATTGGCGCTCGGCGGAGCAGAAGATGGGGAACGATAAAAATGACGTCTAATAATTTAGAGATCCACAACGCGAAATGGGACAAACGTTTTATGGAGTTGGCGGGTTTTATTGCCCAATGGTCCAAAGATCCTTCGACTAAAGTTGGCGCCGCAATTGTTGATCCTCGCAATAAGCGGGTCGTGTCTACGGGCTTTAATGGGTTTCCATTCGGAGTTCAGGATACTGCTGATCGTCTGGAAGACCGCTCCATCAAGTATGAAATGGTTGTTCACGCTGAAACCAATGCATTGATGTTTGCGGGCAACCAGGCTGATGGCTGCACGCTTTATGTTACACCTTTGCCGCCCTGTGCACGGTGTGCCGTCTTGATCATTCAGGCCGGGATTAAGCGAATTGTTTCACCAACGCCCGACACATCAAAAGAACCTTGGAAAACGCAATTCAAGATTTCATCGCAGATGTTTGAAGAAGCTGGCGTTACGGTTGATATTCTAGACGTATAAAAATCGTCAAATCCGCGTTGGCGTTCCGTTATGGCTATGCTAATCAACGTTTTAAGGCATGCTGAGCTTTGGCTCACAAGGTCATAATGGTTATTGGGGGATAGCGTGAAGTATCGCGAGACATTAAAGCATTTCATTATGCGTCAACAGACGCAGATCACCGGTACAACAGGTGAATTTACACTCCTACTTGATGACGTGTCATCTGCATGTAAAGGCATCGCTAACTTGGTAAGGCGCGGTGCGTTATCTGGCGACCTTGGTGCAGCCGTTGGCATCAATATTCAAGATGAATCCCAAAAGCAATTGGATGTCTTGTCCAATGAACTGGCGATTAACTGGTGCGAGCAGGGCGGGCAGCTCTTTGCGATGGCATCGGAAGAAATGGTCGACGTTTATCCCGTTCCAAACAAGCTTCAACGCGGTAATTACCTGCTGATTTTTGATCCCCTTGATGGCTCGTCGAATATTGAAGTGAACGGCCCCATGGGCACAATTTTTTCAATTTGTAAAATTCCCGATGAGCATGATGCAGATCTGACCAACGATTTCATGCAAAAAGGCGCCGACCAGCTCTGTGCTGGATATGTGCTTTTTGGCCCAGCGACCATGATGGTCTTAACCACAGGTAATGGTGTTAACGGTTTCACGTTGAACCCTGAAATCGGTGAGTTTGTTCTAACGCATTCAAATATGACAATTCCAGAAGACACGCAGGAATTTGCGATTAATGCATCTAATCAGCGCTTCTGGGAGCCTCCGGTAAAACGTTACATCGATGAGTGCCTGGATGGCACGGAAGGGCCTCGCGGAAAGAATTTCAATATGCGTTGGGTTGCTGCGATGGTCGCTGATGTTCACCGGATCATCACACGCGGCGGTATCTTCATGTACCCGATCGACGAAAAAATTCGCGAGAAGGGTGGACGTCTTCGTTTGCTTTACGAAGCGAACCCCATGTCATTTATTGTTGAACAAGCTGGCGGCATGGCATCAACCGGTCGTGAGCGTATTCTTGATGTTCAGCCAACAGGCCTTCATCAACGGGTCCCCGTGATCATTGGTGCAAAGAATGAAGTACAGCGACTGATAGATTATCATACAGAATTTGATGCGGGTTAGTCGGCTTCGGTCGACGCTTTAGCGTCATTTGTCTTTTTTATAAATACTTGCCGTTGTCGTCATAAAATAATCCAGAAAATTCACCAAACGGTCTAATGACCCTGCTGTGAAATGGATCGTTGTCTTGCGACCATCCTTTTTAAGCGTGAGAACGTTCTGGCGTTGCCAATCTTGTAACAACCGATGCGCACTTGTACGAGGGACGTCCAAGGCAGCGGCAAATGCCTAAATATCGATGTCGTACCCTTGCTTTTGAGAGCAGAATAAAATCGCGATTGTTGTCATCAAATGATAACTTTTTTGATCAGTGAAAATTTGATCAATCTGCGAGACGATCCCCAACATTGCCTCTGCTGAATGAAAAAAATCATCTCGTTTAGACGCGCGATGATTGGTCAATCCGTTAGCGGCTGCGAGAGGAGGCATTATATTCTTTCTTTAGGCGAGCTTTAGGCGAGTTCATTTAGAGTAGTTCTGATGTAAATGATGCAGGCGCGAACGCCTACAACATTCCTATCCAATTTGGGATAACCTGATTTGATTCTGGACTGAACATAAATAGGTGAGACACTCCTCTACGATGTTGTTCTATTTGCGGCAAGACATAGCAAACTGGAACAATATGTGACTGTTTCACAATTCAAGTTTAAGTCGCGCAAATAACAAATTGTATGATCATTTGGATGCGGCAATTCCACGCATCAAAGAATTGAATAATTCCCTAAAAATACAATAGGTTAATATACGTCAATTATGGTTTGATAAATATACATCATCTCAAGATATGGAAGGTCAGTTTTTGAAGTACGAAGAGTTCAATGCTTATTGCGGATCATTCAAGGCCACATCGCATGTCGTTCAGTGGGGAGGGGCTGACATATGGAAGGTTGTTGATAAGGTTTTTGCAATCGGTGGGTGGCAGCAAGAAACTGAGCCAGGCATCACTTTCAAGGTGTCTGATATCGCTTACGAGATGCTTAAAGATCAACCTGGGCTAAGGCCTGCGCCTTACCTAGCGTCACGCGGCATGAAGTGGGTACAACATTACGATAAGCCGGGTTTGTCTGATGAAGAGTTAAATCCTATATTGCTGACTCGTATCGGATCGTGTCTCTCGGATTAACGAAAAAGAAGCAGTGCGCGTTTGGCCTTAATCAGACTGAGATTTGACTTTCATTTGCGAGAACGGCGGGGCATGAACGCAAATGCGTAAGTATTTCTTCTATTTGCTCGTCGTTTGCACCGCGATCAACGCCACAGGAACTCTTTTTGGTTTGTTTGGCTCTATGGCATGGTGGCTAGACCTGTTCGCACATTTTTATCTGCATATGATGTTGGCTGGCGTGTTGGGCGTTTGCGCAACGTGGCTTGTTCGCCAAAAAGGCGCACTCTTCGCTGTAAATTTCATCGTTATTCTTGTAAACGCGATTGTAGTTCTGCCTTACTTTCTGGCCTCATCAGAAAGCGTTGAAAATGCGAACGTTAAACTCGTTGCATGGAATATTCACTATACAAATAATGAAGTAGATCTTGGGATCAAGTATTTACAGCAAGCAAATGCGGATATTGTTGTCATTGCCGAGCCAACTGAAATATGGCGTGAAGGCATGGCGTCTCTCCAAGACATATACCCTTATCAATTCCACAATCCAGAATGTGATAATGTTGGTTGTGCGATCTCTTTGTTATCCAAGCATCCGTGGAAAAGTGTTCAGACGAAAAAACTTGTTTCTGATACACCGCCCGTAATTTGGGCGCAGTTTGATAGCGTTAACGGATCTGGTCCATTCGCAACTGTTGCCGTTCACATGCGCAAGGCTACCGATGAAGATGGGGCGATGCGGCAAAATCGCCAAGCCAAAGAGCTTGGAAAAATCACAGCTTCATTCAACGTGCCGTTTTTGCTGGTTGGCGATATGAATGCAACGCCAATGTCTGCTGCATTTAATACGTTTCTCTCTGAAACGGAGACAGAGCAACCAGATAAGGCATGGTTTGCAACTTGGCCGACAGTATTGGGCAAATTTGGTATCCCGATAGATCACGTTCTTACCAAAGGGAAGATAAGCGTTCAGGTTAAACTTGGTCCATCCGGAGGGTCAGACCATTTCCCTTTAGATATAATGGTTGCAATGCCTTAGGTGCTTGAACGTATCTGCTGCATTGCTGTTTTAGGACTGGATCTATGAAAGTATGATTTGTAATGCTAACGCTCACAGGCAATTGACTTAAAACTTTCATAAAATGCTGACAACTTGTCAGGCTGAGATCAGGTTCCAACCCTAGGTTCACCATCAGAAATATTATCTAACTAAACCGTCCGCTGCCAATCGGCTTCGGACGAATTGAATTTTTGAAGGGTTGATGAGCAATGGATGACCCAGTTTACGGTGTAAACTTGATATAAAACGGTAGTTTTGAAGATGTAACCTACACGAACAGCGGCCATAGCCGTAGGCGTCATCATCACAACGCCGAACTCACAGGCTGGCAAACGTCTGATGGCCCGGGCCCGGATATCAAAAGCAGCAGCTGGTGGACAAAGTCCGCAGCAGGCCGTCGCCATATCGAATTAGACGGTAGCGGTGCTCGTGATACGAACTCTTCAATCTTCCAGGAAGTACCGACATCAGGCACAGGTACCTTTTCGGTTTTATTCCAATATTCTCCTCCGCCTTACAGCCGCGCTGATTCCAATGGTATCGAAGTCATCTGGAATGGTGTCGTCATTGATACGATTACTGGAAATGTCGGTCGTACTGTCGATTGGCAAACATTCACATACGAACTTGAAGGCGCTGGCGATACAACACGTCTTGAATTCCGTGCTGTCGGCCGTGATGACGGTCGTGGTGGGTTTTTGGACGACATTAACGTCACAGCGATTTCACCTCCACCATTGTTCACAGAAAACGATGACACCGTCGTGCTTGCTGATGATGATCCCGATTATGGTTCTGGCGAAGCTTATGACGCACTTGGCGGCAACGACGTTGTCCAAGGTTGCGATCTTGACGACACAATTAATGGTAACACCGGTGACGACACGCTTTCTGGCGGCGCAGGTAATGACACACTGATCGTTGGCGCAGAGGGCGAAGTTCTTGTTGAGCGCGAGCGCGTGATTGAGCATGACCTTTCAAGCCTTAGCGATACTACGACTTTGGGTATTGATCCTGATCACTTCAATCTTGAGAGTGATCATCAGGTATCGATGACGTTTGTTGGCGAAAGCGCTGGCTACCGTAACACAGTTGGCATGTACAAAATTGGTGCTGATAGCACAATTTCTGATGTGAACATCATCTTTAAAGATGCTTCCATTAGCAATTGGGGCGGCACTGACGCAGGAACGTCCGTTGACCTTGATCTTGGTGTTGGTGAGAGCTTCGGCACATTTATCATCGCAAATGGCGCATCGAGAAATTATCTCAACTATATGCAGAACGGACATTTCGAGTTCCGTAATGCGGACGTCTCACCTGCGACTGTCGGCAGCGACGCACCTGAGCTTGTTTATGTAAATAACTGGGGCTGGACCCGTGACGTCCGTGGCGACGTCTACCATTCAGTAGCTGAAGGCGCGAACATTGCACTGAACGATGATGATACTGTTCATGTGATGTCATCAAGCAACGAAGAAGGCGGTCTTCGCCTTAGCTTTGAAGATTTGCCAAGCAGCTATAGCGACAATGATTTCAACGATGTTGTTATTGACCTGTCCTTTGCACCTATCACCGAGGCATATCTCGCTGTAGACGCTGACAACGATGTATTGTTTGGCGAAGATGGCGATGACGAGTTGATTGGTGGCTACGGCAACGATCAGTTGGATGGTGGTACAGGCAACGATATCCTTGATGGTGGTGTAGGTAACGACATTCTGAACGGTGGCGATGGCAAAGACGAGTTATACGGCGGTGCCGGTGACGATATCCTGAACGGTGGCAAAGGCGGTGACCTGCTTGACGGCGGCGCTGGCAATGACACCCTTAATGGTGATGGCGGCAAAGATGTTCTTAATGGTGGCGACGGTAATGACATCCTTAATAGCAACGGCGGCACTGGCAAAGATGTTCTTAACGGTGGCGACGGCGACGATACCTTAAATGGTGGCGGTGACGACGACGTGCTTATGGGCGGTGCTGGTAATGACATCCTCAATGGTGACAACGGTAACGATGTCATCGATGGCGGCGACGGTGACGATATCATCGACGGCGGCCTCGGTAGCGACACAATCATTGGCGGTCTTGATAACAACACGCTTAACGGCGGCGGCGGCGACACTCTGACGGGTGGTGACGGTGAAGACACCTTGAGTGGCGGCGATGGTAACAACTACATCACAGGCGGTGCCTCTAGCGACTTCCTATATGGTGACGAAGGCAACGACGAAATCCATGGCGGTGCTCTTGATGACCGTATCTGGGGTGGTGTTGGTAAAGACGAGATGTTCGGAGATTCCGGCAACGACATTCTTTATGGTGGCGATGATAACGACACCCTTCATGGCGGTGATGACAATGATACACTGCGCGGCGAAAATGGTAACAACACCCTGTTTGCTGACAATGGCGTTGACGTATTAATAGGCGGTTAAGGTAAAGACACGCTTCATGGCGGTGAAGGCAGTGATATCCTGATCGGTCAAGAAGGTGCCGATATGATCTTCGGTGAAGCAGGTAACGACACATTACTTGGCGGTAGCGGTGGCGACACGCTCGACTGCGGTGCCGGTAATGATAACCTGCAAGGCGAAGGTGGCAGCGACGTTATGATCGGTGGCACTGGTGCTGATACCATGTTTGGTAAGGGCGGTACGGATAATTACATTATCGACCTTAGCGCAGTTGACACGGGCATCGGTGCAGGTAACCGTGATATCATCCAGGACTTCGAGGCCGACAATACGTCGGGCAGTGCTGATACGATTGAGTTCTCAAGTGTTGTTTCATTCACGTATCTTGGTGATGAAACAAACGCGTTCTCAGGCGGCGGTGCATCGGGACGCTTTAATAGCGCAACGAAAATTCTCGAGATCGATAGCGATGGGGATATGGTTGCCGATGCAGAAATTGAACTGCTCAATGTTGACGGCGCTGATCTTGACAGCACGGACTTCACACTAACCTGATAAGCTGAGACGCTTTAGCGTTCTTGGAAAGCATTACTCATACGGTGGCGGAGAGGGTCTAAAATATATTCTAGGACTGTCCGTTCACCGGTGTGAATGCTGGCAATAACCTGCATGCCAGGAAAGAGCTCATAACGCAGCTCTCCATTCTCAAAATAACTTTTTTCAATCTCAATACGGACCCGGTAGAAGGGGAAGCCTTCAGGTGACATCAGTGTGTCCGGGCTGACCTCAATAACCTGCGCGTCGAGTTTACCAAATCGAATAGCGTCAGATGATGCGAGTTTCACAACAGCTGCCTGACCGTTTGCGACGTAACCGATGTCCTGAGTTGGAAGCTTGCCCTCAACGACAAGCTTGTCACCGATAGGCACAACATCGACTTCAGGATCACCCGGACGTACGACACCACCAACAGTCACGACATGCTTGGTCTTCACGACTCCGTCGACTGGAGAGCGCACAATCGCTCTATTTAAGCTATCTTCAAATTTTGTAATACGTTTGCTTAATTCACGTGATTGAAGCCGTGCCGTTTCCAGAGATTTCTGCGCCTCGTCAGCGAACGTTGTTTGAATGGATGCGAGTTCCGCTTGCTGTTCACTCAACGCAGACACTGTGCGCAAGAGCGCCGCTTGATCCGCCTCAACAGTACTTTGAAGGGTGCGTTCTTCTTTGAGTAAATCCAAATGGCGAAAACTGTTTGTAAGATTCTTAGCCAGAAGTTCCTGGCTCATACCCACCTGTTCGCTAACTAATGAAAGGCTCTTCTTGCTGCCAACAATACGTTGTCTGATCTCGTTGATTTCCTGACGCCGCTGCAGAACCGTTTGTTCTTGAGAGTTAAGGTTGCCTTTGTGACGGGCAAGCCGCGTTTTAAACCGTTTCTGTGCTTGTGCGACCAGCTCAGGGTATTCGACCTTTATCTCATCGGAAAATGTCGCGGTGTCTTTGCCTTCAGATAAAGCTTTGAACTGTGCGATATCAGTTTCTAGAGATGTCAGCCTTACACGTAGTTCTGCAACATCGGCGCTGCTTACGGTTGGCTCTATGACGATCAATGGCTGATTGGCTTTAACTTCACTGCCTTCGCGCACCATAATCTCACGAACGATTCCACCTTCTAAGTGTTGCACCGTTTTGACTTGAGAGGAGGGGATAACCTCACCCACGGCAACACTGACGATATCCAGTTTGCTTATGGATGCCCAGACCGTAAAAACAACGACGCAGAGCGCTGCGACCCAGAATGTAATGTGTGTCGCCAGAGAGATCTTTTCAGATGGCCCTGAGTTGGGGGCGGTCATGTCGCTCATGCCTTGTCGGCCTTTTCAATTTTTGGATCTGGTGGCGGCAGTTTCGGGTCCGGTTTTGGTAATGCCTTTTGCCCCACGCGCGTAATCTTTGGCACAGGCTTCGAGTTTAAATCGAGTTGGATGTGTAGACCTTTGACGATATCGCTATCGTGCGACATCACAATAATGGTCCGCCCTTGTTCAGCCATACCTGCCAGAGCTTGATAGGCTGCACGGCATCCTTCTGCATCCAGGCTCTCAGTTGGTTCATCGATGGCAACTAAGGCACCATCTGTCGCCAATGCACGGCCTAGCGCAATACGTCGACGAATACCTTCAGATAACTGCCAACCATTATCGGCAATCATCGTATTCAAGCCTTCTGAGCTTTCATCAAGAAATTTTCTGAGGCTACACTTGTCGATAACACTCGCCAACCGTTCGTCATCGACATCAGGATTATTGATCAAAATATTATCGCAGATAGTTGCATTCAAAAGTGCTGGCTCTTGGTGCAGGAATACAACTTGGCGGCGCTACCATGCTGGGGCCAGTTGCTTCATATCCAAGCCATCAACCAGGATTTGTCCGCGCGTGGGCTCAACAAGTCCGAGCAGTAATCGCGCAAAAGTCGACTTACCCATACCGTTGTTACCAATAACGACAAGAACCTGACCGTTATCAATCGTTAGGTTAAGTTGCTCAAAGATTGGAAGCTTACTTTTAGGGTAAGTGAATGCAGCGTCACGAAATTCAATGCGACCTGTGTAGTTCGTAATGGTCGAACCTATTTCAGCCTCAGCCTCAACGTGCTCAAATTTTTTAAACATATCCAATGCTTCTCTCGCCTTCACAAAAGCAGAACCAAGTTGTGCAAGTTTCATGACCGGCTGAAGAGCGCGTACGGCCAGGATATTGCCGCCAATCATCACGCCAACGTCCATTTGTCCCATCACAACAAGCGTTGCACCTACGGCCACGACAGCGACGCTCATCAAGGCCATGGCACTTTGAGTGACCGTTTGCACCATCCCTTGAACACCACTCATATCGCGGCGCATTTTCTGTGCTGCTGTGATATGCTTGTACCAGGCATCCTGGAGATATGAGCCCGCATTAAAACTACGGATCATGTCGGCTTCACGGGTTGCTGTCCCCATCAACGCGCTGCCGTCAGCTGAGGCCTGTTGAATGTTCTGCGCCATACCTTGCATTTTTCGATGCCCGATCAGGCCAACAAGGAACACACCAACAATAAAACAAATCACGACGTAAGCCAGTAACGGCTCAATAATATATAGGACAAAGACAAATAGAACGGTGAAAGGGCATCCAGGATCGTCGTGATGATTGTTGCGTTATAAGCAGACTCAATGGCGGTGGTGCCATTTAAAATTTCTTTGCGAGTTTCCGCGGGGGTTTGTTCAAGGGCAGGGACCTTTGCCTTAACCAATGTCTCAAAACCTTTGAGTGCGGTTTCTTCGTCAGGGCCGACACTGTTGCCCCGGGCAAGCGATGTGCGGTATTGTCTGAGCACAAATTCAAAGATAATCGCAATCAACACGCCACTGGTTAATGTGTACAACGTCGCGTCGACACCCTGGCCAACATAACGGTTCAAAACCTGCATAACGAACAAAGGCGAAGCCATGGCCATGATGTTGACCAGGAACGAACCGAACAGGAGTTCGCCCGTAATAACAGGTCTAGATCTCAGGCGGCGTAGCAATTCGTTCATAAAAGGCTCAATTTTATATCAAAATAAGGATAAATTCTGAGAGGTTCAGCATGACCCATAATCTACATAACATAATGAATTTAAACAATTTTTTTAGGAATCGCCATGTATGTTTGCTATGCTAAGAAACATTATGAAACGAATGATTACAAGCGGTGTCTCGACTTGTAATTAGTGCCTGCTATACTCCGCCGCTTCTCCCCTAAATAAAGTGACGAAAATAGAGAAATGCATCTTCGAGGCTGGCAACAAAAAATCATCGATAGTTACCCTGAGATTATAAAACAGAACCGTCGTTTTATTCTCAAAGCACCCACAGGTGCAGGTAAAACCGTGCTCGCGCGCGAGATTGTCGACCGGTTTTACAAAGGCAAAAAAGTTATCGTTTTGTGCCATCGGTTGGTCCTGTTGGAACAACTCGAGCGCGCGTTAAAAGTAAGCCATAATGTCAAAAAGCTTGCGGTTTCAGATACGGGCCCTGCTTTTGAGGGGTACGATCTGTTATTGTCGACGAGTATGCGCGCCAAAGAAGTTCTGGCAGACGCTATTCTTAAAGCTGATCTGATCATTGTAGATGAAGCGCACCGGGTTTCGCCAAACGGGCGTGGCTACAAGCGGATCATTGACGAGTTTCAAGAGCACGGCAAATCAACCGCGCAGTTTATGGGCTTAACGGCATCACCAGAACGACGCACTGGTGATCAACGTGATCAGCTCAACCTTGCATTCGATGCGATTATCGATTGTGCAAACATTGAGGATTTGATCGACGAGGGCATTCTCGTTCAACCGATCTATCGTCCACATTTTGTACATGATCTTGATTTAGATAGTATCGATATTAGCTCAGGCGAGTTTCCTATTGCGACACTGGCAAGTGAAATCATCAAGTCGTCGATGATTGATTATGCTATTTGGGCTTATAAAGAAGAACGCGAGAAGCTTAAGATGAAGCCAGTATCAGCCTGGTTCTGTACAGATGTCAGTGTCGCCGAGGTAACACTCAATTCCATACGACAGTTTGGGATTGAAGCAGAAATCATTACGGCGGGAACGCCTATTAAAGAACGTATGAAGCTATTGAAGCAGCACGAGGATGGCGAGATTGAAGCCATGGTATCGGTTGGCGTTTTGGCTGAAGGTTGGGATAACCCTAACTGTAATATTATCGTTCACCTTCGCCCGACACTATCGAAGGTCCTCTGGGGTCAGACGGTTGGTCGCGGGTTAAGATCTGCCCCTGGCAAAGATAAGTGTATTGTCATTGATGTGAGTTCTAACTGGAGCACTTTTGGTCCCGTTGAAAAATTGCAGTGGAGCCTTTGGAGCCACCCACGTTCATATATGCAATTCAAGAACCGCTTTAACTGGATTGGCCAGCAGCAAGATAACGAAGAAGCAAGCGAGACCTATCTGCTCTGTAAGAACAATCTGCCAGGTGGGACATACTGCTCACACGTTTATAAGAAAGATGCGTATGAAAATGATACGTGTCCCGTGTGTGGCGCTTACGCAGCGATCGATATTTACAAAGAACAAAAGCTGGATAGCTCGCTCAATGAAAACAAACTGCATCAGTTGTTCTTTGATCGGGTACCCGAGTTCTATAGCAAACTCAATCTGTCTGTGTGGAACGGTCTAGGCCTGTCTGCATGGAAGAATGCGACACCAAACGAACAAGCCTTCCTGACGTTCTGCATGGCGTTTGCCGAAGTTTCAGGAGAGCCAACGCAATCTGAGTCTGAATATTGGGATGCGGCACTAGCGGCCGAGACACATATCCGTGCGTTCCTAGTCGAGAACAAGTTCCAGATCGTAAAGCAGATCGATTTTGATCTCTCAGCCTTAGCTGACGGTATGCATACGCGCCGCGATATTCGCACTCTGCAAGCTAACTATGGCATTTCGTTGTGTGGTGGTGTGTTTGAATCACAGACACGTTCCGAATGTGAACGCAAATACCAGAAGGCCGTTAAGATTGCCGAACGCGTTGCGATCCTTGGCTGTTCACCTCAGGATAATCTACCGTACTTCAACGCAGCTGATCATCTGGCATCGCTTTAAACTAAGCGGGAAAGACCGGCTCTTCATCGCCGATCGCCCAAACTGGCCATTTCGTCATAATGCTTTTGAAGCGTTCTGATTCCAGATGACCTGCAAGCCAGCCTTGTAAATGGGGTAGGGGCTGTGCATCGAACCAAGCGCGGTCTGTATTCGCGAACTGTCGTACGAATGGAAATATGGCGAAGTCTGCCAAGCACGGACGATCCCCAAACAAATGTGTGTGCTTTCCGAGGCGGCCGTTGAGTTTCTCTAGGAATGCCGCGCCTTCAGTCCGATGAAAAACGGGATCTGTACCTTCTTCGTATCGGATCGCATATTTGTATCGATCAATGTTATGCTTGAAAGGGCCGTCGCTCTCGGCGATCAATTCTTTCACTTCTGCCGATGTTCCCACTTCAGGATCAAGCCAGTTTTCTGGATCGTTCTCGCCCAGAGCCCAATGCATAATATCGAGGCTTTCTTCCAATACGGTGTCATCTAGAAGTTTCAAAACCGGCACTGTTGCCTTCGGGGAAAGCGCGATCATATCGGCGGGTTTGTCCCTGAGGACGATTTCACGAAGGGCGCATTGCTGGCGGCTCGCACTTAACGCAAGGCGCGCCCGCATCGCATAAGGACAGCGACGAAAAGAATATAAAGTTGGGAGCGTAGGCTCAGCCATCTGCCTTTCCGGACTTCTTTGGATCGTCGTAATCATGACCGATATGTGTTTCACCACGTTCTTTGGCCAACGTCATTTGCTTTTGTCGTGCCGCATAACGGGCTTTTTGTTGGTCGTTACTGACATCAAAGCACTTTGGGCAACTGACACCGGGCGTATATTTCGGCGATTCCTTATCAGCGTCATCGATCGGGTTGCGACATGCGCGGCACATATCATAACTGCCAAGTGCAAGGTCATGCTTTACTGAGACCCGCTCATCAAATACGAAGCACTCACCATCCCACATGGACTTATCTTGCGGAATGTTTTCGAGATATTTGAGGATACCACCTTTAAGATGGAACACGTTCTCAATGCCTTGTTGCTTTACGAACGCTGTCGCTTTCTCACAACGAATACCGCCGGTACAGAACATCGCGACTTTCTTGCCGTTATCGATCTCAGCCAAGAGTTCAGTCTGATTTTCAAACCAGTCAGGGAAATCACGAAAGTTCGTCGTATTAGGGTTTATCGCCCCTTCAAAGGTTCCAATACCGACTTCATAATCGTTACGGGTATCAATGACGACAACGTTTGGGTCCGAGATGAGGTCATTCCAATCTTGCGGGTCGACATATGTGCCCACGACCTGGCTGGGATCGATGTTCGGCACGCCCATGGTGACGATCTCTTTCTTTAACCGCACCTTCATCCGGTGGAATGGGTTTTCCGCAGCAAAAGACTCTTTATGCTCAAGTGCGTCGCAGCCTTGAATTTGTTTGATATGCGCTAAGGCTGCATCAATGCCATCACGTGAACCGGCAATGGTGCCGTTGATACCCTCGTGAGCAAGGAGCACGGTTCCATAGACGCCGTGCGATCTGCACAAGGTCTGCAATGGCTCTTGATAGACCTCAAAGTCAGGCAAGGCTGTAAAGTTATAGAACGCTGCAACGACAAAAGAGGCGTTGTCTGCATTAATGTCGACGCCATCAGGCATGCTTAAAAATCTCTCACTGGGTCATTTCTATAATGCGTACTCATACTCAAGCAATACGATCAAAACAACCATTTCAGCGCAGATTTCGTATATGCAGTGCCAAACAAT
>ENA-OWPI01003259-OWPI01003259.1-marine-metagenome-genome-assembly--contig:-NODE-3259-length-14043-cov-12.591436_pt1 | contig 14043 bp, 10 predicted proteins | sample MGYA00238138_ERZ651775 | MGnify/ENA primary metagenome ERZ651775 (study PRJEB26906, sample SAMN06265043) | marine metagenome | isolation source: Helgoland LTER site | place: Germany:Helgoland, sampling...
TCGATTTTTTGGCCTAAAAATCGAGCCTTTTTCCCTATAACGACGGGGACTTATAAGTCCATTTCCCTGGACTGTCATTCGTCATTAAAAATAAAAGACGAAAAGGGAAAAAAGAGGTTTGAAAACAAATAATAATGTCGTCCTCGGTGTCTTGCGCGCAACACCATCAACACCAACAATTGTCGTTCAGAGGCCGCGTCGGGAAGACCTCTTCGTCTGCCTCGTCGTCGTGCTCGACTTCTTTTTCTTCTTTGTCCAGAGGAGGAAGAAAAGCGACTTTAAAGTGCTTCGCCGGAGGAGGAGCGATTTCAAAACCGTGGGACATCCAGAAGCCCTGTAAGTTGGTTTTGGAAGACGGGTCGGTGTGGCAAGGGAAAGCGTTCGGGGCGGAAGGGACGAAAGTTGGAGAGGTTGTGTTTAACACCTCTCTGTCCGGGTACGTTTCGTTCTCTCTTTTATAATACTCTTTTACTCTCTCTTTATTTTGTTATCGTCGCGCTTTCGTCTCGTCGTCGTCACGTGATGTGTGAAAAGAGAGAGAGATCGGCCGCCCAAGCACGCAACGTTCAAATCTTCTTCGCATCAAAAACAACACAAAATATTTAAAAAATTTCCTCGAATACTGCTGACAATATCATCTTCTTTGTCTTCTTAACTCTTCCTTCCTCGTATTCATATTTGAACAACATTAACAACAACAACAGATACCAAGAAATCTTGACCGACCCGTCCTACGCCGGTCAGTTTGTGTTGTTCACGTGCCCGCACATCGGGAACGTCGGCATCAACCCGCTCGACATGGAATCGACGAAAGTGCACATGGGCGCTACTTTGGTCAGACACGAGGCCTTGAACGTATCGAACTACCGCTCGACGCAAACGTTGGACTCGTACTTGAAAGAGCAAGGCGTTATCGGGATTTCCGATATCGATACGCGCGCGATCACGGTGAGATTACGCGAGAAAGGATCGTTGAATGGCGTGGTCACGACGGATATGAGCATCTCGGACGACGAGTTGTTGAAAATGTCCAAAGGCTACGATATCGTCGGTAAGGACTTAATCGGTGAAGTGTGCGTGAAAGAACCGTACAAATGGGTCGATCCAACCGCGAGCGAGTGGGAATTCGCGGAAAAGGCGAAGAGCAACAAGGACAAGTTCAACGTCGTTTGCTTTGATTTCGGCATCAAGAATAACATCATGCGCCGATTGGCCTCGTTTGGTTGCGATTTGACCGTCGTGCCGGCAAACTACTCCGCCGAAGACGTCATGAAGTTGAACCCGGACGGGATATTGTTTTCCAACGGACCTGGAGATCCTTCCGCTGCCCCGTACGCGGTTGAAAACTGCAAGAAGTTACTCGGCAAAGTCCCGGTGTTTGGCATTTGCATGGGACATCAAGTTTTGGGACAAGCCTTTGGCGGCAAAACGTTCAAGATGAAGTTTGGACACCACGGAGGTAATCACCCGGTGAGAAATGAATTCACCCAAGCGGTTGAGATTTCCGCGCAAAACCATAACTTTGCCGTGGATTTGAACTCGTTGCCGAAAGAGGTGAAAGTTTCGCACTTGAACTTGAACGACGGCACGTGCGCCGGCATGGTTTGGGAAGAAAAGATGGCCATGACCATTCAATATCACCCGGAAGCGAGTCCTGGACCGCACGATTCCGATAACTGCTTCGCCCAATTCGTGGATATGATTAGAGCAAACAAAGGCATGGCTGTTTCGCGATAACAACAAAACATTTTCATCTTCAGAAGCATCATTAATAATCGTTGTTGTTAATATTATTATATTTTTATTCTCATTTTCACATTTGTTCTCGTCTCTGAATGAGACACTCGTCAGACAAAATTCTTCACTCAATACTGCGTATACTTCCACCGCTGAGAACAACAACAACAACAACAACAACAACAACAACGCGCAAAGAAGCACAGTAACGAGAGCGTTTCAGAGAGAAATGAAGAGCGCGATGTCACTCTCCTCCTCGAAAAAGAAAAAGAATAACAGCAGCATCGCAACACCATCAACAGATTCATCCGTGGAAAACAACAACAACGTGAACGACGACGACAGAAATCTCGCACCAACGAAAACTTCTTCAATCATGAATACTCAAAAGAACGTCCCGAGAGTGCAATCCTCGGACGCTTTCTTCTTGGGCAAAGGTGACTTTCTCAAAGTCGGCGAGGAACCGTTTCAACCAGATCCAGACGATCCATCTATTCGGCCGTTTCGAAGTGGATTTGAGCTGGATAAGAAATCGTTCGAACAAAAAGACGTTGAGTTTTTGGATTCGCCGAACGAACAACGACGACCGAAAACGCCCGAGCAGTTGATTTCTCTGCAAAAGCAAAAGAGCTCGATTTTGCCAGCTTTGTTGAATTGTTCTGGGGTCGTTCAAGACGCGTGCAATGCCATCGTGGACGACTCGTTCAATCGATGTTTTCAAATGAAAGACCAAAGGCCGTGGAACTTCAACTTTTACTTGTACCCTCTGTGGGTGGTTGGCTTTATCATCAGACACTGCATTTTACTGCCGTTACGATTCACGTGGTTGGTCTTATCGTTAGTTCTGTTCTTCTTGTTGTTCTTTATCGTCCATTACACTTTGCCGGAAAAGAGAGCGCAAGTGGTGAAGAGAAAGTTGTTGGAGTATTTAGCCGCGGCTTTCGTCATGTCGTGGACGGGCGTGATTAAATACCACGGACCGAAACCAACGAGGAGAGGCGGGTGCGTGTACGTGTCCAATCACACGTCCATGATTGATTATCACGTGGTCGCGCAAGTGTCTTTGTTCGCGTGCATCATGCAGAAACACCCCGGGTGGGTTGGGTTTATTCAAAACACCGCGTTGAAAGCAGTCGATTGCATCACGTTTAATCGAACCGATATCAAAGATAAACAAGCGGTATCGAGACGATTGAAAGAACACGTCAGAGATCCCACAAAGTTACCGCTGTTGATTTTCCCAGAAGGCACGTGCGTGAACAACGAGCACTGCGTCATGTTTAAACGAGGTGCGTTTGATTTAGGCGTCCCGGTATGTCCAATTGCGATTAAGTACGATAAAACCTTCGTGGACGCGTTTTGGAACTCTCGGAAACAAAGCTTTACCGCGCACTTGATAAAATTAATGTCCTCGTGGAGCGTCGTCGCGGACGTTTGGTTCATGGAACCGCAAACTATTGGAGAAAACGAAACGAGCATAGAATTCGCCGAACGCGTTCGGGCGATGATTGCGAAAAAAGCCGGCTTAAAAATGGTCGCTTGGGACGGAATGTTGAAATATTATCGACCGCATCCTCGCGAACGCACCGCGAGACAGAAAATTTTCGGCGAAAGATTTCAAACCATTCTCTCCACTCTTGGGTTCTACCATCACAGTCACAGCAGTCGAGAGATGAGTTACTCCGAATGATGATAGAGAATATTAATAATCAAACACACGTAGCAACACAAACATATAGTAGAAAAGAGAGTTGTAAAAATAAAGCATATATATAAGTAGCAGACGACGAGCGTAACTTCATCACAATGCCGGCGCGTGCGCTTGTGTCTAACTACATTTCATATCATTGAGGCAGAGCGGCAGTCGCTTGTATCTCCACTAACAGTTGCACGCCTTCCTGTTTATACACCATGTTACTCTCCACGCACGCTCGCACCGGTTTCCCATCTTTGATCCACTCGTTGTATACCTCGTTCATCCCCGCGTAGTCGTTCTTGATATCTTTCACCCAAATCATGCATTGCAACAAGTTCGTCTTATCCGTCCCGGCGAGCGATAACAACTGGTCGATTTTATCGCACGTTTCTTTCGTTTGCGCTTTGATATCGGCACCTCCGCTCCCAACTTGACCGCTTAAATACACCGTGTTGTTGTGAATGACAATCTGCGACAACCGTGGATCTTCCGGGCCGAGTCGCTGGATGTTTGCGTTCGATTGCGTCGTAACATTTCTCATCGTTCTCGTTCTCGTTCTCGTTCTCGTTCTGAGCGACGACGATGATGATGATGATGATGATGATTGTTTTTTCTTCACGACGACGAATCCGACTTTTGACGACGACGACGAAGAAGAGGGAGAAGTTACGGCGAACATTTACGTTGTTGTTGTTGTTGCGCGTAAAGAGAAGTGAGGAGAGACTTCAGAGTAAAAGTCCCCCGTATCTTTTCCATTAAAAACAGACAAAGCACTTCTTTCACCAAATCGAAGAAGAAGGATGACGACGACGATGACATTTTCGGCAGCGACTGCTCGCGATGATGCGTCGTCGCTGAGAACGAGAAGACATCATTTACGTCGCACAACATTGAATAATAATAATACTAAACCATCATCATCGTCATCTTCATCATCATCGAGAAGAAGAAGAAGAAGAAGAAGAACAATCATCATCACGCGGAGTTTCTTTAACAACAACAACAACAAGAAAGAAGAAGAAGAAGAAGAAGAAGACAGCGGAGACTTCATCACCAACTTAGTCGGGAAACTCTTCCCGGGGATGTTAGACGACCCAGAACCAGCCGGGTTGAAACGAATGACGAGAGAGGAGTGGCCGGACCAATGGCCGGCGAATTGCGAGGAATTTTTAGAACCGATGTCTGATATCGACGATACGAGAGAGTTGCGTTTAGTTCGAAGAGTTCTGAAGCAGACGCAAATGGAGTCGAAAAGATTGGGCATCGCGTACGACGCGGAGACGCACGGATGGAGTGGGTCGAGTTTTCACACGCAATTAGATGGACAAGGGTGCGGTTTGTTAATAGCGGAGACAACCGACGGGGTGGTGTTTGGCGGTTATAATCCTAAAGGTTGGGTCGGATACGGAGAGTGGGCGGACGCAATCAGCGCGTTTTTGTTCGTGTACGCGAGAGGTACGAAAGAGAATCCAACGAAGTGCGCGAAAATCGGAGGCAGCGGAATGGCAATCATCGACGAGGCGGGTAAATCGCCTCAATGGGGACCGGATGGTTTGAAAATCCAGCTCGAATCGAAAATGGCCGCGAGTCGACTCGGCACGTACTACGGAAATGACTCAGACCCGGACGTTTCGACGAGTTTATTCGGTACGGTTGGAGGTGGCAGAGGATCGTCCAAAAGTACGACCGTGCGCTTGAAGAGTTTAAGGGTGTACGTGAAACTCGAAGACTCGGAATTGGAAAAGAACTACAAACCAAACGCGTTGCAGTTTCAAGAAGGCGAGCTCGAGAAACTCAGAGAAAACGATTGATAAAATTTTGAGAGTTTCGTTCAAATTGAGTTGTATTATTAATATTGACGGTGCTTTTGTGCGTGTTGTTGTGCGGCGCGCGTACGATTGTCTCTCCTATTATGTGTTGATGATGGTATAAATAATATTGGTAATTTTTTTTTTTACAAAGAGACTCGTCGTGCGTGAGAGGACCTATCTCTCTGCTCTGTTTTCTTCACGTATCACACACACACGCAACAAATAATAATATTGTTTTTTAGTTTTTTAAAGGAAGAACAACAACGCTTTCGAAAATATTAAGCCTTGGAGTCGAGTTCTTTCTCGAAGTTGTACGCGTTTCCGCCGTGGTGGGAGGTGTCCAAACCAACTTCTTCCTCTTCGACGGGAACGCGAAGCATGCCGGCGTACTTGAGCACGCCGAACAAAACGGAACTGGTGAATCCGACCCAAGCGATGATGGCGAGAACGCCGGCGATTTGGTTGCCGAGTTGTTTACCGCCGCCTCCGTATAAAGCGCCGTAGTCGTCGGCACCGCCTTCGGCTCCGTAGTCGTTCAAGACGTACTTTTGCTTGGCGAATAAACCGGCGGCGATGACGCCCCAAGCGCCGCAGGCACCGTGGACGGAAGAGGCATCGAGCGGATCGTCGATTTTAAGCTTCCTGAGAAGCGCGCTGAAACCGTAATAGATGGCTGCACCGATCGCTCCGATGAGCGCAGCGGCCCATGGTTCGATTACGACGCAGTTACCGGTGATAGAAACGAGTCCGGCGAGGATCCCGTTACACATCGGCCCGACGTCCAAAGACTTTGTGAAGCCGTAGTGGATGGAAAGCGCCGTGACGCCGCCAGCCGCGGCGCCTAACGTCGTCGTCACAGCAACACGCGCGGCAGTTTCCATGTATTCAAACGCGAGCGTACTGACTGGGTTGAAACCGTACCACCCGAACCAAAGGATAAAGGTACCGAGCGCGACCAAGACGGAGGAGTGACCGGGCATATCGATGCACTCTCCCGAGGGAGAAAATCGACCAGTTCTCGGACCGAGAAAGATAGCACCGACGAGCGCAGCTACGCCGCCAGTCATGTGAACGATCCCGGAACCGGCAAAGTCAATCATACCGTTCGCGCCGAGATACGGCTCGACGGCGGTATCGCCGTCTGCAGCGAGCACCCACGGAGAAAGCCAACCGTGGGCACTCCAGCCCCAGTTGACGACGACTGGATAAATGACTCCAGTTAAGGCAGCCGTGTACGCTAAATACGCGCCGAATTTGCACCTCTCGGCGACGGCACCAGACACGATGGTCGACGCGGCAGCCGCGAACGCCCACTGAAACATCCACCCGGCATAGTAAGCGCCAGAGCCAGCGTTCCCGAGTGGCGCGAGCTCCGCCGCTTTGTTCATAAAAACATCCGCGCCGTTTCCGACGAACCCGTTACAGTCGCTGCCGCCCTTGCACGAGTCCTTTGTCCCGTACGCGAGGTGGTACCCAATAAAATACCACACGAGCGCGCCGAGGCACCCATCCATTAGGTTTTTAATCAGGATGTTTTTCGTGTTTTTCGCGCGAACTGATCCGGCTTCGAGAAGCGCGAATCCAGCCTGTTAAAGTTTAATAATAACACGACGGTTCGTGGTTGAGAAAGAGAGTCAGTCAAAATGTCAATTTTTTTTTCTTTCGAAAAACAACCACAAAAAAAATTTAAGTTTTGCGGAAGACTGAAAAAACAGTTCAAAACGACGCTTCAATCGCGTCGTTTCTGAGCACTTTTTTAAAATATCTCCCAAGCGACGCCAATTTGTACGGAAAAAAAAAGACGGATGATACGAGATGAAGAGGAAATCATCGCTTACCTGCATCAAAAACACCATGTACGCTCCGAGGAGCAACCACAGAGTGGTTAAGTTGCTTAAATTTGTATCGGCATCCGTCATGATGTCGTTGTTGTTCTCGTTCGTTGATAATAAATTTTGTTAATTCTTTTCCGTGTCTGTTCGTTATCAATTATGAATTGTTGTGGATAATGATTATTGAGAAGAGTTTATGCACGCGCGGGTGTGAGTAAAGAAAGAAAGAAAGAAAGAGAAGAAGAGTGTTCTTCTTCTTCTTGAACATCATTCGCGCGAACGACTGCAGAGAGAGAAAAAGACGATGATGCGCGCGCGTACCTGCAGTGTGTGTGTAAATGCTGCTTGTGCGGAATGTATAAATATTAATGACGTTTTCTGCAGAAAAGACGCAGTGAAAGCACTATTTGAAACACCGCTTTTTTGAAACGACGGAAGAGAAGAGCGTTGACTTTTTTTTTCCACCACAAAACGCAGCACGAGTTTTCATCTCACGATCTCTCGTTCGAGAAAAGAAAAAGAGATGAAAAAAGGAAAATTTTGGACGAGGGTTCGCAAAAAGTAATAAAACTTGTCTTTTGTGGGTGTACAGAGGAAGGAAAGACTTACACAAAAACAACACAAAACAGAAGGAAGAGAGAGAAAGAAAAAAGAAACGAAAAATTATGCGTCTTCAACGTCGGTGTGGGTCGTGCGTGAAGAAGGTGATGAACACCTTAACGTCGACGACGACGACGACGACGGCTGTGATGGGAGGAGGAGTATCTTCTTCTTCGTCTTCGCGGAGAAGAAGCTCAGTCGGAGGCGCGTTTCTGTCGTCGTCGATTCTCGAAGAACACCAACAATTTCAACACCGTCGATCGATGGGTCTTTTTGCAACATCTTCATCTTCATCGTCGTCTTCTGCTTCTGCTTCGGGGTTGGTAGGGAAGATGAGACTGATGTCTACTTCTTCTTCCTCGGATGATGGTGATGGTGACGAGGACGGCAAAGAGAGCACGTCAGTAACAACAACAGAAACAGAAGGAGGAGATACGTCCACCTCTCAAGAAGAAGAAGAGAAGGAGGAGATGAAGGCGAAGAGCGAAAGCGAGAGTTTAAGTGCGGCTACGACGCCGACGACGACGACTTCTACTTCTACGCCGCAGAAGCGAACCCTTAAAAAATTCGTTCCAATGTTCAAACGTGCGAAAGAAGAAGGCTTAAAAGACGACTCGGGGCATCTAGGTTTACGAAACCTTCCGCAAGGCGTCGCCGCGAACGATCTCAGGAAATTGTTCTCCAAGTTTGGCGAGATTCGTTCGGTGAAGTCTATTCGCCCTGACGGTGAAAAACCGAGAGCGCATATCCGATTTCGATCTTTGGCGGATGCCGAGAAAGCGTTGGAGGCGTTACGAAGCGAGGAAGGAATTATGATTGGACCGAGTAAGACGCCCGCGGAGATAAAATGGGAAGGACGGCTTAAACGAAAAGAAGAAGGAGAGGCGGCTGGCGAGGGAGAGGAAACCTCACCCTCTTCCGAAGAAGATGTTGTTGGCGGCGACGATAAGAATCACGACGGCATGAGAAAGATTAAAGGAGAAATATACGATCCAACGAAGCCGAAGCAAAGTGAGGTTGTGGCTGAAATGCGACGCGAGAGGAAAGAGGGCTCGTATGTGGTTAGAAACACGAGGATCGTAAATACGCAGGAGTCTGAACCTTTAATACGAACAGTTCAAGAAGAGAAGGAGGAACAAACGAAAATGGTGGTACATAAAGATCCTCTGGAAGGTATTGATACGTCGGGCATGACCCCGTTAGAAATTCGAAAGTTGACTTTGCAAAAAAGACGCGAACAACGCCAAGAACACTTTGCGAAGCAAAAAAGAGTAGCAGAAATGAAACAGAAAGTCATGAAGGATATGAGAAGCGAGCGTCTAGCGGATGGAGCCATGAGAGCGAGAAGTTACGTGCCACGATACAAAAGAGACGGGGATGGGAATGCGCTCAGTGCGAGTGATACCGATGTCTCGTTGCCTTCGTTGCAAGTTCGCGACCAAAGAACACGAAGAGCCGCAGCGTTTGGTGGAAAAACGTTTGAACTGAGAAAACGTAACGCGGCGGCAGGCGCGGGGCAGCAGCAAGGTAGGCGAGAAAAGAATCCCGAAAACGATCGCATAAAGCGACTACTTCGGGAACGTGTTGATGCGGCAAAGAAGATGCAGACGGATGGTGTTGAACTCGACTACGACGTCGCCAGACTCGAGAAGGACATGCAGATGCGATTCGGTGAGTATACGAGTTGGCCGGTGGGTATGGACCAGAAACCGTGGATTTTTGGTGAAAAGGATCCAAACGAAGACGTATCACCGGGAGATTATTTAGATTCAAAGAAGGCTTTTGTGATGGAGCAATTGAACTTGACCTCAGATTCGCAATATGAAAGTTTAAAGAAGGATTCTTTGGAGGAGTTTGAAAAGATGCTCGCGAAGGAGAAGTATCGAACGGAATCATTCGGAGAATCGCCGGCGGAGGATGTCTTTGAGCACAGAAAAATCATGTTTGATATGGCTCGCGGAGCCGTCGACAACGAAAAAAATCCTTTGCATAAGTTTGCGCAAAGAGCTGCGTCCATTTTGGATGCCAATCCGGGATGGAGTTTCGGTAAGAAGAAAAAACTTTTCGATCGATTATCGATCGATGCCAAACAGTTCGACGATTGGGAAGAAGAACAAGATGAAAGTAGCACGAACCAGAAGCAATAACTAGTTTACAAATAGAACGCAATTAGCACCTCGTAGTCATTCAGCAATGTTTTCGTAATGAGAACTTTGATTAAATAGAATAAATAGTAATAATAAAACATTTGTACAGGGGTGTGACTTCCGGGAGCGCACTCATTTATTTACTCAGCAACGAGCGAACGGAAAACTTTTTGCTCCCAGGAGCTTCATTAACCAAACCACCCTCGATATCTCTACTTTTTGGCGACATTTGTCCCGTGGTAGAAACTGCATCGCTCGCACCATAGCTAGATTTCGTTTGAATACCGAATCCACCAGTTTCTTGGGTGGAGGAAGCCCCTTTCCCGTTGGACGCTTCTCGGAAAAACGGAGCTTTTGGATCAAACGTAATACCGTGGTTGAACTTTGGCCCGTATTTCTGCGCGGTTTCCACCAAAATTGCCAACGCACAAACCGTCAAGCACACCGCACCGAGCATTTTATACGAGGAGGTATCAAACGCATCCAATTGTTCCCGCCGTGACTTCGGCGTCTCCTCTTCGAGAGCTCCCATCGCCGCCTCATCAGTGTCTTCGTCATCATCATCTCTCGCAGCGGAGACTTTCTTCGAGGATCTAGAAGCGTGTTTCTTATCAAATTTTCTGCCTTCGCGTTCAGCTAATACATCCTCGTAATCATCCGACTCCGAGTACGAAGAGCTCGATGCTACCGTGTCGTCTGATGCCGGAGAAGAGGAAGTCCAACTGCCAAACAACCTCGCAAAAATTCCTTTCTTCTCCTCCTCTGGAACGTGCTCGTACTCGTCGTAGTCACCATCGTCGTGATGCACGATAATTTTCCCGTGCTTTCTACTCGATGGTTTCTTGTTCAGCTTTTCGATTTTTCGAAGAATCGCTTGTCGTTCTTTTTCTGCCTCCGCGCCGTCTGAACTCTCCGTGATCAGAGGCTTGACCGATTGTTCCGAAGCTTTGTTGTTTACAACACCGGCTTGGGGAGTAAACTTCTTCGAGTGATCGCTAACATCCATCGGGACGTCGACTGAAGTCGACTTATGTTTACCGAGTGCCGGTAATACGGTTGAAATCCAAGATCTCTTTTCTCGCGGTGCGCCCAACGTTGGAATCGCCAACGGAGGTTTCGGCGCCAACTCTTTCGGTACGCACGTGGAAATCGGTCCGACGTTGATAACACCTTCTCGATCTCTGCAAGTGTACCTATTGTTAAAAGCCCAAGCTCCATCGAAGATTCTTCCCCACTCGCCATTCTGAACAGCGTCGGCAGCCAAACCCTTCCACGTGTGAATCGGTTGCTGGAAATTCTTCGCTCCGGTGAACATGTAAAACATGTCTTTGACCTTGCGAACATCCCAACGCTCCAACGGTTGATTGAAATCTTCGGCGTGCGCAAACATCGAACGCATGGTCGTAACGTGCGACACATCCCAGTTGATAATATCCTTGTTAAATCGACTCGCTTTTTGGAACATATTCGACATATCCGTCACTTTGCTCGTGTCCCAGGCTCCGATAGGTTGGTTAAACGAGGTCGCACCTTCGAACATGTTATTCATGGTAATCACGTTACTCGTATCCCATTTCGTAATGTCTGCGTTAAAGTCTTTGCGATCTTTGAACAGATTTTCCATGTTGCGAATTTGACTTGTGTCCCAGTTTGGCATAGTGCCTCTTCGAGAGGTCTTCGCGTATTCATGACATTGACCATCAACCGGTGCTTCCTTCAAACAATCTTCAATACCAGCTTTAAACCAGTTGCATCCAGACACTGGCCCGTGAACGGACATGCCTGGGCACGAGAAACTTTCGAGGAAGTTCTGCGCGTCCTCAAAAATTTCGTGCGCAGCAGCTTCCGCTGCTGGACCTTTCCACAGCGACAAGTCAAAGTTGAAACTTTGCGCATGTTTGAACATGTACGACATGTCCGTAACTTGTCCGACATCCCAATTCCCAACATTTTGGTTGAATTTAAGCGCCGCGTAAAACATACCCGTCATATCTTTCACATTCTTCGTGTTCCACCGACTTAAATCTTGGTCGAAGGTTTGCGCTTCGTAAAACATGTGCTTCATGTTTGTTACCTGCGAAACGTCCCAGTTGGACAAGTCCTGGTTAAATTGCCTCTTGTACATAAAAGCACCGGCCATGTTCGTCACCTTCGACGTGTCCCATTCAGAGATGTGTCCGAAGTACGAATCCGTGCAATCACCTTCCGGAGACTGACGAAAGCACGCGGCCAAAGCAGTTTTGAATTGCTCCGGGTGCGAGAATCCGGGGTGGTTCGCCACCGGTTTCTGTCGTTGAGCGCTGCCGAGCATATCGACATCCGTGCGATCGACTTTCGGCTTGTCGTGAACGCGAGGATAGTCGTAATCGATAGAACCGTCTGGTTTTCTGTGCGTAATTCTTTCGACCGAAGCAGCTTGTTCCTCGTCCATCGTCGACGCTTTTTCTTTCGCGAGCCACGGATTGACGTCTTTTTTAGGCACGACTTTTTTAACCGCGTTTTGCTCCTCCTCGAGATCGTCGTCGATGATTTGTGCACCTTCTCCAGCTTTTGCAACGTTGTCTTCGTCTTTCCAGAAGCCTTCGTCTTCGTCGTCTTCGGAGACTTTCTTTGCAGGTGCGGATGATGACGCAGTAGCCGCACCGACAGACACAGACTTTTTGGCGTTCGGGGCAGTCATTCCCGCCGATTCCTTCACGTCGTCGTTGTCGTCGCCCAAATTCTCTAAATCTTCATCCTGAGACGGCCAAAATGCTTTTGGAGCTTCCTCCGCTTCATCCACTTCCACGGATTCTTGCTGTTTCGGTTGTCTTTCTTCCGCTTGCTGTTTAGGAGACGACAAACTTTTACCCTCGGTGACGAAAACATCCTTTTCCTCCTCGAAGCTCGCCGGCTGTTCCATTTGGACATTTTCCACTCGGCGTTGCTCTTGTCGTTCGTAGATATTGTTGTTGTTGTTGTTATTGTTATTGTTATTATTATTATTGTTATTGGTGGTGGTGGTTTGAGCAAGCGCCTTTTGTACGATCAAGTCTGCTTTCATCGTCGCCTCCTCGAGCACTTTCTTCGCGACGCCTTCCGCTTTCTTCTTGGCGTTTTCAACGACGCGATCGACAATTTTTTGCGCGTGTTCGTCCGCACTCAGCGCATTCGCCGCATCCTGGTGAATATCTTTATTTTGTTGTTGTTGTTGTTGTTGTTGTTGTTGTTGTTGTTCTTGTTGGCGTTGTTCTTGTTGACGTTGCTGGCGCTGTTTCTCTTCCGCCCGCGCTCTTGGATCCGCGAGCGCATTCGCCGGTACCGGCCAGCTCCCGCCCTCGTCGTTGTTGATCGTGTTGCCATCGCCATTTGAAGCACCATTATTCACAGTAAAAACATTAGCATTCTTCTTCTTGCTCAACTCTTCTCGCTTCTCTCTCTCCGCGTCTTCTCTTTCCTTTTTCTCATCCTTCGAGCGTTGCATTTCTTTCGCCGCTTCTTGTTTCGTTTGCGTCAAAGACTCCTCCAAAGCTTTCTTTTCCCTCGCGGTCGCTTTCAATTCTTCCAAAAGCATCTGTTTTTTTACCACGGGGAGTAAAGCCTCCTCTTTGTTGTTGTTACCGTTTGTGTTGCTCAAAGTCGAACCTCGCTTCGTCGCTGTAATTTGTGGAACGCGTTCTTGTTCTTCTCGTTGTTGTTGATCAACTCGTGCGACTTCTTCTTCTTCTTCTCCGATCGCTGCGAACGTCCCGTCGTCCGAAGTCCTCTCATTGCTCGTGCCGTCCAAAACCACCGGCGAGTCGTGACTCCTCGTGGTCGTGGTCGTCTGCGCCGCGCTCACGATGTTCGCTCCACCAGACCACGCGTGCGCGTCTTTCACCAATCCCCCACTGGCCGCGGCGAGGACACAGACCGCCCCGACCGCAGATTTCATCGAAATCATCTTCAACAAAGACGAGGACGACGACGACGCTCTTCTCGTCGCAGCGGCGGTAGTATTCTTCTTTCTTCTTCTGTTGTGATAATGCGCCTTCATCGTCTCGTTTTGTGCTTCTCGCGCCTGCGAACCCAAACAGAGAGAGAGAGAGAGAGATGCTCGTGCTTAAAAGTGTGGTCGAATGGTTCACCTCCACTCTGATGGATTTGTGATTTATTCCTCTTTCTTCGCCGCGGCCTCTTTCTTCTCGCTCGAATTTCTCTCGTGTCCTTTTTTGTTTTTTTTCTTCGTTTTTCTTCTTTTT
>ENA-OWPI01003263-OWPI01003263.1-marine-metagenome-genome-assembly--contig:-NODE-3263-length-14036-cov-18.571674_pt1 | contig 14036 bp, 11 predicted proteins | sample MGYA00238138_ERZ651775 | MGnify/ENA primary metagenome ERZ651775 (study PRJEB26906, sample SAMN06265043) | marine metagenome | isolation source: Helgoland LTER site | place: Germany:Helgoland, sampling...
TTCTCTTGAGACAATTCAGCTAAACTCAAATTTGTAATATCAGGATTACCAACATTTTTTCTAAGATTATTTATGAATATATTCAAATCATAATCAGTTAATGCATATCCTTCATAAAAAATCACAGAGTCATTTTTTATATATTCCATCTTCTTAAGCTCAACACCTTCAGGAACAATTTTGGAAGTTTTTAGAACTAAATTTGAAAAATTATCGTTCTTTACGATTAGTTTTTCAGCTAATTTTTTTTCTTTTTCAATTTTTGCTGATTTAGAATTAGATGATTTGAGATCCTCCATTAAGGAGTTATAGTTTTTTACTACGGTTGAGTGTGAAGCGAGTATCTTATTCTTTTGTAGGTAAGTTGGAAAATTTAAACCAATTATAGATGTAAACATTATCAAAAATAAAACTAAGACAAATGATAAAGTAAAGTTTATACTTTGAATTTTTCTGTTAATATTTAACTCATTTTTAAAAGGATATAGATTCTGTTTAAATTTAACAAAAGTTTTTTCTTTAACATTAAATGGATTAAATAATCTTAAAGATGCGCCAATTACAGGATATAATTTTTTTTCTAAACTTTTGTTTTCTAAAAAAATTTGATCAAGATTTTTTTTTAATTTAATCTGTTTATTTTTTAAAATATTTTCAGAGTTGTCTTTGTCAGCTTCAGATGTAGTTAACGATAATTTTTTTATAGTAAAATCTGGAAGTTTAGATTGAAGTCCTTTTAAATACTTTTCTGAATTTTCTAAATCTGTATGAATGTACAAATTTCTAAATATTGTTTTTTTTTCTTCTGCTCCTTTCCATTCATCGTCCATCAGATTCCCCCTAACATCTTGAATAGATCTTTCAAAAACTTCGGACCAAAACGGGCCAGAAGGATCGGGCATTTTTTCTAATTGTTTAATTAAAATTATGTCTGATTTTGAAATATTGTTTTTTGCAAATATAAATTTATTCTTTGTAATTGTTATCAAATAATTTTCTTTTTCTCCATATTCAAAAAAAGCAAATTCATTATGTTCATTATTTTTATCTTTATTGTTAGTAAAAATTGTATTTAAAATAGAAAAACACTTAGGTTCATAAACGCTTGGTTTTATTCCTGATAATCTCAAAATATTATTTAACTTTATTATTTTTTCTTTTTCGATTAAACAAACCAAAACCTCTTGTTCTTGAGTTTCCTCGTTAGTAGATAAAGCTTGAAAACTTAATATTTTATTTTCAATTATATCTGATAATTCATCAAAAGTTTTCCAAAACTCAATATCCTTAGTTTGCGTCTCAAATGTTTCTTGATCCATAATTGGAATATTTACGGATTTGATTATTGTTTCAGATGTGGGTAAAATAATGGTTGCTTCTTTCTCAAGTAACTTTTGTTCCTTCAAGATTTCGATAATTTTTTGTGTATAAAATGTTTGGCTTTCATCATTAAATAATGATGTATTATCACCTATAAGATTAAAATTATAGTGATGTAAGTTTGTAATAGTTCTAGAACCATGAAGATATTTGCATATAGTTAGTCCCTCATCATTAATCTCCAAAGCAAACTGTTTCTCTTTTGATAGAGCGATTCTTCCAATTAAAGGTGAAAAAAATTTAGATAAAAATGACAAAATTTTTTTTAAGATTATTTCTAATTTTTCATTCATATGGGTTAATTAATTGTATTTGTAATTTACTTTTAATTGAATAGATTAACGCTGTAACCCTCCCCATATTGGGGGTCTTATAATCAATTTTCATAGAATCTATTATAGAAATAGCAATGTGTTATAAATTTTACCGTAAAGGAATTACTCTAATTGAATTATTAATTGTGATTGCAATCATGGGAATAATTGGATCCATTGGAACTATAGGGTATCAAAGTTTTGTGTCTGGATCTTCTTTTGGTAGCAATAAGACAATTTTATTAAAATATTTAGAAAAAATTCGATTTAACGCCTTTGCTGATAGTATCCACTATAAAGTTACATTAAGTAACTCTTCAGGAGATTTATTATTAAAAGTTTACGAGCCAGACTCAGCTAATATTAAATGGAGAAACTTAGATTTAAATAGAAGATGTGAATGTCATAGCGGTACAAATACAGCTGATAGTACTTGTACTAATTCTTTTTCAAATTCTCCACTTTCGTCTCTAACATCCAAAAGTGTTTATGATGAGACACTTGAAGGACTTAGTGTAAAATCATGTACCTCAAATACCTGCACAAGTGAAACCACCGAAACTATTGAGCTTTGTTTCTTGTATGATGGCTCATCCCCAATAGATCAACATTTTAAAATTACCGGTTTATCAAACATGGCATCAATATTAACATTAAATAAAACTGGCTATGTTGAAGAAAACTAAAGGTTTCAGCTTGCTAGAAGCAGTGGTTGCATTATTTGTGCTTAGTATGATTACTTTAACTTTTTTAAATTCTACAAGTATATTTGTATCTTCTCAAAAAAACTTTGTCGAAAAAAATAAATATGATCAAATTGCAGATCTCATTTTGCAGGATATGATGGAATATAGAAAAAAAGTTAGTAACCCTTATGGGTCAATTACAGCAGATGCTCAAACTTTTACTACAAATGACAAAACATTAAGTGTTTCAAACGTAAGCACAATGCCAAAAGTTGGTGATATTTTAATCATAGATAACTTATCAAAAAGGTTTACAGTTGAGAGTATTGCAGGGACTACCCCAGACAGTGTAACTATTACAACTGAAGAAAATTTACCAGTAACTACTATAACATCTTCAAATATAACTTTTATTGCATTTAAAAAAGATGATCTTAGTTGTTTTGATGGATTAGATTTAACCGGATCTGTTCCTTCATCATTGACTAATTGTCCATCACTTCCAAGTGAGGTTACAAATTTATTTAACCACTGGAAGTCAATTATAGATAATGAACTTGGATCAACTGTAACTACAAGAACTATTGATGTTGCAGATGATGGGCTTGTAACTGTCACTTTGGGCGATGGAACAGAAAATGTTAGTTTAGCAAAAAAAATTAATCTATGTATTTTTAATAATGCGCCAACATCAGTAGCATTTACTTTTCCAGGTTTGACCAATCCAATAACAACAGGAATAATTTCACATGATGAAAATCCAACTGCACACTATTACGCAGATGGTATAGCAAGAAAATTTGGCAGTTTAACTGCAGATAGTTCAGAAACTGATGACAGCACATCATCAGATTGTGATAAAGTGCAATATTCTACATGTAGACAAGCGTATGCATGGGAAGACACAATATCTGTTTTTTTATATAGATATACTGGTCCTGATGTAAGAGTAAAACCAAGTGCTTGCGACTCTGATACTTCCTGGCAATGCCCAGGTGTAAGAATTAATCAAAATGATTTATCACTTTGGTTTATTTTTGACGAATTTAATTATGAAGATGACTCAGTAGATTCAACTTGGGTTGATCAAAATGTAAGCGGTTGGAATGAGGGAGGATATCTTAGGTATACCACTAGTAATTTGCCTGCCAATGCTAGAGTTTTAGTTTTTGATGATGCCTCTGAAAGTTGTATGAACAATATAACTAGCGGCTCATGTACAGGAAGATATAAATGGGGTGAAGCACATGATGGATTAGTAATTCATTTAGGGACTGGTAATTTAAATGAATTATCGGATATAAACTTAACCTTAAGTGGCAATCCAAGTCCTATGGATATTGATAAATGGCGTGTTTTAAAAAATGAGCCTGATTGTCTTAAAGCTAGCGGAGTATCTGGTTCAGCTCACGGTGATGCCACAAATAGAGAGGATAAGGATGAATGCTGGCAATACGTAAGCGTCACTGAAGATTCACTTGCTAGTGCACTAGCTGAAGGAGCAACAACAATGGTTTTAAATGATAGTTCAAAATTTCCAAGTTCAGGAACTCTTCAAATCGGTTCCGAATTTGTTCATTTTACATCCAATGATCTAACAACTAATACAATCACACTTTCAATAAGAGGCAGCAGGCCAACTGGAATTTTAGCAGAAGATATTCCAGCAAATGGGATGGGGGGTGACTGGACAACACAAACTCTAACAGGAGATAATTTACTAACTGGTTTTCAGGGAGGATATGTTGAGATAGGTGGTGAAATTTTTGAAATAGATTATGGAAACAATTTTTCTAACCTTGATAATAAAACAATAATTTTTAAAAGCAGGGGTCAAAGAGGATCTTCCATGTCTAGCCATGATGCTGGCGCATCAGTTAAAAATTATGATATGAGGGATCAGGGATGGCCAGTAGGAACTGCAGTTTATGAAGGACCTCCAAATAGTGTACCTATCGTTATGGCCAAAACTGGAAGTGGCGATAACCAAAATTATCCAAGAAAAAGATTAAAGAAAAAAGTAACTTTAAATTTATCATCATCATCAGTATGTCAATAAAATTTAAAAAATCTGACGGGGTATCCTTAGTAGAATTAATGTTAGGCTTATTTATTGCTTCGTTAATATCAATTTCTGTGTACTCTTTGTATGGTTCTGGATTAAGAAGTTTTTATCAAGTTAGCGATACTAGTGAACTCCAAGATGAGGCAATTATAATTTTTTCAATGATCGAAAAAGATATTGCAAGAGGAGGCTTTGTTCATCCAATTAGGGGGGATATAACGAATGAAGATAATTGTATAAGTGTTATTGATGAAGATGACGCTGTAAATATAGTTTCAGGTTCAGAAATTAGTGCTTGTTATGATAAACCTAATTATGATGGAACCACTGCTTATAGATACAAAATAACATTTAAAAAAGGTAATGGGTCAGCAGGCCTTGAAAACGTTAATACTCTTTATAAAAAAATTGAAAGAACTAACGATTGTACAGGTACAGATACGGTTGATACTAGTTCTGAACCTAATTTTACATCGACTACTCATACCTGGCAACCAATTTCCAAGAACATTAATACAATTAATTTCACCAAGGCAGTTATCAACACCAATACAAAAGAAGATATAGTCAATGTGGATATTAATTTTAGTTCAATAAATAATGATGAATATAATTTTGATTTTACCAAAAGAATTTTTTTAAGAAATAGGAGTGTCACTTCTAATGCAGGAAGATGTGACAATCGATGTCCTAATTCAAAAAAAATTTTTTCTGATTATGCAATGTCAGATAATACTACTTTTTGGAATCCTGCAGACCAAATAATACCAAGTGCAAGAATTATTATTGAAGATGGTTATGACTCCACTGAAGATGAATTAAAGTGGGACACAGATTTAGCAACCGCTTATTCTTTAACAGCAAATTTTAACTCTGGGACAGGCGTCTTATCAATTACAGGAAATGCTGATGGAGATGAGTATGAAAATTTTATTCAAAATGTAACATATGTTAACTCTGAAACAGACCCAGATAATAGAAATGATACTAATGATCCTGACAGAAGATTGATTTTAGCACTTGGATCAAATGTTTGTTCACCTGTGCCAAGAGAAGTAGGTGTTAACACTCATTTTTATTGTTATCAAACAAGAACTTCAGGAGGAAGTAGTTCATGGTCTCCTGATAGTATGACGTCAAATAATTGGTATTGGTGGGGAGAAGCTGAGGCAGAAGCAGAAGGTTCTAGATACTTTAATCTTAGAGGGTATTTGGCAACTATTACAAACTCAGAGGAAAATGAATATATAAAAGATAGAATAAGAAGACCTAACAATGATATTCCTGCCGGTTGGATCGGAGGATCAGATATTCAAACTGAAGGGACGTGGAGATGGATGGGAGGTCCAGAGAATGGACAAACATTTTTTTCAGATGATGGTAATTGTAATAATGACTCTTGGGTAATACCTTGGGCTGGAGATTGTGCTAGTAGTGAACCAAATAATGGTACAGGTGCTCAATGGTGGAGTTCTGAAGCATCAAGAGGTACTAATGCAGGTTACAGCTGTGCTATGGGCACAGGACAATGTTGTGGAAGAGCCAACGGCATGACTGATGACACCGTATGTGATGGTGAACATTATGCTCAATACAAATCAGATGGTGATTGGAATGATTTATTTTTACCAGGTTATAATACGGGAGTTTATGTAACAGATGGATATGTTTTGGAGTTTAGTACTAATTTTGTAAGCACTAATACATGTGGTAACGGGAATGCTGATCAACGAGCTGCCTGTGCAAATTATTTACTAAGTAAAGAGATTGTTGTAAAAGATTTTACCTATCAAGATGAGGACATGCTAGATTTATGCGATATCAATCCTTAGTTTGTACTAATAGCAAAGGTTTTGTTTTACCTTTTGTTTTAGTTGTTTTATTAGCCTTAACATCTTTTAGTGTTGCAATGCTTGAGGTTATTAAGAGTGGTGCACTTAAAACTGTTAAAAGTCATCAGGTTAATACTGTTTCACAAGCTGCAGAGTTTGGTTTAGAAGCTGGAAGATTATGGTTGGTAGACCAGATGTCTAAAAGTGGCACATCACCCATTGTGATCACTAATAACAAAAAAGTAGATATAGCAGGTGATTGTTTGGGTCTTCACGGATACACAGATACTACTCAAAAAATTTGGTATGGATTTAGAAAACAAAATCAAGATCTCACTTCAATTACAGATACAGATTATGGAAGATACAGTTATGAGTTTTATATACAAAGAGTTGGACACCAATCTACTTTAGATGGATATAATTATATACCTCAAACAACACAAGGATCTGATTCTTTGACTGTTAATACTACCAATGATCGAAGAATTTTTTATAGAGTTTTAAGTTGTGGATATGGCCCAAATGATGAAAAAATTATACCTCTTCAACTTTTTCTGTCTACAGGTGGCGATGGTTCGACAGGTAATATTGCAAGATCAGTAAATATTGAAGGTTATTATAAGCCCTAGTTATAACCAAAGAGCATTTTTCAACATATCAATTTCTAAATTAACACTATGTTTATTATCTTCTCGGTATATAAAATAAATACTTCTTGATAAAGAGGGTGTCGTAAGTTCTCTAAATAATATTTTATAGTCAATAGCAACTGACTCAGGAATAATCGCAATACCTAAACCTGCTTTAATACAATGTGCAGCTGTGGTTTCACTAGAGGTATAAATCACATCTTTATGTTTTCCATTTTTTATTCTCTCTTCTAAACCTTTATTAATTATCTTATAATCAACTGGACCTTTGTGAGTTGATCTATAATTATAATAAAAAAATTCACAAGATTTTCTAAATATATAATTGGGTTGTGATCTAACTTTTTCCAATGAAACATTCTTCATTTTTTGAAATTCATGACCTTTATAAAAGCCTACACAAAAAGGATCATCATACAAATTTATTTTTGTTAATTCTTTTTTAAATTCTGGAACACAAGAAACCGCATAATCTAACTTTTTTTCATAAATCATATTGTTTAATTTATTACTTTCCTCTTCTATAATTCTAATTCTTTTGTTTGGATTGTTTTTTTTTAAAAGCCAAAATAAATTTTCTTTGTGAGAAGAGGATAGGCTTTGTGGTAATCCAAATTTAACATATTCAAGAACAGTTTTTTTTTCTTGAATTTCGTGCTCTACTAAATTTGTAAAAACTTTTTCATTATATTTTATTATTGCTTTTGCATTCAAATATAATAACTCTCCTTCTTTTGTTAATTCTACTCCTTTTTTTGATCTCAAAAATAATTGTTTTTTTAAATTAGCCTCTAATATTTGAATTGATCTGGAAAGTGATGGCTGACTAATATTCAATTCTTTACTAGCTGCAACAAAGCTGCCAAGTTCAGCAACTGATACAAAATATCTCAAGAATTTAGGTTTTAAAAAGTCTTGTTTCATAGGCACTTTTATATATAGAGTTATTCTATATTATTTGCTCTAATATATACTAATTATATTATATAAGAAGCCCATTTTGAGTATGCTCAATTTAGGTATGACAAATACAATAAATTACAAAATAATTGAAGATTTTGTGGCTACAATCTATTCAACCGATATAACTCATTTTGGAAACAAATCTTACTATCCACAAATATTAAAAATAATCAGTAGCGTAAATCTTAGATGCTTTTTAGGAGAAGAAATCACTTGCGATAATGATACATTTTGCTCTAGTGCACTTGGATCAAATATTAATGCGATTGCCAGAGGATTAGATCTACCAAGAGAAACAACAAGAAGAAAAGTTGAAGAATTAATTAAACTTGGATGGGTTTTTAGATGCAATAATGAACTCTACGTCACATCTAAATGGAGGAAATTAAACGTTTTAAATGTAGCTTCTCTGTTAGAAAAAGTTAAAAAAGTTTCAAAAGCACTAGAAAAAACAGCGACAAATAACATCTCATAGACCCCCATTTTAGGTAGCCTGAAGAAAAAAATTAATTATTAAGTTGTAATATGTGTAATGCAACAACAACGATTAAATAATGATCTTCAGGATCAATTCGTAGATATTTTGGAATTGTATGCAAATTACTTCATTAAGTTGTCAGCAAAAAATCATAATCCCAAAAATATTACATTCGCAGTCTTTAGAGCTAATGTGAAGAATTTAAAACAATTTAAAATTAGAGAACTAAAAAAATTAGATGATACAGTGATCAAAAAAAAACTAAGTCCAACTTCTATTAACTATATTTCTAGATCTCTAGATGTACCAAGGGAAACTATAAGAAGAAACATTCTATTACTTGTTGAAAATAATAATTTAATCAGAAATGACAAAGGACTTTTTGTATCAGAGAATTGGATAAAAAAAAATTTAGACAAAATTATATCTGAAGTAGTTGATTTTATAGGCAAGAGTCAGGATCTAACAGATATAATAGAAAATAAAAATTAAATTAAATGAGTCTGGATGAGAAAATAATTAATTATTCATCTAACTATGATTTATCAGATTTTCATATAAGATCTAATCAACCATTGGCTCTAAGAGAAAGTGGTTCAATTTTAGTTTTTGAAGATGATGTAATTAGCAGAGAAGATATAGAAAATTTTTGGAAAAGCAGTTTAAATAAATCTCAATTACAAGAAATAGTTAATAAAAGAGATCTTGATTTTGCAGTTGTTGTTGGTGAATATCGTTATAGAGTTAATGGGTACTATACTACCAATGGCCCCTCGATGGTTTTAAGAAAGATTGTTAGTGAAATTCCTCAAATGAGTAAATTAGGACTTCCTGATGCGGTAATGGATGCAATCAAACACAAAAATGGATTAGTTTTGGTTACGGGTCAGACAGGATCTGGAAAATCAACCTCACTAGCTGCAATGATTGATCAAATAAATTCTAATAGATCAGAAAATATAATAACTATAGAAGATCCAATTGAATTTGTACATCCATCAAAAAAAAGCATTATATCTCAAAGAGAGGTAGGAAAAGATACGGGCAGTTTTGCAAGAGCTTTAAAATCTGCATTAAGACAAGATCCAGATGTAATCTTAGTTGGAGAAATGAGAGATCTTGAAACAATATCTTTAGCATTAACAGCTGCTGAAACCGGACATTTAGTTTTTGGAACACTTCACGCGAGCAATGTCTCCTCAACAGTTACAAGAATTTTAGATGTTTTCCCTCCCTCTCAAAAAACCTTGGCCCAGTCCATGTTAGCTGGGTCAATCAGAATGGTTTTATCTCAACAACTATTAAAAAAAAAGGGTGGAGGAAGAATTGGTTGTTTTGAGGTAATGACAGGCACTACTGCTATTAGAAATTTAATTCGTGAAGGAAAAATGGCTCAAATAACTTCAACTCTTCAAACTTCAGCAAAAGATGGAATGATTACTATGGAGAAATATTTAGAAGGTCTCAAGCAAAAAGCATTAGTAGAGTAGTGTTTACAAAATTAATATCTTTATTGGGTCTTTTGATAGCTGCCATTGTTTATTGGTCGCTTAGTAGTGTTTGTAACTATAATTCTAAATTAGAAACAAAAAAGGAGATTATAAATAAAATTGATGATGAAGAATTGGGTGACTTAGGAAAAGCAGAAATTTCTTATGCAAATAGTATTGATTGTGAAAAAGCAGATTTAAATTATGATTTAGATAGATTACTAAAGAATACAAAGGTTATATCTTCAGCTCTGTTAAAAATTATTGAAGAAGATGAAGAAAATCAAAAAAAAGATTTATCGAATCAAGAATAACTTAATTTTTTTAATCACTGAAGTCCCATTATAGTTATATCATCTCTTAAATTATCTCTATTGTTAAGCTTATTTACAATGGAGTCTATTATTTCTTTAATTGTTAATGAACTATTTTTTAAAATATCTTTTTCTACGCCCTTTACAGTAAATTCTTGCTCACCATCGATGTATCCTTCAGTAACACCATCAGTGTAAATAAACATTTTTTTATTCTTCAGATTGATTTTACTTGTTTTAATAACCGAGGAATCTTTAATATGTAAAAGTCCAAGAGGAGGACGATCTGCTTTAATATAAGAAAATAAATTATCGTCATTATTGAAACACATAATGCTTTCGTGCCCAAAATTTACAAATTCCACCTCTTTTGTTAATAAATTAAATTTTCCAATTACAGCTGTGATAAACATACCTTTGTAAGAGGATTCTTTTACTTGATTATTAATGTTTTGAGCCAGTTCATTTATTGAAAATTTTAATTTAGAAAATGATTTAAAAACAGAAGATGCATTAGCCATCAACATCCCTGCTTTAATCCCTTTTCCAGAAACATCAGCTAAAGTAAAATAAATTTCGTTATCAGAAACTTTTATATAATCATAATAATCACCAGATACATCTTTAGCTGGTATATTTTTTGCATATATAAAATTCTCCAAATCTTTTTTGATTGGAAAAAGTTTTTTTTGTACTTCTCCTGCAATTTCTCTTTCTTTTTTCAGTAGTAATTGTTTCTTTTCATTTTCAAGTGATGATTTATTTTCTTCAACAAATCTTAGATATAATAAAAATAAGAACAAAGAAGAACTAAATAAAATTATATTATAAATTTCTACAAAATAGTTTATCTGATAAAATATAATACTAACCGCAAAGATAATTATAGTTAAAAATAAATAATTTATTATAGAATAGATTGGTTTAAAATAGTTGGTTATCAACATGATTATTATCAATCCAAACAATAAAATAATATTTTCGAAAATTTTGGTGAAATAACTTATTTCAATAAAATCTTTTGAAAGAATATTATCAATAATATTAGCATGAACCTGAACTCCAGGAATGATGTCACCTGTGGGTATCTTTACTAGATCGAAAACACCTTCTGCTGAAGAACCTATCAAAATTATTTTATCTTTGAATAACTCTTTATCAAAATTTCCATCATAGATATCGGAAGCAGAAACATATGATTCTTTATTTATTTTTTTAAATTTTATAAATTTTAATCCATTTTCATTAATCTTGAAATTAGTGCTTCTGGTTTTGATTGTTTGAATACCACTTAAATCAGTTTCAATTACATAATTTTCTTCTGAATTTAATAATCTAATAGCTTCCATAGATAGAGCAGGAGTGAGTTGTTGATTAATATTTAAAAATAATGGCACCGCTCTAAGTATTCCATCTTCACTATCAATAATTGATATTGAACCTAAACCTTTGGCAGCTTCATTGAACTGATTTAAGGAAGCAATAAAACCTTGATAGTTGTAAAGATAATTTAATGGATCTTCACCTTTTGTAATAATATTTGATTTAATAGAAAATTGATTTTTTTTTGTATCTTTAGTTGAACCTACCAATGGTAAAATGACATTACTATTTTTAATAGACTCTAAAAAAAGGTTATCAGTATCAATAATAGATTTTATGTCAGCAACTATATTAAATTCGGTAAGAATTTTTTTTGGATTTTGTTTATCTGTTTCACTAAAAAAAATATCAAAAGCCACTAAAGCCACGTTTGCAGATTGCAGTTTATCTAATATAATTGAATGAATATCTCTTCGCCAAGGAAATTGACCTAATTTTTTTATACTCTCTTCGTCTATATCAACAATTATAACTTTATTTGTAGAAAAATTTTTTTCAAAAATATTTTGATAAAAATCATAATTTAAATAACCAATTCTATTTTTAAGATTAGAGTCTATATTAAAAATTATAAGTATTATTAAAATTACTAATGGACCTAGTATTTTTTTTTTCACTTAAATATTAATTTTTTCTTTGTCAGGTGCAAAAAAAATCATTTTTCCCTCAGGAAGTTCCCATTTTGGTTTTCTTCCTAAAAAGTTTTCAATTGAATTTATATTGTCATCAAAATGATTTAATGGATAATTATATGGTGAATTATCAATTCTATTATTATTGTTGATCACTAGAGGTGTATGATATTTATTAGATAAAACTTTAAGTTCTTTATTATTCAAATCATAAACAGCTGTTTCACCATAACAATTACAAACATAAGTCCTGTCAAATTTTTGTTCATACTCTATGTAAGCCGCAGTTCCTCTAACACCTATAGTACCTCTCGGTGTTTTTATTTTTAATTCATTACTTTGTTTTCCAAATATACCATGAACACTCCCCTTAACTAATTCTCGAATCTTATTTTTAAAGAATTTTATTTTTGTATTAGGTCTAATTAAAAAACCATTTTGATCATTTTTTAGTAGGGCCAATGTATTATTAGTTTCAATTACAGTTACATCTTCCAAATTAAGATTAGAGTTTTGATTAAAATTTTTTCCATTTACCAAAACGTTACCCTTAATTATTTTATTTGAGGAGGAATTAGAATAAGCAAAGTTTGGAAATAATGATGCTAAGATTACTAAACTAGAATGCTTACAAAATTTTCTTCGATTAAGGTTTTTTGACATAGTTAATTTTACATTAAAAAAAAGTGTTATTACTTTTTAGCTACCTAAAATGGGGGGGGCAAAAAAAAGGATAAAATTATTAAATTTTGATTTAATCTCTTTTTGGCATTATAGCCGTCCTTTGCCCATTTACTGAATTTTCTAAAGTATCTGACGCATTATAATTAAGAACATTCATGGTTGGACTTCCTATAGAGCCTATTGGTGAGTTAGAGGTACCATTAAATCTTACATTTCCCAAAGTAATCCCTGCATCAGCTCTATAAACATCGCTATTGACCCTATAGTCCGATGGAAGATGAGCATTTTCTACAGGAGTTACTTCACCTGTGGATTTATTAAGACTAAAAAATTCTATTACAGTATTAGCATCCAATACAGTACTAGCTGAGCTAGAAGAGTAATCTATAGTAAACTCATGATCAAATGCTACTGGATCATCACCCCCCAAACTTACGGTTCCTGTATAACGATTTGTAATTTTTCGATTTGCAAAATCAACTATATTAACAGAACTAAAGGTTCCTGAACCCACACCTTTAGTAGCGCCCATATTAATATTATTTCCTGTATAAGTGTAGGTGCCTGAAGTGATCCCACGAAATTGTCCAGCGGTACTGTCACCTTGTATTTCTCCACCATATTTTAAAATATAAGCCAAACCATCTCCACCCTCTGCATTAGCCATAAGCTTTTGGTTTTCAGGGGTTTCTTTTTGCATTTCTTCTTGATAATCATCGCCAAGCAACTGCTCCATAGTTGTTCCTAGCACTTTAGCTATTTCATCAAAGGTAAGCCCACCGTCACTCAAATTTAGTGCATCTGTTAAAATTTCTCCAATAACCTCATTACCTGTTACTTGATTATCATCAAACAACCCTTCTTTAATAGCTTCTGCTACAGTCTCTTCTGCTAATCCCTCATTTCTAGCCTCCAGAAAATTTTGAAATTCTTGTAATTGTTCATTTGAAATTGTAACAGGCGGTGTTGGAATTTGGTTAGCATTAAATTGAGTAAACGCAAATGGGTTATCAAGAGTCACACTTCCAAGATCATTAAAAACCTCTACGGATCCCGCCCTCAATCCCAATGTATTATCTTCACCTGGCCCTATCAGTAAAACTTTACTTTCATCTTCATCAACAATTGTTTGAAACTCTGTTCCTCTTGTACCAATAGTTCC
>ENA-OWPI01003266-OWPI01003266.1-marine-metagenome-genome-assembly--contig:-NODE-3266-length-14028-cov-6.117196_pt1 | contig 14028 bp, 10 predicted proteins | sample MGYA00238138_ERZ651775 | MGnify/ENA primary metagenome ERZ651775 (study PRJEB26906, sample SAMN06265043) | marine metagenome | isolation source: Helgoland LTER site | place: Germany:Helgoland, sampling...
AGGTTCGGGATTGCGCGATGCAATTCGGACGTGCCGATAAACGTGTGGATGCGCGGGGATTTGGCGTGTTTTACGGCCTCCCAGCAGCGGTCGATATCCTTGTAATTGGCGCGGGCCAGTCCGCAGATTGTGGCACGCTTGGAACGCTGCGATATCTCGGTCACGGCCTTAAAGTCGCCTTCGGATGCGATCGGGAAGCCAGCCTCGATAATATCGACGCCCATTTCATCGAGCAACTCGGCGATCTCCAGCTTTTCAGCGTGGGTCATGGTCGCACCAGGGGATTGCTCGCCATCGCGCAGGGTGGTGTCGAAAATCAACACTTCATTCGTCGTCATTTTAGGTATTCCTTGTTGTCCTTAAGCTGTCTTGGTGCTGGTCCCCTCTGAGCGGTCGCACCGACATGGCACGCTCAGAGGCAGCTAAGGAGGAGAAGCAGCGCAAATAGGCCAAGCCCAATAGGGGCGGCAAATGTGATATGTGCGTTTGCGTTCATGGATCTAACTATACGCAGATGAAAGTGAATGAAAACCCCCGTTTTTCGGGGGCCAGCCCCCGTACCCCCGACATATTTGAGCTCGGAAAAAGAGGTGCGTTGCGCCTGACCATTGGCTTGCGTAGTTTGGGCAACAAGAATGAGGAGACGTTCAAGATGATGGATGATGTTGCCGCGCGCGGGCTGGTTTTGCTGGGGTGTGGAAAAATGGGGTCGGCGATGTTGGCGGGCTGGTTGAATGGCGGATTGCCTGCCGCGTCTGTTTACGTGCTGGACCCTTATCCGTCTGACTGGTTGCGCGGAACAGGTGTACATATCAATGCGGAGTTGCCCAGTGATCCGGCTGTTACTTTGGTCGCGGTGAAGCCGCAGATGATGGGCGATGCCTTGCCTGCCATGCAAGCGCTGGGCAACGGTCAGACACAGATTGTGTCTATTGCCGCGGGTACGCCGATTGCCCGATTTGAAGCGGAGTTGGGCGCACGTACGCCGATTGTCCGCTCAATGCCCAATACACCTCGGGATACCGTTACACTCCACAAATTTTAGAAGGGTATAACGACCTGGGTCGTCCGCAATACCGCGTCGATAATGCAAATTACCTGAGGGAACGCGGTGCCTACTGGTTCGGAATAAACGGAAAGGCCTCCTACGCGCTCGTTAAATTTGGCACAGGCGGCATTCTACTCAACCTTGAGGTGATGAACATTACTGGACGTCGAAATGCCCAATTGGTCAACCCTATTACAGGCCGCGCCTATGAATATGGCGACGATGTTCCGCTGACTTGGCGCGATCCACGTCCAGAATTTAATGGCCCACAAGAGACCGGTACCGATCCGAGAAATCCGGCGCGTTACTCTGCTCCGACACAACTATTAGCAGGAATTCAAATCAAATGGTAAGACGTCACTTTTACATACCGCTGGTTATTGGTTTGCTCCTGAGCTTTGGTGCAAAGGCCCAATTATTACCCACCTACGGCGAGGAACGCGCTGGTCTCAGTGCCTTCACCTTCTTAAAGCTTCCTATAGACCCGGCGAGCACCGGGGTTGGAGGTGCAAGCTTAGCCATGACCGATCACAGCTTCGGGGCACTAATCAACCCTGCACTCATAAGCGGTGGCAATCAGCAAGGTGTTTTTTCTGCGAACAGAGCTTTGGGCGGCGGCATCAATCATGATTTTGTAGCGCTAACTAAAGCAAGAGAAAACGGACAACACATTGCCCTAACGCTTAACAGTCTTAGCACAGGATCTATCCTCGAAAGAACTGTGTGGCAACCGGAAGGCACAGGTGCTACTACCTCCGCAGCGCTTACCTGTGTCGGATTAGGTGTAAGCCAAGCCTTCAGTGAGTACTTCCATGCGGGAGTTCAACTCAAATACGGTCTAGAACAACTAGGTGTCTACAGAGCACATAACGTTTATCTCGACTTAGGCTTCTTGTATAAACTGGACATCGCGGATCTTCAATTCGCAGCTGCCCTGACCAATTTTGGTCCCAACACGCCGCTGAGTAATATGCCCGTAGGTCAAGAATCGGCTTTAGCGGCCACACCTCAAATGTTCTCTATGGGTATCCAATGGACGGCTTGGAAAAAGGGCGACCACAGCCTCACCCCTAGTCTGCAACTGAACCACCCAACAGACAACGCTGAATTCTATGCAGGCGGGTTAAAGTACCAATGGCGCTCGCAATTATGGGGAGCAGTCGGTTACCAAATAGGCAGTCAAAAAGCATTACCCTGGATGGGGTTTGGAATGAAAACCGTTTTAAAAGGTTGGCCTGTGGAATGGGGCGTGGGTGCACAACCTACACCGTATAACCAGTACCAAGGCACGATAGGAATTAAAATAAAACCACTCACATGGTAAGAACCTTAGGCATATTTTTCATCCTATGTATGGGGGTATTACTGAGCAGCTGCGACAACTACTTCGGGGAACGCACAGATCTTGACTTCATAGAAATACCAACCTACGACGTACGCGAAATCAACTATGTACCCATCGCGCCAAATATTCAAGATGCTGTAGCACCCGTGGACGTTTATGTAGGTTACGATGAGTTTATATATGTTGTGGACAGCGCACAAGATCTTATTCTACGCTACGACATAGCCCTGAATCTACAAAGCAGCATTTATGTGCCAGGAGTACGTAAGGTTACACAAACCCGGAGTTTTGATCTTCTCGCAATAGGGACCTACGACACCACCATTACTGGCGTTGACTATAGCCTAACGGCACTTTATGAAATAGGAATGGTTGGTAGCGACAATGTATTGTCCATGCAAGGGGCTGCAGCTGAAGCGGTTATTGTGCACCCTTTCTACTTTAAAAACAGTTTCTCATCTTCGGATGCAAAGGTGAAGTTTACGGATGTTGCGATCATTGGCTCCAACATTCAATCGGAAAACAATAGCTATTACTTAAGCCGGACTGGGATAAGCACGAACAATGCAGGGTTTGGGCCCGATAATGCTGTACTAAAATTTACAAAAGACCACCAGTGGATCAGTGCCCTGCCTATTACGGCAACAGGGGCTACCTATAACGATTACTTTAAAAACCCATTGTCATTGCAAGGATTTACTCAAGCACCTCAGCTAACTGCGACCAACAGTCCAGACTTTTGGGTGCTGAATCAAAATGAAGATCAAGAGATCCAGGTGCAACACATCCAATTCACAGAAGGACCTTTCGGAGCGCTCTATCAACCTATCTTTTACAGCACGCTCGATCCAGCAGCAAAACGTTATTTGCAAACGCCAAAGCGATTTCAAGATCCGGTAGATCTTTGTTTAGCAGGCGATGGCTCAAGATTTTTATTCGTCGCTGATGCCGGAGTGGATAGTGTATATCAATTCACTTCTTCCGGATTAGAAGGTGTTCCTCCACCGCCAGCTTCTGCCGCTGAATTCAATGCTCTTGCCTCCTTAGGAGGTTTTGGCAAAGTGAGTGCTATTGGATATTACGACAAGATTTTATACGTAGCTGATTCTAAAAATGGTACGGTACAAAGATTTAAACTAACCCTTGATTTTGATTAACATTAGCGATTAAAGAATACTGAGAATATTCGTATCTTACGAATTCTATTTTACACATCAATAATCATTGAACAAACTATGAAAAAGTATCTATCCATAGTCTTAGTCTGTCTCTCCTATTTTGGATTTGCACAGACGAACTATGTAGTCACTTTTAAAGTGAACACAGCAAACATCACCGTCGGTTCTAACGGACTCTATTTAGGAGGTGGTGTCATCGGCGGAGCAAACGCCATTCAATTAACCGATGCCGATGGCAACGGCGTATATGAAGGAACGGATACCTTAAGTGGTGCCGGTGGCGGTAATTTCATCTTCCTAAATTCTCCATCATGGAGCGGCGACTGGGGGACTAAAGAAAATCTTACAGGCTTAGCTTGTGCTGATGCTTCTAACTATAACGATCGTATACTCCCGAGTTTTACGCAAGACACCACATTAATGTTCTGTTTTGGAACTTGTGCAACAGACACAGTTTGCCCAGTAACTGCGACAAATCCTGATGTGACTTTCCGTGTGGATATGAGCAATGTTTCTGCTTCATTTACCAATGTATACGTTAGTGGAACCTTGAACAGCTGGAGTGGTAACGCGAACCAGTTGACAGATGCTGATGGTGATGGGATTTACGAGGGGGACATTAGTCTCGCCGCTGGTAATTATGAATTCAAATTCACTTACGACAACTGGGTAGGTCAAGAATCACTAGATGCAACACTCGATAGTGCTTGTACGTTAACGACGGGTACCTTTACGAACCGTTACATTACCATAGGAGCCTCTGATACTACACTTCCTGTATACTGCTGGGAAGAGTGCATGTCTTGTGCGTCATCATATACTCCTACATCCTGTGGAGACTTATTCTTTAGTGAGTATGCCGAAGGTTCTTCGAACCATAAATACTTCGAGATTTATAATCCTACAAGTGCAGCGATCTCGTTGAGTGGTTATACTGTCTACTTAAGCGGTAACGGTGGTTCATATACAAATACGTTCACTTCGAATGCAAGTATTGCCTCAGGTGATGTTTACATGATCTCAACTAACTCATTAGACAGTGCGACTCAAGCATTAGCTGATACCGCTATGGGATACCCATCTGTAGCACACTACAACGGTGATGATGCCCTCATTTTAATGAATGGCACTGACACTATCGATGTGATTGGTACGCCAGGTGTTGATCCGGGTTCTTCATGGAGCGTTGGTACAGGATCCACTAAAGATCATACACTTATCCGTAAAGCTTCTGTTGACATGGGATCTACAGATTGGACCACAGGTGCTACCGAATGGGACGTTTATGCTCAGAATACATGGTCGTACGCAGGTGCACATTCAAGCAGCTGTATTGTTACTCCGAAAAATGTAACCTTCCAGGTAGATATGAATAATGTAACTGCATCATTTACGAACGTTTACGTAAGTGGTACTGTAAACAACTGGAGCGGTAATGCTAACCAGCTTACGGATGCAGACGGAGATGGAGTATATGAAGGAACCTTATCCTTAATGCCTGGCTCATACGAATACAAGTTTACTTATGACAACTGGACAGGACAAGAGTCGCTCGATGCAACTCTAGACAGTGCTTGTACTTTAACAACAGGTGCATTCACAAACAGATATGCAACTTTCGGTAATGCCGATACGACATTACCTGTTGTTTGTTGGGAAGAGTGTTCAGCGTGCGCAGTTCAAACGAATTTCGTTGTAACATTCATGGTTAATAGCGCTAACATCACGGTAGGCACAAATGGACTTTACCTAGGTGGAGGTGTTATTGGTGGCGCGAATGCCGTTCAATTAGCTGATCCTGACGGTGATGGTATTTACGTAGGTACTGATACATTAAACGGTTCTACTGGTGGAAACTTCATCTTCCTAAACTCTCCTACCTGGAGTGGCGATTGGGGAGCAAAAGAAAATCTTGCAGGCTTAGCTTGTGCAGATGCGTCGAACTACAACGATCGTATTCTCCCAACGTTCACACAGGATACTACTTTGATGTTCTGCTACGGTAACTGTTCTACAGATACTTCGTGTACGGTAGCTTCAACAAATCCTGATGTAACCTTCCGTGTAGATATGAGCAATGTTTCTGCGTCATTCACTAATGTGTACGTTAGTGGAACGCTGAACAGCTGGAGTGGTAACGCAAACCAGTTAACAGATGCTGATGGTGACGGCGTTTACGAGGGTGATATTAATATTGCCGCTGGTAATTATGAATTCAAGTTCACGTACGACAACTGGGTAGGACAAGAATCACTAGATGCAACACTCGACAGTGCTTGTACGTTAACTACGGGTGCATTCACGAACCGTTACATTACTATAGGTGCTTCTGATACTACACTTCCTGTGTACTGTTGGGAAGAGTGTACTTCTTGTGCTTCTACGGTAACGGGTTGTAGCGAACTATTCTTTAGCGAATACTCTGAAGGGTCGTCAAACAACAAATACATCGAGATTTACAATCCAACTGCAAATGCTGTATCGTTAAGTACTTATACAGTCTACCAAAGCGGTAATGGTGGTTCATATACGAACACATTCACCACGAATGCAACCATTCAATCTGGTGATGTTTACTTAATCGCAGCAAACCAAGCTGATGCAACAATTTTAGCCGCTGCTGATACGGCGATGGCTTATCCATCGATTGCTCACTTTAATGGTGACGATGCAATGATTCTTGTAAGCGGAACGGATACTATTGATGTTATTGGTGTTCCTGGTGTCGATCCAGGTTCTTCATGGACAGTGGGAACCGGTTCTACTGCAAATCATACATTGGTTCGTAAAGCAACAGTTGACATGGGATCTACGGATTGGACAACTGGTGCTACAGAATGGGATGTGTACTCGCAAAATACTTGGACCTATAAAGGGGCGCATACCAGCAATTGTATCGCTACTCAAACAGACTTTGTCGTAACCTTCATGGTAAATACCGCAAATATCACTGTAGGTACGAACGGACTTTACTTAGGTGGTGGCGTTATTGGTGGCGCGAATGCCGTTCAATTAGCTGATCCTGACGGTGATGGTATTTATGTAGGTACAGACACTTTGAATGGTGCTAACGGAGGAAACTTTATCTTCCTTAACAATCCGGCCAATGCGTCGGACTGGAATGCAAAAGAAAATCTTACAGGTCTCTCATGTGCTGATCCTAACAACTACAATGATCGTATACTTCCAACATTCACTCAGGATACAACATTGATGTTCTGTTTCGGTACGTGTTCGGCAGATACATCATGTTCTGTTACTGCTACGTACCCTGATGTAACCTTTAGTGTGGATATGAATAATGTTTCAGCTTCATTCACTAATGTATATGTAAGTGGAACATTGAATAGCTGGAGTGGTAACGCGAATCAGCTGACCGATCCAGATGGAGATGGTGTCTACGACGCGGATATTAGTCTTGCCCCGGGTAATTATGAATTCAAATTCACTTACGATAACTGGGTAGGTCAAGAAAACCTTGATCCTAATACACTGGATTCGAATTGTACTTTAACTACAGGTGCCTTCACCAACCGTTATATTACAGTTGGCGTAGCAGATACAACGCTACCCGTATATTGTTGGGAGGAATGTGTTGCTTGTGCGATCAATATACCAACGTATACTATTGATCAGATAGACAATACAGATGCGGATGGTGTTCCAGACTCACTAAATGTTTATTGTAAAGTAATTGGTGTTGTTCACGGTGTAGACATGCAAGGTTCATCTAGTGCAGTGTCATTCACTGTGCATGACGGTACGGAAGGTTTAGGAACGTATTCCTCTGTTGCTACAGTTGCTTCGTACACCGTAACCGAAGGAGATGAAGTTCGCATTGTTGGGGATATAGGTCACTTCAATGGACTTCTCCAGATGTATGTTGATAGTGTTACCGTTATCAGTACTGGTAATGCAACGCAAACACCGACCGTGGTTACTTCTTTAGGTGAGAGCACGGAAAGTGAATTAGTCAAGTTCGAAAACATGACTATGGTAGATCCTACACAATGGGGATCTGGATCTTCAGGCTACAACATTGACATTACAAATGGTACAGATACTGTAGTAATGCGCATTGATGCTGACGTAGATTTATATGGAGCAGTTGCACCAGTGGGTATGTTTGATGTTGTTGGTATCGGCGGTCAGTACGACTTCAGTGCGCCGCACTTCGACGGTTACCAATTATTACCGCGCTACCAAGCCGATATTATGCCATCTACAGGTGGTGGTTCTGCTGTCAAGCTTTCTGTCTCAGAAATCATGGCAGGTTCAAACTCTACAGCGTACAACGCAGATTGGTTTGAAATTCATAACTATGGTGATTCTGCAGTTGACTTAACTGGATACTCTTGGGATGATGAAAGTGAAATTCCTGGAACCTCAACGTTCCCAATGGTTACAGTTCAACCTGGTCAAGCCATCGTAGTTCTTGATGACGTAGCCGCTAATAAAGATGCGTTCTTAACAGAGTGGAAATTGTATGCTGGTTCAGTAACTATCGTTGCTAATGATGAATTAACCGGTTCGTTCCCAAGCTTAAGTCAAAATGGCGATGCAGTATTCTTATATGATGCTAATGGTGCAGAAATGGCGAGTGGTGTATACACCGCTGCTACTGCAGGATTCTCTGTTGAATTCGATACCACTGGTGCATTCTTAGGTGATGCGGTTGACGGTACGAACGGTGCCTACACATCACTCGAAGGTGATGTTGGTTCTCCTGGTAACTTAACACCTAATACAGGTTTTGGCGAAGCCACAGTAATCAGCAGTATCTTCCCGAATCCAACTACAGGATCATTCACTGTGAACCTAGTAAGCGATGTTAGCTATGATGCTACAATAACGAATATTACAGGTGCTACCGTGTTCCATAAAGTGGGTACCGGCGCAGTATTGAATATTGATTTGAATGCGGCTAGAGGAACTTACGTACTCCGTGTACGTACGGCTCAAGGAACCGCAGTGCAAATGATCGTCTTGCAGTAAGCACGAAATAAGCGAATAAAAGAAACCCCCCGCGGCCCATGGCCGCGGGGGGTTTTATTTTGCGCCAAAATGTATACAGGATTCGTAAATGTGTATAATGGGTAATAGCCACATACTACGCAACTTTACAATTCTAAAACAGAATAGATATGAGCACAAGCAACACATTTGGCTTACAAAAGACGGTTGGGAAAGCCAGATGGGGGTGAATTACTTCGGACATTTCACACTAGAAGGATTGCATGTATCACCAAAAGAAGAGAAGTTTTCTCTAACCATTTGTTGGAAGCGTTTAATCAAGAGTTAATGCGTTGCTTTGATTCAGGCGAACTAAAGGAATACGGTATTCCTAACATCGAACAAATTGCAGAAAAATTGGGCGTTTCGAAACGTTACTTGAGCGATACATTAAAGAAGGAAACTGGTAAAACTAGTTCAGAACACCTTCAGCGCTATCTGATCGACGAGTCGAAAAATATTCTTTTGAATCCTGCGAAAACAGTATCAGATGTTGCCTATGAATTGGGCTTTGAATATCCTCCCTACTTCTCAAGACTATTCAAAAAGAAGGAAGGCATAAGTCCGTCTGGGTACCGCGAATTGTACCGAATGAATTAGAAATAAGCATGAGGTATTCATGTTTCAATCTGAAAAGAAACCAGCGCTAAGACATTGCCTAGTCAATATTTTCGGAGAATGATAAACATATTACGCACGCCTGCAGCGCGCGCAATTCTATTCTAATGTGCGATTATGATCTGCTCGCGAAATTCGCCCGATTGCAAGATGTACGATCCCGCAGGAAGCATTTCTACAACGATTCGATTATTACCAGTATTCACTGTACCCTCAAGCAACTGCTCGCCGGATAAATTGGTAATGGTAAACGGTGCTGTAGCCTGCGCTGTGATATTCAAAAAGGTATCTGCAGGATTAGGTCCCAGATGAAGATGAGAACGCGCAGGAGCAGTTTCTACAGCCATAAAGGGGTTCCAGGATACGTTCGTTGAATCACCATAGATATAATCAACTAATTCGGGATGGTCAATAAACGGATTGCGGTTCCCTTGCATCGTGTGAATTACATTGTTACGGTTCAACTCGAAGCTGTCTACTGGATCCGCCCAGTGCCAATCTAATAACGTCGAAAGTACTGCATGAGTGGTACCTCCAGAGTTTAGAGCTTCTTGAACGACCAAATCGGGCTCCGCACCCGCTCCTTCATAACGCAAATCCATGTACAGAATGATTCGAGCTAAATCGCCTTTCACTTTATCGCGTGGTTCAAATAAACCGGCAGAACCGTTGTACGTATTCCCGGTTGCAGAACCGTTATAGTTTACAGCATTTCCGGTTGAACCTAAATCATCGTATTCATGATTCGAACGAAGCGAGTTCAGCCCACCATCTGCAGGCTTGAGGTTGTGTACATCCGTTCCAACTCCTTGACTCGTTCCAAAGTTGCCTAAACTCCTTGGCCAGACGTGCTCTCTATTCCAACCTTGACCATTGTTATATTCTTGCGGACCATCCACACTCACACCTGCATAGATTAAACAGACGTTTGAGGTGTTTGTCGTGTCTTTATCGCTGACTTTTAAGACGTCCCAAGTATCCGTATTAGAGGAAGAGTATGTGAGACGCGTATGAACCTTTATGATATCGTATAATGCTTCTCGCAGGTCTTCCCCACTTTCATTGTACGCATCTTGATAGTAAGGCAATGGCTGGGCTTGTAATGTCGTAAGGGCAAGTACCGCAGCAAATAGTGTGAATAGGTTCTTCATTTGGGCTATAATTTCAATGACAAAGATGCAGAAAATAGAAGTAGCTTAAGTGTTTACTTCCAGTATTCAACAGGAAAGCTAGGATCCAATTCTTTGAGTGCTTCTCCCACATGTGCCCAATCTTGCTTGAACTGCGCCAACACAGATTGATCCTCTGGCTGGTCGGCCACACGTCCCCCGCTGTTGAGCTTCATGTACAACGGAAGAACTGCTTTTTGAATTGCGTGTGGAATGAGTGGCTGAATTTTAAGACCTAATTGGTGTAAAAAACCACTCTTAATTGCAACGCTTTCATTTCGGTGTTCGAAGTCAAAATCCGTGTAATACGCTGCATCAATTCCAACATATTCTGAAATTTCTGCCATGACCTCAGGTTTGCGTGACATAAAATCTTCAAAAGCCCAAAAACGCACATGACCTTCAGGCATTACATCTATCCAAGCTTTTACATGTTTCGCATAGTCAACGTGATCCGTAATTTGAGGTCGCTTGATGTAGTCGGCTAATGGCATGTCAATGCGCTTCGTTCGAAAGCGCTCCATCTTGTAGTGGCTGTACATTTGTTTCGAAGGCTCGCGGAATAAGAAAATCAATTTTGGCGGGTTCGGCCAAGAAGAAAAAGCGGTCCGTGCGGTACTTTCATACAAATAATGAGCGGTAGCCTCAAAGCGAATGAATTGATCTATACCTCCCTTGAAAAAGCTTTCATATGCCGCCAATTCGTGTTCGTGTGCATTAGCAGACGCATTGAATCTATTTACTTTATCCGCGAAAAAGAACGTCTCTTTTTTAGGACTACCGTAGACATCGGGATGGGCAGATAACCAAAAATATAGACTGCTCGTACCGCACTTTGGGGCACCGCCAATAATGACATTTGGAAGAGAGGCTTCGTTCATGCTTGCAAGATAGTAAGATTACAAGCTAGACCATCTAAGCGCGGCAAATGTTCGTATTGCACTATTCTCATATCCTAAACGTTGAATAGCTGAGGAATTGAGCCTATAACTCTTCATCTACAGGGGGTCAACAGCTATTTATCTCCCGCGTAAATCACTACATTTGAGCCAAGCCATGGGCACTATGAACAACGCTAAAAAACAAATCTCTTCGGGTGCAGTGATTAACCTCGCTGGGATTCTTTTAGGCGCGGTACTCAACCTATGGCTACTCCCCAAACTGTTCAGTACAGAAGAGCTAGGCATGTACCGTTGGATGGAACGTTCTGCAGTACTTCTATCTAACATTCTGCTTTTTGGAGTCCATCGTTCGTTCACAAAGTTTCATTCTGATCCTTCAAAAGATAAAAAGACCTTTGAGAGTGTAGTTGTCGGCAGAAGTACGCTGCTCATGATAATTATAGGTATTCTGGTCTTTTTATTCGGACCGCTTCTCGCTCCCTACTTCAACTTCAAACCTAAGGATGCGCATTTATTGCGCTACCTCAGCTTTTTCATTGTCAGTGGTATGGCTTTTCTAATGGCCGTGGCTGCTGCTGCAACAACGAAGAAAATTACCATACCTGTGTTCCTTAAGAATATGGGTATGCGCTTTGCAATGGCCGCATTGGCCGTTGTGCTGTTTTTTAACAGCGATCTATTTGAATTCAGTCATTGGCTCATTGCCTATGCATGGGCTTCTCTAACTCTAGGGATTGCCGCCCTATTTTACGGGTGGAACCGCATTAAGCCAGCTTTTCGTTTAAAGCACTTATGGGCTCCGATGGGTAAAGATGTGAACCGATTTGCCTGGATCAGTGTCTTTAGTGTGCTCATAGAGATTGGCATAAACACACTCGATGTTCAAATGCTATCGATGCTTACGGACATGAACAGCGTAGGTATTTATGGGATGGCTTTTTTCATGGGCTCCGTAATAGACGGAATACGTCGACCGATCAACCAAATGCTCGCACCCCAGATTTCCACAAGTTGGAATAACAACAATATGGGAGCGCTCAGAAAGATGTATCAAAAAACCTCGAGTGCGCAGATGGTTGTGAATGCAGCCTACGTTATTCTCGTTGTGGTTAATGTCGAATGGATTTTTTCGCTCATTCCAGATGGAGAACGTTTCTACCCCGCCATTCCTGTAGTGGTCTGGACCTTAGCTAGAAAATACATCAATGCCGCATTCGGTTCTAATGGTGAAATCATCGCCAATAGTCCATTCTACCAATTAAACATGCAAATTGGTTCCATTATGCTCGTAATTAATGTGCTACTCAACCTTCTTTTTATACCCCGTTACGGTATAATCGGAGTTGCCTACAGTGGATTGATTGCAGTGATTTTCGTTAATACCATGAGGGCCGCCATGATTTACAGAAAAAGTGGTCTGCAGCCTTTTACTAAAGAAAGTCTCGTCATTTTAATGGGCAGCGTAGCCGTAGGAGCACTTTGTTACAAAGTTCCTTTTGACGGTCTTATGAAGTTTTTAGTCTCCGGCGCGATCGTCGTTGCTGCCCTACTGGTCAATAGAAAATTCATTAAAAACCTACTGTTGCGCTAAGCCTGCGTACCTTTATTCCCCTTGAAAGTCGCATACATTCAAAATAGAGTCCAATTAGGAGGTCGTTTCCAGGTCACTTTCGAAATGACGAAAGTCTTAAATGCTATGGGAATCATACCCGATTTTTATTGCTATCGACATCGGCTTACTTTGGAGGATATTGAAGCACATTACGGCGCTTCAATCCAGCTGAACTTTAAGGCTATAAAAGAGCCGAAGCTTCCTTTTGAATGGAACATTACGCGCTTCAACAGCGACGTCAATAAACATGTCCAGGGCTACGACTTGATCATCAACAGCAACAATACCAGCCTAGGTCTAGATCCTTCCCTAAATAGCATCAGCTACGTTCACTACCCGCGAAAAGCTCGCCTAATGACAGGCATTTCATTGTCTAAACTTTTAGACATAGGAAGAGATCCCCTGCAGTTGAATGCTTTACGCTACCGTTGGCATCGTAAAGTGGGGGCTATAGACCTGCAAATTGCAAACAGCGCATTTACTGCAGCGCGCTTTGAAGAGCAATACGATATGAAAATTGACGGCATACTTTATCCCCCGGTAGCCATCGATTTTAAGCAAAGTGAAAAAATAAGTCGTCGTATCGTGAGCTTAGGGCGTTTCTCGCCAAACAAACGTCAATTAGAGCAGATCATAATGATGGCGGATCTTGGCGAATACGAACTCTATTTGATTGGTTTCAAAAACGACGTGGATTACTATAACCGATGTGCACAGGCCATTACTGACTTAAAGCTGACGAACGTTCATCTCATAGCAGATGCTTCAGAAGAAGAGCGCAATAGCCTCTTAACCTCTGCAGCCTTTTTTATTCATTCATTGCGCGAAGAGCCCTTTGGCATCACCACCGTTCAAGGTATTGGCGCAGGATGTATACCGATTGTCCACAATAGTGGAGGTCAGAAAGAGGTGGTTCCGTTTGAGGAATTGCGGTACGGAAATGAAGATGCCATACCGGAGCTTGTGCGCGCACTAGAGCAATCGGACCGGATAGAAGAACTTCGTGCCGCGCTGCAGAAGCACATTACTACCTTCGACAGTGCTTCATTTAGAGACCAATTCAAAGGCTTACTCGAACAAAAACTACCCAAAGCATGAGAAAAGACAAGCTCTTAAAGGAATGGTTTGAATTCAACACGAAGT
>ENA-OWPI01003272-OWPI01003272.1-marine-metagenome-genome-assembly--contig:-NODE-3272-length-14011-cov-4.412373_pt1 | contig 14011 bp, 6 predicted proteins | sample MGYA00238138_ERZ651775 | MGnify/ENA primary metagenome ERZ651775 (study PRJEB26906, sample SAMN06265043) | marine metagenome | isolation source: Helgoland LTER site | place: Germany:Helgoland, sampling...
GGGGGGGGCGATTAGGGGGGGGGGGACTATGGTGGTGGTGATTATGGGGGAGGTGATGGTGGTGACTACGGTGGTGACAATGATGATAACATTTATGCAGACTATGCCCAGCGCCAGCAAGATAAGGCTGTCGATGGGGGCGGAGGGGGAAAAGGGTGGCTCTTGGGCGGTCTAATGGGCTTTGGAGTCAGCCACATTTACCAGGGGCGCGTTAAAACTAGGTTGAAGCGTGATGGCCAGCGTGAGGTGAGTGAGTAATAATAGGGAGTTGAGTGACGGAGTGAGGGAGTGAGGGAGTGAGGGAGTGAGTGAGTGGGAGTGAGTGGGAGTGAAAAGAAAACCGCTTCACATACCGCTTCACGTACACAGTTAGGATTGCGGCCATTTCTCCTCAGCTGCTTGTACAACACAAATCTCACTCAGTGCTGCTCGTTTCTCGTTTCTCGTTTCCTTTCCACTTTGCTATTTCTTTTCTCTACCACCACCAGCTAAAGAAGGCTTACTCAGCCATGTACCAGACCCAGCACGAGAACGAGGAGTTGACCCGCTACATCTACCAACTCCAGGCCGAATACCAGAACAAGGAGGTCCAGCGTGAATACGACGAATTCAAGGCCCCTGACGTCGACAATGACGAACGGATCTCAAGGGCCGAGTTCAACATGTATGTCCAGACTTACCTAAAAAACTACCCCGGCATCGAGCCTGAGGACTACCCCCGGTTCGAGGACTTCGACCACGACCGCGATGGCTACGTCGGATTCCAGGAGTACTCAGACCAGATGCGCCTCCAGGTGCAGCAGGCAGAAATGAAGGAGATGGCGCGCGAGCAACAGAAGGCTCTGGCCGATCTCTATGGAGAGACTCAGCAGAGAGGAGCCAACAACTTCAACGATTTGTATCAACGAAACTATTAACGTAGTGTCGTATCGTATCGCTACGTGTTGAATCGTTTGGGTTCATTGAATCCGAATGATGCTGAAATGATGCCGAAATGATGCCAACAATGCAGCTTTAATGCAGTATACCGAAGAAGATTGCGGCAGAGGTTTTGCCGGCAAACACAAACTCACATCCTTTTTTTATTCCTTTTTTTTCAATTATTCCAGGCAATGTTTTATGTGCTATTATTTATTTTTTCCTGTTGCTTCATAAATTGCTTCGCATTTTACACCATGTTGGAAGACCCCCACTTCTTGCTGTTAAAGGTCTTGGCAGTTGCCTTGGCTCCTCCCTTGCCGTAGCTTTTCGTGACCGATCCACGCTTCGGAGGAGTGACGCTTCTCGCGCTGGATTGTTTGTGCTGCCCGTATTTGGACCCCACTCCCTGATGGCCCTGTCCGTGGAAGCCAGCACTTGAAAGGTGCCCACTTGACCGGCTGTTGGCGCTGCTCTTCCTCCCTCCCATAGAGATGCCGCGGCTGGCGCGCTTGGCGGGCGGAGCTTTCTTCTTTGCGTAGTTGCGCCCGACGCGACTGCGGTTGTTGTACTTCTTCACTCCCCAGATGATCAGCAGAGCGCCAGCCACAGCGGCAGCACCGAGTCCTGCGATCTTACCGATGAGTGCGAGGTTATCTCCGCTTATGATCGAGCCTATGCCGCCACCCTCATCGGGTACTGGCACATCGGGGTTCCAGAAGCAGCCGCTAACCACCAAGCTATAAGGTTGCGGGCCATTGCTAATTGTGTGAGGGGTTACAGTAACTGTGTAGGTAACTCCTGCTGTCGGGGTTACAATATTGACACTCTCGACATTGTTCTTATTATCTCTCGCGGACAAGCCATTAGGGTAGTGAGTGCTTCCATCGTCTCCGGTGACTACAATATCAAGATCATTCACGAGTGAGGTTCCTTGGACGTTGAACGAAGCAGGGTAATCGTGGTAAACGAGTGTTGCACGAAAGGGCGTATCGCTGAAACGCAAGCTGTGCTTGTCGCAATCAACACCGGTCGATTTGAATGTTTGTACAAATGGTGCGTCCGTCGCTGCTGCAAACTTTGGCATGTCAGCAAAGTCACCTCTGTGATTGTGATTTGTGAATGGGGAATAGGGAATGGGGAATGGGGAATGGGGGCGGTTGATTTGTTAGATATGAAGCAGGGGATTCGAGAAAAAAAAGTAACTGCAGCACAGTCAGTCACTAATCACTCACCTGACAAAAAATCCTCGCCCTGCATCAATCGGATTGTCGCTAAATAACATGTTGGCGTCCAACTCCACGATGCCATGGCCCTGGTCATTGTTGGGGTAGTCGTTGTTCTGGAAGTTTGCCATGGGCGTAGTCAAGCGCTGCGCTCCATTGACAAGGACCGCTTTCACGAGCGCTCCCATCGGGACCATACTGTCTTCGGCTTTCTTTGCACCAAGAGGATAGTAGCCCTCTCGGAAATATTGTTGGATCAAAGCAGCCGCCCCGGCGACGACAGGTGTTGCCATCGACGTCCCTTGCATATAAGTGGTCGAGCAGTGGTCGTTGCTGGGGCTAGTGAGGCTCTTAGCCGACTTGATAAATCGGCCAGGGGCCATGACGTCTGGTTTGAACCTGCCATCAAACGCAGGTCCGCGGCTGCTGAACATTGCGATATCATCGCCTCCGTTTTGTGGCGTGTCATAGATGTTAGTTGCGCCAACAGAAAGAACATTTTTCCCAGTAGCAGGCGCTCCCAGAGACCCAGGAACCTGCTGCCCGCCGGGACCATCACCGTCATTTCCTGCAGCCACCAACACAAGGAAGTCCTGATTATCGAACGAGTAAGCATCCATCTGCATAGCATCACTGGTGTAGACGTTATTCGGGGAGCCCCAGCTGTTCGAATGGAGATTGGCACCGACCCTCTTGGCATAGGGAAGCATCTGAGTATAAACATTCCCCGGAACGTTTAAATACTGAGCGTTGGGCACCCCAATATCGTAGAACGCAACCTTCGCCTCGTACGCCATGCCATCGTCAGGAGATCCGGAAGACTGGGATGATTTACCCATGACACTGCCACAGACATGTGTTCCGTGGCCATTGTCCTCACCCTCATTCTCAGATGCGAAGCCGACGTATTGCACAACCTTGCGATGCGACAGCTGCTCAAAAACCTTTTTGTTACTAATGAGGGGGTCGCCTTGAGAAGGGAAAGTGACCGGGTAGTTGGCATCGTAGAAATAGCAGCTCTGGTGGTCCAAGCCACTATCGGCGACTCCAACAGTGATGCCCTGCCCCTTAATGTTGTGATCCCAAAAAGGCGTGTGACTGTCCTCCGGGGCAAGCTTCGTGCCATTACCACTCTGGATAATCCAGGCGGCATTCTCGTTGGTAAAATTACGCTTTGCATCTGCTGTTAAGGAGAGGAGGCTTGCCTCGATGGAAGTGTGCGAGACAATTTGGGAGGCGAGATTGGCGGCGTTCGTCGCACCTTTGACGAGAAGCTCCTTCCCGTACTTTGAACTTGTGTCCTCAACACTGCAGCTCGGGCAGATGCTCTCCAAACTATCTTTGATGGCGTCAGCGGAGGCTTCTCCATCAAGGGTCAAGCGGACATCTGAATCATCGTCAGCTGTATAGATCTCAGGGGAAACCTTGAGAGCAGAGATGAGCGGTTGGATAGAAACGAACTCTTCAGAGATGGCAGTTACTTCATTGCCATCAAGTTTGAGCCAAAAGAGAAGGTGATCATCATCAAGCTGTACAAATTTGCTTGTGTCAAGCTCATTCCTGGTCTTAGCCAGCAAATAGTCAATAAAGCCATTGTCTCTTTTACGCGCGGTCTTGGCCAGGTAAGTTTTTTTAACGCTGGATTCGTCAGCAATGGAGGCGACAGTGCACAAATATTTCTCCTCCGTTGATAGACCTCCTGATGCTGATTCATCAGCAAAATCTGGTCTGGTAACCCACTCCCCACCTCCCACATCAACACAAGTTGCCGCGGGAAAAGAGTCAGCTCTACCGTGATGCTTGCAATACTCTACAGTGCATGGCAACTGGGCAGATCTGTACTCGTCATAGGGTAAGATAGAGGCCTGAGATCTGAAAGCATCAGGACAATATTCAGAGAGTGGACGTCCTTGAGCAAGGGGGATATTATGAATCGCAAAAAGGGCAGTAGCAGCAAGAAACTTCATATTTCAAGCGCCAACCACAAATTTTTCAGTTGGAAATTCGTTTTTTTTTGGTTTAAGTTGCTCTCATGACTTCCCGATGCCGGCAGGGCCGACGGGGGGTAAGTTCGGTTCTTATTGACAGGTTGGAGCAATTTATTGTTTGAAGACAAAATTTATAGTGATTGGACAATTTGACAGTAGGAAGTTGCAGCTTGCCCGGAAAATTGGTCAAAGAGACATTATTAGGGTTGTAAAAATCCTTGTGTTATTTCTGAGCAGGATGAGCGAGGAGATGAACCCTAAGGGAGGCGATAGCAAAGTTCGAGGGAGAATAGGTGGTGTTCATAAGAATGACAACACACGAGAGGAGAGGCTAGCTTTGGTGAGGATAAACGTAGATTGCCTTGTCTCGGCCCTGGAAGAGGAGCGGCTTTCGGCAAAGAGGCTGAGGCAGGAAAACGCATCGCTCAGGAGTTACTGGCGCAGCCGCGATATCATTGCGAGCTGCCAGGTCAGCTCAGAGCTGATAGATTGCTTCGAGAACTTGGTCTTCGAGAACCTAAGCCTCAGAAACGAGGTGGGCGAGAGGAGAAAAATGGGAGGGGAAGCAGAAGAAGAAGAAAAGGAGGAGACCAGTGAAGGGGAGAAATCGGAGATTTTGAGGCACCAAATGACAAAGTTGATTGGCGAAAACGAAGCCATACGCAGCAATCTTCTCGTAGCTGAAGGGAGAGTGTCAGAGTTGGAGGCAAAAGTGCAGAGACTGATTGCGGACAATCAGATGGAGAGAAGGTTGAAAGGTGAAGAGAGGAAGGAGAAATCAGGACTTGTCGAGAAGTTATCTGAAATGGATACAAAATTTCAAAGTGCGACAAATACGATCGAGAGCGAGCGAATACTACGGCTCAACTATGCGGAGAGGTGTACAGCATTAAAGTCGGAGCTAAAAGAAATGCAGATCGCCGAAAGCGAGATGCACAGCACAATAGCGAGAGAAAGGAAGAAGGCAGAGGAGGAAAAGCGGGCGATTCGGACAAAGGTCAAGATCGCAATAAACGCAGCGGTGAAAGCGGCCGAAAAAGTGCAGGCCCGGAATGAAGAGCTCGAGAGAAAGCAAACAAATTTTGCTCAGAAGAAGAACGCAGAGGTGGCCGACATCCTCATTAAGAAAGAAGAAGAGATTGAAGAGCTCAGGAAGAACATCATGGAATTCGAGCGTCTAGGGGAAGAGGCGAAGGTTGCGGCGAGCGAGCAAAAAGGATGTATCGACGATCTCATCAAGGCACAAGAAGAAATCACAGCCGCGGCCATCATGAAAGAGGAGAACGGGAGGCGGGACTGGGAAGAGAGGGAGCAAGAGTTGCTTGCAAAGATTGCAGTTTTTGAAGAGAAGGAAAGGAAAATAGTAAAAATTGAACGTGAAAAAGAAAATAAAGTGACCAAATTAATGGGCGTGAGATGATGGATGAGAGTAGCAAAAGTGCAAGTGTAGCAAGCTTTTACCAAAAAAAAAAAGGTGGGCAGTTGTTTACTTCTTCTCTTCATTGATGTAAATCATCTAATACTATACTCGGCAAGGCGACTTACTTGCTACTCGTCATCAGCACTTGTGCTTCTTACTCGTCATCATCGTCAAATTCTCTCAAATAGTAAAGCTCCAGAGCTCTCACCTGCTCGAAACGGAGGGTAGTCCGTGAACCGAAGGGAAGATTATACCCTCGCTTGCGGCAGAGGAACATAACATCAGAGAGTTGTAGTTCTTTACCTTCGCCTTGAAAGAAGTCATCATCATCATAGTCGTCCTCATCATTCCCATCATACCCCCCGCCAAAAACATCAAAGAAATCCTCATCTCTCGCGGCCTCTCCGGCCCCAGCTTTAATTTCCTCCAGCCTCTTCTTAATCCCTTCGTAAACCTCCTCTACAGTGCCATCAAAATATTCCGCACTTATCTCCATCGGGTCAACAGAATTTATGGCCTCAATCAGAGCGAAGCACTGCTCGCCGTTAATTAAATCACCGAGTTTGCTGGACGACTGAATCGGAGGAGAAGCGCCGAAAGTGCAGCAGACGTCCGCAAGGTACGCAATCGGAAGGGAGTAGTCGTCACAGATTTCTTGGAGAGTGGAAGATGACACATAATCATTATTTCTTGTTGTTGTTACAGGTGCTGCTGCTGAACCATCACCATCACCATCACCATCGGCGGTGATGGGGTGAGAAGATCCGGATTCCCCACCATCAAGCTTTTCGTACAAAGCTGTCCTCATGGCCGTTTCGTCGTCGACCCGCCAATCGTCGTCGTCGTCGTCGTCGTCGTCGTCATAAAAGGCTTCATCTTCCACAAATTCTGTCGTGACATGGCCTTCCACTTCACCGCCAGGGGCAGTGGATTGACCGCCCGTAGCATACGAACCGCCACACAGACGAGTACACAGCGACCTTCGACTTGGCGAAAGCCAACCAGAACCGATCACCCAACCCAGACTTACAAAAGGGTGAAACACTGCAAAGAAAAACACTTTAGAAAAACCTGAGTAGTGCATCACCCAAAGATTGACGACGTACGTCAATCAGAGCGAAGAAAACTCCAACGATGACGGCGAAAATGGGGGTCTAATTCTTCACGCCTTTTGGGCCTGCTAGGTTAGTAGGGAATTATCGGAAAAAACGGGAGGAAATAATGAGAAAATCTGGTTCCTGCATGAAATTTGACCAACGCGCAATTAAGACCATTCGTCCGATATTCTAGCCATTTTAGAAGATTGGAAGATCAACAATCAATCAATCCAATCGCAAAATAAGGCAAGGAAACAAATTTGTCAATCCCTGACACGGGTCTGGCACTGTCCATGCCAAGGGTATGCAATCACGCAGGGTGCGAAAAACGAGGGAAAATGATATGCAACGGTTGTTTGTCGGTCTCCTACTGCAGTAAAAGCCACCAAAGAAAACACTGGAAGAAAGCCCACAAATATGAATGCAATAAGTTCGCATTGTATCGGACGCTGAGAAAAGCGAAATGGATAATGATCGTCGTAGTAACAATTGCCCTTGCAAGCTATATGCACACGCTGGTGCGGGGACCCACTTACACTATTAACAGAAATCAGAATGTATTTTCCTATGGATTAATGAGGAAGGCAGAGAGGGCTGCCCGTAAGAGTATGGCTTTGCCAAAGCCCGCTAACCCCACAGAGAATGACCTGCCACTGAATGAAACCAAGACACGTTCCGAATTAGTTAAATTGTCATGGGAACTAACCGGTGGCGAAGATTCATTGAAAAAATTGTTCTATAAACTCGTCGAAGATGGATGCAGCCTCAATGATTTTGCCGAAGGCGTCCATGTACTGGGCATTGGCATTGTCAACGACCGGAATGGGAATTTATTGGGGGCCTCACAAAAAGGTTCTCTTCAACAGAAAGGAAGGGGTAGCAGCCAGTTCCACTCCCTCGCCTATCACCTGAAAACCACGCACGAGGAGGTACGCCGGCGCGTCGTGGATGAACTCGCCACGAACCCCATTTATTACCGGCGATTTATCGCTAAGGGGGGGGAGAACGGCGGTATTATTGACAATGGCAGCTACGATGTGTACGTGCGCGACATGTTGCGATTGGGCCAGTGGGGCGACGAAATTACGTTGAGAGCGGCGGCCAACGCCTACAGCTGCATGGTGCGCGTTCAATCGACCGACCCCCCGTCCCCCCCCGTGACAATGTACTGGCCGGTCTTGCTGTCCGATGATGGCAGCGTGACCGGCGTGATAAAGACGTCTGACCCCGTCTTCAATCTTTTCTACATCAACGGCAACCACTACATGCCGGTCATGCATCCTGATGAGCCGATAACCCTCAATGCTGAAACTGTTTGCGAGTGGTACGAAATTATGTCGAGAGTGGCGGCCGACGCCTACAACCGCACGGTGAGAGTCGTCTCGACCGACAGCACAACAACGTACTGGCCGGTCACGCCGTCCGATGATGGCAGCCTCGTGATACAGACGTCTAACCCCGTCTCTGACAATTCTGTTGTCAATACTGACAAGACGATTCCCCGTCTTCTAGGGGGAGCCAAGCGGAAGCAAGGACCGGAGGACGACATGCTTTTGTAAGCTTGTAAAATCAGCTCATTTAAAAAAGAGATTTTGTTCCAACACAATTAATTATAGAAACCTTGTTAGCGCCCGCCCATGTCACTCAGAGGGACTTCAAAACCTACCAGTTAAATATTGAGTCATGTCCATTAAGAATGATTAAAAAAAAATCACCGCCCAGAAGAGGGGATTATTTGGCATGACTTATCCGTAGAAAATACCGATCATCAATGATGGAAGAAGCAGGATTTCACACCGCACTCTCAGAGCTGTTGCAACTCCGAACAGAAGAGGCGAGGCCCAGATTCGATCTTGTTCTAAAGGAGCTGATCGCCCAAAGAGAGAAAGCAATAATTGCGGCAAATGTTATTCAACAGCAAGAGGTCTTTCAATCACGGCTGGAAGTGGATAGAGAACAAGCTCAAGCATGGCAAGAGATGCTGCTGAAGAAGCTTATCGAGCAGCAGGACGCTCATCGGCAGGATAGAGAACAAGCTCAAGCGCGGTATGAGAGAGCGCAAGAGATGCTGCTGAAAAAGCTTACCGACCAACAGGAAAGGCACGAAAAAGTATTCCAGCAGCAGCAAGAAGTCCTGCATGAGCTTCTCAAGGGACAGACGGAGCAGAGGGAGCAGAAGGAAGAGAAGTGGTCGAGCTTAAACTCTGCAAGCAGTCGAGATAAACTCAATACACCACAGCGTAACACACTCATGATTACCTCACCCGCGTTATCGCTTTTTGATACCCCCCAAGTAATCCCTAAAATCGATACGAACGAAGATTCAGATAACGACAGAATCGCTCATGATGATTATTTGGATGCAGAGGACATTACTACCGAGACAAATTTGCGAATTATCGACGAGGGTAGAAATTCCGCAGAGGCACAGTCCAATGAACCTTCGCCCCAAGACACCGCCGTCGACAAAATAATCGCCAACGAAAGTGAGGGCGAGAGGCACTGTGTCTCACCTAATCTTCAGGAAAGAATTCCGCGGGTTATAGGGTACGAGTCTTCCGCTGTTGACCGAGCTGTCAAAGAAAAGATGAAGATGATTGCAGGGAGTGCGTACAAGCTCAGAACAAATGTGGTTGGCAACAATATCGTAGCGATCAAGAAAGTAATGGATTTGTATCCAGTGGAATTTCGACCCATCGTCGATTTGTGCCCCCATTTTGATAATATCCTTGCTCACATGTTCGTCTTGCGCCTAGGGTGGAGGGTACAAGAAGTTGACTGGACTTCGGATATGAAACATTGGAGCGGAGAGGATTGCCGAAGAGTTGGGAAATCAATGGCAACCATCTTGCGCATGGTACACACTGGAACCATGGCCGTGGATTCTTGGAAGAAACACTATGTGCAGTTGAACACCTTGTTTGACGAAGTTTCAGGCTTTGAGGACTTCATGGTGGTAATCGCGAACAACTTGCTGCGGGATAACAAATTTGGTGTGGCATTCAGAGTCAGCGTTGGAGCTGCATTGAGTACAATGGATGCTGCCACGGATATTTATGTGATTGTCACGTACTACAAGAGCAAAGAGCTTGTCAACCAGGCCATTGCGCTTCTGATGATGATTAGCTTGAACATGTTTTGCCAGCTCCTCATCGTAGGGGGGCAGTATCGCAAGAAAAGCTGGCAGGTGAAGCTGAGGGAGGCGCTGATTACTTTGTTCTTCCTCAGACCAGCTGTAGATGCCTATCGAGTATCTACGAACCACCAAGATGACGGATCTGCTTTCGATAATTTATCTGAACTCTTGTTCAACAAAGGGTCAGAGCTCGGCTTTGAGAGCATTCCTGGCTGCATCTTGCAACTGTATGTATGGATGTCGGCTCCTGAGGAAGCTGGTACTTACGCTTTGGTGTCGATTGCAATCAGTTGTCTCACAACAGGGTTCACCAGTGCAATGATGGCATTCGATTTGGACGTCGATGTGCAACGCAGAAAATACCAGCCACATTTTTACGGCTACATTCCCGATGACAATGGTAAGAGGGGGCTCTGTTTCGTTTTGATGACAATGATATCAGCTCTGCACAATTTCAGTCGAAGCATTGGCTTAGCTTTGCTGGCATTGTCCTCACGGAGTAAGATGTTCGTCGTTGGCTTTTATGGAGGGGAGATGATGCTGTACTTGATTTGGAAGCTTGCAAGGGGCGATTTTCTCTATTTCATCCCAATTGAGGGATGGGCCGGGGTTCTCGTGTCGATGATTGCTCGAGTAGTCTCAAAAATTATCGCAGACTTCAGTGGATGTTTGCATTTTCGCCACCCGTATGAAATGGGAGGGTTGGCCTTCAGTTTGAGTATGATGTGGTCGCAGGTGTTCCCTTTTGTTGCATTGACAATATACGATGAGGACGGAACTAATGATCCCGAGGACAACGGTGATGCTTTTGGCGAAGGAATCGCCTTTGCCCTCATCTGTAGCTTTGTGATTTGGTCTCTGCTGAATGTTTACTTCTTCTGCACCATTGACTTAAGCTATATTGGGACGTTCTTTGGAACGAAGACGGGGCCACAGTACTCTTGCGAACTGTTTTTGACGGCAAAAGATGACCTCTTGAAGTTCCGAGTTTTGTACTTAGATAGGGTTTCGTATAAGAAGAGCATTCATGGCGAAGTGAAGAAATGGGTTGCGGAAAATATCAATCAGTGGATTGAGGAAAGGCCTAATTGGTTCATGATCGAGAGGATTCCTGATGAGTACTTGCCAAGTGATGTTTTGGATGCAGAGGGGGGATTGCTCCGGAGGAGAAGTAGCTTGCTGGAATTGCTCGACCTTGACAAAGTGACGGACAGGGACAAGGCGGAAACGGATAATCGAGAGAGTGAAGGTCAGGAAGGTAGTATAGGTTTAGTTGACAATCGTGACCAGACCGATGGGACCGCAAATATCTCTGTTGACCAAAAGCAGAAAATAGATGCCTGGAAGCTATTTGCAGAAGAGGTCTACGAACTCCGGAGCAACAACTACAAGAGCAACTTCATTCACATCAAGCGAGCGTTTGAAGAGAAGGAAGACCTTGTAACTCCCTTACTAAAGCTCTGTCCAAGATTCAAAGAAGTTCTCTCCTATATTTTAGAGGACCGCTTCGGCTGGAGGGTTAAGAAGGTCGACTGGACGTCAGACATGACCGACTGGGGGTTAGAGGAGTGCAAGAGGGTAGGATGCTCCCTAGCGACCTTCATAAGGAAGAGAAAGACAGGAGAACATGCAATAGATGCCTGGCGTTTGCACTATGTGCAGCTGAAGGTGTTGTTTGACGAGATACTGGGGTTTGAAGGATTTATGCTGGTCATATCCAACAACATATTGCGGGACAGCGTTTATGGGATGGTGTTTCGCGTGTCTGTTGGAGCGACACTTAGTATAGTCGATGCGGCGACTGACATCTATGTCATTAGCACATATTACAAGAGCGCAGAGTTGTATGGACAGGCAAATGCCATGCTTGCGATGCTTCTTGTGAATATAATTTGTCAACAGATAACTGTGTATTTGCAGTACAGGGGGAAGAGCTGGTTGGTGATCAGTAAGGAAGTCTTGATCACGATGTCATTTTTGCGTCCGGCTGTGGACGCCTACAGGGTATCCACGAATCATGAAGACGAGGAGGCAAATATGGATCAACTTGTTGAAATGATTTTTAACAAAGGCATAGAGCTTGGCTGCGAGAGCATTCCAGGCTGTATTTTGCAGCTATATGTCTGGCTGTTGGCTCCCGAGAAAGCTGGTACATATGCTTTGTTGTCCATTGCAATCAGTTGCCTTACAACAGGATTCGCGAGTGCAATGATTGCATTTGACTTTGATGTTGATGCGCCCCGCAGGAAGGCACAACCCAAGTTCTATGGCTACATTCCTAACGACAATAGTCTTAGGGGAAGGTGCTTTGTCTTGATGACACTGATGAGCTCATTGCACAACCTCAGTCGAAGTTTGGGATATGCTCTGTTGATATTTTCCGGTGCTGAAAAGGTCCTTCTTTTCAGTGGAGGCGAGATCGGTTTATATCTCATCTTCAAGATTCTTAGACAAGATTTCCATTATTGGATTCCTGGTATCCCTTTGTTTGGTAGTTTTATCGACAGGGTCCTTGTAAAAGTCATCGTGGACTTCACTGGGTGCATTCACATGCGTCACCCTTATGAGCTGGGCGGTTTCGGCTTCACAATGTCAATGATTTGGGCCCAGGCTTTCCCCTTTGTTGCGCTGCAGTATTCTGATAGCGGCCTGAAAGATGACGTAACGGTGTTTTTGGCCTTGAGCTTTACGGCATGGTTGGCGTTGAACATCATCTTCATCTGCACTATTGACTTGAGCTACCTGAACACGTTCTTTGGAATGCAGACTGCGTCACAGTACACTTGCGAGCTTTTTTTGACAAGCAATGATGATCATCGGCGTTTTCGCGCGGTCTTCAAAAATCGAATTGAGTACTCCAAAAGCATTCATGGGGATGTGAAAACGTGGTTAGCCAAAAGCTTAAGCGAATGGAAGAGAGAGAGACCAGATTGGTTCAATATTGAGTTGATACCTGATGGCTTCTTGCCAAAGGATGCGTTTGAAGCTGAAGGTGGAGCAAACAGGAGGAGGAGTAGTGTGAGCTTTAGGGAAATTGTTGGCCTAGAATCTGCAAGGAGGACAGAAAGCAGAATTTTGCCGACGATAGAGCCCGAAATGGGGACGGCGCTTATTCGTCAAGAAAAGGAGCGATGGAAACATTTTGCAGGGGAGATTTACGAAATACGAAGCAACAGTTACAAGAGCAATTTTATTCATATCAAGCGGATATTCTCCGAGAACGAAGAGCTCGTGAGTAAGCTGATGGAGAGATGCCCAAAGTTTCGAGAGATCTTGTCTCACATCTTGGAAGACAAATTTGGATGGAGGGTCCAGAAGGTAGACTGGACATCTGATATGAATGATTGGGGACTGGAAGAGTGCCGTCGAGTAGGCTGTTCACTTGCAACCTTCCTAAGGAAGAGGAAGACAGGCGAGCATGCCATAGACGCTTGGAGATTGCACTATGCACAGCTGGATGATTTGTTCAAGGAGATTGTAGGGTTTGAAGGATTTATGCTGGTCATTGCCAACAACACACTGCGGGACAGCATCTATGGGATGGTGTATCGAGTGACTGTGGGAGCTGTGCTAAGTATAAGTGATGCGATGACGGACATCTATGTCATAGGCACTTATTACCAGAGCGAAGAGCTGTATGGGCAGGCAAACGTTATGCTTGTGATGCTTCTTGTCAATATTATTTGTCAACTGATTACTGTGTACATACAGTACAAAATGAAGAGCTGGCTGGTGATTGGTAAGGAAGCCTTGATCACGATGGCGTTTTTGCGTCCAGCTGTGGATGCCTACAGGGTCTCCACGAATCACGAAGATGAGGAGGTCAGTATGAACCAGCTTTCCGAAATGGTGGCCAACAAAGGCATTGAGCTTGGCTGTGAAAGCATTCCAGGCTGTGTTTTGCAGCTATACGTTTGGCTGAAAAATCCAGAGATAGCTGGTACATATGCTTTGGTGTCCATTGCAATCAGTTGCCTTACAACTGGGTTCACAAGTGCCATGATTGCATTTGACATGGATGTGGATGTGCCCCACAGGAAGGCACAACCCAAGTTCTATGGCTACATCCCTGACGACAATAGTCTAAGGGGAAGGTGCTTCATCTTGATGACACTGATGAGCTCCTTGCACAATCTGAGCCGGAGCTTGGGGTGTGCTTTGTTAGTAGCCTCAGATACTGGCAACTTGCTTTGGGTATTTGTGGGAGGAGAAGTGGGGTTGTACCT
>ENA-OWPI01003286-OWPI01003286.1-marine-metagenome-genome-assembly--contig:-NODE-3286-length-13966-cov-2.861833_pt1 | contig 13966 bp, 9 predicted proteins | sample MGYA00238138_ERZ651775 | MGnify/ENA primary metagenome ERZ651775 (study PRJEB26906, sample SAMN06265043) | marine metagenome | isolation source: Helgoland LTER site | place: Germany:Helgoland, sampling...
TCTGCCGCTCAATGGCAGAAATTATAAGGGCAGCTTGATCAGAAGGGGCCTGCAACATTATTGGAGTCTCTGTGGTAGAGACAGTGGGGGGGACAGAGGAGTAGGACGTCATGTTGAGGAAGATTGTGGTATCAAACTTACCACTAAGTGGGCCACAATCTTCTCTTGTCGACAGAAATACAGAATGTAACTGCAAACCTGTGGCGAAAGATGAAGAATGATTAAAGAACCGGTCAGATAAAAACTAGCTGCCGGCTGTTATATCCGCGGAGAAGTCTAAATTCCCAAAAATGTTTAAGGTGGAAAAATAAGAGCGCTTTTTTATTCTCACGAAAAAATCTGGATCATCTGGAATTTAATTGATTCGATTCTTGGGCTCAATTTTGCTATCTGTGTCACAAACTAGTGTTTTTTTGTCGCGCATTGTAACAACAAAAATATATACTTCCTTTGAAATCGGTGAGGAACACTCCTCCATTCACTGATATCTTCTTCTTCCTTTCCCCCCCCCCAATGGCATCTCTTCGGCAACAAGTCTTGCACGGCTACAAGCGCTTGATGCGTGCACGTAATGTTGCTTTTCCCAATGACGCCGTTGCCCTCTCAGCGTCACGAACAGAGCTGAAAACACAGTTCCTAGCCAATGCCTCAGAGAAGGATAAAGCCTCAGTGCAGGAAATGCTTGCAGGCATAGATGAGGTCGAGGATATGCTGAGGGGGGGGATTGCGCAGGGTGTTCTGACTGAGGAGGGGAATTACAATGTTAAAGGTAAGTTCATTCCCCCTCCAACCCGAAACTTTTACCTTCCAACAATTTCTCTAATGAAAACTTCCCAAAATAGTGAAACCGGAAATGGCAAGTGCGGGTGAGACGACCGATTTTGATCACATGACGAAGGATGGTGACCATTTACGGTTAAAGGGTGAAAACATTGTTGTTGAAACAACCACATCGAAGACAACAAAGACCACCAAGTGAAGCCTCTTTTTGGGGGGGTTCGCTTATTAATTTTAAATATGAAATAAAACAAAAAACGGGCGAAGTAGTTAAGTTCTAGGCCAAAACATCTACATTTGTTCTATAATGTCTCCCAAGCGCAGCAAACAGCGGCTCTGAATCTGCTTAGTCTAGCACCCCCCAGGTGTAGTCCATAGCCCCCTCTCCCACCCCCTGTCGCTTTTCCAACTCTGCCATTTTCTCAACAAATCTCTCTGTTGTGAGTTCTTTCGGTTTGAACCTGGTTGCCTTACTTCTGCTGAAGCTTACTACCCTTGGATTTATGTGTTTCGATGTTCGGCTTTCATGACAGATGGTTGATTCACATGACTGTCGAGAAAAGACATTTCTTGTGTTCAAATCGCTCTGAAGCCCCTCACTATCCGGCTCATTGTCGTAGCTGCTTCTTCTTCTGGTATCCCGGAAAGCGGCACCACTTAAATTACTCACATTTTCCTCTGTCAATGCACAATAAGTTTCGTACGAACCCGGCCCTAAGTGTGCAGGGTTGCTGCCAGCATAAAAAGTCTTTCCTTCCTTAGGTTTCCTCTTTTGGATTGGCTTCTTACGAAAGATGTCATTTGCGTCATTAACTATTCGTCTTTCCCGCTCCCTCCTCTCCTGATCTTTAAGAACGACCTTGTGTCCCTTTAAATCAACGCTGTCGAGCCAATATTTCGTTGTCATTGCCTCTGAGTTGCGCAGGTGCTTGTAGCGGTGCTTCTGGAACTGTCGCCGGCGAGTTGATTCCTCCATGTCGCTCTCTTGCCTTCTAGAAAAGTTTATTATGGTGGGGTCGAGGGGCTTGACGACAGATTTCGGCCTGATATAGTCCACCTTTCTATCCACTTTCATGGGCATGTTGTGGAATTGGATCTCAGAGTGCTGAAGTGAACCTTTCAGGTTTGTTAGACTGTGTTTTACACTTTTTGTGTTCGAATCTATGGATTCGGAGAAGGGAGGTGCCAAAGGAAGCGAGTGGAACTGTCTCTCCAGTACTAACTCCATTGGGACAAAGAGGGAGTTGATGGAAGACAAAGAGAGAGGGAAATGTGTGTTTGTGATCAGTTCTCAATTAAAATTCGTTAAAGAAGGGTCATAGTAGTAAATAGAGAGGTAACGACTGTATTAACTAATGAGAAGAGTATGAAAGGGGCCTTTTGACTAGATGGTTTTTCCTATTCTCGCGAGAGAGAGTGGGAGGACACCCATGGCTTTTGGAACTAATTTAACCGTAGATTTTGTATCAGTCGCCAGCTTTTTTCATTTCGTTCTCTCGTCTCGTCTGTACTATTTCTGGATTAAAATTTGTAGACACCCAAACCCACTTGCTTTGTGGAAGAAGAAATTGCCCCCGTTTGTGTGTAGCAAAGAACGAGTGGTGTTGCATATAATGAGGTGATGTTCTTCAGTTCTCAAAAATATTTTTCTCTTTTCTGTTTACCCTACATTTTCAATTTTCAGTGCTGCACTCTTCCTCTTCAAAGCCCCACATTTCCCTCCCATTCCTAAATAGCCCGCAGAAGTCCCAGCAACAACGACCTCCTCCTTCATTTTCCCCGTGCTCAGATTGAAAGCAGTCCGGACAGATTCCACACTCCCGCTTCCAACATAGCTCCCTCCCAGGCATTGAACCATCTCGTTCACTGCGCTCGAAGGCACAATGAACCCCAAGCAAGGAATTCCCATGTGCTCCTGAGACTTGGCGCTGCCATTTGAAAACCCGCACTCCCCCCCATTTATCCAGCCCCGTCGACCAAGGTGAGAGTTAGCACGAGCCTCTGCCCCACGGTTGAAGTTATTCTTGGATGGTGCCAAACTTCTGAGCTCCTTCCATAAATCTGAGGTGCCCCCACCCTCCCCCATGTCATTGTCGTCGTCATCATCCCAAATGCCAGCATTATCAGAAATTGAATCGAGTTTTTCCTTGTCCCCCCCTACCGGAACAATGTCGTCGTTTTCTCCATTTGTAATAACTCTCATGTCTCTGGCCGCTGTGACGATACAACAACTCCACTTTGTGTCGATCAAAGGGTGCTTGACTTTGTCTTCGGAGATTTGCCTGTCCTTTCTAGCTATCTGTTGGTAAACCCTCCTCCTCACTTCCGCTACACCCTCATTCTTGCGCAAGTAAGTCAAAACAGGGACCCCAACGTAATCAATCTTTCCCTCACTGTCTCTGTTGACAAAGACAACCTCCACAGGAACACTCCTGGGCCTTCTTCCTGCTAAATTATCCTCTCTGTCAAGTTCCTCGCACAGCTTGATCTCGTCTTTCGACATGAGATCTACCACCAAACGCTCAACTGAGGAGAAACCAGGTTGGCAGGCCTCAAGGTTGAAGCGGGGGCCAACACCTTCTTTGGCATCACAATCGCTATCGTCAGCCGGAACAAAGCGGGGAAATGTTGCCTTTTCGTTCATCTTTGTGAAGCTAGCGCGACTTATTTCGCTGATTGACATAGCCCCAGACTCCCAGACTTTTTTTACGCGGCCTCTTTTCACGGACATTATGCGCAATCTGCGGAGCAGGGTTTCAGCATCACATCTGAGATCCCGGGAGCAGAGGTCGTCGATGATGTCTTTTGCTAACTGACAGGTTTGGCTCACGCTTTGAGGCCGTACAGCCCGGATGATGGTCTCGGACATGTTGATCCAGCTGCACTGTGGACGGTCACTCCCCCCGATAATAGCCGCCACGTCGCCATTAATACTTCTGTATTCAACACCCATGTAATTGCCCTTCCCCAGCAAGGTGTCTGCTCCGTAGGGAAGCACACGCAGATAGTATTTTTGAACAAACTCTCCTTCCTCCGTGTCCCATGGCGGAATCCCCAGCAACACTGCATTATTGTCTGTCTGGGTGCCGAATTCACGGTAGGGGAGGTATGGGGGCCTATTCTCCCCACTTTGTGCCACTTCTTCTCCCGCCCCTTCCTCCTCCCTAAGGCGCTGGCAGATCCTGGCGTAGTTCACGACTTTCTCTTTCGGAATCTTGAAAGCGCTCATAGTCTTGTCTGTCTCAATGACGCTGGCTTGTTGGTCAGTATCAAGCAGACCGCAGAGAACAAGTTGCGCAGGATTCACTTCGCTGTCATCCTTCATATATTTGCGACAAATAATTTTCAAGAGCTGAGGTACGCTCGGCTCGGCTGGAGCATGCGAGGGTTCATTCCCCAGGGGTATACGGATTTTCTTCAGGGGGTCGGCCAGAAGCGACGCGGTCTCAAAGTCAACTGGGATGATCTCGTAAATTATCATCCCTCTGAGAAACTTCCTATGGAACCTCAAGTTTCGGGACGGGGGCATTTTGCCACGACAATTGTCTCCAACTCGTTTTAACCACACAGACACTAACGTCGGTGGATCGATGGGTTTTTCAAGCACCCATCCCTCAAAAACCGTCTGGCTTGCGGCCTGGATGACAGTCAGCGATCCTGTTTGGAGATCTTCCGCTACTTCTTTGCTCATTTCCGAGTTTATCGTTACAAGCTTGCCTTGCTTCCTGGTAGATACAAACAAGTGGGACAGGGTGCATTCCTCGAGTTTCATGTCCTCCATATCCGTCTTGGTAAATTCGTTTCGGTGGTCAACCCGGAGGGTTGTGAGGAATTTTGCAGCCTTTTGAATGTCTTCAAATGTGGCTCTTTCTTGATCAAAAAGTAGCGTACCTATAAAGTGTAAAGGTGGGTTGTTGTTGTCGTCGTCGTTTTCGTAGCAGTATTTATCCCCACAATTCGAGTGTTGGTGGAACTGCTTAACCAGGACGAGGGTCCGGGAGGTCGTGGGGATGGATTGAAGGAGTTGGTCGTCATTGTTTTCGTTCTCATTGCTGTCAGCTTTGTCTGCGGACAAATTGTCGGTTGCTCCAAGAGTGGAAGTGACTGGTCGAGCAATCACAACATCAGTTCCCTCCTGCTCTCTCCGCAAATGATGGTCACTGACTACCTCGACGTACACCGCCTTGTCAAACAAGGAAGCGACAAGGTCTTTCCTGAGTCTCTCCGGGGAGATATGCTCATTTATGCTGCCATCGCCGGCGATGCTCCACAACCGAACGTTGCCTGTGGGCAAATTTAATCTCTCGCAAATAGCCTTGAATAAATGCAGGAGAGGCTGCATTTTGTCCACCTCGAGGAGGTGAAAATTATTGGGTGCACCGAAATTGTTGAAGACAGCTCGATAACCTAGATTCCTCGCGTGAGTTGGGATCCGGTCGAATCTCTGGAGATGTTCGTCGGTGATGACATGGATACAAACTTTATTCTTAGCTAGGGCCGAGGATAATTTGTCCTCGGCCTTCAATTTTTCCTGCTCAGCCAACAACTCCGTAAACTCATACGGTATGTCACTGTCGACAAGAGGTCCAATTTCTGCTTTTGTCGATGGCACATTCTTGACGTCTCCCATTATCTCTTCGAGATCCTGCTCCCTCACGTAGACGAGCATGTAAGCAGAACAGCGACTGACCCCGTCTCCCGCAGCATCGACCATCATTTCATCCCCCGTTACATCTCTAACATTCTCGTCATCCATCTTGTACCACTTCTTTTCTTCCAACATATCAGGCTGAACGTAGCAGTAGTAGTGACCGGCGTTCACGTCACCGGCGTGAAGCAGAATGGAGTGAAGCTTGTAGTGTTGCCGTAGAACGTCAACAGATGTGTCGTCAGATGTCATGTCAGCGTCAGATGACTTGCCAGAAGAATTGACAACATATTTGCTCATGTCCAAATCAAAGGGAAAATCAAACTTATCGTTCACCTTCACCATCGACATTTTGTGTAGATTAAATTCAAATCTCTTGAGGTGAATGTTCAGCACCTTAGGGAGCTTTGAGAATATTATTCCCTTCTCCGCGTCCTGCTTTCCGAAGCCCCCATCAGAGGCATCATATTGATTGTCACCATCCAGCATTTCCTTCTCGATGTATTTGTCAAGGCTCTCTGTGAGGTTTTTGCACCCGCTCACGTCCACCTGAACGTCCATAAACTTTTCCCTCCTCTCGCTAGCGTAATCAACCTCTTTGCACTTTATGAATGATATCGCCTCCCCCTCAAAAAGCTCCTGGACATTTCCCTTCTCCCCCGTTTTTTCGAATCGATCCTCGACTTTCTCGAGGAGAACGCGCGAGAGCTCCTGCACATCGTGCTGAACGAAAGCATCCCTAGAGTCCCACCCAAAGGAGCGAGTCAGGTCCTTTGTTGAGATTGGCGACTTGCTCTTGTGCAGACAGTGGAATGTCTTGGCAAGGGCAAAGCAGAGGGGGGGTGCCGCGGGCTTGGGGGTAGACGATCGGGAGCGGGGGGTGCCGTCGTTTCCCTTGAGTTTCTTCGTCTCGCTGGGGTCGTTTGCGTCTTCGCCCTTTCCATCGCCATTTACACCGCCATTAACGTCGCCGTTGCCGTGGCCATCTCCATCAACATCGCTGGGGCTGGGTAAAGAAGCCCTGTAAACCGCCCTCCTGAACCCCCTCAAGTGAAAGAATACCTGCAGCAGAGCATTCATATAGCACGTGGCCCCCTGATTCTTTATCCCCACAAGTCCAACAGCCTTTCGGCTGTCATAATCGTTGCTCTCATGCCAAAGATGATCCCTGATCTGGAAAAGGTTGATGGTAGCGGTAATCGTACCATCGTCACGAACTAGGCCTGGCTCGCGCAAGAATGCGTCGATCGCGCAGTGTTCTCTACGTCCGTAGTCGTTCGGGATGGCTGTAGACGTATGGAAATTGTAGCTCATCTGCTCGACCTCGAATTTGTTGGACGAGTCTCCATCGAAGTTGATGCTCCAGACAGTAACTAAGTGGTTTTCTTTATTCTGTAATCTGTCAGTTCTGTGGTCTTCGCTCTCGATAAAAATTCCCACCTTGTCATTGTTGTTGCAGAAATGAAGATTCAGACGGTAAAAAAGGCTAGAGCAGATATTGAAAGGGCAAGAGCAAGAAACTTGGGCGGAACCTGGTTGAGCAGAATGGGGAGCCATCACCTCACGGAGGTACCGAGAGATGTTTCCGATTGAGAACATCTCGTCGTCAGAAATCTGGTCGCTACTGTCGTTCTCTATGTGTTGTTGATAGTTTTGCTGATGGTTTTGTCGGTTTTGGTAGCAATTTTCATTTTCATTGCTGTTCTCATTCCCCACATCGATGTCAATATCGTTGGTATCGATATTTTTGGCATCATAATCGGTGGTATCACCATCAAACCTTCCCTGATGGTAGTCTACCTTCGTCTCCATCTGTCCCCTACCACCAGAAAAGCGCACAGAGTCATCGTGGGCTTGGCTTTTGCCGGAAGGATCAGTGTAGAGGTTCTGGGTGGGACGAGCTGTCTCGCCTCGAACGCCATGGCGGGGGTTGAAAGTACCCCCGCCGCCGGCTGCTGGAGCGCGGGAGAGACGGAGTGGGCCGCTTTTATTATGGTGGGGCTGAGGGTGGTAGATTTGAGGATGGAAAGTATCGCTTTGGCTCTGGATCATGTGAGACGTAGCAGGGTAGTTTTTATTGTACTCATTGCCGTAGTTATTGCCATAGTTATTGCCGTAGTTATTGTAGCTGTTAGTGTGGCCTGGAATCGGCTCAAACAATTTTTCGCTGCAATTTTGAACAAGATTGCGCCACTTATCCCTCCAGCCTTCACAGAACAGATTTATTTTGAGCTTGATGGTCGCAGAGCTTCCCTCAACTTTGGTTGAGATTATGCTTCCAAAACGAGGGTCTGCAGGGTCTGGACTTTGGTGCATATACTGAGAGCAGAACATAGGGCGGGAGGTATTGCCCAAACCACCATTCCCGACCTTTTGAGCCCCGCCGTTGGCGTTATTGGCGGTGTCAGCGTTGGCATAGCCAACAACGCGCTGAGATTCAACATAATCTCTGCCATCATATTTGTCACTGTAACTGTTCGCTATATCTGTAATAAAGTCCGTCTGCTCCGTCGGCAGAGGACTATTCGGTGGAGACTCGGCTACAGAACCACAGGATGTCACAGGGGAGGGATTGCTCCCGCCGTCCATTTTGTCTTTGACAAAGGAGGTGTTAGCCGGGGGGCACAGGTCAGCACAGGAGGAGCTGCGGTCGGTGCTGCGGTAAAATCCTCTCCTCTTAGTAGTGTTGTTGTGACAGTTCAGTAGGATTGAAAAAAGAGAGGGGGGACAAAAATGAAAAAAAAATCTTTCCCGGATTTTTTAGATCTTCTGCAATAATTCTTATGCTTCGGCAGTCTCTCTTACAGAGGAGACAGGTCTGTTGCAATTTTTTCGCTCGATCGATATCGTCTTCGAGGCCGTCATTGGCGAATTCTGCAGCCAAAACTTCAGATGGACTGGATGATGGCTCCATCTCTATGAGGACCTTCGTTCCTGGACCGCTCTCTCAGAAGTCCATTAGCTCGTTGGGCAAGGTGACTGAGTGCTCGGCCGTCCATTTTTTTATCGACTACGAGAAGTCCTTTGGAAACTATATTGTCGATGCTGATGGAAATCGCATGCTCGATGTCTTCTCCCAGATAGCCAGCCTCCCACTAGGTGAGCCTAGGAATACATAAATGTCTCAGCACAGCTCCTTCGTGTCGCATAACTCACCTTTCCCTTTCCTAGGTTATAATCATCCTGCGATTGCCAGGGCATTGCAACACAAGGGCAACGTCAGCATTTTGGCCAACAGGCCAGCTTTAGGTGTCCTCCCTCCCGTTGGCTGGGATGAAAAGCTCAAGAATGTGCTCGAGCACATGGCCCCTAAAAAAATGGAGAACTTTGACATTACTACAATGTCCTGCGGTTCAACAGCCAATGAGAATGCTTTCAAGGCTGTCTTTATCAAGTGGATGGACGAACATCGCGGCGGAGTCGTTCCGTCACAGGATGATCTAAATAGCAGCATGCTTAATCGAGCGCCAGGATGCCCCCATTTGTCGATCTTGAGCTTTTCAGGTGCGTTTCATGGAAGAACCATGGGCTGTCTGTCGACAACTCGGTCCAAGCCGATCCACAAGCTCGATATCCCACATTTCGAATGGCCCATGGCTCCCTTTCCGAACCTTCAATACCCATTGGAGAAATTTACCGCCGAAAATGAGGCAGAGGAAAGACGATGTCTTGACGAAGTCGAGGTGATCTTGCGCAACAGTAAGGCGGGCGTTCATCCAAGCACAATCGCAGGGATGATCATCGAGCCTGTGCAAGCGGAGGGGGGTGACAATCACGCAAGTGATGGCTTTTTCTGCGAGTTGAGGTCCCTGGCGACTAAGTATGGAGTGTATTTCATTGTTGACGAGGTTCAGACGGGCTTGGGGAGCACCGGTAAAATGTGGGCCCACGAGGTAATGTTTGTGCGCTATCCGCCGTCAACACCTTAATATTCGAGCTGGTAATACAGAAGCTAACATATATTTTGAAACATTTGTAGTACTGGAACCTCCCCTCACCTCCCGATGTGGTGACGTTCGCCAAAAAGTGCCAAATTGCTGGCTATTTCTCGGCACCCAAAATGCGCCCGAAAGAAGGATACAGGGTTTTCAACACATGGCTTGGAGATCCTGCAAAACTCCTTATGCTAGAGACGATTCTTGAGCAGTATGAAGAGCATGATTTGGTAAATAGCTGTCAGGTCGTCGGTGAACAGCTCATCAGGGGACTGAGGGACATTCAGAAGAATCATCAGGGGAAGATTGGAAGGATCCGCGGCCGAGGGACCTTCTCTGCTTTCACTTGCTATAACACAACGATGAGAGATGCTCTTGTAGCGAACCTCCGTCAGGCAGGAGTGCAGTGTGGTGGCTGTGGTGCTTTCAGTATTCGATTGCGGCCAGCAATGGTCTTTCAAGGCAGACATGCTGAAGAATTTCTTGACACCTTTGACACGGTTCTTGGGGAAACAGATATTACGGGGGAATGCCAAAGCTGGGATGGAGATTGGAATACATCCGATCCACGTAATACAATCAACGTTATGACGGGAACCCAAGGTGCATTTCACGCTTTGAGCGATGAATAATGCGGCCATGCTTTTTAGGACTGAGAGCAACACGGCGATTGACAAGAAGAAGGGTCGAGAAGAACAAAATAAAAGAAGCAATGGACCTTGACTTCGGCAGCACTCTTGGAAAGAGTGGGCTGCTGTACAACAACGTTGACTTTAATGTTGATGCCATTGATACCTTGCAAAAAGTTGATGACGAGGAAGATACCGAGGAGTGCGGGGAGAAGGAGGAGAATGGCGGCAAGATGTCCCGCTCCCCCAGCAGTATCCTTCTCTTCGAGCAGGGGCAGCTTGCCGCCGAGAGCGAAGCGTAATCTCACTAGAGTTTCTAGTGTTGGGATTTGTTGGAGTTGGAGGAAAGAACAATTAATAACAATAAGAGTGCTGCCTCAAGGCGCACCTAAAATATAGTTAGTTGGCCAAAAAATATCTTCTATGTGTTGCTGTGTTGATGTGTATCATCGCTGTGTATCATATCATCGCTGTGTATCATGTATCATCGCTTCCTTTTATGAAGAAAATCTACTCGTTCATTCGGGTTGGCCGCTGCTATGGAAGGGATCGAGCATCACATGTTCTTCAGCATCCTCTCGACTTTCTCATCCGGTGTCAGATTCCTATCCCCGTCGTAATTGCGCATGCGCCTCCAAAGTGTTCCCTCGGACTTTCTGCTCGAATTTGTTTTTCGTGTTGCATTGGGTTAGACTTGTTTGAGCATCATCTCTAGCGTCTATCTCGTTGCACTAAGAGAAAAAGAAATTAAAAGAACTCACCTCTTTCTCTCCCCCTTTGCCTTTGCCTTCCCAAAGAATCCATTCACGTGTTCCGAGAACTGCTCGTTAAACAACGGCACGAACGAAGGGTCCGATAACTGAAGGTATATCGAAGGACGAGCGAGTCCCTGGCCATTGTACGAGGAACGGAGGGGTTGGATTGAGTCGGATTCTACGGGGAGTTTTTTGTGCTGTTGTTGTCGTTGGACGGGGGGGTCAATTGAAGGGCGTGAGGTTGTTGTGGTATTGGAGGTTGTTGTGGTATTGTTGGCGGCAGGACCCGTCCAACTCATACCGACAAATTCATTTAGATTCGATACAGTCAAGGTATCCTCATCAGGCGACTGGTCGTGAGGGCGGCTCCCGCTTTCCTTGTTCTTGTTCTTCTTCGTGTCCTGTCGGTTGTCCTTTCTGTCTCTGTCTCTGTCTCTGTCCTTCTTCTTCTTCCTCGTGTCCGCAGTACCTTCAGCAACATCATCAACATCGACCTTCCTCTTCTTCTTCGTCGCCCTCTCGCCTTCATCCACACCAACACCCTTACTCTTACTTTTAGCTTTATTCTTACCCTTACCACCACCAACACGAGACACAGATAACCCCAACATCCCATTATCCGTCACGCTAGAATTCACTATATTCGACAGCCAGTCCTCTGTTGTGACACTGGCGGCACTCCCATCGGCAGCACCGCCGCCGCCGCCGCCACCGCTGCCGCTGCTGCTGCCGAATTTTGGCTTGGGTTTAGGGGTGGTCTGAGGTGGCTTAACACCTTTGTGTTTCTTGTGTTTGGCTTTGTTTTTTCCGCCGTGACCACCGCCACCAGGCGCTCTGTTCTTCTTCGTCATAGTCTTCCGAATTTTTTTAAACGGCAAGAGATAGCTGGCGATATTTGAGGAGTGCGTTGGTTGCCTTTACGAGAAAAGTTGTTGAGAGATACACCGGGTTCGTGGTTGTTTTCGGATTTCGCGAGTAATCGGCGTCGTATTAAAGCTTCGCCAATCCTCAACCAAACCCTCCGTTGATTATTATATCAACCTGACATGGCATCAGAAGAAGAATTAGAAGAAGAATCCTCTCCGCAGCTACTCTCAATCCTACCGCATAACACGACACTCTTTCCTCTGCCCACGCTGCCTACTATAACTTTAAGGTATCGCGGGGAGCGGAGTTGGTGCATTGGTGAAGGAGACGGAGGCTGTGTGGGTTATTTAAAGACGGATATAGAAAAAGAGAGGATATGCGTCCCACGATCAGCCGTGTCCATATCAACATCTTCCTCCAACGATGACTTGAACGACGACAACGACGACAATGAATCAGACGACCCTGAGTCTCCCCCTGACGGTGATGAAAGTGGTGTAATAACTGAGGTGACTGTTGAAATTGATGGGTTATTGGAGGTTGGGGCGGAGCCATTTCCCAGTTTTGTCATTGTTTCATTACTATTTGACGACGACAACAACAACAACAACGACAACAACAACGACAACAACAACGACAACAACAACAAACTCTGTCTTCCCTCCCTTCACCTCCAGTATCCCCTCGCCCCTCCGGCGCCAGAATCCACCCCTTCCCTCCCATCCGCAAACTACACTGATAAGGTCGACGGAGTGGAGGTATATGGTGTTGGGGTGTTTTTGAGAGACGTTGCGGAGGGAGATCTAGAACACAGTCAGTTTTATGCTGATGTCAATGTTTACATACTGAAACACTATCTTTCCTTTCCCTCGATCGACTCGGCGGTGTCGTCTACTACCCTCCCTCTTACACTTGACAACAACAGCAACAACAACAACAACAACAACGATAAACACCGTCTCTGCGACCTGACAGGAGAGAAAAGCAAGAACTGGTTCTTCCTGAAAAATGTGACACAACGCCACTCTGATGCAGAGGGCATATTCCAGCACGTGCTCAAGGGGGTGAACATCGGGAAATTTCCACGAATTACACCTGTTCTACGACACGGCAATGGCGATGGACAGGAAGAGAGCGAACTTGATCATATTCGGATACAATCTGAATGGACATTCTCGCCCTCATTGTTATCCTACCCATTCTCCTCCCAGTCTCTTCCAATAAAACTCGAGCTCCCGGGAGACGTTACAGAAAGGGTACCGGGGGTGATAGGGTGCTGGTTGGGGGAGTATAGCGGGTTCGGTGGAATGGAGAGTCAGGGTGGTAGAGGACGGTTGGAAATGTTTACGGAGGTGGAGGAAAAGGAGTTCTGGCCGCCGTATTCGAATCCTCACGCGCCATCTGTCTACCCCATCTCCGCCGCCGATCCTGGGAGCAACGCCGGCGTCCTGCTGCGTTCAACGTCTCGTCTCACCATGACCATTACTCAAATCCCTCACCCTTTCTACCCGTCGATGATCCTCCTTCCTTCTCTCTTTATCCTCCTATCGACCATAACGATCTCGCATACTCTCCCGCCCACTTCATATCCCCTGAGGATACAGTGTCTGACCACGGCGTTGTTGGGCGCGGTGGTTCAGCATAGTAATATCCGCGGAGGATTGCCAAGGGGCACTGGGATCACCAAGGCGGATGGCGTCATGGCGTGTGTTTATTTGTACATAACAATGGAAATACTCTCCACTGGCATTACGTCCGTACTATCTCAACGAGCGCCGACGAATAACAGCAGCGGCAGCAACAACAATAACAAATACAATAATCGATTATTCACACTCTCTGCGCACAAGTTCCGCAAAACTACGCGATACATCCCGCTCTGTTCCCTGGTTTTCTTAATTTCGGTCCTCTTCTCCGACGGCGATATCTACACTTCTCTTCTACCTAGCTTCTTCTGTTTTGTTGGGTTGGTTGTTGCGATTGGTTACTACGAGTTCGCGGGGGGGAGGAGGAAGGAGAGGAGGATCCGAGGAAGGAGGGAAGAACTGGCCACTCGAGCGTCCAACTCCGGCGGGAGTGTCGTGTTGAATTCGACCGCGAATGCTGCTGGTGCGAGCGAGCTTGTCGAGTCGAATTACCAAAAATGGACGATTCAGGAAGTGACGATGTGGTTGAAGTCGTTTCGGATTGGTAGTGAGCTGTATACGGATTACCTCCGTCCTCAGCGGTTGGACGGGAGGGGGTTATTGAAGTTAGATTTGAGTGCGTTGAGGGGTTTTGGGGTGTGCTTTGGTGAGGCTGTGGAGTTTATGGAAGAGTTGGAGAGATTGAGGGAACGAGGGGGGGGGAGGGACG
>ENA-OWPI01003290-OWPI01003290.1-marine-metagenome-genome-assembly--contig:-NODE-3290-length-13952-cov-2.984360_pt1 | contig 13952 bp, 8 predicted proteins | sample MGYA00238138_ERZ651775 | MGnify/ENA primary metagenome ERZ651775 (study PRJEB26906, sample SAMN06265043) | marine metagenome | isolation source: Helgoland LTER site | place: Germany:Helgoland, sampling...
CGCTGGAGGCGATGGTCGCCAAACCAACTCCTGGCGTTCCTGAACTTTTTCTGAAGCCCAGGTTGGCAGCAGCGCTTGACAGGCGCTGGATCCATTGTACCGGGTACCAGTGTTGCCTGGTACTGGGGGTGTTATTTGTGACGAGTGGGGCGCGAATCTGACAACTTACAACCTTAGCCGCTTCGACTTTGTGCACACATCTTGTTCGTGCTGGAGTCCCCGAGAAGGACTGCGTGCTGGCCGGAGAGGGAGAGGGAGATAGTGGAGCGCATATGACCATGGCATCTGGCACTTCCCTTCTCCTTGGCTCTTTACTGACTTGGATGATGATTTGATCACGTGATCACACTTTTGTTCTTCTTGGGCTGGGTCTACAGGAAACATTTTTTGACTAACAATGACATAAATAAACGATTAAATGCGAGTTTTGATGACTTTGTTTTTCCTCAAAGACTGTCAGTTGCCCTTGAAGACTGGCAGAATGCCCTTGTTATCACCTGCTCGGCATGCGGGTGGCCGGTGCGGATGCTCTACGCTGGGGGCGCTATGGGCCCTCGACTGGCGACGTCATTCTACTTACAACGCCCATCACTCCCAGGTCTTTCAGAGATGGGAGGAGGGGGCAATGCGGGTGCTTCTACGCTGGGGGCGCATAGGCCCTCGACTGGCGCAATGAGGGGGGTTGCCGCAGGGGCTGCGGCAAAAAAAACTTGCGTGCCTAGCTAAGGGCTGAGTACAAAAGTGTTAAAGCTCTCCCCCTCCCTTCCTGAAAAAATGATATTCTTTAAACTCACACACACAGGTACGGACAAATTTGCTATTTTCTCCACGGCCTCTTTACACCGTAAATGTCCATAAAGTGGCTTAGATTTTGCTCTAATATCCTGCACAGCCTTTGTGTTCACTCCTGAACAGCCACCATCTGCTGATACTATTGGCCCTGTTTTTATCGTCACAGAATTCGATCCCTCCGTTGCCGCAGCAATCTAACACGTCTCCTCTATCTGCAGCGTTCTCTCGCGACAAGACCAGCCTGACAAAGAAAATACACGAAGCTCTCTAGACGATGCTCCGATCCTCGGTGTCTCGCCGTGCAACGCACCTCCTCCGTCGCCACAACATTCTGCTTGGTAGTGCGTCTACTTTCTACCCCCCGAGTAGTACATCGAGTCCCCCCTCTCCCCCTCTCCCGGCCGCTTACAACGCGTCATCCTCCCCCCAGCGCTCCTTCCACTCCACACCCTTCCGTGGGGGTTAGGCGAGTGACTTCCTTTCCTCGTACCAGTCGCACGTCGACGAGCGCGCGAGCGAAGGGATCGTTCCCCTCCCCCTTGACGCTGCCAATGTCAGCGATCTGGTCGAGGCGATCAAGGCTGCGGAGGGACAGGAACTTAAAGAGTGCCTCGATTTGCTTGCCAACCGCGTGCCCCCAGGGGTCGATGAAGCCGCTTACGTCAAGGCGGGGTATTTGAGCGATGTTGCTACGGGTGCTGTCGACGGCGTAGAGGGTCTGGATAGGAAGAGGGCTGTTGAACTTCTCGGTACCATGCAGGGTGGCTACAATGTCAAGACTCTTGTGGAGCTCCTGGAGGACTCTGACGCCTCCATCAGTTCTACCGCCTCAGAGTGCCTCAAGAACACCCTCCTTGTCTTCGATGCGTTTTATGACGTCGAGGCGCTCCACAAGAACGGGTGCGCTGCCGCCACGAGCGTCATGGAGAGTTGGGCCGAGGCTGAATGGTTCCTGAGCAGGCCTGAGGTCCAGGAGAAGATCACCACCACAGTTTTCAAAGTGACTGGAGAGACGAACACGGACGACTTGTCTCCTGCCCCGGACGCTTGGTCGCGCCCCGACATTCCCCTCCACGCGCAGGCCATGCTTAAGATGTCGCGTGACGGTATTTTCCCCGACGAAGACGGCTCCATCGGTCCGATCAAGCAGATGAATGAGTTGGTTGCCAAAGGACACCCTGTCAGCTACGTTGGTGACGTTGTCGGAACCGGAAGTAGCAGGAAGTCTGCGACGAACAGTATCCTGTGGTTCTTTGGCGAGGATATTCCTTACGTCCCCAACAAGAGGACCGGTGGGCTTTGCATTGGATCCAAGATTGCGCCCATCTTTTACAACACAATGGAGGACAGCGGCGCTTTGCCCATTGAAATGGACGTTACCAGTCTCAATACCGGTGATGTCATAGACGTTTACCCTTACGAGGGCGTTACTAAGAATAGTGCGACTGGCGAGGTTATCTGTGAGTGGGAGCTCAAGACTCAGGTTCTTTTGGATGAGGTCAGGGCTGGTGGAAGGATCCCCCTCATCATTGGGCGTGGTCTCACCAACCGCGCGAGGGCGAGTCTTGGAAAGGAGCCCAGCGAGGTTTTCAAGAAACCTGTTGACCCCGAACAAAATGTGAGTGAGATAGATCCTCTGACCTCTGACCTCGACTTTTTTATTATGGCTGCCGCCACAATCACAATCACAAATCACAATCACAATCACAATTTTTTTTACCCTAACTCAGTAATCAACAAAAACTAAACTAACCCAAACCCAAAACGTACTCGAACTTCTTCTCCATTATATTTCCTTCTCTCATCTCCGATTCCCACAAACATGAATCGCCTACAAAACAACAGACAAATGGATACACCCTCGCCCAAAAAATGGTCGGAAAGGCGTGTGGCGTCCCTGGAGTTCTCCCAGGCCAGTACTGTGAGCCCGAGATGACGACAGTTGGATCCCAGGACACCACCGGTCCGATGACTCGTGATGAGCTGAAAGACTTGGCCTGCCTTGGCTTCAGCGCTGATCTGGTGATGCAGTCCTTCTGCCACACGGCCGCGTACCCCAAGCCCGTGGATGTGATCACCCACCACAGCCTTCCCGACTTCATCCGCAACAGAGGCGGAGTCTCCCTCCGCCCTGGAGACGGAATTATTCACTCCTGGCTCAACAGGATGCTTCTCCCTGATACTGTCGGAACCGGCGGTGACAGCCACACCAGGTTTCCCATTGGAGTCAGCTTTCCTGCAGGTAGTGGTTTGGTCGCCTTTGGGGCTGCCACTGGTGTCATGCCCCTCGACATGCCCGAGAGCGTCCTTGTGAGGTTCACCGGAGAAATGCAGGCTGGCATCACCCTCAGAGACCTCGTTCATGCCATTCCCCTGAAAGCCATTGAGATGGGACTTCTCACCGTTGAGAAACAGGGGAAGATTAACGTCTTCAGCGGAAAAGTGCTGGAGATTGAGGGTCTCCCTGACCTCAAGTGCGAGCAGGCGTTCGAGCTGTCGGACGCCAGCGCTGAGAGGAGTGCTGCTGGGTGCACAATCAAGCTCAACAAGGAGCCAATCATCGAGTACTTGCAGAGTAACATCGTCATGCTTAAGTGGATGATTGCCGAGGGATATGGAGATGCCAGGACTCTTGAGAGGAGAGCCGCTCGAATGGAGGAGTGGATCGCTAACCCAGAGCTCATGGAGGCTGACGAAGGAGCCGAGTACGCTGCAACCATCGAAATCAACTTGGACGAACTTAATGAGCCCGTCGTTTGCTGCCCCAACGACCCAGATGATGCCAAGTTGCTCAGCGAAGTTGCCGGGACCAAGATTGATGAGGTCTTTATCGGTAGCTGCATGACCAATATTGGTCACTTTAGGGCGGCAGGAAAGCTCCTCAAGGAGAATGTCAGTGGTGCTGTCCCTACCCGGCTCTGGATTAGCCCTCCCACGAAGATGGACGAGGCTCAGCTCACGAGTGAGGGATATTACAGCATTTATGGTAGCGCTGGAGCCAGGACCGAAATGCCTGGCTGCAGTCTCTGCATGGGTAACCAAGCGAGAGTCGCAGACGAATCGACCGTCGTGAGCACCAGTACACGTAACTTCCCAAACAGGCTTGGAAAGGGTGCCAATGTTTTCTTGGCTTCTGCTGAGCTTGCCGCTGTTGCCGCCATTGAGGGAAAGCTGCCCACTCCTGAAGAGTACTTCACCTACAAGGGGCTTGACAACACCGATAAGGACACCTACAGATATTTGAACTTCGACGAGCTTCCTGAATTTGTGGAGAGGAGCAGTGGTGTCGAAATCTCTAGCGACATGAAGGCTGCTGCCACCCAGATGCGCAAGTGAAGGCAGCACATGATTGCAGTGGTATTCGCTATTCTTAATACTTACACAACGAATAATAAAGAAAAATTGGTACTGTTTCGAGAAACATTGAAAATCGATTTTTACAATAGATTACGTATTGCTACGATGTTTGAAAATAGGAAAATAGTGAAATGGAAATTGGCGGCAATCTTATCTGGATTTCGAGATCTTGCGCATCTCGGAGGTCGGAGGGGGGGCCAAAAAATGAAGTGTGCGAACCCCCCAGGGAACATAATAAATACTTCTGACGCAAAATAAAAAGAGAAAAATGAGGGATTGACGGCCAAGATTCCTATATCTCTGACAAAGTCGTAATATATAAAAGTCAATAAGCTCATCACTTCTCTCTTGCTTGGTCAGTTGTTCATCCTGTCACGTCCAACTGGGGTACATTGAGTGACCCCCCGTCCCCTTCCCCCCTTTCTCCTTGACCTTCTCCTCCTCCCTCTGGCAGTACACCATCATCATCAACATGTCTACTGAATTTCCTGACCATGTGGAGCTCTTTGTCGCCTCCCAGTCGTACTCAAACCCAAATAACCCGGATAATGAGCTTTCTTTCTCCCGTGGGGAGGTTATTGTAATCCTCCAGAAGAACGAGAGCGGATGGTGGCTAGGGAAGACGTCTCCAACAACTGTGGGATACTTCAGCGCAGCATTTGGAAAGTGCTATTTCTGCAATCAAGTTGACCTGCCTGAGGTCCTCCCCCAGTTTTACTCTGACATAGTAGATGTTGGGGGGAATATAGATAACGAGACGAGCAATAAGAAGGCCGCCTATGGAAGACAGAAATCGGCCTTTACAAAAGGTTACCCCCAGGCCCATATGAGCAAGGCTGAGTCTGAAAAACGTCCACAGGCCAAGAAGAAATTTGCCAACCTGGAACCCAAGGCACGCCTGGACCGGTTTAACAACCACATGTTCGACCTCGCAAACAGCGAGAACAAATACCTCTCCAACCTGATAATCTTCAACAATGCGTTTATCGCTCCAATTCAGAAGTCCGACAGCGAATTTAAACGAAATCTCCTGGAGGACCCGGCAATTGGAACCCTCCTGGACATCTTCAACTGCATTCAAAAGCAGAACTCCTCAATACTCGCTGGCCTGAACCAGTACAAGCTCGATTATAACAACTCCGTTGAGTTTGCTGTGTCGCGTCTCCAGCCGACGTTCCGGGAGTACTCTGCCCACCTGCTGTACTATGCGCAGTACATCGCTACCTTCAGCGAAGCTATTTCAAGCTTTGACAGGAGGGCCAGGAAGCTCGCAGCGTACCTCAAGAAGAATCCTATACCTGAGCCACTTAACCTGGAGCAGTACCTGACGCTACCTCAGGCGCAGCTGGGAATCTACGAAGAGGTCTTCTTGGCGCTCTACGGTCTCGATCTACCGGAGCTCCGAGACGAGCTACAATGCATTCTGGACAGCATGGACAAGGTCCAAAAATCGATCGACAAGCAGCAGACAGAGGTGGAGCTCCTGAGAATACAGGGCTGTTTCATCGGGAACCCTCCAATTTATAAGCCGGGCCGACGTCTGATCATCGAAGGAGAGCTCTTTCGGGTCAACAAAGACAGCACGAACCACGACAAGAAAGATAAGCAGTACAAGTTCCACCTTTTCAACGACTCGATATGCTACAGCCGAATCCTCGCTGCGAACAGCTACAAGTTTACCCGTGCCCTGAATCTGTCGACCTCCGTCTTGAATAACCTCCCCGATCTTCCCAATGACGACTACGCGTTTGAGATTGTGAGCGGCGGTAGGGCCTTCAAGATCCGCGCTCACAACGAGGCGACAAAACAGGCCTGGATGAGCGCAATAAACGAGCAGATCGAAGGACTCATGAGGAACAGGTCGAGCAGCGTTGTCGGCAGTGGCGCGGGCGGTAATGATAAGGTGGAAAAGAACCAGAGTGACGAGGCATTGTTCATCGCGAGAGTGCTGCAGGGCGCCAAAGTTGCATCACTTAAGCCGCGTTCTAAGATCATTTATGATTTTGCGGTGATGCAAGTAGAATACCGGCAAGACCTTCGCGATTTAAAGGCGCTATTTGTGGATCCGTTGAAGGTGATGAGCAAGGGTGTCTCTTCGGCCTCCTCCCAATCGGACCTATTTTACGACACAAAGAAGCAAATTGGCGTCCTGAAGCAAGGTGTACAGCTACTGGGCGGTGCGTTGGAGGTCCGGAAGCTCCAAGCCCAATCCAAGGCCTTGAACAGCAACCAAATCAGCAATTTTCTTGAGGCCATTTCCCTCTTCGGGGCAACGAACAACGAGCTCCTCAAGTTGATTTTAGAGAAATGCGACTCGTCCGAGTGGCACGAATCTATGTCTCTTAGCCAGATCCTAACCAAGATGGACGCGGGAGGTGTCGACGCGTCCCTTTTGATGTATGCTTCGAGCTTCGCCATGGCAAAGAATATGATAATAAATTCTACCGTCTTCTCGAGCTTCGTAAGCAACCTGACGGCAGAGTTTGCGCCGCGTTCTCTAGAGGACGTTTTGGAACAGCCGTTCAGGGACGCAAAGAGACGGCTCGATTTTTTAAGGACGTTGAAACAGTCCACACCGGATAGCCACCCAGACACGACAAAAATTAACCTCTCCATAAAACACTGCACGGACGTCGTGGACAGGTTCCAGGCGGAACTGGAGAAACAGAGTAACTTCCAAAAATGCCTGGAGATACAGCAATCTTTAGTGCAGACGGGACTCACGCAGAACCCGATATTGGAAACATTGGCAAACAGCGAAAGGTCGTTCGTTAAGGAGGGTGACCTATTGAAGGCGAGCAGAAGGAAGAACATACCCTACCGCTTCTGGCTCTTCAACGACTGCCTCCTGTACGGCAGTAAATATTCAGGCACTGCCAAGTTCGAGTTCCACAGATGCCTCACGCTCGACTCGTGCCAGGTACGCAAGGGATCAGACGAGACGTCCTTCGAGATTATCAGCAAGACAAAAAGTTTCGTCTGTCTGTGCACCTATGGGTTCGAGCGAGAGGAATGGTATAACGCATTGTCGTCGTCGATACGTTCGTCGCGATCCGCGGCTGGTCTACCAGAAATGGGAGCCATCCCAGCTGCGCCTATTTGGAAGTCTGATGGGGCGAATAAAAACTGTGCGATATGTAACAAAGCCTTCACGACGTTCCGGAACAGGAAACACCATTGTAGGAAGTGTGGCGACGTTGTTTGCGGGGATTGTTCGAGGAATAAAAAGGTACTGGCAGAGCAGTATGGGATGCTCCCAGTAAGAGTTTGTGATAATTGTGTCAATGGGAAGAAGGAGACGACGATGACGGTTGATATTGGCAGGGATACGGATCTTGGTGGGGGTGGTAGTAGGGGAGTCGCTTCCGGGAGGCTGGAATACGACGAGAGTTTCCGTGACTTAGCTGGGCCCGCAAGGTCAGCGGAGATGGCTGTCTCAGCCACGACATCAGACACATCATCCTCTCGCACAAATCCCCTCCTTTACAACATGAACAACACATCGTCCGACATACGGGCGTTAACGCACAGGTCGACTACATTCGGTACGACCACTGACGGAGGGAATACCATTTGTCGGACGGATTCTATCGAGACAAATGATTTCTTTGCGGAAGCACAGAATCCGCCACCGCCTCCGCCGAAACCTAAGGCGCCGGAGGTACCGGCAGCTCCACCTAGGATTTCTTCGCTGACGCGACAAGTTAAACCTGTTGTTCCTGTGGTGGAGAAGAAGACTGTTAAATTGAAGGTCAAAAAGAGGGAGGTTGTTGCGGAAGATAGCGATGCGAGCATCAATACCGAAGCACTGGAGATGAAGTTAGAAGGGAAGAGCGAGAGCACGTTGAAGCTCATGCTTGAGGTGGAGAGGGAGAAGGAGAAAAAATTGAAATTGTTGGAGGAGAAGAAACGGGTTGAGGAAGAGGCGAGAGAGAAGGAGCGAGAACGAGAATTAGAGAGGGAAAGAGAATTAGAGAGGAGAAAGGAACTGGAGAAGGAAAGAGAAAAGGAAAGGGAATCAAGGAGACGGCAACAGGAGCAAATGGAACGCGACCTTCAACAACGACGCGAGCAATTGCAGAAAGAAGAGGAAGAGGAGCGGAAGCTCATGCGAGCGAAGACGGAGAAATCGATCCTAGACGAAGGCGAAAAAATGAGACAACAGAAGGAAAAGGAGCTGAAGGAAGAGATGGAGAAGATGCGATTGTCAATGGAACGGAAGGTTAAGGAGGAGACCGAGAAACTCAGACAGCAGAAAATCCAGGAGGTACAGGAGGAGGCACGAAGACTGCTAGAGGAGAAGAACAAAGAGGTCGAAAGGGAAGCCGAGAAGATGAAAGAGGAGATAATTGAGGCGAAGAATGTCGTTAAGTTCAGCCAGAGTAATCCCCCCCCTCCACCACCGGGAAAGAAGAAACCGCCCCCTCCGCCGGCATCGGAAAAGAAGCCCAAGAAACCTGATATGGGACAGCAGGAACCGGGGATGGAGTTCCAGAGACCCGATATGGGGCAATTGTTAGGGGGGATTAAGGCGGGCGTATCCCTCAGATCTTTCGAGGTTGAACCGGAGGCATCGTCACCTTCTGACATTGCGTCAAATCCATTAGCCGGAGGATTCCTATCGGAGCTCTCGAGGGGCAAGTTTCAGCTGAAGAAGACAGAAACGAAAGTATTCCAAAAGAGCACGGCCAACAATGACAACAGCTTGATGGGGGCATTGTCCCGCGCAATGGCGGGAAGGCGAGGGGCAATCGATGACAGCGATGAGGAGGATGAAGGAGGGGGGGATGATGGTAGTGATAGCGACTGGAGTGATTGAGCGAGAAAAAACAAGGTGTCATTTTCAAACGCAATTATTAAGTGAACGTGCCAGAACCAGTGTAGTGCAGTAAACAACAAAATAGCCATTAGCTAACGTTAGCGAACGAATAAACTTTCATTCCTCTCTCTTTACAGCTCAAAGTATCTCAGGAGTGCGGGCTTGCATTCGGCTATGCTCTCCGTGAAGAAGCTGTAGGGGAATCCCCAGAAGATTCCCGAAGGGCACATGTTTTCCCGGTGTCCATCCTCGCTCGGCTCCAACACAAGCCTGATCTTGAGCTTGCTAATATCCTTTCCCGTGCTCTTGAGCTCCTCGCCGCCGACACCGAGGACAATAGCAGTACCTCTCCAGTCTGCCATCTTCTCACCATCTTCGGGCACAACTGCTTGGGTGACGAGAGTCTTGTACCCCTCTGCCTGTACATGGAAGTGCACAACCTTGGGTCCATACGGTGGCAGGTCGAATCCTCCGGGTCCAAGACCATTCAGGATACCATAGGTACCGGGGACGAAGGTGTCCACGGTTACGGTGCCGTGTGAGTCTGAGGGGAACATGCCCCTGCACTGACCGACGCCGTCGTCGTTGTCGGGAGACAAACCAAGGGGACCGTACCTTCCGTCTGGCCTGGCGTGCCAAATGGAGACCTTTGCATTTGCCAGGGGCGAGCATTTGTAAGTGGAGGACACTTGTATGGTGATGGTTAAGGGCGTGACTTCAGGAGTCGAAATACGGGATGTGGAGAAAGTGGAGGAGGAGGAGAGGGTGTAAGGGTGAGAGGAGACAGGACCGCAGATGGAAGGGGAGGAAGAAGGGATGGCCTGTGAAACATAAGATTGCGAAGAAGGGTAGGAGGGGGTAGCGGAACAATCCGACGCGGATTCTGAGCTACGAAATGCGAAGCAAGACAAAAGAATCAAGCTGGCACACATCGGTGAGGACCAGATGGCCATGTTTGCTTCTTTTGGTGTGCAGCAGTTCCACCTATTGGAGAAGTTTTATAGCTTTTTGGGGCTGGATTTTGTAATCGGGAGTTAGTTGATCATCTTCGTCCGAACTTCGATTCTCTGACTTTTTTCACCAGATTTGATACATCAAGCAAGAAGTCGACATTTTTTACTGAAAAACCACATTTCGGTGTCGTCGTCTTGCTGTAAGTTCGAGAGAGGACATTCTTACTATCGAAAAAGGTCTTTCACTCTTCTTCTTTGACATCTTTCCCCGCGTCAGAGAAAAGTTGGGTAGGTTCTTGCCTTACCGTGGTGCAGCTGGCTTTTGCTTGCGGTGTTGTGCTTATAACTGCTGCTATTGAAGGTAAATTCGTAGGATAAAGGGGGAAGAATGTATGAGTTAGCTCCTACGCGCCCCCGCAAAATTCATGATACCTCCCAGCACCTCCACATGCCATGCACCTCCGTCTCCCCAGCTCTCCGAAACCACCCCATTGACACGTACTCCCGTATTCAAGTGTTCTGGTTGAAGCTCTTGGACTTTTCCCTTTACTCATGGAAATACTCTATTTTCCGCTGGACAGTGTTTTCTGTCTTTGCAATTGTGGTCTCAAACTGTGTCCCCGATCCGTCGCCGCAGTCGACCGCCTCGGTCCTCGCAGTCGCTGGTATGTTCCTCTCGGCCTACCTTTTGGATTTTTTCCGCGGTGTCTTGAAGCATTTTGGACTGTCCTTGAAGCAACTCCGGGAGAAGAAGAACTACTACCGCCAGACCAGACGCTACCCTCAGTTGCCGCATAAGCAGGACAAGTACGCGATGTTGTCGAACTGCCAGTGGTTTCGGTGGGAATGCTTTGTCGACGCCGTCTTTTTCAATACTCTCCTGGGACCATTGAGGGTGCAGGCAGGAGACATGAGGACGGTGTACCACAGAGAGGGTAGGAAGCGGCTTTTTGACCTGTCGGACCGTCGTGATGGCCCGAAGAGCGATTCGTTTTGGTTCGATTTTTTCGCCGACTCCGGCGACTCCTTTAACGGTTCGTACACAGTATCTTGCCTCCTTGCCAGGGACCTGAACGACTTGCCGGGATTCAATGAGACGCTTCCTCGGCCGGGTGTCGTCTTACACGGTGGGGATGTTTCCTATCCCTGGCCGGCGGAGCACGAGATGGTGAATCGATTTTGTCTGCCGTTGGAGTATGCCTTGCCTGGGGATGGTAGCAACCAGAGCGTCGGCGACAGTTTTGACATGAATGAAGAGAATGGCGGCAGTGTCAAAGACAATGATGAGAAACCGACCATGTTCATCCTCCCAGGTAATCACGAGTGGATCGACGGTCTACAGCTATTCAACGATATGTTTGTGGATAAAATGTCGAGTCTGGGACAGTGGTCCATTCCCCAGGAGTCGTCGTATTTTGTTCTCCGTCTCCCTGGCAATTGGTGGATATTTGTCGTTGACTGCATTGACGGTGCCGCCGCTGAACACGCGCCCGACGTCGATGCTCATCAGATGGAGTATTTCAAGGATGTCTACGACAATCAGGTTGATAAGAAGAGAGACAGTGTCATAATCGCTACTCATATACCAGACTACTTTTGGAACTCAATTCTTGGATACAATAAGGGTCCCCAATTGTCGGCCCTGAGGTCGTACCTTGGAGAGAACTTTGCTGCCATGATGACCGGGGATATGCATTTCTACAGGCGTTATGCTCCCGAGACTTCCATTGACAAGAAGAGAGGTGTTCGTCGCAGCGTGGTAGAGGGGAACGTCCTACCCCTAGAAGGGAACGTTGACGAGTTTCCGCAACTCTTCATCGTTGGAGGGGGCGGGGGATTCTCGCACTCCACGGCCAATCCGAAGGCGGACAAGGTGAAGCTTGGTTTCCCTTTCGAGGATGAGCCGAAGCCATTCGTTAGCAAAAAGGAGTTCCCCAGTCCGAAGCAGTGCAATGATTTCTTCTTTGAGAGAGTGTACAAGACGCATCACCCTGGCCTTCAGAGGATGCTTGGATTTTTGTACATGGTTTTTGCGGCTGGATATTTGCCCAACAGAGGTGGTTATGACGATTCTGCCTCAGTGTCGACCATCCTATCCTCCGCGCTTACGAGCGGTAAATCCTTTACCTCGTACCCCGCCGTGATAACCCTTTTCATAATCTTCAACGCCTTCAACACGGCGAATTACTCCGGAAATGGCATATTCTTCCTGAAGGTAGCCTCTGGCGCCCTCGGGTTCACGGCGTTACATGTTGTATGTGCGGCGGGAATACTAAGTTTATTACTGAATCACGTTGTTACAGGTATTCCGGACGTAGGGAAGGAGGACGCTAATGTCGACGAACTTGCCGTCGCAGGGTACTACTTAGCCGTATTGATGCTTGAGTTCCTCTTAGGTGGAGCCTGCGGACACGTTCTTGTTATGACCTACTTCAGGATTATGTTTGGTTATTTCAACTTCCATTGGAATGAGGCGTACTGCGGCATCGAAGATGAGGATCACAAGAATTTCATTCGCTGTCGTGTGAATGTCGCAGACGGTTCGATTGACGTGCATGCCATTGGCATTAATACTGTGCCGAAGAAGTGGAAAGAAAATGAGAATAAAGCAGAGAACCCTTGCCTGCTTTGGCCGAAAGATCAAGATAAAATACACCCCCACCTTATTGAGAAGGTTACTATACCGAATTTGGTGCAGAGGAGAAGGATAAACCTTGCAAGGCGGAAGAACGTGAGAGAGGAAGGGATCGGAGCAACAGACTCAAATGTGGAGGTTGTTATCAGGGACGAGACGACAAGTGCACTGCTGTAGAAAAACTTTCAACTTTTCTAAACGCTGAAGCAACAAGGGAAGGTCTTTACTCGGAAACATCGTTTCTTTTTTTGTTAACTTCATTCTCGAAATTCCAGGCCCAGAATATAAGCTCCCTTTCCAAAATATCTTTTAAGGGCGTGTCGCCGATGCATTGCAACGGCATAAGACAAGTACAATGCAACCAAGACATCGCTCGTATAATGGTCGGCAACAACCGCTGAAACGATTGCTGCAACGAGGTAAACTATTATCCACAAAACCTTGATGACGGGATGTAAAAATGAACACTGAACAAATACAAGACCAATCGTGTAGGTAACAGTGTGCCCGCTGAACATGGAATCATTACAGTCAACCTCGGCGATAAACCAACCCTCCTTCGGCCTTGTTCCCCAAGTAGCACCTCGACATATAGGCGAGGGACTGGGCATTGTTGTTGAATAAACGGTGGTTGACCGCATAAACATTAATAGCGAGTCGATCAATAGAAACTCGGCTACCAGATAGATAAAAACTGTGGGATCTCTCAACCTCATCGCCGAGTACAATGTGAGAACAAAGAGAATTAACGTCATGACTAGCCAGACTTTATCCGGTGCTTTGTTGGCCAATGGGGAGAGCCATTCAGGACAGTGCTCGCCGTTTCCTGTTTGGTCACATAGTGGTGTATTATTTGTGTACGGATGGAGCCGATCGGCAAGAGCCGGCCCAGCATTTGCTTCTTCACTGAATGCCTCACGTGTCGTCCAAGCAGTGAAATTCCCCTCGATGGTCGAAGCGATGAAAGAAACAAAGAGAAACGCTAGTGATCGTTTGTATTTGCTCCACGTCTCTGTGGTACCGGTAACATTATTTAGTAGATGTTCTGACGTCCCCGACATGTCTATTTCTATCCCATCAAATTTATGCATGGGTTGTTTTTCTTCGTCTGCAGTCACCATCAGGTAACCATCACCAGATGTGGTTTGGCGGGGTGTTGTTCTTGGGGAAGTGGTGGAGGAATTCATTAATGTTCTTGCTTGTGCTTGCTTGGGACTTGGGACTAAATAATGTAAACGATGATGTATTTTTTGTCAGCTAAGGTGGTGTCTTGGACAAGGGATGAATTCGAATTCAATGAGAGCTTCTTCTCTCCATAGTTTTTTTAGGATATATATTTGAAGATATCCAACAACTTCAACGCAAAATCCGGGCAAAAAAGAAAAAAGATCCAAAA
>ENA-OWPI01003292-OWPI01003292.1-marine-metagenome-genome-assembly--contig:-NODE-3292-length-13940-cov-2.687802_pt1 | contig 13940 bp, 14 predicted proteins | sample MGYA00238138_ERZ651775 | MGnify/ENA primary metagenome ERZ651775 (study PRJEB26906, sample SAMN06265043) | marine metagenome | isolation source: Helgoland LTER site | place: Germany:Helgoland, sampling...
GCCTCTGGCTTAGCTCAGTGACGATGTCGATTCCATAGCTAATCAGATCGTCAACATTGTCGCTTCGCTCTTTAAGTTGCCAGCGCAGCCAGCGTGGGATATCAGCCCCACAGCTATCGGAGAAGCGTATCAGATTACTGTAGTTGGTTAACGGCATAATGCCTGGAACAATCGGTTCGCCTATGCCGGTTTTGGCGCACTCGTCGACAAACTTAAAGTAGGCATCGGCATTGTAAAAGTATTGCGTCATAGCGCGGTCAGCGCCGGCTTTAAATTTCTCACCAAGCCAATAGACATCTTTACTGTAGCTCTCGGCTTCCGGATGAATCTCAGGATAGGCGGCAACATGAATAGTAAAGTGATCACCGGTGTTTTCGCGAATAAATGCAACCAGTTGGTTGGCATGGACTAACTGCGCTGCGCCACCGACCCCAGAGGGGAGATCACCGCGAAGAGCCACTAGGTGGCGCACGCCAGACGCTTTATAGTTGTTGAGCAACGCCAATACTTCATCTTCAGCGCTGCCACCAAAGGAAATATGCGGTGCAACGGCAAAACCATCGGCTTGAATCGCTGCGACTTGATCCATGGTTGTTGCCCGAGTTGACCCCCCGGCGCCGTAGGTGACGGAGAAAAATTCCGGATTAAATTTTCCTAACTTTTGACGTGTAACGGCGAGATTGGCTTTCCCCTGATCGGTTTTTGGGGGAAAAAACTCAAAACTCAGATGCGGTGTGTCGCTGATCATAAAATATTTATTCCTTTAATACGCTGAGCATCGCTAAGATACTATTAGGCAAAAGGGCTATGAGGCCCCCGAATCAGGGGCCCCGGCCAATCAACATCCACAACAACTCAGTACTTGTAGCTGTCGCCTTTAAATGGACCTTCTACAGGCACATTAATATAGTCTGCTTGCTCCTGAGTTAGCTTGGTAATCACACCGCCAAAACCGCGCACCATATGGGCTGCCACTTCTTCATCAAGATGCTTGGGCAGAACTTCTACGCGCAACATGTCAGCTTTGGTTGCTGCATCCTGTGCCGCAAACTGCTTTTTATACAGATCGATCTGCGCCAGTACCTGGTTGGCAAACGAGCCATCCATAATGCGGCTTGGGTGACCGGTTGCATTGCCCAGATTAACCAGTCGGCCTTCGGCCAGCAGCAACAGGTGATCATTGCTAGCGCGGTCGCGGTAAACCTTGTGCACCTGAGGTTTGATCTCTTCCCACTCCCACGTTTTACGCATAAACGCAGTATCGATTTCATTGTCGAAGTGACCGATATTACACACCACACAGCCGCTCTTTAGCGCGCCGAGCACATCAGAACTACAGACGTTGTAGTTACCCGTGCTGGTGACAAACATATCAGTATTACCCAGCAGGGCCTTGTCGACCCCTTTGCTGACATCGCCATCAATGTACGTTGAGACAACTTCAAAGCCGTCTAGACAGGCTTGCATGGCACAGATTGGGTCAACTTCAGTCACTTTTACAATCATGCCTTCCTGACGCAGTGATTGAGCCGAGCCCTTGCCAACATCACCATAGCCAACCACAACCGCCTTTTTGCCAGACAGTAAATGGTCAGTAGCGCGTTTGATGGCATCGTTAAGGCTGTGACGACAGCCGTACTTGTTATCGCACTTGGACTTAGTCACAGAGTCATTAACATTGATTGCAGGTATTTTTAATTCGCCGCTCTTGAGCATCTCATAGAGACGGTGTACACCAGTGGTGGTCTCTTCAGTCACACCGTGAACTGCATCCAGAACCTGTGGAAATTTCTCATGTAGCAGGCCAGTCAAGTCACCGCCGTCGTCGAGAATCATATTGGCATTCCAGGGCACGCCATCTTTTAATATTTGCTGCTCAAGGCACCACTCATATTCTTCTTCAGTCTCACCCTTCCAGGCAAACACTGGCGTGCCGTTTGCGGCAACCGCTGCAGCAGCATGGTCTTGAGTTGAGAAGATATTGCACGATGTCCAACGCACCTCGGCACCCAGTGATTCCAGGGTTTCAATCAGCACGGCGGTTTGAATGGTCATATGAATACAGCCGAGGATGCGCGCTCCGGCCAATGGTTGCTCTGCGCGATATTTTTCGCGCAGTGCCATCAGTGCTGGCATTTCAGTTTCGGCGATCGAAATCTCTTTTTTTCCCCATTCTGCGAGGGAGATGTCGGCGACCTTATAATCGCTAAATGCATTTATTGCTGCTGTCATGGTAATTTGCCTTGTTAAATAAATTAATTTTGTCTAAAGGTTTGCTGTTTGAGCCCTTTACTTAGAGCGCTTTTTTCAACGCCGCGGCTCGATCGGTTTTTTCCCAAGTAAAGTTTTCCTCTTCGCGACCAAAATGGCCGTAAGATGCGGTCGGTTGATAGATCGGGCGGCGCAGGTCGAGCATCTCGATCAAACCGCGAGGGCGCAGATCAAAGTTCTCGCGGACCAGAGCGACAATCGCATCATCAGGGAGCTTACCAGTGCCAAAGGTATTGACGCTGATAGAGGTGGGTTCAGACACGCCAATAGCATAGGAGACCTGAATTTCGCAGCGATCGGCGAGGCCAGCGGCGACAATATTTTTTGCCACATAGCGTCCCGCATAGGCGGCAGAGCGATCGACCTTGGTGGGATCCTTGCCGGAGAATGCGCCGCCACCGTGGTGCGCCATACCACCGTAGGTGTCGACAATAATCTTGCGTCCAGTCAGACCACAGTCACCCATGGGGCCGCCAATAATAAATTGGCCAGTAGGGTTGATATGATATTGCGTGCCGGCGTGCAGCCACTCTTCAGGTAGCACATGGTTGATAATTTCTTCGCGAACCGCTTCCTGGAGATCAGCTAGAGCGATATTTGGCGCATGTTGAGTCGATACCACCACCGCATCAATAGCCACTGGCTTACCATTTTCATATCTAAGGGTCACCTGACTCTTGGCATCCGGGCGCAGCCAGGGCAGCACCCCATTCTTGCGCAACTGTGCCTGACGCTCCATCAGTCTGTGGGCATAGTAGATTGGCGCAGGCATCAACACATCGGTCTCGTTGCTGGCATAACCAAACATCAGGCCCTGATCGCCGGCACCGATATCTTTATTTTCGGCTTCGTCGACACCCTGAGCAATATCATTCGACTGCTTACCAATCGCATTGAGCACCGCACAGGACTCGCCATCAAAGCCGACATCAGAACTGTCGTAGCCAATACCGGTAATTACATCGCGAACAATCTGCTCGAGATCGACATAGGTATCGGTGCGAACTTCACCGGCAATAACGGCCATGCCAGTTTTGACCATAGTCTCTACCGCGACACGGGAGTGCGGATCATCTTTTAAAATCGCATCCAAAACCGCATCAGAAATCTGATCGGCCATTTTATCGGGATGGCCCTCAGAGACTGATTCCGAGGTGAAAATATTGTAGTTAGACATAAGAGTTCCTGTTGTGTGTATATTAGTTGTTGCTAGAAGATTGTTTGACAAACTGTGGCAGCTGAATCCGAAAGCCGTTGCGCTGGGCAAGGTAGAGGCTATTGCCTTCTTCCAGTCCGGCACTTGCGGCCCAGCGGGTCAGCTCCTGTGGCTCGAAGCCGAGCCACAAATCACCGCAGGCCTGTTGAACCCACTCCTGATCGTGGGCACAGAGATCGGTGATTAGCAGCACACCGCCATCATTTAACAGCTGTGCACAGTCGCTGATAATCTCGCCTGGTGTCGCGTTGTGATGAAGAACCATATTCAGGGAAATGCAATCACTGCGCAGTTTTTCACTGAGCGCCAGACTGGTATCCCCGAGTTTAAACTCGATATTGTCTAGCTTTTGGCTGCTTGCTCTGCTGCGGCACTGCTCGAGCATCTCTGCCGAGTTATCCAGTGCGATTACCTGATTGAACGCCGCCGACAACGTACCGAGAAACTGACCATAACCGGGGCCGATTTCCAATGCAGATTGCCGCGACGTAATACTGCTATCGAGGAAGTGTTCGACACTGTCACCATAGTCTGCCCAGCTGGCGATCAAATCCTGATTTTCCTCAAAGCGCGCCGCGTTCTGATTAAAGAACGCCACGGATGCTGCCGAACGTTCGGTATTAATGGACTCCAGGCGTGTGCGCAGCGCAGGGTCTAGCGCGGCATCATCGATGGTTTGAAATAGCACATGTTGCAGCGCTTGTAGATCGGTATCCGGATGACTCTCATTGCGGCGATAAAAAATTGTCGTGCCCTCACGGCGGGTTGCCACCAGTCCGGCATTGGCGAGAATCTTGAGGTGATGACTCATCGCCGATTGGCGTATATCAAAACCTGGCAGAGTTCCAACACACCGTAAGCGTTTTGTTGCAACACTTTTAAAACCTGCATGCGCAGAGGATCGCCCGCCGCTTTGCACAGCGCCGTAATCGCCCCGGTGTCTGTAGCAGATCTCGGTTGGCTGTCAAAATGGCTGAGGTTGTTCATGGGCGGGACTTTAGCACAGTGATTTTTATATATCAAAATATTTTTATATAGCTTGAGACGCCTGTCTATCTCATTCAGTGCCTCTTAGAAAGGGCCAAATACGCTGGAACTATAGTAGATATCAGTTTACTGATAACCCTGCCTGAGAGACAATGCGCGGCTTAAATTATTGCTATCAGGAGTGATGATCCATGGCCTCACGTAGAGACCTTGCAAACGCTGTTCGTGCCCTCAGTATGGATGCTGTTCAACAGGCTAATAGTGGCCATCCAGGTGCCCCAATGGGCATGGCCGATATTGCCGAAGTTCTCTGGAATGACTATTTGAGTCACAATCCAGCCGATCCAACTTGGGTCAACAGAGACCGCTTTGTGCTCTCTAATGGTCACGGTTCAATGCTGCTCTACTCGCTGTTGCACCTCACAGGCTATGAATTGCCGATCGAGGAAATTAAAAATTTCCGACAGCTGCACTCGAAAACTCCAGGTCATCCTGAATACGGTTATGCTCCCGGCGTTGAAACCACCACTGGTCCGCTCGGGCAGGGTGTCAGCAATGCGGTTGGTATGGCGCTGGCCGAAAAAGTTCTCGCCGCGCAGTTTAACCGTCCTGGCCACGCTATTGTCGACCATCAAACCTACACCTTCCTCGGGGATGGTTGTTTGATGGAGGGCATTTCGCACGAGGTCTGCTCTTTGGCCGGCACCTTAAAGCTCGGCAAGCTAACCGCTTTTTACGATGACAATGGCATCTCTATCGATGGTGAGGTTGAAGGCTGGTTTAGTGATGACACCCCGGCGCGTTTTGAGGCCTATGGCTGGCATGTGATTGCCAATGTCGATGGTCACGACAGCGACGCCATCAAAGCGGCGATTGAAGCAGCTCATGCCGAGACCGGCAAACCAACACTGATCTGCTGCAAAACGATTATTGGCTTTGGTTCACCGAACAAGCAGGGCAAAGAAGATTGTCACGGTGCGGCACTGGGCGTTGACGAAGTTGCACTGACTCGCGCAGCACTTGGCTGGGACCATGGACCCTTTGAGATTCCCGACGAGCATTACGCTGGCTGGAATGGCATTGAAAAAGGCACTGCGGCCCAGACTGCCTGGGCTAGTCAGCTTGAAGAATACCGCGCTAAGTTTCCAGAGCTAGCTGCAGAGTTTGAACGCCGTACTCGCGGTGATCTGCCGGAAGGCTTTAATGCTCAGGCTGATGCCTATATTCAGCAATGCCAGGAGAAAATGGAAAAGGTTGCCTCGCGTAAAGCCTCACAAAACTGCCTCAATACCTACGGCCCAATGTTACCAGAACTGCTTGGCGGTTCGGCGGATCTAGCCGGTTCCAACCTGACCCTCTGGTCTGGATCAAAGGACATCAGTGGCGACAATGCCGATGGCAACTACATCTATTATGGTGTGCGCGAATTTGGTATGAGCGCGATGATGAACGGCATCGCCCTTCACGGCGGCTTCGTCAACTACGGTGCTACTTTCTTAATGTTTATGGAATATGCCCGCAATGCCGTGCGCATGTCAGCACTGATGGGTCTGCAGAGCATCTTTGTCTACACTCATGACTCGATTGGTCTCGGTGAAGATGGCCCAACGCACCAGCCAGTCGAGCAATTGAGCGCGCTTCGCTCGACACCCAACCTACATACCTGGCGTCCCTGTGACACGGTGGAATCCGCGGTGTGTTGGAAGAGTGCGATCCAACGTCGCGACGGACCTAGTGCGTTGGTCTTCAGCCGTCAGGGATTGGCGCCGATGCCACGCAGCCCCCAGCAAGTTGCTGATATTGAGCGCGGTGGCTATATCCTCCGCGATTGTGCAGCGCCTAAGGCGATTGTGATTGCTACAGGTTCAGAAGTTGAACTGGCCATGACCGCGGCGGAACAGCTTGCTGCGCAGGGCACAGAGGTACGCGTTGTCTCCATGCCCTGTGCCGAGATTTTCTCTGCTCAGGACTCCAGCTATCGCGAAGCGGTATTGCCTGCAGCGATCAGAGCCCGTGTTGCGGTCGAAGCGCTGCATGCTGACTACTGGTACAAGTTTGTCGGTCTCGATGGTCGCGTGGTCGGTATGACAAGCTTTGGTGAATCCGCACCTGGCGGCGAACTGATGCAAGAATTCGGTTTCACGGTTGATAACGTGGTTGCCAATATTGTTGAGGCCATTGGCTAATGCTGCGCATAGCCATTAATGGCTATGGCCGCATCGGCCGTTCAGTGTTGCGCGCGCTCTATGAATCAGAGGCGCGCAATAGCGTTCAAATCGTCGCGATCAATGAACTCGCAGACACCAAGACCATCGCCCATCTCACTCGTTACGACTCAACCCATGGTCGTTTCCCCGGTACTGTATCCGCGACCGAAAACCAGTTGACCATCAATGGCGACACTATCAGCATTGTTCACCAACAGAATCTTGATCAGCTACCCTGGGCAGAACTGAGGGTAGACGTGGTGCTCGAATGCAGTGGCACCTTTTCTGACCGCGCCACTGCCGAGCAACATCTCGCCAGCGGTGCCAAGCGCGTGCTGTTCTCGCAACCAGCGGAATCCAGTGTCGACGCCACCATTGTCTATGGTATCAATCAGCATATTCTCACTGGTCACGAGACGATTATCTCCAGCGCATCCTGCTCGACAAACTGTGTCGTGCCGGTAATCAAGGTGCTCCACGATCAGTTTGGCGTCGACGGCGGCGTTATCACCACTATCCACTCAGCGATGAACGATCAGCCGGTAATCGATGCCTATCACAACACCGATTTGCGCAAAACTCGCGCCGCGATGCAATCCATTATTCCGGTCGACACCGGCCTAGCCCTAGGCATTGACCGCTTGCTGCCTGAGCTGACCGGACGCTTTGAAGCGCAAGCTATGCGCGTACCCACGGTCAATGTCTCAGCGATTGATCTCTCTGTGATGTTAAATAGCGCTGTTGATACGGTGCAAATTAATGCCGCTCTAGAACAAGCCTCGCTTGGCTCTCTGCTTGGTGTGCTGGGCTATACTGAAGAGCCGCTGGCCTCCTGTGACTTCAATCATGACCCTCGCAGCGGCGTAGTCGACGCTAGCCAAACCAGAGTTAGCCAGGCCAAATTGGTCAAAGTATTGATCTGGTTCGACAACGAATGGGGCTATGCTAATAGAATGATTGATACCCTGCTGCACTGGTGTTCAGCAGACCTATATTCCCGACCATAATTAATCACTGAAGGGCTAATATGACTGTCAAGTTAATGACCGAGCTGGATCTTGCCAGTAAACGAGTGCTTATTCGCGAAGACCTCAATGTTCCTATCAAAGACGGTCAGATCACCAGCGATGCCCGCCTCAAAGCCGCATTGCCGACCATTCAACAAGCGGTTAAGGCCGGCGCCAAAGTCATAGTCATGTCGCACCTTGGTCGACCCAGTGAAGGCGAGTACAACCTTGAGTTCAGTATGGAGCCGGTGGCGAAATATCTCAGTGGTTTGCTCGGTCAGGCAGTCAAACTTGAACAGAGTTGGACCAACGGCATTGAGATGAATGATGGCGATGTCGTCATGCTGGAAAATGTGCGTTTTAACCCGGGCGAGAAAAAGAACGATGACACCCTTGCCAAAGCCTATGCCAAGCTCTGCGATATCTTTGTTATGGATGCCTTTGGCACTGCGCACCGCGCGCAGGCCTCGACTCATGGCGTCGCCAAATTTGCATCTGTCGCTTGCGCGGGACCGCTGCTGGCGAATGAATTAAACGCTCTGCAAAAAGCATTGGCGGCACCCACTCCGCCGGTTGCGGCAATTGTTGGCGGCTCCAAAGTGTCGACCAAGTTAATGGTCCTCGAGACCCTTTCAGAGCGAGTCGACCAGTTGATTGTTGGCGGTGGAATTGCCAATACCTTTTTGGCGGCGGCCGGCAAGCCGGTCGGTAAATCGCTGTATGAAGCAGACCTGATTCCCGCTGCGCAGGCGCTGATGGAAAAAGTCAGCATTCCTCTGCCGACTGATGTGGTGGTCGGCAAAGTCTTCTCCGAGACCGCCGAAGCCACCGTCAAGTCCGTTGACGACGTCGCCGAGGACGATATGATTTTTGATATAGGCCCCGACTCGTCGGCCAAGTTGGCTGAGCTTTTACAGTCTATGGGTACGATTATCTGGAATGGCCCGGTTGGCGTTTTTGAGTTTGATCAATTTGGTGAGGGCACCAGGACCTTATCCTTAGCCATCGCTAAGAGCCATGCATTCTCCATCGCAGGTGGTGGCGATACATTAGCCGCAGTCGACAAATACGATATCGCTGACCAAGTCTCCTATATTTCCACGGGGGGTGGCGCGTTTCTTGAATATGTCGAAGGTAAAGAACTTCCCGCTGTGGCGATTCTCGAACAGCGCGCAAACGACTAAAGCATTTTATTAAGGGCACTAATAAAGACATTAATAAAGGAAGAGTATCATGGCACTAATATCATTAAGACAGATGTTGGACCACGCCGCCGAGCATGATTACGGCGTTCCGGCGTTCAACGTAAACAACCTCGAGCAAATGCGCGCTATTATGCTCGCCGCCGATCAGACAGACAGTCCAGTGATCGTCCAGGCCTCCGCCGGAGCGCGTAAATATGCCGGCGCACCGTTTCTACGTCATCTCATTCTCGCCGCCATCGAAGAGTGGCCGCATATTCCAGTGTGCATGCACCAAGACCATGGTACCAGCCCCGCAGTATGCCAGCGCTCGATTCAGCTCGGGTTTAGTTCGGTGATGATGGATGGCTCGCTCGAGGAAGATGGCAAAACCCCATCCAGCTACGATTATAACGTTGCGGTCACCAAGCGCGCCGTCGAGATGGCCCATGCCTGTGGCGTCTCTGTTGAAGGCGAGCTCGGTTGTCTCGGATCGCTGGAAACCGGTGAAGCCGGTGAAGAGGACGGCCTAGGTGCAGAGGGTAAACTAACCCTCGAGCAAATGCTCACAGACCCAGAAGAAGCGGCTGACTTTGTCGCCAAAACCGGCGTCGACGCCCTCGCCATTGCCTGCGGAACCTCACATGGCGCCTACAAATTCAGTCGCCCACCGACCGGCGATATTCTCGCCATCGACCGCATCAAAGAGATCAACCGCCGTATTCCCGGCACTCATCTGGTGATGCATGGCTCATCCTCCGTGCCCCAGGAGTGGCTAAAAATTATCAATCAATATGGCGGCGAAATTCCTGAAACCTACGGCGTGCCCGTCGAGCAAATCTGCGAAGGCATCAAACATGGTGTGCGCAAAGTCAATATCGACACCGACCTGCGTCTGGCCTCAACCGGCGCAGTGCGTCGCTTCCTCGCCGAAAATCCAGCTGCCTTTGACCCACGCGCGTATCTCAAAGAAACCACCAACGCGATGAAAGATATTGCCGCAGCACGCTACGAAGCCTTTGGTACCGCCGGCAATGCATCTAAGATCAAAGCCATGGGTTTGGATGCGATGACCGAACGCTATCTGAGCGGCGAGTTGGATCCGAAAATTAACTGATCGATCCGATAAATGGTTAATTGAAAAGGGCGCTTCGGCGCCCTTTTTTGTGGCTCGGTAACTAGGCTGAGAACAATCCAATAAGTGGTCTACAGTAATAGCAGTAGCAAAAACTGATAAGAGGAAAATCATTATGACACTGGATAAGTTGATTGATCTATTGCTGCAAAAGGGTTTTACCGTCGTTACAGGTGCGGTTGGCTTAAAGCTGATTGTCGTGGATGCAGTCATCGGTGGCGACAATAAGATAGAAATTTTGGCGATTGGTGCGCTGTTACTTTCAGTTGCTACAGTGGTTTCCTATTTGGTCTGGAAAACTCGTGTTTCGATCAAACAGCAAAAAAGTATTATTGCAGACCAGACTCTAAACGATGCACTATCAGACAATCCTTAATCAATAATCTGGTTTTAATCTGTTATCGCTTTCGGGATAGTTATTAATCCTAATCTATCGGTATAATCTGCCTCCGCGGCTGATCTTGCAGCATGCCCTTTTCTTAACAGGATTATCTAATGTCAGAATTCGCTAATGTCAGTGTCAGCAAAGAAGCCAATGTGTATTTCGACGGTCAGGTGACCAGTCGCGCTATTGTGTTTGCCGATGGCACGCGGAAAACATTGGGTGTGATGCTGCCCGGTGAGTATGAATTTGCTACAGAGGTGCAGGAACTAATGGAAATTACGTCGGGTGAGCTGGAGGTTCTCTTGCCCGGTGCGGCCCAGTGGCAGACTTTTGGCGCAGACAGCTCATTTGAGGTACCAGCTGCGGTGACATTTGGCGTCAGAGTTAAAGCGATTACTAACTATGTTTGCTCCTACTTTTCTTAGCCAACAAGCTTCGCCTAGCCTCCAAACACAACCACCGAGTATCACATTGTCGTGACAAATGAGTCCCAGCCCAATAATCCTCTGCACGGTCTTACACTTGAGACGGTGGTTACCCAGCTGGTTGATCACTACGGCTGGCAGTTCCTCGGCGAGACCATCAATATCAACTGTTTTAAGAGTGATCCCTCGATAAAGTCCAGCCTGACGTTTTTGCGCAAGACCCTGTGGGCGCGCGAGAAGGTGGAGAAACTCTACGTCACCACCTTTGTGACCTCGCCGTCTGTGGCGGCAAAGAAGGCTAATCCGTGGACATCTGGGGCTTATAAAAAAGTATAAAGTCCCTTCTTCTGCTCTTCTGCATTGCTTGTAGCCACTCGATATCTTCCTCTTCTAGCTCCTCGCCTAATCGATTTTTATCGCCCTGTTGATGAGTGGTTTGTGTTATTCGGCGGAATAGTAAGGGAGGGTTATTTTTTGGGCGTTGTCACGACGCAAGGGTTTACGGACAGGCCCCGACGTTAAGCCTGCGGTACCTTTTTTTGGGGCAATAAAAATAAGGAATATTCTATGCGATTGATCAAGTCTAGCAGTCTGTTGTGTGCTCTCATTTTAAGCGTGTTTAGCTCCTTGCCAAGCTATGCAAATCCGACTACAGCCATTCAGGTGCCATCCGCCTGGACCAACCAAAGTGGTTCCACCCTGTATATCAGTACTATCGACAGTAATGGACAGATTGGCGGCTCCTATATCAACCGAGCGGCTGGCTATGGATGCCAAAATATAGCTTACCCGGTGACAGGCTGGGCTTATGGCTCGGCGATTACCTTTAATACTCTGTGGAAAAGCGTCGCAGAATCTTGCAATTCAATTACAGCGTGGGCGGGGTTTTTGTATAAAGGTCAAATCAGTACTCTATGGAATCTGACGATTAATGGGTCTTCGAGTACGTCACAAATTATTCAGGGTAGTGATACCTTTCAACAGGTGCAAACGTTGGTTAACAAATCATTAATCTCAAAGAAATAATATTGGCGGCTTAAGCGCTAAGGCGGCGATAGTGAAAGAAATCACCGCCGGGCATTACGCCGCGCGATAAAAAATATGACCGAGCCCTAAAGCCATTGTCGCTGTTATTTGCTACTGTTCTGGCTATGGATTAGAGCCTGATTTCTGCGCGCTTACCGCAAGTTGCGAATGGGAAACCAATGGCTGAGACCGGAGAAAATTATTATGCCCACCGCCTACACACTGGTCGTACTTAATATTATTTCAATTATTATCTGTTATCAGATCGCTAAAACCCGTGGCGGCAATACCCGTTTCTGGGGTTGGATGGGGGTACTTTTTGGCCCCTTTGCCATTCCTTTTGCGTTTTACTGCAAAGCAAAAACCGAGAATAAAAAATGAGCGGCGAAACCGATCTGACGAAACTATTGGCAAGCTTATCACCGAGTCTGAGTGACAAAGACTATGTCTTTTGTACAGTTAAAGACGGTGTCTATGGCGATTTTGTTGAGACCAAACCGCTGGCCTCGTTTGTCGAAAGAGAAGGCCTGACATTGGTGCTGTCAAAGGCCAGTGCAGATGCTGCGGGCCTGATTTATCAGGGCAGTTTTAAATGCATTACGCTAAATGTGCACTCAAGCCTTGAGGCTGTTGGGTTGACCGCAGTCGTGGCCGGTAAGCTGGCTGCGCATAACATTAGTGCCAATGTTATGGCCGCCTATTTTCACGACCATATTTTTGTCGCTGCTGCCGATGCTGACAGAGCATTGGCGCTACTACAGTCAAATAACCTCTAGTATTGCCGACGACACAGGTTTTGCTGTGCTGGTCAGATTTGCCAGTTGTTGAGCATATGTGTTGGCATTAATCACATCACCCATCATTAACAAGGCCGGCGACGGCAGTGGATGTTGGGCAAGTTTGTCGGCGATATTGCCGACGGTTCCCACCAGCACCTGCTGTGCATTAGAGGTGCCCTGAGCTACCACGGCAAAGGGTTTATTGGTCGGGCAGCCGCGTGCAATCAGTTCTGCGGTGATCTCCTTTAAGTTAGACAGGCCCATATAAAAGACCACAGTGCTGTCTCTTTGTAGTGCCAGATCCCAGTTGATATGCATTTTCCCCTGCTGCCTGTGACCGGTAATAAAGGTCACTGCATGAGCATGATCGCGATGGGTCAGGGGAATTTGGGTTGCTGCGGCACAACCAATGGCGGCGGTAATCCCTGGGACTATGGTGCAGGCTATTCCCTGTGCTGCAAGATGTTCAACCTCTTCGCCGCCGCGGCCAAAGATAAAGGGGTCGCCGCCTTTGAGGCGAACGACTTTTTTGCCGCAGCCGGCCAACGCCGCCAATAGCGTGCATATTTGATCCTGGGGCAGGCTGTGCTGGTCTTTCTTTTTGCCGACATAAATAAGGTCGCAGTGTTTGTGAGCGTAATCCAGCAGCACTGGATTGGCTAGGCGATCATAGACAATCGCATCCGCGTCCTTGAGTAATCTCATTGCCTTAACCGTGATCAATTCTGGATCGCCGGGCCCAGCACCGACAAGAAATACTTCACCTAGGCTGTCTACTGCAGAGCACTCTGGGGGGGCAAATAAATTCACAATATTGGTCATGGGGTTGTCCGGGTTGTCTGGCTGATAAGGCTATTTAATTCAGGAATGCAGGAACCACAGTTGGTTCCGCATTGAAGTTGCCCGCCGAGCTGTTGAGCGGAACAAGCGCCGGCCTCTATGGCTGTGATAAGGCGTGCTTCGCTGATATTAAAGCAGGAGCAGATTAGCTTGCCATCGTTTTCTGCTAGAGACATATCCGGTCCCGATAGCAGTCTCCAATAGCTCTCTGTGGTGCGATTGTTGAATAGGTCTTGCATCCAGGTTTTGGCTGGCAGAGATGATTTGTTGCGATGACTAAAGATGGCGATTTCCATCTGTTGATCGCTGTATCCGATAAGGCGCTGGTCTAGATTGGCAGCATCGGAAAACTGCCCATAGGCCATGGTGCCAGCTTTTTCTTCAGCGTCTGCGGTGAACTGAAAGCTTTCTGAAACATAGCCTTGCCAATTAAATTCTGCACGCACAGCGACCTGATAGATAAAACCCTGCTGTTTGGGCA
>ENA-OWPI01003296-OWPI01003296.1-marine-metagenome-genome-assembly--contig:-NODE-3296-length-13933-cov-7.974091_pt1 | contig 13933 bp, 14 predicted proteins | sample MGYA00238138_ERZ651775 | MGnify/ENA primary metagenome ERZ651775 (study PRJEB26906, sample SAMN06265043) | marine metagenome | isolation source: Helgoland LTER site | place: Germany:Helgoland, sampling...
AATTCTGGCTCTACGAACAAATCGTCTAAAAAACCAATATATTGGCCCTTAATTGGTCTTGGCATTGTTCTATAATGGGCAATTCCAACGATTTTACCCTCTAATTCAAAGCAAATAGCATTAACATCATGAGTTTCATCATGAATCCATCCCCAAAGGGTATCTAAAATGCCTGTATTCATTGGTACTTTATAGAATTTGGCATAACCATTGTATAATTTAGCCCAATTTTCTTTATCTGTTCGCTTTAAATTTCTAATCATTTACTTTAATTATTTCTTTTAAATATATGATATTAAACATTTATTTATTTTTTAATAATTTCTCATAAAAATCTGCAACTTTTCTAATTTCATCTACTGTTGCATCAGTTTTAATTCTGTTCGCTTTGTTACTGACAATTACAATATTCCCTTTAACATAACCTTTTTTTGGATAAATACGATCAAAAGAAGGGGAGTAATTAGTGTCTCCAGAACCTAGCTCACTTATTGTCATTTTCACACCTAAAACTGGACATATATTTCCAGCATTTTTTAATAGATCTCTGATGTCTTCAACTGTTAAATCAAAAGGTACTTTTTGAGTTTTAGCTCTTTTCTTAAAGGCAAATATAAGTTGAGGTATAGGATTTAGACGATATTTATTATTAGCTTTATTTTTTTCACAATTTTTGCATCTACTACACCTTGTGCCACCATTTATATCTGTCCATCCAACTAATTTACCTTTGTTTGGTCCTTTTGTTAGAGGTTTAATCAAACGAAATTTTTTATAATTAACATTTAGTCTGCATGAATTACATAATTTAACTTCAATATATTTTGTAGGTCTCGCCATATTTAATTTTTATAAGCTATTGACATTATTTTAAAGTTAATATATATTTCCGATAATTAATGGTTATCGGAATATATGAATGATTTAATAACAGATATAAAAAGCCTTGAATTAGAAACAATTAAGAATCTAAGAAATTCTAAATCAGAAAATACACTTCGAGCTTATCAGTCAGATTATAATGACTTTTCATTATTTTGTTCAAAAAATGGATTTCAGGCAATGCCAACACAGCCTAAAATATTAGCACTATATATAACTCATTTATCCTCATATTCTAAATATAGCACTTTAAAAAGGCGATTAGCATCAATCAGCATACTTCATAAAACTAAAGGCCATTATATTGATACGAAACATCCCATAATTATGGAAAATTTAATGGGGATTAAAAGAACAAATGGAAGTAATCAAAAAGGTAAAAAACCATTATTAATCAATGATTTAAAAATATTAATTAATGCAATAGATCAATCTAATGAAAAAGATAAAAGAAAAATTAGAGATAAGGCTTTAATTTTAATTGGATTTTCAGGTGGTTTTAGAAGATCTGAGTTGGTAGATATCGAATATGAAGACTTAGAATTTGTATCCGAAGGAGTTAAGATCTTCGTGAAGAGGTCAAAAACTGATCAATCTGGAGAAGGCATGACTAAAGCTATCCCCTACTTTGATAATGAAAAATTTTGTCCTGTAATTGCATTGAAAAATTGGATTGAAATATTTGATTTAAAAAAAAATAGAATTTTTAATATTTCAGATAAAAGCGTAGCATTAATAATTAAAAAATATGCAAGTTATGCTGGCTTAGACAGCCATAGATATGCTGGACATAGCTTAAGATCAGGATTTGCAACTTCTACAGCAGAGTCTGGTGCTGAAGAAAGAAATATAATGGCAATGACAGGTCATAAATCAACAGAAATGGTTAGAAGGTACATCAAGGAAGCAAATTTATTTAAGAATAATGCTCTGAACAGTATAAAAATTTAAGAGTCTAAAGTTGTTAAGATCTTTTTTAATTTAATGCATATAATTTTGACATCTTTGATATTTAATTCAGGATATAGTGGTAAAGAAAATATACCTTTAGATTTATTTTCTGAAATTTTATGTTTATCATTTTTAAATAACTTTGAATAACCTTTCATTTTATGTATTGGAAAAGGATATATAATTCGAGTTTGAATTTTTTCTTTTAAGAGCTCTCTCACAATTAAATCTCTTTTTTTATGATAAACAGTGTATAAATGAAAAACGTCAAATTTATCTTTGTGAATATTAGGTAAAATTAATTTAGTATTTTTTAATTGATTGTTATAGATTTTTGCAATTGATCTTCTTTTTGCAATAAAATTTTCAACTTTATTTAATTTAAAGTCTAAAATCTTACTATTGATTTCATCTAGTCTGGAATTGACACCATTAAGATTGCAATAATATTTATTATAAAATTTATTTTTTTTATCAACAGTATCAATGCCATAAAATCTAATTTTTTTTATTGAAGAATAAAGTTTAAAACTATTAGTTAAAATAAAACCACCATCACCATATGCACCTAAAATTTTAGTAGGGTAAAAAGAAAAACATCCAAATTCACCAAAAGTTCCAACAAATTTATTCTTAAATTTTGCACCTTGAGCTTGGGCACAATCTTCAATAACTTTTAACTTATACTTTTTAGCAATTTTAGTTATTTTTTCAATATCACAAGGTTGACCATACAAGTGAACTGGAATAATAGCTTTTGTTTTTTTTGTAATTTTTTCTTCAATACTATTTATGTCTATCAGGTAGTCATTATTTATATCTACTAGTATTGGTTTTGCTCCAGAATTAACGATTGCAGAGATGGTTGGAATAGCAGTATTTGAAGCTGTAATTACTTCATCGCCCTTTTTTATATTTATTGCCATTAACGAAATTAATAAAGCGTCTGTTCCGCTACCAACAGCTACACCATACTTGGATTTGTATTTTTTAATAAAATTATTTTCAAAATTTTTTAGATTGGGTCCAAAAAAAATTAACCCACCTTTAAGAGTTTGATCAAAAAACTTATTAAATTGAAGTCTATATTTATTGTATTCATCTTTATAAGACCAAAAATTAATCATCTTTTAAATATCAATATGAGCTATCCAATTAGTTTTTTTTAAAAGTTTCTTTTCTTTTTTAAAAATTTCTTCTTTGTGATTCCAGGCAAATAAAAATGTATAATCTGGGATATTTTTTCTAAAATAGTCAACATTTACTATAGGTATATGAGTCTTTGGTGTAAATTTACCAATTTTATTAACAGTTGTGTCGCATATGAAATCTATATGTCTTTTATCTATCCCACAATAATTAAGGATTGTTGTACTTTTAGATGTGGCAGCATATCCTGCTATACTTTTGTTTCTTTTCTTAATTGAAAGAATTTTATTTTTTAATTTTCTTTTAGAAATTTCACAATTTCTTTTAAATTTCAAACATCCTTTTAAATTATCTATATTATTTTTTTTTTCATAGCTAAGACCTTTTTGAACTGTTTTTTTTATCTTATACTCTCCTCTTCTTGCAATAACATATCTCATAGAGCCACCATGAGTATCTTGTTTCTGAACATCAATTAACTGTAAATCAAACAAATTAAAAATTTTTTTTACGGAAGAAATAGAAAAAATAAATATATGCTCATCATAAATTTGATCGTATGAAGTTTTTTCATACATTGAACCTAAATATGGTTCCTCAAATATAAAAACACCTTTTTTTGATAACAAAGTATTTATACCTTTTATTAAATCTCTAAGATTTGGTATATGGCAAATTGCATTAGCAGCACATATGAGATCAGTTTTATTTGTAAATCTTTTTAAACTTTTAGCTGTTTTTAAATTAAAAAACTTATTTAAAGTATTGATTTTGTTTTTTTTAGCAACAGATGCTACATTTTTAGATGGTTCAATACCTAAAATATTAATTTTGCTTGATTTAAAATTTTTTAAAAAGGTTCCATCATTAGATCCAATTTCGATAATATTTTTTGTATTTTTGAAATAATATTTTTTAACCCATTTTGAATAATCATTAAAATGTTTCACCATATATTTAGAACTTGATGTAAAAAATGGATAATTTTTATTAAACATTAATTTTGGTTTTGGATGTTCATTTAACTGAAATAATGAAATATCTTTAGAAAAACCAACCTCCATTTTAAATAAAAATTCTTTCTTAAAATATTCCCTTTTTAAAAAACCATTTGCTATAGGCATCTGCCCAAAAGACATAAATGGTTTAATTTTTTTTTTTGTTACTTTGCAAATCATCTAAATATTTTTTAATAATTTCATCGTATCTTCTATATCATGAATAATTTTATTTTTTAAATAAAGTCCTTCGTTATTTAATTTATCTTTAGACACATGATACGATAATTGATTCATAATTTTTGACGAAACAAATTTAACTTTTATATTTTTCTTAGATTTTCTGATTTTTTCTAATATTTGGTTTACGGTACAATTCTCTGAAAGAGCATTATATATGTCATTTTTAAATAAATTTTTTTCAATGGTAAATTTAAATACCTTAAAAGCATCTACTAAAGATAAATAAGGTCTGTATTGATTAAGAGCTGTTTTGTATACTGCAATGTCACAGTTTAATGAAGCATTTAGACAGAATTTATTAACAGCTGTATGAAATCTCATACCACTTGAAACTCCTGAGATAGTTCCAAATCTGTAAGTAATATAGTTAATATTTTTTGATGCTTTTTGTAACATTCTCTCTTCAATTAATTTTATTTCTGCATACGGGGACTGGGGCTTTAAAAATTTTTCCTCACATGTTTCGTCAACTAATGCAGCCTGCTTTCCATAAACACTCGTTGAAGAGATGTGAATTAATTTTGATTTTTTTACTTTACAAAAATTAATTATATTTTTCATACATTCGATATTATTTTTATACATTTCATTTTTTTTATTAAAACTTCCTGCTGCATTAGTCATGGAAGCTAAATGAACTACGTAATCAATCTTATTAAATTTACTTAATGAACTTTTTTTTGTTAAATCTAAATTATAAAATTTTAAGTTATTTTTTTTTTTACTGTTAAATAAAGAGTTAATTTGGGTAGAATTAAAATTATCAACTATAAAACATTTTTTAATTTTTTTAATTTTATGGATATTATCAACTAAATAGGACCCTATATGTCCACAACAACCAGTTATTAGTATGTTCATATTTTTTTAAACATTGTTTTAAATTTAGTGTAATCTTTTATATAATCCAAAGGTTCATATTCTCTATCACAAAAAACCAATAATTTTGAGTTATTTCCTATAAATCTTATTCTGCACCACGTCATTGGTTTCAATAATAGGTTGTTATTTTTTAATAATGACAATGTTTTTTTTAATTTATTTTGTTTATTTTCGTATTCAATGATTATAGATCCACATAATGGTATCAAAAATTGTGAACATTTATAATGTGCATGATTACCTCTAGGGTAATTTTTCTTACCATGTATAATAAAAATTCTTTTTACCTTAAATGGAATATTTTTTTTTAACGAAATAGGCATAAGTAAACCAGTTGTTTCTTTGTAAATTTTAAGCTTTTGTGATTTCATTTTTAAAGACACTTAATTCATCAAATTTTATACAATTATACCTATCTTTGGTAGACATTATGGGCCTTTTTACAGGCCAATTAATATTTAAATCTAGGTCATTCCATTTGAGTGTTTTTTCATATTTAGGATTCCTATAGTTTGATAGCTTATAATTTACTATACATAATTTTGACAAGCATAAAAAACCATGTGCAAAATCCTCTGGAATGTAAAGTGAAAAATCATCCATCTGACCTATTTCTATAGAAAAATGTTTTCCAAATGTTTTTGATTTTTTTCTTAGATCTACTACTACATCTAGTATTTTTCCATGAGTTACAGTTATCAATTTAGCCTGTGAAAATCTACTTTGAAAATGAAGTCCACGAATCACATTTTTTTTAGATGAAGTAACAATATCGAAAGGGAAATTGTAATTTAAAATATCCTTACGATAGGTTTCTCTTAAAGCACCTCTTTTATCTTTAAAAATTTGAGATTTTAAAATTAAAAGATCTTTAATCTTTGTATTAATTATTTTCATGATATTTATAAAATTATATAAACCATTTTTTGTAAAATTTAACTTAAAATATATCTTTAATGTTTTTTTTCTTTATCTATAATTAAATAATGGATTTGACTGTAATTTTAGTTAATTATAAATGTGATAAAAAAAAATTACAATCTTGCTTAAATAGCATTCAGATTGAATCAGAAGTATTAATAATAGACCATTCACATGATTTTACATACGATGGTATTTTGTTACCAAAGAATCTCAATATAAGAATTATAAAAAATATAAATTTTGGTAACGGTGCGGGTATTAATTGTGGCATAGAAAATTCTAAAACTCGGTTCGTATTATATTTGGATATTGACACAATCTTGCCTCCTAACTTTTTCGATATTATAAATAAAACAATTAAAATAATTGATAATTTTGCAATTATAGCTCCTAAAATAAACAATATTTATGACGAGCGAACATTAAATAAAACAGGGAATTTAACTTTATCACAATTTCTGTATAATAAAATTTTTTACAATATTGGTTTAAAAAAAACAGTCTTTCCTAATATTAAAGAGCAATTTTTTGTAAGTGGTGCGATTATGCTTATAGATAAAAACAATACTTATAAAAAAGGTATTAAATTTGATGAAAACATTTTCATGTTTTTTGAAGAAAATGATTTTTTTCATCAGTGCTTTAAAAAAAATGAAAAAATCTACCTTATTACAGATCTTATAGCTCATCATCTTGAAGGTGGATCTATAAATGACAAAAGCTTAAAGTACGAATGTTTTAAAAAATGGCACTGGGAATATTCTAAATATTATTTTCTCAGTAAACACTACAATAAAATTTTAATATTCTTAATTGCTACTAAGTCAATGTTTAAGTTTTCTCTAAAAATTTTTGTATTTTATTTTTTAAATAAAAATAGTTATAAAATATACAAATCTAGACTAAATGGTTTATTAAGCTTTTACCTTAAAAGAAAATGTAATATTGATTTCTAGATGAATTATAAATCTCAAAATAAATTTTTATTAAAAAATCTTAACCAAATTTTAAATAAAAGAAATATTTGGATAGCTTGTTTATTAAAATGTAAAGTATAGATTAATATAATTATGATAAATGTTGTTGTTACTGGAGGGCTTGGTTTTATAGGAAGTAATTTGATAGAATTGTTAATTGAAAAAAAATTCAATGTAATAAACATAGACAAAGAATCCTATTCCTCTAATTTTTACAATACCAAAAACTTTTCTAATTCTTCAAATTACAAGTTTATTAAATGTGATTTAAATGAAAACTTAAAATTAAAAAAGATAATATTAAAACATAAACCTAGATGTATTTTTAATTTAGCAGCAGAAACTCACGTAGATAGATCAATTGTGTCTCCAAAAAATTTTATTGAAAGTAATATTTTGGGTGTTTTCAATCTATTGGAAACATTTAAAGAATATTCTAAAAAATATAATAAATCTAGGTTAATACATGTTTCAACAGATGAGGTTTATGGCGATATAATTAATGGTAGATCGGATGAAGATTACAAATACCAACCCAGCTCACCTTATGCTGCAAGCAAGGCTTCATCAGATCATTTAGTATCATCTTATTTTAAAACCTATAAAATTCCAGTAATCATAACAAACTGTTCAAATAATTATGGTCCTAAACAACATCCTGAAAAACTTATTCCAAAGTTAATCTACAATATACTCCATAATAAAAGTCTACCAATCTACGGTAATGGAAAAAATTCAAGAGAATGGATCTATGTAGAAGATCATTGTGAGGCATTAATTAAAGTATTTCAAAAAGGTAAAATTGGAGAATTTTACAATATTGGATCAAATAAGAATTTAAATAACTTAGAAATTTGTAAATATTTAATCAAAATTGCAAAAACTCAAATTAATATTGGTAAAAATGTTAAAATCAAATTTGTTAAAGATAGACCAGGTCATGACAAAAGATATGCTTTAAATAGTAAAAAAATATTAAATAAAATAGGATGGAAATCTAAAACAGAATTTGAATATGGTTTAAAAAAAACTTTCTTATGGTATTTAAATAATACTAATTATTACGAATCTATAAATAAAGCAGATATAACTAAAAGAATTGGAAAGTTATAATGGTTAAAAAAGGGATTATTTTAGCTGGTGGTCATGGAACTAGGATGAGCCCTCTTACAAAAGCGGTAAACAAACAACTGTTACCAATATATGATAAACCGCTAATTTTTTACCCTCTATCAATATTAATGTTAGCAAAGATAAAAGATGTATTAATCATAGTTAATAAAGGTCAACTGGAACAATATAAAAAAATTATACCAAATGGAAAAAATCTAGGAATAAACATAGCATATAAAGAGCAAGTTACTCCAAAAGGCTTACCAGATGCATTTATATTAGGAGAAGAGTTTATTGGTAAAAGTAGTGTTGCATTAATACTAGGCGACAATTTTTTTTATGGTCAAAGCCTATCTTCTACCCTACTCAATTCTGCAAAGTTAAATAAAGGTGCAAAAATATTATTACACAAAGTTATTAATCCTGAATTATTTGGTGTAGCTAAAATAGATAATAAAAATAAGATTTTAGAAATTAAAGAAAAGCCAAAAAAAAATATATCAAATTATGCAATTACAGGCCTATATTTTTTTGATAATAATGTTATTAAATATTCCAAAAAACTAAAACCATCAAAAAGAGGAGAGATTGAAATTACTGACTTATTAAACCAATATCGTAAAGAAAATAACTTATCTGCTGAAATTCTTGGTAGAGGTGGAGCGTGGTTAGATACAGGATCTATGGATGATTACTATAAAACATCAATGTTTGTTTCAGCCGTAGAAAATAGACAAGGTGTTAAAATTGCATGTCTGGAAGAAATAGCATTACAAAATAAATGGATTAATAAAGAAAAAATAAAAAGAGCTATTAAATTTTATGGTAATTGTGATTATTCAAAATATTTATCTAAATTAATATAAATGCAAAAAAAAATTGTATTCACAGGTGGATCAGGAAGATTTGGTCAAGTTTTTAAAAAGATACAAACAAAAGAAAAAATTTATTTCCCAAAAAAACAACAACTTAATATAGAAAACTTTGAGTCAATTAAGAAATATTTAAATAAAATAAACCCAACTTATTTAATACATGCTGCTGGTCTCTCGCGACCAATGAATATTCATGAAAAAAATATATCTAAAAGTATAAACATAAACATAATTGGTACAGCAAATATTGTTAAAGCTTGTATGGAAAAAAACATTAAATTAATTTATTTTTCAACCAATCATGTTTATCCGGGGATAAAAGGTAACTACAAAGAAAAAGATCCTATATTGCCAATTAATAAATATGCAGTCTCAAAATTTGGAGGTGAGTGTTCAGTGCAAATGTACTCAAATTCATTAATATTAAGAATTTGTATGACAGAAAAGCCTTTTGTTCATAAAAAGGCATTTAATGATGTTGAAACTAACTTCATGTATCATGAAATTTTAGCTAAAAATTTAGTAAAATTAATCGATAAAAAAGGAATTATTAATGTTGGGGGAGAAAAAAATACCATATTAAATTTTGCTAAAAAAAATAATAAAAACGTTGTTAAGATATCAGCCAAGAAAGTCTTTGGAAAAAATTATCCATTAAAGCAATCTATGAAAGTAGATTTATATAATAAAGCAATTAAATAAAAATTTATTTCTTTATATCAATATTGTTTATTAGTTTTTTATAAAAAATTCTTAAATAAAAAAAATTAATCTTGCAGACTAATAATTCAAAAAGATAATTCTTATTAATTACAGGTTCTAATAATGCACCATCATATTTATCATTAGATTTTAAATAATATTTTTTAAAAAATTTTATACTTATTCCCCACTTTAGTAAAAATATCTTTGCTCCAATACTACCATATTTATTTTTTTTCTTAATCTTATTTAATTTCTTTCTTAAGACAATAGAACCGAAATGATAAACTTTGAACTTATTAATTCCTTTAAAAATTCTAACACCTGTATTCCATAACTTGATGTTGAAATCTGGGTCAGATCCACTGCCAGGAAAATATTCTTCACTTAATCCACCAACTTTGTTCCACAAATCACGATGAACCAATGAAGGAGCCCATGTAGAGCCTTGAAAATCATAATGATTAAAATTTTTATAATTATCTAAAAATTTTTTTTCATTAAAATTATGAGGACCATCTCCACAATAAAACTTAATTTGACCTTCATTCATCATTGTTCCTGACAAATAAAATTTATTATGACCAATCTTTTTAACTTCTTCATGAAGTATTTTGTCCCAGTCAGGGCTAAAATAAAAATCATCATGAGCATAAAGTAAATAATCATATTTTGCTAATTTTGCAGCTTTATTAATCCCCTCACAAATACCTGAGTTATATTTTGTATGGGTATATTCAATATTGTTCTTATCTAAGTATTCTATAGTTCCATCATCACCAATATTAACATGGGTAATGATTTGATGATTATATTTTGAATTTTTTTTTATACTATTAATACATAGTTCTAAATATTTTACATTATTAAATGTGGGTATTAATATAGAGAACATTAATATTTATTAATAAATTCTTTAATATAAGTTTTAATATTTTTTTTCACTATAAAGCCAAGTATAGTCTTTGCATTATTATTTAAGAAAGTTGAGTCAGCTCTATCACCAGGCCTACTAGGAATAAATTTATATTTAGTATTAAACATTTTTGCAATTTGTAAGACAGAATATTCTTTACCAGATGAAAACATATATTCGGTATTTTTGCCTTTAATCATAGCCAAATAGCAACCATCAATAATATCATCTATGTGCGTGAAATCTCGTTTTTGTGAACCAGGCTTAACAATCGTCAGTGGTTTTTTGTTTCTATATTGAGTCTCAAATATACCAATGATAGTTGCCATTTTACCCTTATCAATTTGGCCACTTCCATAAACATTGTAAAAAAATAATAATTCATACTTTAAACCAAACCACTTACTATAATTCTTAATCAACTCTATATTTTTTGATTTACTCCAAGTATATGGAGAAGAGTTTTGATCTTTTCCACTATTACCTAAATTACTAGAAGTAGCTGAATAAATAATCTTAATTTTATTATTTTTTGCAAAATTAATAACCTCAAAAGAATTATAAATATTACTATCTATACATTTTTTTGTATCAAGAAAACTTTGATATATTCTTGAAAATTCACCAAAATGAAAAATAACATTAATCTTATTAGTATATTTTTTTAATATTTTTGAAATATTAATGTTATCAGCCTTAATATATTTAACATTTTTGTGTTTAATATGATTTTTTTTTGATCCTGTTGAATAATTATCTATACTAATAATTTTAAAATCAGTTTTCTTTAACAAGTATTTAATTAAATTTGATCCAATAAAACCTGCACCACCTGTAACTATTATTATGTTCTTCATATAAAAACTTTAGTATTAGTTCTTTTTTTCCCAAAAATATTTTTTATTAATATTTAAAGATTTGTTTACTATAAATTCAGCAACAATAGTTGAATTAAAAAATTTAAAATATTTATCTCTACCCTTTTTAGCAATTTTCTGCCTTAATGGATCATCCATTGAGTATTTTTCAATTTTTTTTGATAAATCATTAATATCAGTATAAGTAACAATTTCATCTTTATTAAAAAAATCACCAAATTTAGTTTTTTCGTCAATAAATACTAATAATCCATTACCAATTAATTGAGCAATTCTATCACTAGAATAATATTTAGCGTTATGACCTTGACTTAAATTTAAAGCAATCTTAGATTGTGAAATAGATTTGATAAAATTATCGGCCCATATTGGTTGTTTATTATCAATACCATATAAATCAAACTTTATATTTGGTAATTTGTTAGTTAATTTTTTAAGAAAATTCTCTCGTATATCAAGCTTTCCTTTCTTTAATATACCTCTGTGAACACCATGGCTCATTGCAAAAAAAACATCATTCTTTAAATTTTTAAATTCATAATTCTTCAACTTTTCAAAAGATAGATCTACAGGATTTGGAATGTAATAAATGGGTTTTTTTTTAGGAAATTTTAAGACACTTGGATCAGTTGTACAAAAGTTTGCATCCATAATATCTAATTTATCAAGAAATCTTTTTTTATTAGATGTCCAATTTGAATCCATTTTATCTAAAAACCATTGAGAAAATTTTATGTTTGGATAATATTCTTTAATTAATTTCAAAGTTTTAATATCAATTAGATCAGCGTGACCAAGAATTACTAAGTCAGGATTATAATTACCAATTACTAAAAGTAATTTTTTATTTAAATATTTTGAACCATTAAAATCATTTAATTTTCTATGATTACTAACTATATCTCTATCACTAAATTCTAAAACACTATGTCCTAAACGTATCAAGCCATTGTTAATTCTTCTCCCGGTATTGTAAAATAATCTACCATTATGTCTTTCATTAAAATTAGTTATATGAATGATCTTTAATCGTGATTTTGATACCTTAATGTTATTTTTTTTAATTTTAACATTTAATAAATTTTTTCGATAAAAATCGATTTTTTTACTTATGTATTTATTTGTTAAATAAAAATTTTGATATGATTTTTTTTGTAAATTTAATAACTTTTTCTTATTTTTTATTAATTCATCAATTTCATTAAAGATATTATTAATAGAATTATTTTTAAGTATAATGCCATTTGTTATCGTTTCTTTTAAACCTCCTTTATCTGATATTATAACAGCGCACCCCCTACTAGAAGCTTCTAAACTTGTACGACCAAAAGGCTCATGCCATCTTGAGCAAGCTACAGATATACTTGTTTTTTCAAGTATTTTTAAAACTTTCCTATGTGGCTGAAAACCTAATAAATCAAGATTTTTATGTTTAAAAATTAATTTTTCACGAGGTTCATCACCGATAACTAAAGAGCTCCAATCTTTATGCTTTCTTAAAATTTTTAATATTGCACTCCCAAATAAATCATAGCCTTTTGCAGAATTTAATTTTCCAATGAAAGTTATTATTTTTTTCTTTTTTGTAAAATCTATTTTCGGTCTATTAGTTGATTGATTAATAATTTCCAGCTTTGAAGAGCCACTATAAAAGTTATCTAAACCTTTTATAAATTGTTCTTTTGTCCATTTACTATTAAAAATAATTTTTTTACATATCACCAAAAGGTTTAATCTTTCTCTAATAGTCCGAGATCCAGCCATATCAAGGGGATCATTATGAAAATATAAAACAATTTTAGAATTAAGTTTTATAATATATTTTAAATAATTTGGTCGATTATGAACTTCAATAATATCTGGTTTAATTTTTTTTTGTAATTCAATAAATTTATTTACATAGAATCTACTTTGGCTTTGAAATAAACTATTCTGATTTAATTCTATATTTGTGTAGTTTTTTGATAGTAATGATTTGTAAGTTGTGCTTCCAAATATTCTAATATTTTTTTTAAATTTACTTAATTTTGTAGTGTCATTTATAAACAAAGATACAGCACCTGCATAATTATCAGTATAATTCTCTTTATAAGGTAAAAGGATTGAAATTTTCATTAAGCTGATTTATCTAAAATTTCTTTCCTTAATTTTTGATTTTTTTTTAATTTATATTCAAATGACATAGCTTCATTCTTTGTTTTAAATTTTTTACTATAAATTAACAACCATTTATAGCCCATTGTTGATTTTGCACCTTTATTTGAATTATGTTTATCTAGTCTAGATTTAAGATCATTTGTATATCCAACATAAGTCTTTTTAAAACCAGTGGAAATAGATTTGAGCATATATGTGTAATAAAACATATTAATGGCGGTCCCTGGGGGAATCGAACCCCCCTTTGCAGGATGAAAACCAGCTGTCCTAACCGATAGACGAAGGG
>ENA-OWPI01003301-OWPI01003301.1-marine-metagenome-genome-assembly--contig:-NODE-3301-length-13922-cov-9.920910_pt1 | contig 13922 bp, 15 predicted proteins | sample MGYA00238138_ERZ651775 | MGnify/ENA primary metagenome ERZ651775 (study PRJEB26906, sample SAMN06265043) | marine metagenome | isolation source: Helgoland LTER site | place: Germany:Helgoland, sampling...
ATATGATCACCATCATGTAAATCAAGAACTTTTACCACATCAATAAGTTTATTCAATTGCTTTATGATCTGTTCAATCACTTCATCAGAACCACTTGTTACAATAGTCATCCTTGAAAGTGAAAGGTCTTCAGTAGGGGCAACTGATAGAGATTCAATATTGTAACCTCTAGCTGAAAAAAGCCCTGATACCCTTGAAAGAGCACCTGCTTCATTTTCCATGAGTAATGAAATAATGTGCCTCATTTATAAATCTTCTGCATCATCAGCTAAAATCATTTCTGACAAACCCTTACCGTTTGGAACCATAGGGAAAACATTTTCTGTCTGATCAGTTATAAAATCTAAAAAAACTAACCTTTCTTTTAGTTTTGGAGAGAATGCTTCTTTTAATGCACCTTCAATATCTGATGAATTTTCAATCTTCATACCAACATGACCATAAGATTCAGCAAGTTTTACAAAGTCTGGAAGAGCATCCATATAAGACTCGGCATAACGGTTTCCGTAAAAGAACTCCTGCCATTGTCTAACCATACCCATATAACGATTATTCAGATTAACAATTTTTACAGGAAGATTAAATTGCTTACATGTTGAAAGTTCTTGTATACACATTTGGATTGAAGCTTCGCCAGTTACACATGCAACCTGTGAGTCAGGATAAGCAAGTTGACAGCCCATCGCATAAGGAAGGCCAACACCCATTGTCCCCAAACCTCCTGAATTGATCCATCTTCTTGGTTTATCAAATGGGTAGTATTGTGCAGCCCACATTTGATGTTGACCTACATCTGAAGTGATAAAGGCTTCACCATTTGTGACTTCATGAAGTTTTTGTATAACTTTTTGAGGTTTAATTTGCGTGCCATCATCCTCATACCTCATACAATCTTTTTGCTTCCAAAGGTTTATGGTCTTAAGCCAATCAGTACGTAAATTTTCAGAACTATTTCCTTGAAGTGCTTTGAATGCAGAAATGAGATCCTCAAGAACAAGTTTGACATCACCTACAATTGGGACATCAATCTTAACTCTTTTGGAGATAGAGGCAGGGTCAATATCAATATGAATAATCTTTTTTGGTTTGGCTAAAAAATGATCAGGATTCCCGATCACCCTATCATCAAATCTCGCGCCAACAGCTAACAAAACGTCGCACTCTTGCATTGCCATATTAGCCTGATACGTTCCATGCATTCCTAGCATACCTAAAAAATTTTCATGTGAGGCGGGAAATCCACCGAGCCCCATTAAGGTATTTGTAATAGGGAAATCTAGAAGCTTAATAAACTCCGTTAAGGCTTCAGATGCATCTCCTAGTACTACGCCACCGCCTGAATATACCATTGGCTTTTTCGCGTTAACTAGTAAATCCAACGCTTTATTAATTTGGCCACTATGTCCTTGGTTAATAGGATTATAAGACCTTAGAGTTACATTTTCAGGATACTTAAATTCAGCAGTTTCAGCAGTAATATCCTTGGGTATATCTACAAGTACAGGGCCTGGTCGGCCAGTTGCTGCCAAATAAAATGCCTTTTTAATTGTGCTTGCAATATCGTTAATATCTTTGACTAAAAAATTATGTTTTACGCATGGCCTTGTAATACCAACAGTATCGCACTCTTGAAAGGCATCTTGGCCTATCGCGTGTGTTGGAACTTGACCACTGATAATGACCATTGGAATTGAATCCATGTGAGCAGTTGCTATTCCGGTGACTGCGTTTGTAGCTCCAGGTCCTGATGTAACTAATGCTACACCAACATCACCAGTTGCCCTAGAGTAAGCGTCTGCCGCATGAACGGCTGCTTGCTCGTGACGAACAAGAACATGTTTGAAAGATTTTTGTTGGAAAATTGCGTCGTATATATTTAATACCGCACCACCAGGGTAACCAAAAACAAATTTAACATTCTCTTTCTGGAGACACCGGATAGCAATTTCTGCACCAGTAATAATTTCAGCTGTCATGGAATACTATATCGATAAAAAGATATGATAACCTTTTGCTATATCTTCCTCAAGCCTATAAAGGCTTTTGAGGTGAAAAAAGCATAGAAAAGTCAATGGATCTTATATTTTTAGTAATTGCACCTATAGATATTCTATCAACGCCAGTTCTTGCATAATGTAAAATATTTTTTTCGTTTATATTTCCAGAAGCCTCGAGCAAAGCTTCACCATGATTTAGCTCCACTGACTTTTTACAATCCTCAACTGAAAAGTTATCTAAAAGTATATTTTTTACGCCATGGGAGAGCGCTTCTTTTAGTTCTTTAATATTTTCAACCTCAACCTGAATATGTTCTATATGTTCTATGTTTTTAAGCATACTTCCAATAGAGTCATAAGTGTTTTTGTGATTTTCTTTTAACAAAATTTGATCGAATAAGCCTATTCTTTGATTATGTCCTCCTCCAATTAAAACGGCATATTTTTGGGCAATCCTTAGGCCAGGAATAGTCTTGCGTGTATCAAAAATTTTAGCAGAAGTACTTCTCACTAAATTTTTAAAATGTGCAGTAGATGTTGCTGTACCAGAGAGTAGCTGCAAGAAATTTAATGCAACCCTTTCACCCATCAAAATAGAGGCAATAAATCCCTCCACAACACAAATCAATTGATTTTCTCTTATGCTCTCTCCATCCTCGACCAACCATGTAATTTTAATATTTTTATCTATTTGCTTAAAGCATTCATCGACCCATGCTTTTCCGCACAATATCCCTTTTTCCTTTGTTTTAATCTGAACCTGACCCTTGATATTTTTTTTTAATAAATTTGATGTAAGATCGGATTTGCCTAAATCTTCTTTTAATGCGGATGTGATGTTCGTTTTTATGGCATCGGCCAACATAGCTTGTGAAAAACTATTTTCTCTCTCCATTTAGCTAATGGCCTTTTTGATATAACCGCCGCCAAGACAAACATTACTCTCATAAATCACCACAGATTGCCCAGGAGTAATAGCCCATTGTTTCTGGCCAAACATAATTGAACAGTTGCCTTTCGAGTAACTGTCAATTTCACATGGCGCATCCATCTGTCTATATCTTGTTTTAGCTGAGTAAACCCAGTTAAGCTTAGGAGGTTTTCCTGAAATCCAATGCATATCATTTGCTGACAAACCATCACTTTGTAGAAGAGGGTGGTCATGCCCTTGCCCCACTAAAAGGGTATTATCTTTATTATTTTTATCTAAAACAAACCAAGGCAAACCATTTCCAGTTTTTGTTCCCCCAATGTTGAGCCCTTGTCTCTGCCCAATTGTATAAAAATTAACCCCGTTATGCTTCCCAATCTCTTTACCATCCTCATTAATGATTGAGCCTGGAGTTTTCTTTATATATTGACTGATAAAATCTGCAAATGGACGCTCCCCAATAAAACAAATACCTGTTGAGTCCTTTCTGTCATGATTATGCAAAGAATGTTTTTTAGCTAAATCTCTCACATCTGATTTTAATAGACCACCCAGAGGAAAGACAGATTTTGCCAACTGCGTTTGGTTAAGGCGATGTAAGAAATAGCTTTGATCTTTTGTTCCATCAAATCCTTTGGATAGAAAGTGAAGGCCATTTTTTTCAAAGACATTTGCGTAATGACCGGTAGCTATTTTTGACGCTCCCATCTTAATTGCATGATTTAGGAAGGCTTCAAACTTAATTTCTGAATTGCATAATATATCTGGATTTGGCGTTATCCCTTTTTCTAGACCTGAGATAAACAAAGAAAACACTTTTTCTTTATATTCCTTTGCAAAATTTACGACTTCTATATCAATACCTATCTTCTCTGAAACCGAAACTGCATCAATTAAATCTTGTTTGCTTGTACAAAACTCATCATCGTCATCATCCTCCCAATTTTTCATGAAAAGGCCAGTAACTTTGAAACCTTTATCTTTTAAAAGCCAGGCAGTGACTGCAGAATCAACACCCCCTGAGAGGCCTACAACTATATGTTTATTCATTACTTTGACTGATTTCTTTTGACCTAGCGTGAGCAGCTTCGATTGCTTGATTAAATATTAAACTAAGGTTTTCTTTTTCAAAAACTTTTAACGCTGCCTCAGTCGTTCCTCCTTTAGATGAAACCTTGGAGATCTGTTCTTTTAGGTTTTGGATGCTCAATCCCATTTTCCCAGAGCCAATAAGAGTCATGGCGACTAGTTTTTTGGCATCTTTCTCAGAAAGACCAAGCTCTTGTGCTGAATTAATCATTATCTCCATGATATAAAATATGTACGCAGGCCCACTTCCTGATATCGCAGTTACTATATTTAAATCAGCTTCTTTTTTTACCCATAAGGTTTCACCGACAGAATTAAAAATTTCTGAGACAGTATTTTTTGAAATTGTTATGTCACTTACAGAACTTCCAAATAATCCTGTTATGCTGTCTCCATTGCTAGCGCATAAGTTTGGCATCGCTCTATATATATTTAGAAAGTTTTGAAGATGTGAGAGATTTTCTTGAATAATATAATCTTTAATTGAAGTTGTTGTGACTCCAGCTGCAATAGAAATTACTACGGGCAAATCTTTTTTTTCTATAATTAATGAATTAATTTCATTACATATCGATTTTATCTGATTCGGCTTAACAGCTAAAATAACAATATCTGAATTACAAAATTTAATACCCTGAAGACTTTTAAGTAATTGGGTTTTGCCGTGTCTTTTTTTATCTATAGAAATACGTCTATCGTCATCTTTTTCGATTAAAAATATGTTTTTGAATAAGGATTTATCAAGCCTTTGATAAATTGCCTCCGCCATGTGTCCATATCCAATAAAATAAAGTTTATTTTTTGCCATATTTATCTTGCACCAAAAATTTTTGTTCCTATTCTTACAAGGTTAGCCCCATTCTCAATTGCTAACAAGTAGTCATTGGACATACCTATTGATAATGTATCCACAGAGCTGTAACTAATTTTTAAGTCTTCATACAGTTTTTTTAACAACCTATATTGGGATACCAAATTTTGTTTCTCATTTGTTTTTGATGGAATTGCCATAACGCCTCGTAACTTTAAGTTTTTTAGGTTACTGATGATTTTTGCAAATTCTTTTACATCATTAAGGCCTATACCACTCTTGGTATTTTCCTCACTGATGTTAACTTGAATGCAAATATTTAAGGGTTTTTTTGAGTGCCTATATTGGTTTAATTTATCTACTATTTTAATTCTATCAACCGTCTGTACCCAAGAAAAATTTTCTGATATGAGTTTACATTTGTTACTCTGGATAGGGCCTATGAAATGCCATTCAATCTCAAGGTTTTCAAGCAATTTCTTTTTCTCCAGTGCTTCCTGTAGGTAGTTTTCACCGAAGATTTTTTGTCCTGCGTCATATGCACTTTTAATCGCAATATAACTTTGACCTTTGCTAACTGCAACCAATCGAATATCTTTTTCTGTTTTGTGAGAATTTTGTTTAATTTCATCACGAACCAAATTTATATTTTCTTTAATTTTAAGCATATAAATTAAATAAAAAAACCAAGCAATTAGCCTGGTTTGTTTAAAAACTCTAAGGCATTTTTATTTTTTCTTCTTAGCTACTGGTTTCTTCTTAGCTACTGGTTTCTTCTTAGCTACTGGTTTCTTCTTAGCTACTGGTTTCTTTTTGGGACCTTCATCCCTTCCAAGTAATGCATTAATTAATTTTTCAAGCATAAATAAATCCTTATTTATATTTAATAAAAAAATATTATATATATATTTATAACAAAGGGGTTAAATATAAAATTATGAATAAAGCTATTAGTTAGCCATTTTTTCCATAACTGCCATTCTGATGCCTATTCCATTTTTTACTTGTTCTAAAATGACGGACTGCCTCCCATCAGCAACTACTGTATCAATCTCAACTCCTCTATTAATAGGTCCTGGATGAAGGACTATGCAGTCATTCTTTGCAAATTTTAAACGCTCTTCATTTAGGCCGTAGGCTTTAAAATATTCCTTTTCAGATGGAATAGTATCTTTACTCATTCGTTCCTTTTGAATTCTAAGCATCAAAATAGCATCTACATCCTTTAAGCCATCGTTCATATTACTAAATGCTCTTACATTCAGATCAGAAATATTACTTGGCATCAACAGCTCGGGACCTATAACCCTCACTTCTTTTACTCCAAGTTTATTTAAGATATAAATTTCCGACTTTGCTACTCTTGAATGTTCTATATCACCTACGATTGCAACCTTAAGGTCACCAAATCTTTTCTTATAAGATTTAATAGTATAAGCATCTAAAAGTGCTTGAGTTGGATGCTCTTTATTTCCATCACCCGCATTAATAATATGTGCCTTATTTTCAATATTATGAGCTATTTGTTCTGGAATTCCAGGCATTGAGTGTCTAACGACAAAAATATTTACACCCATAGCTATTAAATTGTTTATTAAATCAAGTATCGATTCACCTTTTGATTGTGACGATGTAGCTATATCGAGATTGATAACGTCTGCAGATAACCTTTTTGCAGCAATCTCAAAAGTAGTTTGTGTTCTTGTGCTATTTTCAAAAAAAAGATTACACACAGTTTTTCCCTGCAAAATTTTATACTTATCAATACTTTGATTATTTTTAAGAAACTTATCTGCATTCTTAAAAATGTCGTTAATAAGTGAAATATCCATCTCATCAATTGATAACAAGTGTTGGAGATCTGTAGGCTTATTTCCTGTTATTTTCTTCATAATGAGAGGGTGTCACTATTTTTATCAGATTCAAAATAAGAGTCTAAAATTATCATGGCAGCGACTTGATCAATGATATGTTTTCTTTTCTTTAAATTTTTTTCTAATGCCTTTAATCTGAGCTCTGCTTCGGATGAACTAAATCTTTCGTCAACAAAATGAACGGGGATATTAAATTTATTTTTAAGTTTTTCACCGAATTTTTTTGCTAATGAGCTCATTCTGGATTGACTGCCATCATCATTAAGAGGGTAACCCACTATCAACTGGGTTGGCTTCCATGTTTCCAGTAATGATTCAATTTTGCTGTACCTATCAATTTTTTTTGATGCTTCTATTGTTTCAAGAGGGTGAATATTATTTGTAATATTATTTCCGATTGCTACCCCGACCCTTCTTTCCCCAAAATCAAAAGATAAGATATTTCCAGTAAGCACTTTTTGGTTCTTAGTTTCGGTCATATCTCATCTGACATAAATAAAATGAGGTAAAAAAAAGGGGAATAATTTTCCCCTTTGTTTTTTTAAGAATTAAAATGTATTTATTTTTTTTCAATAATTATATTTTATCATAAACTAAATTTAGTTTAGGTATCATTTTCAATAAATTCAGTGACTTGAAGACCATACCCGGCCATACTAGGCATTTTTCTTGGCGCGGCTAAAAGTTTCATTTTTGAAACGCCTATGTCAACTAAAATCTGTGAACCTATTCCATAACTTCGAAGATCAGTTGATTTTTTTAAGGTAATATTTTCATGATTCAATTTACTTGTAATATTGTTTTGAGATTCGTTATAGTTTAGGAAAATAACTACACCATTTTTTTCATTACTAATCTTTTTCAGCGCTTTTAGTGGCGGCCAAGAATGGGGAGTTTCTTTGCTGACGAAATCCAATATTGATAAAGGCTCATGAACCCTTACAACAACTTCATCATCTTTTTCTATATCACCTTTCACAAAGGCTAAATGCGTATTTTTTGAAAGCAGGTCCGAATAAACAATAAGTTGCATCATTCCAAATTCAGTATTAACTCTTTCCTCACTTATTCTTTTTATCAACTTTTCTTTTTTACTTCGGTATTCAATTAAATCAGCAATTGTTCCGATTTTTATTTCGTGTTTTTTTGAGAATTTAAGTAAGTCTGGAAGTCTAGCCATACTCCCATCATCATTTAGAATTTCACAAATAACAGATGCTGGACTCGCTCCTGCAAGGGTAGCAAGATCACATCCAGCTTCTGTATGGCCCGCTCTGTATAACACACCACCCGTATGCGCGATGAGTGGAAATATATGGCCGGGCCTATTAATGAATGTATGATCCGATTGAGGTTGAATGGCTGATATGATTGTTTTTGCTCTATCTGCTGCGGATATACCTGTGGTTATCCCTGAAGAAGCATCAATTGAGACCGTAAAATTTGTTCCAAGTTTGCCTTGGTTATCTTCAACCATCAGAGGCAGTTTGAGTTTGTTGGCCTTATCCTCGGTCAATGTTAAGCAAATAAGACCTCTACCGTATTTGGCCATAAAATTGATGAATTCTGGTGTGATATGATCGGCGGCTATTAATAGATCACCTTCGTTTTCACGATCTTCGTCATCCACAAGGATGACCATTTTTCCTTTTTTTAAATCAGTTATTATGTCTTCGATATTATTCATAAAAAAATTTGTTTATTTTGCACAGAAATTTTGAAGGTACCTTGCAATCATATCAATCTCAATATTTACCATGCCGCCTATTTTTAGTGATGATAAGTTTGTTGATAGCAATGTATGCGGGATTAGATTGATATAAAAAATATTCTCAACAACGTTATTTACAGTCAGGCTTGTACCGTTTAATGCCACTGAGCCTTTTTCAGGGATGAATTTCATTAATTTTTTTGAGACTTCTACCCCCCAAACTTCACACATATCTTTTTTTTCAATACTGCGTATAAAACCTACTTCATCTATATGGCCTGTGACAAAGTGACCTGAAACCTTTCCATTAAATCTAAGGGATGTTTCAAGATTCAGTTTCTGAGATATTTTGAAGGGCGAGGTTCTGGACAATGTTTCTTTAGAGATATCAAAACTTAATAGATCCTCATTAATATCTGTGACTGTTAAACAGATGCCATTAACAGATATGCTGTCTCCGATATTAATATCCTTTAACTTTTTATCAGAAAGGGTGACGTTGACTTTTAAATCTTCCCCCTCTTTATCCATGGATTTGATTATGCCAATTGATTCAATTATTCCTGTAAACATGCCATAATTCTAGCAGAATGCTCATATCGAAGTTTAACTAAATAGATATTCAATGACCAAATCAGTTAAAAATAAAAAATTTTATGAATTTTGGATCGCACTCAGGTATACAAATCTAAAAAATACAAATCAATTTATTTCATTTATTTCTTTGACAAGCATCATTGGCATTACATTGGGTGTGATGGCATTGATAATTGTATTGTCAGTAATGAATGGATTTCAGGCAGAACTAAAATCAAGAATTTTAAGTGTGACCTCTCACATAGAAATAACAAAGCCAGGGAAAGATCTTAAAAATTGGCAACAAGCAAAAGAAACAATTGATAATAATATGGATATTAAAGGAGTTTCTCCATACGTAGCAGACCAAGCAATGATTTCAGTTGGCAAAAGGAACAGGGGTGTCATGGTCAGGGGCATATTCCCTGAAATTGAAAAAGATGTGAATGATATAAATACAAAAATAAGTTCCGGAGCATATCAACTAAATGCGGGGGAATATAATATTTTAATTGGGACTGATCTTGCAAGATATTTAGGAGTCTCTGTTGATGATAAAATCGCACTGATTTCATCCAAATCAAACTTTTCTGCTGCAGGGATAATGCCTAGATTGAAACGCTTTAATATTTCGGGAATTTTTGATTCCGGAATGTATGAGTATGATGCAGGCCTGGTCTTGATAAACTTAAAGGATGCGCAAACATTTTTTAAAACAAACAATAACGTCTCAGGCTTAAGGGTAGAGCTTAATGAGATTGACGATACAGAAAAAATCTCTGGCTATTTAAAAAATATTTTTAGCTATGACCCTTTTATTTATGTATCAGATTGGAGAGCTCAGCATGCCAACCTTTTTGCTGCTATTAAATTAGAAAAAAAGGTTATGTTTATTATTTTAACTTTGATTATAGCGGTCGCAGCTTTCAACATTGTTTCTACATTGGTTATGGGGGTAACTGAAAAACGATCAGATATAGCGATTTTAAGGACTATTGGCGTAAACCAAAAAAGTATTATGTATATTTTTATTGCACAGGGATTCATCATAGGAGCCTTAGGTACATTGTTAGGAATTATTTTTGGAGTTGCGATATCATTAAATATATCAACAATCGTACCATTCATCGAAGGCTTATTTAATACAGAATTTTTAGCTAAAGATATTTATCTTATTTCTACTGTGCCCTCAAAAGTTATGATTGCCGATATTTATAGAATAGGTCTAATGGGATTAACTTTATCCTTGGTTGCCTCAATTTATCCAAGCTATAAAGCTTCAAAAACCGACCCAGCAACAGCTTTAAAATATGAATAATCACTTTCAAATTAGCTTAAAAAATGTAACAAAAAATTTTGAAGGACTCGATGTCCCAGTCCTTAAAAATTTAAGTTTTAATATAAATTCATCAGAGAAAGTTGCTATTCTTGGCAGCTCTGGCTCTGGAAAAAGTACTCTTTTGCATATTATTGCCGGGCTAGACTCACCCTCAGAAGGAAAAGTTCTTTTTAATAATCTAGATATGGGAAGCCTTTCTGATAACAAAATGGCAACACTAAGGAATCAACATATAGGCTTTGTCTATCAATCACACCATTTATTAAATGATTTTTCATCCATAGAAAATGTAATGATGCCACTCACAGTGAGAAGGGGTGATTATTTAAAAGATTTCAACCAAGCAAAAAAAGTATTAAAAAAATTGGGTTTAGGTAAAAGATTAAATCATTTTCCACATCAACTTTCGGGGGGTGAGAGACAAAGGGTTGCTATTGCCAGGGCAATGGTCACTGCTCCTGATTTAATTCTAGCAGATGAGCCAACGGGGAACCTGGACCACAAAAATGCAGATCTAATTTTTGATTCATTTTTAGAATTAGCAGATGAATTCAAGACAGCAATAGTTCTTGTTACTCATGATCTATCATTAGCTAAAAAGATGAAAAAAAATTATCTCCTAGCATCGGGAAAACTTAAATCAAACTAGTATAATATTGTAAAAATAATTTAAAGGAGCTTTATATTGTGTGGGAAATAATTCAAGCAGCTGGCTGGCCTATATGGCCACTAATCTTAACTTCCATCATTGGTGTTGCAATAATCTTAGAAAGGTTTTGGTCGTTAAGAAAGAGTCAGATTATTCCTGATGGTTTAATAGTTGAAATTAAGACGATGATTAAGCAAAATAATCTTGATGACAATAAAGTAAATATTCTAAAGAATTCATCACCCTTGGGTGATCTTTTAGCTGTTGCTATTGCTAAGAGGAAAGATAGTGTTGAGGTAATTAAGTCCGCTCTAGATGAAAGGGCTGGAATTATAGTTCACAACCTAGAGAGATATCTTGGTGTTCTCGTCACAATTGCAACTGTGGCGCCTCTTCTTGGACTTTTCGGTACGATTATTGGTATGGTTGAGTTATTTAGCTCATTTACAAGCAGTGGGCATGACGTAGCAGTATTTGCTCGGGGTATATCTATTGCGCTATATAACACTGCGGGGGGTATTGTTGTTGCTGTCCCTGCAATGATAGCTTATCGTTTTTTTAGATCAAAAATTGATAATTACTTAAATGAGATGGAGCATTATGCTATTCAAATTGTTGAGATTTTAAAAGGATAGCTTTTAAAAATATGAATTTTAGAAAAAAATCAAAGCAAGATGATTTAGAGATTAATTTTATACCTTTAATTGATGTCCTATTAGTTATTATTATTTTCTTGGTCGTAAGTACAACTTTTTCAAAATTTAGTGAATTAAAGATCAATTTACCCACCGCTGAAGCGAATCAAGTAGATAAAAAAGTTGAAAAAATAAACATTTCAATATCCGCAAATGGTGATTATGCAATAAACGAATCACCCTTAAGAACCTCGGCAATTGATAACATAGTTACTAATTTAAGAAATGCAGCTAATTCAATAAAAGACCCCGTGATTATAATCAGTGCTGATTCAGACTCCCCACATCAATCTGTTATTAATGTTATGGAGGCAGCAAGAATTGCCGGTTTAACTAAAATTACCTTTTCAACCAAAGTAAAATAACAACCTAATGTCGAATGAGATGGCGGCTAAAGGAACATTAAAAAATTATAAAGAAGTTTACATACGTTTATTTAAATATGCGCTTACGTACAAACTCATTTTAATTTTCAGTATTGTTGCTATTGTCATTACGGCTTTGGCAGATACAAGCTTTTTAGCTTTACTGAAAAAAATAACAGACGAAGGTTTTGTAAGTAATCCTAACAATCTAACCAGCCTTATCCCACTTATACTTATTTTTATTGTTCTGATAAGAGCGTGTGCAAGGTTTTTTTCCTCATATTCATTGAGATGGGTTTCAAGAAAAATAGTAGAAAAATTACGTTATGATATTTTTGATAATTTAATGAAGCTGCCTATATTTTATTTTGATAGCAACACAACAGGCATTCTGATTTCTAAGATTACTTATGAAACAGAGCAACTCCAAACCATAATAACAAAAGTGACCCTTATTGCTTTAAGGGATAGCTTTACAATAATTGCTGTTGTTAGCTATATGTTTTATTTAAATGCCTTGCTGGCTTTCTTTGTGCTTGTTATTTTACCAATTACAGCCTATTTCATAAAAAAAATTATACCGAAGCTTAGGGATGCCGCAGATGAATTTCAGCGGCTAATGGGGGACATAACCAAAATAGCTGAAGAGGCTATATCTGGTCAAAGGATTGTAAAAATTTTTGGCGCCGCTAAATATGAGAGGGATAGATTTAGTAAGTCAATTAGCCGTAACCGACAAATGGGCACAAAATTAGCTCGACTAAGCGCAACCAATAGTCTTATTATAGAGATTATAGTGGGACTTTTATTTGCTGGGGTCCTTCATTACTCTCTTTCAAATCTATCTCCTGGTGAATTTATCGCCTTCATTGGAGCTGTTGTTTTAATTACCACACCTATTAAAAGGATATCAGCATTGAACGAGCAAATTCAAATCGGCTACGCAGCGGCAGTGAGTATTTTTTCGGTCATGGATGAAAAAAAAGAAAAAGATTTAGGAAAACATAACTTAAAAAAAGCTAAAGGTATGATTGAGTTTATTAATGTTTGCTTTTCATATCCGAAAAATAATAAAGCTGTTTTATCTGACATTAATTTCAGTATTAAAGCTGGAGAAAAGGTTGCTTTAGTAGGTAAGTCTGGAGGTGGTAAAACGACTCTCCTTAACTTAATCCCAAAATTCTATGATGTAAGTTCTGGATCCATTCTGTTAGATAATTTTGATATAAATGAAATTTCAAATAATTCATTAAGAAAAAACCTAGCCCTGGTTAGCCAGGACACCATATTATTTAATGACACAATTTTTAATAATATTGCATACGGTAATTTAAAATCTGTTTCATTAGAAAAGGTTAAAAAAGCTGCAAAAGCTGCGAATGCGTTTGAATTCATTAATGAACTTCCTAATGGATTTAATCATATTATAGGAGATAGGGGAGTTCGATTGTCAGGAGGACAGAAGCAAAGAATAGCAATTGCTCGAGCTATTTTAAAAAATGCTCCAATTTTATTGTTAGATGAAGCTACCTCTGCACTTGATTCAGAATCAGAGCGTATGGTTCAGGCAGCATTAGATAATCTAATGACTAACAAAACATCTATTGTTATCGCTCATCGTCTTAGTACAATAAAAAATGCAGATAAAATCATTGTCATGGATCAAGGAAAGATAGTAGGGGTCGGAAAACATAATACGCTAGTAAAGAATAATAAATTTTATTTAAAGATTTATAAAAAAGGTTTTGAGTAAATTGATATCTGTTGATCAGATTTTTAATAATCAGTATTATAAAAAATCAAGTTGGATCTATCTCCTTATTCCGTTCAGTATTTTTTTTTACTTTTTTAGTAGTTTAAAAAAGTATTTATACAAAAATGGATT
>ENA-OWPI01003304-OWPI01003304.1-marine-metagenome-genome-assembly--contig:-NODE-3304-length-13920-cov-2.322473_pt1 | contig 13920 bp, 14 predicted proteins | sample MGYA00238138_ERZ651775 | MGnify/ENA primary metagenome ERZ651775 (study PRJEB26906, sample SAMN06265043) | marine metagenome | isolation source: Helgoland LTER site | place: Germany:Helgoland, sampling...
TGCATCTCGGTGAAGCTCTCGCCGTTGGGGAAACGGAACGTCGACGGAGCGCGTTGCACCGTTTGCCACTCCGGCAGCTTCATCAGGTCTTTCAGCTGCTTGCCGGTCCAGTCACCGAAATCGCACTCGAAGAGTCCTCGTTCGATCTGTGTTTTGAGGCCGCATGCCGCAGAGATTGGGGCGGCGGTCTCCTTGGCTCGTTCCAGCGGCGAGCTGTAGACGGCATCGATGTTCAATTCGGCAATGCGCAAGGCGGCGATCTTGGCCTGTTCGTGGCCGAGGTCGGCGAGATGCAGCCCCTTGGCCCGGCCGGGTAGCACCTTGCCTGTGGTGGGCGTCTGGCCGTGGCGGACCATGAGGATGGTGGTCGGCTTCGGACTCTGCTTGGCGGCCCGCTTCTTTGAAGCAGTGGTGGTTCGCGCAGCAGCCTTCTGCCCAGGCTTCGTGGCTGCTGAGGATGCTGATTTCTTGCGTGTCGTTGTTGCCATGATTGCCTTTCACGCTACCGAGGGCCAACCTACTGTCGATGTCTGTGGCGAATCCTTCCGTGCCCCCAAAGAACCCCTCCAACAAGCCCTCCAAGAAAGTCGCCAAGAAAAGCGCCAAGAAGCAGTCGCTGTTGGCGCTGCGCGATCTGACCCACGAGATTCATGAATGTCGTGAGTGTCCGCGGTTGGTCGAGTGGCGCGAACACGTCGCTGTGGAGAAGCGCGCCTCGTTTCGCGACGAGGAGTATTGGGGCAAGGCGATCTCGGGTTTCGGTGATCCGTCGGCCCGCATCGTCATTCTGGGCCTTGCACCGGCTGCCCACGGGGCCAACAGGACTGGACGCATGTTCACGGGCGATCGCAGCGGCGACTGGTTGTTTCGAGCAATGCATCGAGCCGGACTCGCGAATCAGGCCGAGTCGGTCGGCGCGGACGATGGCCTCGAGCTGGCTAATGCCTGGGTGACTTCAGCGGTGAAGTGCGCCCCGCCGCTGAATAAGCCGACCACTGATGAACGTGACGCCTGTCGCCCATTCCTTGAACGTGAGCTCGAGGCGCTCTCAGACGCGGCCGTCGTGATCTGCCTCGGGACGTTCGGCTACAACGCCGCGTGCCACTTCTTCGGCGTCCGACCTCGCCCCACGTTTGGTCACGGACTTGAAGTGCCCGTCACCTCTCTCGATGGACGATCACTCACCATCGTCTGCAGCTACCACGTCAGCCAGCAGAACACGTTCACCAAGCGCCTCACGGAACCGATGCTCGACGCCGTGTTCAGTCGTGCGGTCGAACTCGCCGGTCAGTAACGCTCAGTGACGGTCAGTGATGGCCATTTGGCAGCTCAGGGACGGCCTGAGGTGAGGGCGAGGCGGAGGGATTCTGCGGCGAGTGCGTGCGCGGCCCGGGCGTCGCCGAGCATGTGGGGGAGCGAGAAGAAGCCGTGAAACTGTCCGGAGAACTCAACATGGCTAACCTTGACGCCGAGCGCCGCCATGCGATTGGCGTAGGCGACACCTTCGTCGCGAAGCGGATCGAATCCGGCGGTGACGACAAGCGCCGGTGGGCTTTGCGCAAGGACGTCGTCGCCGACGAGCAGGGGCGAGACCCGCGGATCTTCGACGGTTCCTCGTTCGCCGGCCAGGTAGTGGTCGATGAACCACTGCATCGAGGACTTCGTCAGGAAGTAGCCCTCGGCGTTCTCCTCATATGACTCGGTATTCATCCGGCAGTCGGTCACCGGGTAGACGAGCAGCTGAAACATGATCGGAGCGGGAGCGACGTGCGCGACGACCGCGGCGAAATTCGCGCCAGCAGAATCGCCGCCGACCGCGAGGCGATCAGGGTCGATGCCGAGTTCGGCAGCGTTGGCATGGGCCCAGCGCGTTGCCTGGATGCAATCGCCGAGGCCAGCTGGGAACGGGTCCTCAGGCGCCAATCGGTAGTCGATGCTCAACACCGCCTGACCGCTGCGGTTCGTGAGCGACCGGCAGATGTTGTCGTGGCTGTCGAGGTCACCGATGACCCAGCCGCCGCCGTGGAAGAAGACGAGGAGACCAGGCAGGGTGTCAGTCGGCGTTGGTAGGTACAGGCGGGCCGGCACGCCGCCTGCGTCAACAGACCGAATCTCGTGGCAGTCTTCGGTCGGCTCGGGAGCGAGTTCGGCTCGCGTTGCGCGAGCCATGGCCGGTTCTTGGGAATCGAGCGCGGGCGCACCGATTCGCTCCATCAGCTCAAGCAGCGTCTGCGCCTCCCAGTTGAGCGATCGATGCTGTGACTGGTTCAGAGGTTGGCTGAGCGGCATCCCGACATCGTGCCAGTAGCCTCCGTTCACTGTGAACTCAGAGCTCGCCACCATCGAGATCAGCACCAGCGCGACACCGAAGCGCCCGCTGGGCCGCACCCTCGCGGTGCTTGCCGTCGCCGTGCTCGGCCTGAGTGCATGTAACTCGGACCCCGGCTCAAAGCGGGTGGCCGAGGACATCATCAAGACCGCGGTGATCCAAGGTGATCTCACCGAGGCGCAGGGTGACTGCATGCTCGATCAAGTCGAGCAGTACAGCCAAGACGAGCTCGACGCCATCACCGAGTCCGCTGGCGACGCCGGCCCCGGCACCGCGATCGAACTCTTCGAAGCCGACCTCGCCGCTTGCAAGTAAGACGACTTGGTGCCAGGCACCAAGTCGTTGGCTATTCCTTTGGCTTGACCTCGTCGGTTTTGACCGCGACAACCTTCTTTTTCTTGGGTGGCGGGACACCGATGGCCGGTGCAGCATCGGCTTCCTTTGGCCAGCGGCGACGGCTGACGATCGAGAGCAGACGAAGCAGGCGCATCGCCGTCTCGTCGGTCTGCGCCGGGCGCGCGATCAATGAGCCGTCGGCGATCATCCGCTCGATGACCTCCTCGCCGAGCTCGGTGCGCACGATGGTGAGGGTCCAGTCGTTGTCCTCGCCGATCCCGCCGGTGGCCACGTCGGAGTGCTCGGCCGCGAAGTCAGGGCAGCTCTTGCAGCCCTCGCGAGTCCAGGCGTGGCATTCCTTCAGATTGATCTCGTGATACGAGCCATCCTTCATCCAGATCTGGAAGGCGCCCTTGATGTTCATCTTGACCATGTCCTGCTTCTTCAAGCCGTACTTGGCCTCGAAGAGCTCTTCGAAGATGGCGTCGTCAAAAGTCTTGGAGCAGAGCAAACCGATGTTGAACAGGAAGGGCTTGGACACCTTGCCGGCCTTGCGGTCCCACATGACTGGCGGCGAGGAGGTCTGGCAGCCCATGCCGACCAGTGCGAGGCGTTCGTGGCCCTGCTCTTTGGCGTCGCGCAGCGCAAGCGGGTTGGCGCAGTATGTGTAGCGCGAACCGGCGGTGGCGAGAATCTCCTCGCGAGTCGACACGACGACCGGCTTGGCCTTCCACGCGTCGTCTTCTTCGACGCCGGAGACGAGCGCCGCGTCGATGTAGTCGTGCTCGCGCAGCCAGATCAGCATCGCCGAGACGAGGCCGCCGTCCTGGCCCATCTTGTGCACCATCTCGTCACTGGCCCGCGTGAGATAGAGCTGGCGCCAGATGCCCGCCATCTCGTCGGGCTCACGCACACGACCGAACAGGTGCATGTCGGCTGCTGGCTCCCAAGCACGAAATCGCGGGCAGGCACGGGTGCACGTAGTGCAACCGCCGCCGGAGCCGAAACCGTGGACACAGTCGTCGAGCCCGAGTTCTTCTTCCAGATGGAAGGGGATGTACTTGCCCTCTTCGTGTTCGTACCCGATCACGTCATGCGGGCAAGTGACGACGCAACCGGCACAGCCGGTGCACAGGTTGTTGGTGATGACCTCGTGGTATAGCTCTTTCCACTGCGCCGTCCAGCGCTCTTTCTTGACCGGCGCGTCAGCAGCGGGCGGGTCGGATTCGATGGTCGTCATGCCGCTGACTGTACGTCAGCCATGCTCCCGCCACTCAACTGCACGAGACTCACGATCGATGTGCCGAGGCCGGTGCTCGCTGGCGGTGCGATACGGTCGTCGGGATGACGTCGGCGCGCGACCTTGCCACTCGACGAGAGGTTGCACGCGCGTTCGTGGACTCGTCGTCGGCACGGGTGATTGGGGCATTCCTGATGCTGGCAGTGGTACTTCGCGCAGCGATGGGTGGCCTGATCTGGGGCGACCTGGTCGCAGTTGCTGTGGTCGTCGTGTTGCTCGGTCCGGTCGAGTGGGTGATCCATCGAATGCTCTTGCATGCTCAGCCGACCAACCGTGTTGCCGAGTTGCTCGGCACCCGTAACTCGCACGAACGTCACCACCGCGTTCCAGACGATCTCGACTGGCTGCTGCTGCGACGCCCGAATGCGATCGGCTCGTGCCTGGCAATTGTCCTACCGCTGGCAGCGATTGCCCTGGTACTCGGGGCGCTTCAGCTCATCTCGCCCGAGGTTGCTCGCGCAGCCGCGGCGTCGACGACGACTGCTGGCCTCCTCGCATTGGCTCACTATGAGTGGGTCCACTTGCTTGTGCACTCCAAGTACCGGCCGACCTCGCGGTACTACGCCCATCTCGATCGCAATCATCGGTTGCACCACTTCCGCAACGAGCGATACTGGCTCGGGGTCACCGTGGACGTTGGCGACCGACTGGCGCGGACGTTGCCGGTCGATCGTGATGCGGTTCCGATGAGTGACACCGTGCGCGCTCCGCTCGCCACCGCCTCTGACCCGTTCTGACGAACCATCGCCGGATCCGCGATGAGTAGTGTCTGGCACCGTGACCGTGGTGGTGACGCCGGACTTCGACACGTATCGGTGGGCATCGATTGCACGCGTCACGGGTGAGTTGCCGATGGTGCGGGTCCATTGGGCGGACGGGGTCCAGCTCGATTGTTTTTCGCTGTGGCTCTACGAGAACACCGTTGCCATCGACCCAATCACCCGCGAGTCCACGGTTGACCCATTCGACCTGCCCGGCCCGGGAGTGCTTGCTGGCGCACGCATCGGGCCCGATGGTGCACTCGTGGTCGCCTGGATCGACGGGACCGAGTCGAGCGTGCACCCCGGATGGCTGCGATCGATTGCCGACACCGAGCATCTCCCTGATGCCGTTTCGGGCGCACCGACGGTGTGGACCGCAACGATGGAGGAGCCACCGACCTTCGATGGCTCAGCGGTCCTCGACGATGACTTGGTACTTGAGGCGTGGCTGACCGCACTCGTCACACACGGACTCGCTCGGTTGCGTAACACGTCGACCAATAGCGAGGCGATGGAGATGATTGGGCGACGGATTGGACCGATCCGAGGCTCCAACTTCGGCGACGTGTTTACCGTCGAGGCGATCTTCGACCAGGCCGACTCGCTCGCCAACACCGGCGCCAACCTCGGACAACACGCAGATCTTCCGACCCGAGAGACACCACCCGGCTTTCAGTTTCTCCACTGCGTCGAAAACACGGTCGCGGGTGGAGCGTCGCGAATGACCGACGGGCTCGCCGTCGTCGAGCGGTTGCGTGCCGAACATCGCGATCACTACGAGGCGCTCACCACCCTCGAGTGGGTCTTCGCAAACCGAGCGAAAGACGGTGACCACCGGTGGATCGGACCGATGATTGACCACGGCACGACCCACAGTCCGCTCACGATGCGCGCGTTCTATCCCGTTCGCCTTGCGCCGCACATGGCGCCAGTCGACGTCCCTCGGGCGTACGCCGCGATGCGCGTGTTCTCGGCGGTCGCTCACGATCCGGAACTGATGCTGTCGAACCGATTCGAACCGGGCGACCTCGTCGGTTTCGACAACCGGCGCATCTTGCACGGCCGGGACGCATACGATCCTGGCATCGGACGTCGAGTCCTGCGCGGCTGTTACATCGACCGCGACGATGTGCTGTCGCGCTTACGCGTCCTGCGACGCAACGGTGTAACGGCGGCGTGACGCATCCAGCTGCTCTCCCACCTCCACACTCAGCTTGAGACAACGAAACGAGACCCCAATGAGTTCTGCCTTCATCACCTGCGCTGTTACGGGCAGCGGCGACACCGTCGGAAAGTCCGACAAAGTGCCGTTCACACCCGAAGCCATCGCCAACGACTGCATTGCTGCGGCAAAGGCGGGCGCTGCGGTAGTGCACATTCACGTCCGCGACCCGATCACCGGTGCGCCGTCGCGTGAGGTCGAGTACTACGCAGAGGTCGTTGACCGGGTCCGATCCTCGAACGTCGATCCGGTCATCAACCTCACGGCGGGGATGGGCGGCGACGTCACGTTCGGCTCGGTCGAGCGACCTTTGCCATTGTCGGAGGAAGGTACCGACATGGTCGGCGCGACCGAACGGCTCGACCATGTTCGCAAGATCCTGCCCGAGATCTGCACGATCGACTGTGGCTCGATGAACTTCGGCGAGGGGGACTATGTCATGACCAACACGCCGTCGGTACTCGCCGAAATGGCGCGTCAGGTGCAAGAGCTCGGGGTGCGACCGGAAATCGAAGTGTTCGACACCGGACACCTCTGGCAAGCCAAGTCACTGGTCGAACAGGGTCTGATCGCCGATCCGGTGATGGTGCAGCTCTGCATGGGTATTCCGTGGGGTGCGCCCGCCGACCTCAACACGTTCATGGCGATGGTCAACAACATTCCCGAGAGCTGGACCTTCAGTGCGTTCTCGATCGGCCGGAAGCAGCTGGAGTACGTCGCGCTCGCCGCGATTGCTGGCGGCAACGTACGCGTGGGCCTCGAGGACAACCTGTATCTCGATCGCGGTCAGCTGGCCACGAACCAGGACCTCGTCGAGCGCGCCGTCGCCATTCTCAGCGGAATGAACATCGACATCATGAATGCTGATGACGTGCGTGAGAAGATGCAACTGACCCGGCATGGCTGAGCTCCCCGCCCGGGCCGCCGTCGTCGGGTGTGGCGTGATCGGTGCAGCGTGGGCGGCTCGGATGCGCTTGCGCGGCATCGACGTCGCTGTGTACGACCCGTCTCCGACCGCGAGTGAGGTTCTTGATGCGGTCATGGCTGATGCGGTCGCGGCCTGGGCGGCGCTCGGTCTCGCGACCGATCAGGTGGGCTCACTCGCCGTCGTCGACTCGATTGCCGAGGCTGTTAACGGGGCAGGACTCGTTCAGGAATCTGTGCCAGAGCGGATCGGCATCAAGCACAGCACCCTCGCCGCGATTGATGATGCCGCTCAGCTCGACGCGCTCGTTGCATCGTCGACGTCGGGCTATCAGCCATCAGACCTCGCGACGGCGATGGATCACCCCGAACGATTCGTCGTGGCGCACCCCTTCAACCCGGTGTACCTCCTGCCACTCGTCGAAGTTGTCGGCGGTAACCAGACGTCGCTCGGAACGATCGACCGGGCAATGGACACGTACCGGGCGCTCGGCATGCACCCGCTTCACGTCCGCAAGGAAATCGACGCGTTCATTGCCGATCGCCTGCTCGAGGCGGTGTGGCGGGAGGCCCTGTGGCTCGTCAACGATGGCATCGCGACGACCGAGGAGATCGATGACGCGATCCGGTTCGGCTTCGGCCTCCGCTGGGCGCAGATGGGGACGTTTGAGACGTATCGCATCGCCGGGGGAGAGGGCGGCATGCGCCACTTCATGGCGCAGTTCGGTCCGGCCCTCAAGTGGCCGTGGACGAAGTTGATGGACACACCTGAGCTGACCGATGACTTGATCGACACCATCGCAGATCAGTCCGATGCTCAGGCCGGGGACCGGTCGATCCGCGACCTGGCGCAGGAACGTGACCGGAGCCTCGTCGCCATCCTCAACGCCTTGGAAGGCGTCGGAGCGGGCGCCGGCCAAACCCTGGCCCAACTGCGCGAACTCCAGCAACCCTCCTGAGTCGTTTGTGTCGGGATTTCTGCGCACCGGTCCGCAGAAATCCAGACACAAACACGTCAAGATGTGGAGATGCGACCCGAGGAAGCGATCTCGACATCCAGCGGTGGCATTGCCTGGCCGGTCGTGATCATCGGTGGGTTGATCATTCTCGCCGGCCTCGTTGCGCTCCGAGGTGAGTTTCGGAATTGGCGAACGCGCCGATCAGAGCGAAGCCAATCTCGGTGAACAACGTTGTTGCCCGGCGTGCGCGTTGACCTCGATCAGCGCAGTGGGTCTAGGTCCGTGGCCACAAACAAGCGGTCGCCAGGATCGTCAGATGGCGTCGGTGCCTTCTTCGCCGGTGCGGATACGCACGACGCGATCGACGTCGGTGATCCAGATCTTGCCGTCACCGATCTTGCCGGTGGCAGCTGACTTTGTGATCGCGTCGACCACATCGTCGACGCGGCTCTCGTCGACGACTGTGGCCAGGCTGACCTTCGGTACGAAGTCGATCTTGTACTCGGCGCCTCGGTAGGTCTCGGTGTGTCCGCCCTGCCGGCCGAAGCCGCGCACCTCGGACACCGTGATGCCGGTGACGTCGATGGCTTTGAGGGCGTCCTTCACATCGTCGAGCTTGAAGGGCTTGATGACGGCGGTGATGAGTTTCATGTCGGTCCTAATCGTAGTGCGCTGGTCGAAGTGGACTGGGGGCGAAGGTCACTAGTTGGAGAGCGTCAGCTTGAGTAGGCCGACTCGGCGTGCTGGCTTTGGTCGAGGCCTTGCAGTTCGGCGTCTTCGTCGACGCGCAATCCCATCGTGCCGTCGATGATCTTGGCCAGGGCGAAGGTGACCACAAACGAGAAGACACCAACGACGAGAGCGGCAACGAACTGATCCTTCAGGAGTTCAAGCCCGCCGCCGTAGAAGAGCCCGTCGAACTCGCCGTTGATTGCGGTGTCAGCGAAGAAGCCGAGCAGCAGGGTTCCGACGATGCCACCGATGAGGTGGACGGCAATGACATCAAGGCTGTCGTCCCAGTCCATCTTTTCCTTGATGCCAAGTGCGAGGAAGCACAGCACGCCGGCCGCAGCGCCGATGATCAGTGGTGCGGGACCGCCGACAAAACCGGCGCAGGGAGTGATCGCGACCAATCCGGCAACCGCGCCCGAGGCGGCGCCGAGCGTGGTCGCGTGACCTGACTTGAGTCGCTCGACGAGAAGCCAGCCGAGCATGCCCGTCGCTGCTGCGAGATGAGTGTTGACGAGCGCCTGAGCAGCGACGCCATCGGCGGCCAGGCCAGAACCCGCGTTGAAGCCGATCCAGCCGAACCACAAGATGCCGGTACCGAGCATGGTGAGCGGCAAGTTGTGCGGTGGCATCGCGACGGTTCCGTGCCCCCTGCGGTTGCCGATGACGATGACCACGGCGAGCGCTGCCACTCCGGCGTTGATGTGGATGGCGGTGCCTCCAGCGAAGTCGAGGGCACCCATGTCGAGCAACCAACCGTTGAAGACCCACTTGGCAGCCGGGATGTAGACGAGCAGTGACCAGAATCCGATCAACACTGCGTACGAGCCGAATTTCAGCCGATCCGCTGTGGCACCCGTGATCAAGGCCGGCGTGATGACGGCGAACATCATCTGAAAGGCAACAAGTGCCATCCCCGGGATGTCGCCGTCGAGATCCTTGACGTCAGCGAGGAACAAGAAGTCGAAGTTGCCGATCCAGCCGTTGCCGCTGTCACCGAAGACCAGGGAGAAACCGACGATCGCCCAGATTGTCGACACGAGGCCCATCGCAAAGACGTTCTGCATGAGCATGCCGAGCACGTTCTTCGACCGAACCATGCCGCCGTAGAAGAAGGCGAGGCCGGGAGTCATGAAGAGCACGAGGGCCGCGGAAGTCAGTACCCACGCGGTGTCACCAGAGTCGAGAGCAAACATGGCCATGGAACGTATGCACGTCTGCCCGGCTCGCGACAGGGCGAAACGCGATGTTCACAAGGTGGAAACACGCTCAACCAACGTTTGCGAGGCCCGCCACATGTCGCGGGCGCAGCCTGAGGGGTACGCAAACGGGGGAGGGTGGCCCGAAAACGACTGATTCCCCGGACTGCGAGAGCCCGGGGAATCAGTGCAGCGCTTCGCTACGTTGCGAATCGCCGATCCTCACGGCAATTCAGATTGCAGCGGTCAGACGGCGTCGCCGCCCTCCTCGCCTGTGCGAATCCGAACGATCCGATCGACGTCGGTGATCCAGATCTTGCCGTCACCGATCTTGCCGGTCGCGGCCGATGCCGTGATGGCGTCAACGATCGAGTCGACGTCGGCGTCGTCGACGACAACTTGGATGCTGACCTTTGGTACGAAGTCGATCTTGTACTCCGCTCCTCGGTAGGTCTCGGTGTGTCCGCCCTGGCGGCCGAAGCCGCGGACTTCGCTCACCGTGATGCCGGCAGAACCGGCAGCTTTGAGGGCGTCTTTGGCGTCATCGAGCTTGAACGGCTTAATGATTGCAGTCACGAGTTTCATGTTGGTCTCTCTCTCTTTCTTCGTCAGTCGTTCAGGCGTAGGAGGGGTCGTTGGAGTAGCCGGCCATGCCGTGCTCGGGAACGTCGAGGCCTTCGACTTCCTCTTCCTCGTTGACCCGCAGGCCGATCGTGGCCTTGAGTGCTCCGAAGACGATCAGGCTGGCAACGCTGACCCAGGCGATGATGATGAGCACCATCAGGCCTTGCACGGCGAGCTGCTCGAAGCCGCCGCCGTAGAAGAGGCCTGCATCGTCACGACCGAGGAACGCATCGTCGTAGCGGGCGAAGAGCCCGATCGAGAGGACGCCCCAGATGCCGACGACACCGTGGACGCTGATGGCGCCGACCGGATCGTCGATCTTGATCTTGTCGAAAAACAGCACCGAGAAGACGACGATCACACCGCCGATGGCACCGATCACGATCGACATGATCGGAGTTGCAGTGCCACATGGGCCCGTGATGGCAACGAGCCCTGCGAGCACGCCATTGCCGACGAAGGCAACGTCGGGCTTGCCGGTCTTGAGCCAGATCACCGCAGCTGTCGTGAGACCGCCAGCAGCCGCTGCAAGGATTGTGTTGAGCGCAATGCCCGTCACGAGGTTGTCAGCAGCAAGTTCGGAGCCGGGGTTGAAGCCGAACCAGCCGAGCCAGAGGATGAACACACCAAGGATGGCGAACGGGATGTTGTGGCCCGGGATTGCTCGGGCGGAGCCGTCTGCGGCGAACTTGCCTTTGCGAGCACCGACGAGCTTGGCTCCGACCAGAGCGGCGACGCCGCCGGTCATGTGCACGACACCGGAACCAGCGAAGTCAGAGTAGACCGCGTCACCGATCGAAATGCCGGCGATGAAGCCACCGCCCCAGGTCATGTGGACCACGACCGGATAGATGATGGCGCACATGAACACACCAAAGATGAGGTACGACGTGAACTTCGTCCGCTCTGCCATGGCCCCTGAGGTGATGGTGACTGCAGTTGCGGCGAACACGGCTTGGAAGAAGAAGAACGTTCCGTGGGACAAGTTGATGACGCCACTTCCGCCGATGGCGTTGATGTCGAGATCCTTCATGAAGAAGGCGCCGCCCTCGGTACCGAAGAAGTCGTTGCCGCTGCTGAATGCCAGGGCGTAACCGGTGCAGAAGAAGGCGAGGATGCCGATGATCGCGTCAGCCATGTTCTTGGCGAAGATGTTGACGACGTTCTTGGCGCGGGTGAGGCCTGCCTCGACGAGCGCGAAGCCCGCCTGCATGAAGAAGACCAAACAGCCGGCGATGAACACCCAGATGTTGTCGAGGACGGCTTGGACCTCGGATGCTTCCTGAGCGATGACAGTGCCGGGCATGAGGGCAACGAGGGCGGTGACGCCACCGATGCCGGAGATGATTCGAAGCGCTCGATTGCGCACGGGTTCCTCCAAAGGATTGGGGTAGGGGAAATGGGATTTGCTTGGAGAATCCAGTGGCGCCGTTGCCGCCCGGATTACGAGAGGCAAGCTAGGGACGTTGAGTTGCGGGCTCATCGCTGCAGTGTTTCCAGTGTGTGAATTGGTCGGAGGGGTGACCGCACCGAAACAAGGTGATGACGTGCGGGCCTCGGAGCGTTCTGGAGACGACCGCCCTCTCCCGAGCGCGAGAACGTCATCTCGCCGGGATGCAACCACCTCGGGCAACGACCTGTGTGGACGATCGCCCGCCCCAGGGGGATCCAGCTGACTCGGGGGTGAGTTGCTGGCTGAAGGGGCGAGGCGACCGCAAAAAGCAAGCTATTCGAGCAATGTTGCGCAACTATGCAAATTTGGTGAACGACCCGTGAACAGCCGTGGAACACTCAACTGAACAGCGGCGGAATGCTCAATGCTGGAACCGAGGACATTGACGGGACGGGTGGCACACCGCTGTGATTCGAAGCCTCCACCCATTGCGCACAAGAATGGTGAGATGGACCTGACGTACCCGAACGAAGCCGAAGAGTTCCGCGCCGAGATCAAAGCGTGGTTGCACGACAATCTGCCCGACGGCTGGTTTGATGACGGCTTCGAGATGACGGCCGAAGAACGCAAGGAGTTCAACGCGACCTGGCCATCGAAGCTCTTCGAGGGTGGTTGGATCTGTGCGACGTGGCCAGCCGAGTACGGCGGCAAGGGCCTGAGCACGATGCAGGGCGTTGCCCTCTCAGAGGAATTCGCCAACGCGAAGGCACCGATGCGCGGCGACTTCTTCGGCGACACCCTGGTCGGCCCGACGCTGCTGCAGTGGGGTACCGAGGAGCAGAAGAAAGAGTTCCTCCCGGGCATCCTGCAGGGTCGGACTCGCTGGTGCCAGGGATTCTCCGAACCCGACTCTGGTTCTGACTTGGCGTCGATCAAGACGACCGCTGAACTCGATGGCGACGAATGGGTCATCAACGGCCAGAAGGTCTGGACGACCCAGGGACACCACGCCGACTACTGCTTCTTGCTCACCCGGACCGATCCTGACGTCAAGAAGCACGCCGGCATCTCCTACATGCTCGTTCCGATGAACCAACCGGGCATCGAAGTCCGCGGCATCACGCAGCCCGACGGTACGGCCGAGTTTTGCGAGGTCTTCTTCTCCGATGCCCGCTGCGCGAAGGACGCCGTTGTCGGTGGAGTCAACAACGGCTGGAAGGTGGCGAACTCCACGCTCGGATTTGAGCGGGGGCAGTCGGCGACGACCGGCTTCCGTCGATTCGCCGAGGAGTATCGACTCCTCGTCGAGAAGGCGAACGAGAACGGTGCGATCGACGATCCGCACATCCGGCAGCGGTTGATGCAGTACTACTCAAAGATCGAGATTCTGCGCTTCAACGGCCTTCGCAATCTCACCGCCACGCTCAACAAGAGCAAGGACATGGGAACCGCGGCCCTCGGCGCCACCAACAAGATGTTCTGGACCGAGATGCACCAACGCTCCATGGAACTCGCGCTCGACATCTATGGCAGCGACTCCATGCTGATTGACACTGGCCCCGAAGCGGGTGGCTGGCCGGGCGCGAGCCGCGACCAGCGACGTGAGGGCTATCCGGTGAGTCCGATGATGTCATCGTTCTTCTTCTCCCGCTCCGAGACGATCTGGGGTGGCACGAGCCAGATTCAGCGCAACATCGTTGGCGAGCGTGTGCTCGGTCTGCCGAAAGAGCCGAAACCGCCGACTGGCGACTGAGCGGCCTCGTAGTTTCTCAATCATGACAATCCAAATCGGTGTGATCGGTGCGGGTGGCATGGGCCGCGAGCACATCAAGAATCTCGCCGCCATCGACGGCGTCGAGGTCATGGTGGTTGCCGATATCGATGCCACCGCTGCGCTCGACGCGGCCGGACTCTGTGACGCGGCGGCGTCGACCGACTCGGCCGACGTCGCGGCAGATTCGAGGCTCGACGGTGTGGTGATCGCATCGCCTGATGACACGCACGCCGATCTGACGATCGTGGCGGTCGAGCGAGGCAGATTCGTCCTGTGCGAGAAACCCTTGGCGAGCGTCGTCGTCGATGCCGAACGCGTCGTTGCTGCGGAAGCCGCCGCGGGCCGGTCGTTGGTGCAGGTGGCCTTCATG
>ENA-OWPI01003305-OWPI01003305.1-marine-metagenome-genome-assembly--contig:-NODE-3305-length-13918-cov-51.220432_pt1 | contig 13918 bp, 8 predicted proteins | sample MGYA00238138_ERZ651775 | MGnify/ENA primary metagenome ERZ651775 (study PRJEB26906, sample SAMN06265043) | marine metagenome | isolation source: Helgoland LTER site | place: Germany:Helgoland, sampling...
CCCTCGCCTTGCAGCAAAATCTCCACCGTATCTAAGGGGTGGTCGATCCACCAGTTTGGTGGGTCCATGCGCTGCACCGTTTGCCCTTTTACTGAGAAACTGGCAACGAGCAGCGTAGTGAGGAAAACGGTTATAAGAGCAGATTTCTTCATTTCTTGCGGAAATATGCAATAATATGGTTAAAAACCGGCCAAAACTGGCTTAACAGCTGTATTTCTTTAGACTAACTTTGAGGAGTACGAAGTACATTTAATAATCAATCTATCATAATTATGAAAAAACTCTACGCTTTAGCAGCTGTCCTCTTCATGGGCGTAACTGCATTTGCTCAAACGTACAGCGTTACCTTCCAGGTAGATCTAGGATCTGCATCTGTGAATTCTAATGGTGTACACGTGGCAGGTTCTTTCCAGAGCTGGTCGCCATCTACGACTTCTTTAACACAAGTCGGGTCAACTTCTGTTTATGCTACTACGGTTAGCGTTTCTGGTGGCCAATTGGAATACAAGTTCCTCAACGGTAATGCTTGGGGCGACGACGAAAGCGTTCCTTCTGCCGTAAACGTTGGGACAAACGGTAACGGTAACCGTTGGGCGGTAATCTCTTCAGATACCACGCTCCCAGCTGTTATGTTTGCTGGTGCTGCTCCTGCAGGACAGAAAGCTATTCAGTTTAAAGTAGATTACTCGTTGCAAACACTAAGCGCAGATTCTGCGCACGTTGCAGGTAACTTTCAAGGCTGGGATCCTGCTAAAACACAGATGGTCAACTTTGACGGCGTATACCGCTACATTGCTTATGTAGGTAAATCGGATTCTACCTACTTTAAGTTTTTAAACGGGAATACTTGGAGCGATGTTGAGTCTGTACCTTCTACATGTCAGGCATCGACAGCGGGTATTAATCAAGGTGACAATCGTTTTTACACAGATACTGTTAGCGGTGTTTACGAGGTATGTTATACAATGTGTGGCCCTTGTATGGTAGTATCTACCTACGATATTACTGTCAACGTTGACGTAAGTTCAATCGCAGCTTGTGGAACAGTAGACTCAGTAACACTTGCCGGTCCTATCAATGGGTGGGGCGGAGAGCTTATGTCTGATCCTGATGGCGACGGTGTTTGGTCAATCACATACAACGATGTTGATTCAGGTGATTTTCAGTTCAAGGCACGTTTCCATGAAAACGGCAATACCAACTGGGAAGGCGGTGGTAACAAAATCATTACCGTTAGCTCTGATTCAGTAGTGGCAACCCGTTGTTTCGGTAACGATACGTACGGCCCTTGTACTGCCGTTCCAGCTACGGCCGATGTCACGTTCATTGTTGACTTTACGCAAGCGGCATTTACGCCAGCGGACACTATTTATTTGATGGGTGCGTTTACGCAATGGGATGCAAATGCTGTAGCTATGGTTCCCCATTCTGTCCCTGGTCAATACATTGCTACTGAAGCAAACTACTGTCCAGGCACAATGGAGTACCGTTTCTCAAACGGAGATCCAACCAATACTTCAAATCACGAGCCGGTACCTATGGCTTGTGGGGTAGATAATGGTGTAGGTGGATACAATCGCTTTTTCGCTCGTTCAGGTAGTGCAGATACGGTACAACACATCTTTGGTCAGTGTTCATTCATCGCTGTCGAAGAAGATGCGCTTTCTGGTGTAAGCATTCGTCCTAACCCTATGAACGAAAGCGCAACCATTGCCTTAGGGAATGTAGGTCGTTATTCAGTTCGTGTATTCGACATCACTGGCCGTGTGGTTGCTGGTTTCGATAACGTACAAGGCAATATCACTTTAGAGCGCAACAACATGGTTAGCGGCATGTACTATGTAAACATCGCTGATGCAAATGGCGCCACGAAAACATTAAAGGTTGTCGTTGAGTAAACAGCGCCTTTTTAATTAATATCTAATCCCCCGCGGCCGCAGGCCGCGGGGGATTTTTTTGGCAAAAAAAAGCGCGCCCATTGGGCGCGCTTTACATTTATAATAGAATATGAGGAATTAGTGCAGAAGGCCGTTCTCTACAGCGAACCGAACCAAACCAGCAGTATTATTCATTCCCAATTTATTCAAGATGTTTTGGCGGTGATTGTCGATCGTGCGTTTTGACAAGAATAACTTTTTCGCGATTTCTTCATTGGTTAATTGGTCGGAGATGAATTTGAGTATTTCAATCTCCCGCTTACTCAAGCGCGCTACAGCAGGGTTATTGCTGTGAAATTCAGCGAAAGTCTTGCCTAAAATCCTGCGTTCAATGAGCGAATTTGCAATATCTAGGGCGTAATACAATCTGCCGTCAATAATGGCCGTGATGGCTTTAATGAGCTCGCTTGTATCAACACTCTTTCTAATGAAACCTTTAGCTCCAGCTTTGAGCATTTGCTCAACTACGTTCATATCATCAGATTCAGAGAACCCTAAAACGGATTGCTCTGGGGCCAGGCGCAAGATTGATTTAATGAGATCAGCACCCGAATGTTTGCCCAATTGGGAATCCGTAATGATCAGATGAAAAGACTGTTGATCGACCAATTTTAGGGCGTCTAGAATGTTTCCGGCTTCCTTAACTTGGAACGAATACGATTCAAACTTGCCCATTTCCAGCATGGTTTTAATGCCGTCTCGTACAATAGGGTGGTCGTCCACTACGAGAATACTAATGGTTTTGTTCATATTTAACATGTAAGCGAACTTCTAAGGTAGTAAAAATGCTTAATCTGCATCGATTGAGAGCGTATTAATCACTCAAAATCGAAAAAACGTAAGTATTTAGGCTTGTGGTTATTCACAATGTGCTGTCAATAAAATAAATCGCTATATTTGTCGAAACTTTTTGACGTACAAAAGGGGGACCTCGAGTCCCCTCTTTTATTGGCGGTAATTTATGGAATACGATAAAGTAGCGACAGCATTGACAACGGCGGTAGAGGAAAACGACGCCTTTTTGGTTGATCTTGAAATCAAACCAAATAATGTTATTGTGGCTTACGTTGATGCGGATTCCGGACTAACGATGGAGCAGATTAAGATGATCAATCGCAAGATGGAGTCTTTACTGGATCGCGATGAAGAAGATTTTAATTTGACGGTGAGTAGCCCAGATTTGAATCGGCCCTTAAAAATTTGGCGTCAATACAAAAAGAATGAAGGACGCTTTTTGAAAGTGAAGTACGACGATCGGGAAGACGAAGGTCAACTCATTGAAGTTGCCGAAGAGTACATTGTGCTCAGCGTGCCACAGAAAAAGAAGAGCGAACCCAACAAAGAATTAAAAATTGAATTCACGGCGCTTACCGAAGCAAAAGTGGCAATTAAGTTTAAATAGGATTATTCAGATATAAACAATGGAAAATCAGGCGATTATTGAGAGCTTCCTCGCGTTTAAGGAGGAGAAAAATATCGACAGAATTACACTCATGGCATTCATCGAAGAGGCCTTTCGCAATCAGTTGCGTAAAAAGTACGAAGACGATGAGAACTTTGATGTGATTGTTAACCCCGATAAAGGGGATTTGGAGATTTGGCGTAACCGTACGGTAGTTGAAGACGGTGCTGTTGAGGACGATAACATGGAAATCGAACTCAGTGCAGCGTTGAAAATTGAGCCAGATTATGAAGTAGGCGAAGAAGTTTCTGAAGAGGTCAAATTGATTGATTTGGGCCGCCGATTCATTTTGGCGTTCCGTCAAAACTTAGTCAGTCGCATTCAAGAGCACGACAGCTCTGAATTGTTCAAACGTTACAAAGATTTGGAAGGTGAGATCATTACAGGTGAAGTGCACCACGTGCGTCACCGTGAAGTGATTGTCTACGATGATGAAGGAAACGAACTCATTTTACCAAAAGACCAAATGATTGGCGAGCGTGAATTTTTCCGCAAGGGGGATTCCATCCGCGCGGTAGTCAAGGAAGTGGTATTCCGCGGTACAAAGCCTGTTGTGATCATGTCGCGGACAGACGAGCGTTTCTTGGCGAAGTTGTTCGAACAAGAAATTCCTGAGGTATACGACGGCCTAATCACCATCAAAGGTGTGGTTCGTATTCCAGGTGAAAAAGCAAAGGTTGCGGTAGAATCGTACGACGATAGAATTGACCCTGTAGGAGCCTGTGTCGGTATGAAGGGATCACGTATCCATTCCATCGTTCGTGAGTTGCGCAACGAAAATATTGATGTAATTAATTACACGACAAATTTACAGTTATACATCCAGCGTGCACTGAGCCCTGCGAAAGTGACCAGCCTAAATATTGATGAGGAAGCGGGTCGCGTTGAAGCCTTTTTAGCACCGGATCAAGTAAGCTTAGCTATTGGACGTGGCGGTACAAACATCCGTCTTGCCAGTAAATTGGTAAGCATGGAGATCGATGTATACCGTGACGACATTGAAATTGAAGACGATATCGAATTGGATCAATTCTCTGATGAGATTGAAGCATGGGTTATCGCTGAATTGAAAAAGATTGGGTGTGATACTGCGAAAAGCGTGTTGAAATTAACGAAAGCAGAGTTGGTTTCACGTGCTGATTTGGAAACCGAAACAGCAGAGCACATCATAAAAGTACTTCAGAAAGAATTCGAAGACGAAGAATAAAGAAAACACCTAAAGACACTCTATGAGTAGCGTCAGATTAAGTAAAGCGACAAAAGAGCTTAACATTTCCTTAGACCGTGCGGTAGAGGAATTGGCCAAACACGGCCATGAAATTCCGAACAACCGTAACCATAAAATCACGAACGATCAGTACGAGGTTTTGATGACGGCATTTGCCGACGACCTTGCGCGGAAGAAGCGTTCTGAAGAGGTGAGTCAACAAGTAAAAGAGGAAAAAGAAATCCTCAGAGGAACGAAGGATACAGCTGAGGCACCTGTGGCTGAAGTTGCGCCTAAGCCCGCTGAAGAAGCTCCTGCTGTTGAGGCAGCTCCGGAAAAACCTGAGCCAGTAGCGGCGGAAACTCCTGCGACTGCAGAAGAGTCAACCCCAGAAGCAGCAGCTCCAGAAGCACCGAAGGCGGCACCCGTTGAACCCCAAGAAGCTAGTACTCCAGATGCTGCTGGACTCAAGGTCATGGGTAAAATTGATCTGGACGCTCAGAAGCCAAAGAAAAAGGAAGCGCCTAAGAAGCCGACCAAAGTGGCACCTACGAAAAAGTCGTCTGGCGCAGGGGCACACAATGCTCCAAAGCCAGTTGAGAAGGCACCAGTAAAAGAGGAAACACCACCCACACCTTTAGACCAAGAAATCAAGACGAAGTATGTCAAGATTGACGGTCCTAAGTTTACAGGAGAGAAAATCGTGCTTCCCGTCGAAAAGCCTAAAGAGAACAAAAAGAAGCGAGCAAGAATTAAGAAGCAGGGACCTGGAGCAGCTACTCCAGCGCAAAACGACCCAAAAAACCGTAACAATACACGCGGTCCTCAGAAAAAAGGTCCTGGACAAGGACCAGGTCGCGGTCGCAAACAACCTGTTGTTGCAAAGCAGGAGTTAACAGACGAACAAATTCAAAAGCAAATCAAGGAGACCCTTGAAAAGCTCACTTCAGGTAAGAAGAATAAGGGCGCTAAAATTCGTCGTGACAAGCGTGCAGAACGTCGTGAAAGAGAAGAGCTCGCCGATATTCAAGCAGCTGAAGACAGCAAGGTATTACAGGTAACAGAATTTGTTACTGTTACTGAGCTCGCGAACATGATGGACGCCTCAGTGAACGAAGTTATTGGTTCATTGATGGGCGTCGGTGTTATGGTAACCATGAACCAACGTTTGGATGCAGAGATGCTCGAAATGGTGGCTGAGGAGTTTGGTTTTAGTGTCAATTTCGTCGATGAGGAAGTCACGGAAACCTTCCTTGAAGAAGAAGATAAAGCAGAAGATTTAAAACCACGTTCGCCAATCGTGACTGTAATGGGCCACGTTGATCATGGAAAGACATCTTTATTGGATTACGTGCGAAAAGCTAACGTTATCGCAGGTGAAGCAGGTGGTATTACACAGCATATCGGTGCCTACAGTGTAAAAGTACATACTGGTCAGACCATTACCTTCTTGGATACTCCGGGTCACGAAGCCTTTACGGCAATGCGTGCTCGTGGTGCTCAGGTAACGGATATTGCCATTATCGTAGTAGCTGCTGATGATGCGGTCATGCCACAGACGAGAGAAGCCATCTCGCACGCTCAAGCGGCAGGTGTTCCCATCGTTATTGCCATCAACAAGATTGACCGTGAGGTTGCAAATCCAAACAAGATTAAAGAGCAATTGGCACAAGAAAACGTCCTTGTTGAAGATTGGGGCGGTAATGTTCAGTGTCAAGAGATTTCTGCAAAATCAGGTTTGAATATCGAGGAGCTCCTGGATAAGGTTATTCTGGAAGCAGATATGCTTGATTTGAAAGCGAACCCAAATAAAAATGCAAGCGGTACCATCGTTGAAGCGTCGTTGGATAAAGGACGCGGGTACATGTGTACGGCATTGATTCAATCGGGAACCATGAAAGTGGGCGATTATGTGCTCGCCGGACAACATAGTGGTAAGGTGAAAGCAATGCTCGATGAGCGCGGCAACCGTATCAAAGTGGCGGGTCCATCCACTCCAGTAAACCTTTTAGGTTTGGACGGTGCACCAACTTCTGGTGATCGTTTCATCATCATGGACGATGAAAGAGAGGCGAAGCAAATTGCGCAAAAGCGTCTGCAGCTGCAGCGTGAGCAAAGTGTTCGTTCGCAGAAGCAGATGACGCTAGAGGAAATTGGTCGCCGATTAAAGGTTGGAGATTTCCAAGAGCTCAATATCATCCTTAAAGGTGATGTGGACGGTTCGGTCGAAGCGCTTTCGGATTCATTACAGAAATTAACTACTGAGGAAATTCAAGTGAACATCATCCATAAGGGTGTGGGTCAGATTTCGGAAAGTGATGTATTGTTAGCTACTGCTTCTCAAGCCATTGTTGTTGGTTTCCAAGTTCGTCCTTCTGCTCAAGCACGTAAGCTTGCTGAGAAGGAAGAAGTGGAAATCCGCATGTATTCGATCATCTATGACGCGATCAATGAAGTTCGCGACGCCATGGAGGGCATGCTTTCCGCAGAGGTCAAAGAAGAGATCAAAGGTTCAGCTGAGATTCGAGAAACGTTTAAGATTTCGAAAGTTGGAACGATCGCAGGTTGTATGGTTACTGACGGCGTAATTGAGCGCAGTAATGATATTCGTATCATCCGCGATGGGGTTGTAGTGTACACGGGGAAACTTGGTTCACTTAAGCGCTTCAAGGACGACGCAAAAGAAGTTCGTCAAGGTTTCGAATGTGGTCTTAATATTGAAAAGTTCAATGATATCAAGGTTGGAGATATCGTGGAAGCCTTTGGATTTACAGAGGTCAAGCGTACGCTCTAAGCCGACGATTTTTCAAGAAATACAATCCCCCGGGCGCAGCGCGCCCGGGGGATTTTTTTTTGATTGCTACTTTACCATTTAAACAAGAGTGCGCCTACAAGGAACAACGCACCGTAGACAGCGGCAATACCACCTACCCAGTACAATAAAAGCACTGGAGTGGAGGGTCCGTCTTTCATTTCTGGGTTGTCCGCAACTTTCCAAGCAACAGGCTTCCAAGCGCCGCCAGGTCGCACAGTAGCGTAAAACTCGACCAGTGTACTGCTGGATTCTGGTGAAGTCATGTACATCGTTAAGAGCCATGCGAGGGTAGTAAAGCCAACGGTGAAGAAAAAGCTGTTTGGGAACGCCCAGGCTAATCCGTAATGTGCGATGGCATAGGCGATAAACGGGGCTACAGTCGCGGTAATTTCCGCCCATGCATTGATGCGCCACCAGTACCAACGTAAAATCAGCACCAAACCTAACCCCGCTCCACATTCCATGATAAACTGCCAAACGCCAGCGATGCTGTTCATTTGAGAAGTTATTAATAAGCCGAAGACCGCAAGCAGCAGCGTTACTGCTCTAGAAATACGAAGGCTTAATCGTCTCGGGGCATTAGGACGGAGAAAACGCAAATAGAAGTCATTGATCAAATAGGAGGCTCCCCAATTTAATTGGGTGGACATGGTAGACATATAAGCGGCGAAGAATGAAGCCAATAACATGCCTAAAACCCCTTTTGGAAGGTAGTCGCGCATGATAAAAATATAGCCGAATCTATAATCTTGCTGGTACTTTAGTGCTTCCGGAAGGCGGTCTCCATAAACGGGTTCCCATGTGGCGACCCATTGTTCGTATTCAGCCTGCTGCGCAGCGTTTAACGGCTCACAGTCATAGATGCCCGTAAGGCATTCGTAGTTAATGAAACCGGGTGTTTCTTCAGCGAGATTGTGCTGTCCGCCATACAAAGCGATCGCACTTAATGCGACGATAATCCATGGCCAAGGACGCACTGCGTAGTGGCCAATTTGGAATAGCGCGCTCGCTAAAAAAGAACTGCGCTCGTCCTTAGTTGAGAGCATACGTTGCGCGCTGTAACCGCCTCCCCCAGGTTCCGCTCCCGGGTACCAAGAGGTCCACCATACCATTCCGAAGAAAGCAAGGAAAGAGGCTAATGAGATTTGGTAACGGCCACCACTACCTCCATCCCCTACGGAAGGAAGAAAGGAGAACGTCTCTTCAGGAAGCGACGCGCGAAGGCCTGCAAGACCGCCCACTTCAGGGGCTTTTAGAACGTAATAAGCGAGGGCAATGGAGCCCGACATGGCTAAGACGAATTGGAATACATCAGTATAAACCACGCCTTTTAGCCCGGAAAAACTTACGTAAAAGACCACAATCAACAGTGCGGCACCTGTCCAAATAAAGGCCGACTCGTGGGTCATCCCAAAGAACCCTTCTAGGAGCGTAATCATAGCAACATTGACCCAGCCCATGATCAGCACATTCATGATGCCGCCCAAGTAAACGGCTTTAAACCCACGAAGCAAAGCGGCAGGACGTCCGGAGTATCTAAATTCAATAAATTCAACTTCAGTAGTAAGTCCAGAGCGACGCCACATACGGGCAAAGAAGACCGTAGTCAACATCCCTCCGGCCAGTAAGTTCCACCACAGCCAGTTACCGCTAATTCCGTACTGCCCTACAAGTTCAGTCACCGCCAAAGGGGTATCCGCGGCAAAGGTTGTAGCGACCATGGAGATTCCCGCTATGTACCAGGGTAAGGAGCGGCCGCCCAGAAAGTATTCGCTTAATGTTTTCTTTTTGCTTCTTCCAAAATACAGCCCAATCAAAACGGTTGAAAGTAGCAGTACGACGAGAACAATTATATCTATTGTGCTGAGAATCATGGCGTGGTTTAGTGTCGTTTGTTTGCAAAGAAATCAGTGAGTAATTGGGCACATTCATCCGCGAGAATTCCACTGGTCATTTTAGTTTTCGGATGCAATGGTCCGCCGTGTTTTTGATAGCCTCGTTTCTCGTCACTCGCGCCGAACACTACGTGACCCATTTGTGACCAAAATAAGGCTCCCGCGCACATGGGACAGGGCTCAAGTGTAACATAGAGCGTACATTTTTGAAGGTATTTATTACCTAAATAGTTGCTTGCTGCAGTAATGGCTTGAATTTCAGCATGTGCCGTTACGTCTACGAGCAATTCTGTTAGATTATGGCTGCGTGCTATGATCCGCCCAGCGGCAACAATTACAGCTCCAACAGGCACCTCTCCTGCTTCTGCAGCAACCTGTGCTTCCGCTAAAGCAGCACGCATATAAACATTGTGATCGTTAAGGTCTATCATCTTCTACGCAAAATAGGGAATTGGCCCACAAGTTTGGCTATTTTTGCGGTTCAAACACCACCAAAGATGTACAGATCTCATACTTGCGGCGAATTGCGCGCATCACACATAGGACAAACAGTAACCCTTGCCGGATGGGTTCAGCGCTCGCGTGAATTGGGCGGCATGACCTTTTTAGACTTACGTGACCGCTACGGTATTACGCAAGTAGCGTTTAATGAGGAATGGAGCGCTGAGCTATTAAAAGCAGCACGTAGTTTAGGTCGCGAGTGGGTGGTGCAAATTGAAGGTGTGGTGATCGAGCGTCACAGCAAGAATGCCAACATGCCTACCGGTGATGTGGAGATTAAGAGTGCCAAACTCGTCGTATTGAACGCAGCAAATACGCCTCCTTTTACTATTGAAGAAGAGAGCGACGGTGGCGAAGAGCTTCGCATGAAGTACCGCTACTTGGATTTACGTCGCGGTCCGTTACAGCGCAATTTGGCGCTGCGTAACCGAGTGAACATCGAGGTACGCAAGTATTTGGACGAGCAAGGTTTTATGGATATTGAAACCCCGTTCTTGATCAAATCTACGCCAGAGGGCGCACGTGATTTTGTAGTGCCTTCGCGCATGCAAGAGGGCAAGTTCTACGCATTGCCGCAGAGCCCGCAGACCTTTAAGCAGCTCTTGATGGTGAGCGGGTACGACAAATACTACCAGATTACGCGTTGTTTCCGTGACGAGGATTTGCGTGCAGACCGTCAGCCGGAGTTTACACAGATTGACTGTGAGATGGCCTTTGTAGAGCAAGAAGATATCTTGAATACGTTCGAGGGATTGTTGCTTCACTTGTTGAAAGACGTGAAAGGTGTTGAAATTGATAGTGTGCCGCGCATGACTTATGCAGAGGCGATGGAGCGCTATGGAAATGATAAACCGGACATCCGTTTCGGGATGGAATTGGCCAACCTAAATGCGCTAACTCAAAACCTCGGTTTCATGGTCTTTGACCAAGCCGAGACTGTGTTGGGTATTGCCGTACCGGGCGCCGCTTCATGGACGCGTAAGCAGATTGATAAGTTGACCGATTGGGTGAAGCGCCCAGACATCGGCATGAAGGGCATGGTGTACTGTAAAGTCAATGAAGACGGTACCTACAAGAGCTCAGTAGATAAATTCTATACACAAGAGCAGCAAGCTCATTGGGCGAAGGCTGCTGATGCTAAGCCAGGCGATTTGATCCTGATTTTGGCAGGTGAAGAGCGTTTGACGCGCAAGGCAACTTCTGAATTGCGTCTTCACATCGCAGAGGAAATGGGCCTACGAAACCCTGAGGTATTTGCGCCATTATGGGTCATGGACTTCCCGTTGTTGGAATGGGACGACGAAACGGAGCGTTATCACGCGATGCACCACCCGTTTACTTCTCCAAAGCCCGAGGATATCGCCCTCATTGATACAGATCCAGGAAACGTTCGTGCCAATGCGTACGACCTTGTATTAAACGGAAACGAGATCGGCGGGGGTTCTATTCGTATCCACGACAGAGCCTTGCAAAGCCGCATGTTTGATTTGCTAGGATTTAGCAAGGAAGAAGCAGAGAAGCAGTTTGGTTTCTTGATGAGTGCCTTCGAATATGGCGCGCCACCACACGGTGGTTTGGCCTTTGGTTTTGACCGATTGGTGGCCATACTTGGAGGCGCTGAGGTCATCCGTGATTTCATTGCGTTCCCGAAGAATAATGCGGGCCGCGATGTGATGATTGATGCCCCGGCAACCATCGACGAAGCACAGCTCAATGAGCTTTGCCTTTTGTCTACTGCGCATCCGGAGGAAAAGTAAGGCCCAATTTTTGTAGCTTTAGGGTCCTTAACACATCCCTATGCTACGTAAACTTTTACTATCGTTTGCCTTTTCTGCCACTGCCCTTTTCGCCACTGCTCAAGACCGCGCGTCTAACACGCTGACTACTAGCGAGATTGAAAACATGACATGGGTGGAAGCCATGCAGGATTACCGCGTGAACTTCCATACTGTCGTCGAAAAATTTAATGCCGAATTTGACGGTAAACCTTACGAAAAAGGACACGGCTGGAAGCAGTTCAAGCGTTGGGAATATATGATGGGCCAGCGTGTTGGTGAAACGGGTGTACGTCCACATCCATCGGTTTTGTACCAAGCCATTCAGCAGCAACAAGCATCTTCCACGACAGAGTATGGCGAATGGTCTTCAATGGGTCCGTTTAATGCGCCAGCAAATAATGGAATCGGCCGAATAAATGGAGTTGCTTTTCACCCTAACCACCACGATACCATCTATGCGGGTGCTCCTGCAGGAGGCTTGTGGGTGAGTTATGATGACGGCCAGAGTTGGACAACATTCACAGACGAACTTACGAATTTAGGGGTCAGCGATCTAGCTATTGATCCACTGCATCCTGATACAATGTACCTAGCAACAGGTGATCGCGATGCTGCAGATACCTACAGCTTTGGCCTTCTGAAATCTACGGACGGTGGAATCACTTGGAACAGTACTTCGCTTTCATGGTCGACCTCTCAAAATTACCGCATAGCACGTATTGTAGTCCACCCAGATAGCACACACATTGTAATTGCTGCGACAAACGGAGGGATTTATCGTAGTACCAACTACGGTCAAAACTTTACATTAGAACAAAGCGGATCCTTCTACGGAATGCGCATGGGCCATGGAGATACGGTTTTTGCTACTACAAGTGGCTCAAGCCCAAAATTATATCGTTCAGCCGATGCGGGCGATACATGGACGCAAATGACGAGTGGTCTACCCACAAATGGAAAATACCGTTGTGAAGTGGCTGTGAGCTCAACACCGGGTAAAGTTTATCTAGTTTACGGTTCGTCAAATTATGGTTTTGGCGGTTTATACCGTTCTACTAATGGCGGCTCGAACTGGACTTTAATGAGCTCCACACCTAATATCATGGGCTGGTCAAACACGGGGACCGGTTCCGGCGGTCAAGCCTGGTATGATTTAACCATTGCATGTGACCCTAATTCAGAAAACACGGTTTACGTCGGTGGGGTCAATATCTGGAAGTCAACCAATGGCGGAGCCAATTGGAGTTGCGTGGGTCATTGGTATGGCGCCGGGTCTACGCCATTTGTTCATGCCGATCATCATCACGCTGATTTTAGACCAGGAACATCTGAACTTTATGCGGCTACTGATGGTGGTGTATTCAAAACCAGTAATGCAGGCGCATCATGGGATGACTTGATTTATGGCATGAACATCACACAGTACTATAAGATTAGTCAAAGCACTTCAGATACTTCAGTCGTATTGGCAGGTGCTCAAGATAACGGATCACATTTACGAAGCTCGACTATGAATTGGTCGAGAGCTACCGGCGGCGATGGAATGGACAACGGCGTAGATGCCGTGAACGACAATCTGATGTATACCTCCATTTATTATGGAGATTTCTACAAGAGTACGAATGGGGGTGCATTCTTCAGTTCTATCAACACGCTTTCGGTAGCAGGATCTGGAAATTGGGTAACGCCGTTCAATGTTGATCCAGTCACCACGAATACTATTTACGCAGGGTTTAAGAAAATATGGAAATCAACCAATGCAGGCGGTTCGTGGGCGGCAACGTCTTCAAATAACATTAGTGGAAATTCTAATATTGACGAATTTGAAGTGGCACCTTCGAACACAAACTATATCTACGCGCTCATCAATAGCAATATTTTCCGCTCAACGAATGGAGGAAGCAGTTGGTCTAGCATTACACCGTCCGGCTCAATGAGTCCTTCACCGAACAATATTTCAGGAGTAGCCATTGATCCAGACGATGAGGATCACATCGTTATTTCTATTAGCGGCTATGCCGGTAATAGAAAGGTTATGGAGTCTTTCAATGCAGGTTCAACATGGACCAATCTAAGTTCAGGCTTGCCAAATGTACCGGCAACTGCAGTGGCTTTTGAAGGCGGGTCAAGCGACGGTATTTATGTCGGCACGGATATAGGAATGTATTACACGAGCTCCAATTTTCCGTCCTGGATAAGCTTCAATAAAAACTTACCTAATGTCATCATCTCCGATATAGAGGTCTATGAAGACGATGCACTAATACGTATTGGAACGTATGGTCGTGGCGTTTGGCAGAGTCCGCTAATGAGCGGCTTTACG